>JAANMX010000734.1_pt1 | contig 41180 bp, 36 predicted proteins | sample 7279681 | NCBI WGS metagenome assembly JAANMX01 (sample SAMN14094542, study PRJNA606508) | bioreactor metagenome | isolation source: A lab-scale SPAN reactor treating ammonium-rich wastewater day 351 | place: Ireland: Galway | collected 2018-01-01
CCGCCGATCATCAGCACCGAGGCGCCGAAGCCCGCCGAGGGCCCGGCATCCGGTCCCAGCACCAGAAGCGACAGCCGCAGGATGACATAGATGCCGACCTTGGTCATGATCGCCATGATCGCGGCGGCGGGCGGCGACGCGGCGCCGTAGGTCGGCGGCAGCCAGAAGCACAGGGGCCAGGCCGCCGCCTTGATCAGGAAGGCCAGCCCCAGGAAGGTCGCCGCGGCGTGGAACAGCAGCCGCTCGGCATCGTCCAGCCAATAGAGCGCGCGGCCGATGTCGGCCATGTTCAGCGTGCCGGTGGTTCCATAGACCAGCGCCACGCCGATCAGGAAGAACAGCGAGGCCGCCAGGTTCACCGCCAGGTAATGCAGCCCGGCCTTGATCCGCTCGGGCCCCGAGCCGTGCAGCATCAGCCCGTATGAGGCGGCGAGCATCACTTCGAAGAACACGAACAGGTTGAACAGGTCGCCGGTCAGGAACGAGCCGTTCACCCCCGCCAGCAGGAACTGGAACATGCTGTGGTAATGCTGGCCCTTGCCGTGCCAGCCGGCGGCGGCATAGATCAGCGAGGGCGCGGCCAGAAGCGCCGTCAGCATCACCATCATCGCCGAAAGCCGGTCCAGCACCAGCACGATGCCGATCGGCACCGGCCAGTCGCCCAGCCGGTAAAGCCCGACCACGGTGCCGCCCTGTTCGGTCGCGGATTTGACGTCGGCCATCAGCTCGACCGAGGCCAGGAAGGTCAGCCCCACCGCCACCAGCCCCATGATCAGCTTGGTCTGCCGGTTGCGGTCGCTGTAAAACAGCATGAGCGCGCCGGCCACCAGCGGGATCAGGATCGGCGCGATCATCAAATGGTCGGGCATGGCCGCATCGTTCATCATGGATGACGCTCCCTGCCGTCCACGTGGTCGGTGCCGGTGGCCCCGCGCGAGGCGATCATCAGCACCAGGAACAGCGCCGTGGTGGCGAAGCTGATGACGATGGCGGTCAGCACCAGCGCCTGCGGCACCGGGTCGGCATAGGCGGTCGGATCGACGAAGCCGCCCTTGGGCATGATCGGCGCGGCGCCGACGTAAAGCCGGCCCATGGCAAAGATGAACAGGTTGACGCCATAGGCCAGCAGGCAAAGGCCGATGATGACCTGGTAGGACCGCGGCCGCAGCAGCAGCCAGACGCCGGAGCCGACCAGGATGCCGATGGCCAGGGCAAGGATCAGTTCCATCAGCGCGTCTCCTCGTCGGTTTCGGGCGCGCGGGCGCGCGGGGCGACGCGCAGCGACTGGTGGGCAATGGCGATCAGCATCAGCACGATGGCGCCCAGCACGGTCGAGAACACGCCGAAATCGAACAGCATCGCGGTCGAGAAGGGCACCTTGCCGATGACCGGGAACTCGAGATATTGCGCATGCGCGCTGAGGAAGGGATAGCCGAAGATCCACGATCCCGCCCCGACCGCCGCCGAGGTGGTCAGCCCCGCCGCCATCCAGCGCATCGGCAGCACGGTGATCCGCGCCTCGACCCAGCGCACATTGGCGGCGACATATTGCAAGAGCAGGCCCACGGCCAGGGTGACGCCGGCGGCGAAGCCCCCGCCCGGCAGGTCGTGGCCGCGGAAGAACAGATAGGCCGCCAGCGCGATGATCGGCGCGAACATCCATTGCATCAGCACCGAGGGCACGAAGAGATAGGCCTCCAGCGCCTGCTCCTCGGCATCGAGTTGCGGGCGCGGGCGCTCGACGCTTTCGGGCGCGGGGCGGAAGCGGCGCAGCAGCGCATAGACGGTCAGCCCGACGACGGCGAGGACGGTGATCTCGCCGAAGGTGTCGAAGGCGCGGAAATCCACCAGGATGACGTTGACGACATTGGTGCCGCCGCCCTCGACATAGGCATTGCGCAGGAACCAGTCGCCCAGCGAGGTGCCGGGCGGGGTCAGCAGCACCGCCAGCGCCAGCGCGGTCATGCCCGTGCCGCAGGCCAGCGCGATCAGCAGGTCGCGCGCCCGGCGCGAGCGGGCGGTCAGGTTGTTGTCGCCGGGGATCTCCTGGTCGCGCTTGGGCAGCCAGCGCAGGCCCAAGAGCAGCAGCGCGGTGGTGGCGATCTCGACCAGCAGCTGGGTCACGGCCAGGTCGGGCGCCGACAGCCAGACGAAGGTGGCGCAAGTCACCAGCCCCGCCCCGCCCATCAGCACCAGTGCCGCGAACCGGTGATACTTGGCCTGCCAGGCGGCGCCGACGGCGCAGGTGCCGCCGACCAGCCACAGCAGGGCAAAGACCAGCTCGCTTGCGCCCAGTTCCGGCATGGGCACGTTCCAGTCCAGCCGGCGCAGCACGAACCAGGCCCCGGCCAGCGACAAAAGCACCATGGCGCGCAATTGCGACTGAAGCCCGTTCGCCGACAGCACCCGCAGCGCAAAGCGCGGCAGCCGGATGGTAAAGACTTGCAGCAGCCAGTCGAAGCCGCGGGCAAAGTCCAGCCGCCGCATCAGCCGCGTGCCGTCCTCGCCCGAATCGATCAGCCGTCGCGGCAGCAGGTAGATCAGCGCGCCCAGCGACATGGCGATCAGGCTCATGATCAGGGGCGGGTTGACGCCGTGCCAGATCTTGAGGCTGAAATGCGGCAGCTCCGGGCCGACCACGGCCATGCTGGCGGTCTGCAGCCAGGTGCCCAGCACCTGCTGCGGGAACATGCCGACCGCCAGGCAGATCGCCACCAGGATCGCCACCGGCAGGCGCATCAGCAATGGCGGCTCATGCGGTTCCTGCGGCAGGTCGGTGGCGGGCGGGCCGAAGAACACGGTGACGATGAAGCGCAGCGAATAGGCGGCGCTGAACGCCCCGGCCAGCACCGCGACATAGGGCGCGAAATTGTCCAGCGAGCCGCCGTTGTTCCAGACATAGGTCGCCTCGAAGAACATCTCCTTGGACAGGAACCCGTTCAGCAGCGGCACCCCCGCCATCGCCCCCGAGGCGATGATCGCCAGCATCGCCGTCACCGGCATGACCCGCGCCAGGCCCGACAGGCGGCGCATGTCGCGGGTGCCGGTCTCGTGGTCGATGATGCCGGCGGCCATGAACAGCGAGGCCTTGAAGACGGCATGGTTGACGATGTGGAACACGGCGGCGATCAGCGCAAAGGGGCTGCCGATCCCGGCCAGCGCCGTGATCAGCCCCAGGTGGCTGATGGTGGAATAGGCCAAGAGTCCCTTGAGGTCGTGGCGGAACAGCGCCACCACCGCCCCCAGCAGCAGCGTGGTCATGCCGATGCCGGTCACGATCTGGAACCAGGCGTCCGTGCCCCCCAGCGCCGGGTGAAAGCGCAGCAGCACGAAGACCCCGGCCTTCACCATGGTCGCCGAATGCAGATAGGCCGAGACCGGCGTCGGCGCCGCCATGGCATTGGGCAGCCAGAAATGGAACGGGAATTGCGCCGATTTGGTAAAGGCGCCCAGCACGAACAGGATCAGCACCACCGGATAAAGCCGGTGGCTGGTGATCTGCGGCCCGGCCTTGAGCACGGCGTCCAGCTCGTAGCTGCCGGCGATCTGGCCCAGGATGATCATCGCCACCATCAGGCACAGCCCGCCCGAGGCGGTCACGATCAGCGACATCCGCGCGCCGTCGCGTGCGTCCTGCCGCTGGAACCAATAGCCGATCAGCAGGAACGACACGATGCTGGTCAGTTCCCAGAACACCACCAGCATGATGATGTTGCCCGACAGCAGCAGCCCCGACATGGCGCCGCAAAAGGCCAGCAGGCTGGAATAGAGCCGCGGCACCGGGTCGTCGGGCGACATGTAGTAGCGCGCATAAAGGATGACGAGGAAGCCGATTCCCGCCACCAGCACCATGAACAGCCAGGAAAACCCGTCGATGCGGAAGGTCAGGTCAAGCCCGATGGAACTGACCCAGTGGAAGGTGCCGGTGATGCTTTGCCCCTCGGTCACGGCGGGGTAGAGCACGCCCAGGATCACCAGCGCGACGATCATCGTCAGCCCGGCAAGCCAAGCTTCGGCGTTGCGCGCCCGGATGGGAAGTGTGGCCGCCAGGGCGGCCGACACGAATGGCGTCAGAACAAGCAAGAGCAACAGGTTCTGTTCGACCATCGTGTTCCTTTTCCGGTTCGGGCTGTGCGCAGATAATAGACGCGCAGCCGCGGAAAACACAACCGACCTGGTCGATAAAAACGACGCAAAAATCCAAGATCAGGAATATTTTATCGCTTGCCCGGAAATGGGGCGGCGGCTGGGCCTCAGCCGCCGCGGGTCCGGGTCACGTCGCGCATCTGCCCGCCGGTCAGCAGCACCTCGGCCGGCATGGGATGGCTGATGAAATGCAGCGGGCTGGCGGTCGGCCCATAGGCGCCGCAGGCATGGATGGCGATCAGGTCGCCTTCCTCCAGCCGCGGCAGGGCGACGCCGCCGCCCAGCTTGTCGATCGAGGTGCAGAGCGGGCCGGATATGTCCTGCTTTTCCTCGGCGCGGGTGCCGCCCTCGTCGCCGCCGACGCGGTGCATGACGTAATTGCGCCGCAGCACCATGCCGAAATTGCCCGAGGCCGCCAGGTTGGCGTTCAGCCCGCCGTCGCAGATGGCGATTCGGCTGCCGCGCGACTGCTTGACCGAGACGACGCGGGTCACGAACCAGCCCGCCGGCCCGACCAGGTAGCGGCCCAGCTCCAGCACCAGCCGCGTCGCGGGAAAGCGCGCGGCGAAGGCGTCGAGTTCGGGGCCGATCTCGGCGGCGATGGCGGCAAGGTCCAGCGCGCTGTCGCCGGGGTGATAGGGGATGCCGAGCCCGGCGCCGAAGATCAGCTTTTCCGGGCGCAGGTCCAACGCGGCGCAGGTCTCGGAAAAGACCTGCATGAAGATGCGCCAGTTCTCGCAGATCGCCTCGGGCTTGAGGCATTGCGTGCCGGAATAGATGTGCAGCCCGATGATGCGCAGGTTGGGCAGGGCGGCGATCTGCGGCAGGATCTCGGCCGCGTCCTCGACATCGACGCCGAAGGGGCTGGGCCGGCCGGCCATCTGGTCGCCGAAACCCTTGGGCACGCGCGAGGGCGCCAGGCGGACCAGCACCGGCTGGACGAGGCCCAGCTCGGCCGCGACGGCATCGGCCAGCCGCGCCTCGCGCAGGCTTTCCAGCACCAGCTCGCCCAGGCCCGCCTGGGTGGCGGCGCGCAACTCCGCCTCGCGCTTGGCCGGGCCGGTGAAGCTGATCCGGCCCGCATCCCAGCCCGCCTCGCGCGCCAGCGCCAATTCGCCCCCCGAAGAGATGTCGAGGCAGTCCAGCCGGTCCCGCATCCAGCCCAGCAGCGCGGGGTTCGGATTGCTCTTGACCGCGAAGCTGACGGCGAACCAGCGCCCCAGATGCGCGCGCAGATGCGCCAGCCGTTCCTCGACCAGGTCGGTGGCATAGACATAGCAGGGCGTGCCGAAGCGCACCGCGGCCTCGGACAGGTGGCGGTCGAGGTCAGTCAAGGGTCTGCACATAGGCCAGGATGGCGTCCACCGTGTCGAAATTCTCCAGCGTCACGTCGCCCGGCTGCACCCGCACCCCGGCATGCTGCTCGACGAAGGAGATCAGCCCGACCATCGCCACCGAATCCAGCATCCCGGTCGAGAAAAGCTCGGTATCGCCGTCCAGCGGCGTGTCGATGTTCAGTTCGGCGCGGATATAGCGGAACAGTTCGTCCTTGCTCAGGCTCATGGATTCAATGCCTTTCTGGTCAGTTCTGCGATGCGGCCCTGGCGGCCGAGATGATGGCGGGGCGGTCCAGCTTGCCGCTGGCGGTCCGCGGCAAGGCGCCTTGCCAGGAATGATAGCGCTGGGGACGCATGTAATGGGGCATGGCGCGGGCGCAATGCGCGGCCAGCGCGACCTCGTCGCCCTGCGGCAGATAGGTCACGACCGCGTGAACCGCCTGGCCCAAGTCGGCATCCTCGACCCCGAAGGCCACCACGTCGGTCACCAGCCCGCTTTGCGAGATCGCATCCTCGACCTCGGTCGGCGACAGGCGGAAGCCCAGGGTCTTGATCATCTCGTCCATGCGGCTGACGAACCACAGGTCGCCGTCCTCGTCCACGCGCACCAGGTCGCCCGACCAGACCACCGGCTCGTCGCCCAGCAGGTGCGCAAGCTCGGGGCAGGGGCGGATCTTTTGCGCCGTCACCTCGGGCTTTTCCCAATAGCCCATGCTGACCAGCGGCCCGGCATGGACCAGTTCGCCCTGTTCGCCGGGGCCGGCGATGCCCTCGCCATGCTTGATGGCGAAGACCTGCGCATTCGGGATCTGCCGGCCGATCGAGCCCATCTTGGCCGCGAATTTCGCCGGCGGCAGATAGGTCGAGCGGAACGCCTCGGTCAGCCCATACATCAGGTAGATGTCGACGCCCGGAAACACCTGCGGCAGCAGTTCCAGGATGTTCGGGGGGATCTTGCCGCCGGTGTTGGTGATGCGCCGCAGCGCCGGCAGTTCGGTCGGACGGTCCACCAGCAGCCGCACGATCTGGTTCCACAAGGGCGGCACCCCGGCGATCCCCGTCACCGATTCGGCCTTGGCCATGCGGATGATCTCGGCCGGCATGGTCAGCGGCTGATGCACCACCGTCCCGCCGGTCAGCAGCATGGTGGTCAGCTGGTTCAGCCCGGCGTCGAAACTGTAGGGCAGCACCGAAAGCAGCCGGTCGCTTTCGTCCAGCCCCAGGTAGTCCGCGACCGAGATGGCGCCCACGCGGATGTTGCGATGGCTGAGCATCACCCCCTTGGGCGCGCCGGTCGAGCCCGAGGTGTAGATGATCATCGCCAACCCGCGCGGGTCGGATTCGTCGGGCGCGGAAGCCCGGTCGGCGCCAAGCGCCCCCCAGGGGTCCGCGCCCTGGACAAGGCCCTCGGCCTTGCCCTGAACAAGATAGGCCGTGCCCTCGGGCAAGGCATGTTCGCCCACCAGCGCCTCCAGCGCCTCCAGCGCGTTGCGGGGCAGGATCGCTGCGCGCGCCCGGCTGTCGCGGGCGACATAGGCCAGCTGCGCGGGCGTCCAGCGGATGTTCACGTTGATGACCACGGCGCCCATCTTCCAGGCGCCGAACATGGCCGCGACCTCGTCGATGCCCTTGCGCAGATGCACGATCACCCGGTCGCCGGGGCGGATGCCGCGCCCGACCAGCCAGTCGGCCACGCGCCCCGCCTCGGCCGCGAGTTCGGCGTAGCTGACCGAGCGGCCCTGGTCCACCGCGGCGATCTTGTCGGCGCGGGCGGGCAGGTTGTCGGCCAGAAGGCGCCACATGCTGCGGTCGAAATCGTCACTCATGCTCGGGGGCCTTCTTCTTGGCGGCAAAGATCGGCAGGCTGGGATAGATCTTGGCGGGCGAGCCGATGACCACCGAATCCGGCGGCACGTTGGTCGTCACCGCGGTATTGGCGCCGATCCGCACCCGGTCGCCGATGGTGATCGGCCCCAGCACGCAGGAATTCACCCCGATGAACACATCATCGCCGATCACCGGCGCGCCGGGGCCCATGTTGGTGCCGATGGTGACGTTGTGCATCACCCCGCAGCGGTCGCCGATCACCACGTCGGGATGGATCGACAGCGAGCCCTCGGCATGGATGATGTGGAAGTCGCGCCCCAGCCGCACCTGCGGCGGGATCCAGACCTTGGTCACGTTCAGGATCAGGATCCGCATCAGCGCATAGGGCTTGCCGGCCAGCCAGCGCAGCAGCGGGTTCTTCAGCCCGATGGCCCAGCGGCCATAGCGATAGACGGCTAGCGAGACGAAGGCGGGCTCGGTCAGCGAACGGCCGTGTCTTTTGTAGTCATCCCGGAGAGTTTCGAACATCACCATGCACTTGCTTAATCACTTCGGCGGGAAATAAAGCTCGCCCGCCCCCATATTCCGATGTCTCGCGGCAAACTCAACCTGACTGTTAGGACGGGTTTCAGGCGGTTTGCGCCGCGATCAGGTCGAGCGTGCGCCGGATCTGGTCCCATTCCACCCGGTAGCCGCGGGCGGTGCCCGACCCCACCACCATGGCGTAATGCTGCTGCCAGCAATCCGTCAGCAGCTTGAGCGAGGTCGTCACCCGGTCCGCCGGCTGCAGGGTCAGCACCGTGCCGCCCGGCGCCATGGCGATGACGCCATGGGCAAGCTGGCTGCCCTCGACCCCCGCCACGATCCGCGCCGCGCCGGCAGCCTGGGCCAGTTCGTCGGCGTCGTGGCGGTCGATGTAGAGCGTGCGAAAGCCGTATTCGACCTCGAGCCGCTCGGCGATCTCGGCCTCGTTCTCCAGGATGCGAGCATCGCCGCTGGCGCCGCGAAAGATGAAGACGCCGGGCAGGGGCTCCAGCGCCCGGCCCTGAAGGACCAGCGCGCGGTTGCGCTGCGCGCGGCCGCGGCGGTGGCTGTTGCTTTGCAGGTCGTCGAACAGGACCAACTCGTCGAAATGCACGTCGCCGATGCGCCGGGGCGCCATGCCCAGCAATTCCTCGTAGCGCGCGATATGGCCGCCGCGCAGCGGGGCGGAGGTCACCGGCGCCCCCGCCTCTTCGGCCAGGCGATAGGCAAGGCAGTCGTTCAGCAACCAGTTGCCGAACCAGCGGTTGCCGATCCAGCTTTCGTAAAGCGCGCCCGTCAGGTTTTCGCGCGGCCGGGCATAGCCCAGGCCCGAGCGCTTGTGCTGGCGCAGGTGGCGTTCGGCCCCGCGCGCATGCAGCACGCCATCGACGAAATCCACGTCGCGGAAGCGATAGCCCAGGGTGGGCGGAATCTGCTCGGCCGGATTGCCCTGCATCTGTTCAAGGATGTCGGGCAGGGCGCCGAACTCGGTGCGCGAGATATGCTCGACCTGGTCGGGCAGCCAGATGCCCGGCATGACCTCGCCCACCTCGGCCGGGCAGATCTCCCATCGCTCGACGGCGGTGGCAAAGAAATCCGCGGGGCCCAGGCCGGCAAGGCGGCGCAGGCGGTTATGAGTCGGTCTGAGGGAATGCATGGCGGCTCGGCTGGCAGGGTCGGGTGGAGTGTGCGGTCGCGCGGCGGCGGGCGCAAGAGACAGAATGCGCCGTTCAGTTCGGACCCGGCCCTTTCAGCGCCGCGACCAGCGCCTGCGCGATCATCGCGTGATCCTCGGCCGAGGGGTGCCACAGGCAGGCGTTGCGCTGCGGATCGCCCAGGACGACCAGGCGGTTGGCCAGGCCCCGGCCGTCCAGCAGAGCCGAGGCGGTCCGATGCGCCTCGACCAGTTCGGCCCCGTATTCGCCGAAGGCCAGCAGCACCAGGGTCGCGCCGGGGTTTTCCTGCGCGCGGGCGGTGGCGAAATCGGCCAGCGCCGGGCCGAACTCGTGGCGCAGCTGGCCCTTGTCGCTCCAGCGTTCGCCGGGGGCGAGTTCCGAGCCGAACACGTTCGAGCCCAGCCCGATGACGACGATGTCCGCCTTGCGCTCCGGCAGGGCCGGCGCATCCGGCTGTCCCGGCAGGGCCAGGGGATAAAGCCGGTCCATGGTGCGGTCGGGCTCGGCGCCGCCGTAGTTGCGCAACAGCCCGATGCCCGAGCGGGCGAGGATGCGGTAATCCGCGCCCAGCGCCGCCGCGACCCGCGGGCCGAAGCTGCGGCTGGTGTCGGTCGCGGCATAGATCTCCTCAGCCTCGCAATCGCGGCGGCTGGCGGTATTGGCAAAGCCGACGGTGTCGGAATCGCCGATGAACTCGATCAGCCGCGGCGCCGGATCGGGCGGCGGCAGCGCCTGGGCCGAATCGTCCAGGAAGAAGCCGCCGAAAAGCGCCGGGCCGCTCGATTCGCTGATCTTCTCGGCGCGAATCTGATGCGGGCCGGGCGCAAGGCCGCGGATATGCAGATCCTGCCGGCCGGGGCGCGAGACCTCGACCGCCTTGCCGTCCAGCGTCACGCGCCAGCGATTGAGCGCATCGTCGAATCGCAGGACGATCCCGGTGCCCTGAAACCGCGCCGAGGCGTGAAAGCCCGGCCATTCATGGCGATAGCCCAGGCCCGAGGGATCAGCGGCCGCGCGCCCCGTCGCCTGGGCGGGCAGGGCGCTCCATCCGGGCCGCTGTGGGCCGAGCTCCGCCAGGAATCCCGCGTCCCCGGCCAGGCTCAGCGCCGGCACCGGCGTCGCCGGGCGCGGCGGTTCGGGCCAGGCCAGGAAAGCGGCCCCCGCGCCCAGGGCGACGACCAGGACCGCCGCGCCGATCCGCCTTGTCCAGACTGCACCCATGACCGCCCACCCGAAACCTCGGCGCCGATCCTGACCAAGCCGGGCCGGCAAGTCCAGCGGCCAGCCGCTCAGCCGCGGAATCGGGCCAGGATTCGGATCGCGTCCCGCATGTCATGGGGGTGGTTGCCGATGAAAAAGCCGTTGCGGTCGATCTCGTCCGCATGGGTCATCGGCCCGTGCAGGCTGTGGTCCATCAGCCGCAGCACGGGATTGCCGGTGAAATTGCCGCTGACGATGGGCCGGGTCTCGAATCCCAGCGCGCCGAGCCGCGCCAGGACCTCGCGCCGGCCAAGCCCGCATTCGGGGCGCAGCACCAGCGCAAAGCCGAACCAGCTGCTTTCCCCGATCTCGCGCTGGATGCGGAACAGCGGGTGATCGGCCATCGCCTCGACCCAGCGCGCGCCGTTCTCGCGCCGCGCCGCGACCAGCCGCGGCAGCTTTTCCAGCTGCGCCCGGCCCAGGGCGCCCGACATCTCCAGCGGGCGCAGGTTGTAGCCAGGCAGGACGAAGCGAAAGCTTTCCTCGAAGGGATCCTCGCCCTTCTCGCCGGTCACGCGGTTCCATCTGGGCAGGTCGCGCGTCCAGCCATGTGCCCGCAGCGCCAGCAGGATGTGGTAAAGCTCTTCGTCGTCGGTGACGACCAGCCCGCCCTCCATGGTCGAGATGTGATGCGAGAAGAAGGTCGAGAACGTCCCCATCACTCCGAAGGTGCCGGCCTGGCGCCCGGCGAAGGTCGCACCCATGGATTCGCAATTATCCTCGATCAGCAGGATGCGGCGGGTGCGGATCAGCGAACGGATCGCGTCGAAATCGTTGGGATTGCCCAGCAGGTTCACCGCCATGACGGCGCGGGTCCGGTCGTCGATGGCCGCGGCCAGCGCGGCAAGGTCGTAGTTCAGCGTCTCGCGGTCGATGTCCACGAATTTCAGGTGCAGCCCGTATTGGTGCAGCGGAAAGAAGCTGGTGGACCAGGACACCGCCGGCACGATCACCTGGTCGCCCTGCATCAGCCGCGATGCCGGGTCTTGCCGGTAGCGCAGCGCCGCCACCATGGCGAGATTGGCCGACGAGCCCGAATTGACCATCACCGCATGGCGGCTGCCGGCGAAGCGGGCGAACTCGACCTCGAAGGCCGCGACCTCGGGGCCCATGGTAAAGCGGTCCGAGGCGATCACCCGCTGCAGGGCGTCCCGCTCGGCCTCGTCCCAGCTGGAGCTTGCCAGGGGAAAGCGGTTCATGGCTGCTGCTCCAGATACCAGGCATAGGTGGCGGCGATGCCCTCGGCCAGGCCGATCCGCGGCGCCCAGCCCCAGGCCGCCTGCCGCGCCACGGACAGAAGCTTGCGCCGCATGCCCACGGGCTTGCCGAGGTCGTGGACAAAGCGGCCCTGCCAGCCCACCACCCCGGCCACGATGCGGTAATAATCCTCGATCGCGTGATCCACCCCCGGCCCGACGTTCATCACCGCCGGCACGGCCGAGGGATCGGCCAGCGCGCGCAGGATCGCATCCGCCAGGTCGCCCGCATGCATGAACTCGCGCCGGGCCTGGCCGTCGCCCCAGATCTCGACCCTGTCGCGGCCCTCGATCCTGGCGCGGTGGATCTTGTGGATGATCGCCGGCAGCAGATGCGACCGCCCTGGGTCGAACGTGTCGAAGGGGCCGTAGAGGTTGCAGGGGATCAGCGTGCGCCATTGCAGGGTGGGGTTCTCGCGGCAGGCATGGTCCACCAGCCGCATCGCCATGATCTTGGCCAGGGCATAGCCCTCGTTGCTGGGCTCGAGCGGGCCGGTCAGGATCTGTTCCTCGGCCAGGTCGCGGTGCAGGTCGCGCGGATAGACGCAGCTCGAACTCAGGTTCAGCAGCACCGGAACGCCGATCTCGCGGCAGGCGGTGATCAGGTTCAGCCCGATGCGGGCGTTCTCGGCCAGATACCGCAACGGCTCGGCCATGTTGGCCTGGATGCCGCCGACGACGCCCGCGGCATGGACCACGGCGTCGGGACGATGCCGCGCCAGCCAGTCCCGCAGCGCGACCGCGTCGCACAGGTCCAGCTCGGCGCGGGCAGGCGCCAGCACCTGCCAGGCGGCGATGCCGGGATGGGCGCGCAGGTTCGACCCCACCATGCCATGGCCGCCGGTGACGAAGAGCCGCGCCATCTATCCCACCTCTCCCGCGACGGCCGGACCCAGCCCATGCCGCCTGAGCAGCGCATGCTGCCGCGCCGCCCGCAGGTCGGCGGCGACCATCTCGGCGATCATCTCGCGCAGCCCGGTCCGGGGGCGCCAGCCCAGCCGGCGATGCGCCTTGCCGGCATCGCCCAGCAGGCTGGCCACCTCGGCCGGGCGGAAATACCGCGGATCGACCCGCATCACCACGTCGCCGGGGCGCAAGGCCGGCGCCCGCTCGCCGGCGACCGAGGCGACCAGGGCGAACTCATCCACGCCCGAGCCGCGGAATTCCAGCGCGATGCCCAGCTCCGCGGCGGCCCAGGTCAGGAACTGGCGCACGGAATGCTGCTCGCCGGTGGCGATGACGTAATCGTCGGGCGCGTCGGATTGCAGCATCAGCCATTGCATGCGCACGTAGTCGCGGGCATGGCCCCAGTCGCGCAGCGCGTCCAGGTTGCCCAGATAAAGGCAGCCGCCGATCCCCTGGGCCAGGTTGGCCAGCCCGCGGGTGATCTTGCGGGTGACGAAGGTCTCGCCGCGGCGCGGGCTCTCGTGGTTGAACAGGATGCCGTTGCAGGCGAAAAGCCCATAGGCCTCGCGATAGTTCACCGTGATCCAATAGGCATAGAGCTTGGCCACGGCATAGGGGCTGCGCGGGTGAAAGGGCGTGCGTTCGGTCTGCGGCGTCTCGCGCACCAGCCCGTAAAGCTCGGAACTCGACGCCTGGTAGAACCGCGTCGCCCGCTCCAGCCCCAGGAAGCGGATCGCCTCCAGCAGCCGCAGCGTCCCCAGCGCATCGACATCGGCGGTATATTCCGGCGCCTCGAAGCTGACCGCGACATGGGATTGCGCGCCCAGGTTATAGACCTCGTCCGGCCGCACCTCGGCCATGATCCGGGTCAGGTTCGAGGCATCGCCCAGGTCGCCGTAATGCAGCAGGAAGCGCGGCGCGACCTCGTGCGGATCCTGGAAGATGTGATCGACGCGCCGGGTGTTGAAGCTCGAGGCGCGGCGCTTGATGCCATGCACCTCATAGCCCTTTTCCAGCAGGAACTCGGCCAGGTAGGATCCGTCCTGACCCGTGACCCCGGTAATCAGCGCCTTCTTCACCATGAACCGCCCACTCTTGAACCACGACAACAACAACCACGACAGCGACAAGACCCGCGCCGCCCGGCCCCGCCGGCACCGCGCGCAGGGCAGGGGGCGTTCCGTTCACCAGACACACATGCGGCCAAGCCGCCTGGGCGAAGGGCGCCGCCTGGGCGCCGCCCGCCATGTTTCTCCGTTGCCCAAATACCCAGGCAACCGTCCCGCCGGGCGCGGCCGCGCCTATTTCGCGGCCCTATTTCGCGGCGTCGAAGACCGGCTGGTAGATATCCTTCAGCCGCGCCACCGCCTCCTGCGGCGAGACCTCGATCGATTCGCCGCTGTGGCGCGAGGTCAGCTCGACCTTGTTCGCCGCCAGCCCGCGCGGCCCGACGGTGATGCGCCAGGGCAGGCCGATCAGGTCCATGGTGGCGAATTTCGCCCCCGCCCGCTCGTCGCGGTCGTCGTAGAGCGGGTCCAGCCCCTGCGCCTTCAGCTCGGCGTAAAGCGACTCGCAGGCGCCGTCGGTCGAGGCGTCGCCCTGTTTGAGGTTGACGATCCCGGCATGGAAGGGTGTCACCCCCTCGGGCCAGACGATGCCCTTGTCGTCATGGCTGGCCTCGATGATCGCGCCCAGAAGGCGGCTGACGCCGATCCCGTGCGAGCCCATGTGAACCGGCACGCGGGCGCCGTCGGGGCCGACCACGGTGGCGCCCATCGGCTCGGAATACTTGGTGCCGAAATAGAAGATCTGCCCGACCTCGATGCCGCGGGCCTGGCGCCGCCGCGCCTCGGGGACCTGCTCGAACAGCGCCGCGTCATGGGTCTCGTCGGTGCGGGCATAGCGGCTGGTGAATTCCTCCAGCACGGCCTGGCATTGCGCGACATCGTCGTAGTCGATGGCGCGGTCGCCGAATTTCAGGTCGGTGATCTCGCTGTCGTAGAACACCTCCGACTCGCCGGTCTCGGCCAGCACCAGGAACTCATGCGTATAGTCGCCGCCGATCGGCCCGCCATCGGCGCGCATCGGGATCGCCTGCAGGCCCATGCGCTCGTAGGTGCGCAGATAGCTGACCAGGTGCCGGTTATAGGCGTGCAGCGCGTCTTCCTTGGTCAGGTCGAAATTGTAGCCGTCCTTCATCAGGAACTCGCGCCCGCGCATGACGCCGAAGCGGGGGCGGATCTCGTCGCGGAACTTCCACTGGATGTGATACAGCGTCAGCGGCAGGTCCTTGTAGCTGTTCACATGGCTGCGGAAGATGTCGGTGATCATCTCCTCGTTCGTGGGCCCGTAAAGCAGGTCGCGCTTGTGGCGGTCGCGGATGCGCAGCATCTCTTCGCCGTAATCGTCGTAGCGGCCGCTTTCGCGCCACAGGTCGGCGGGCTGCAGCGTCGGCATCAGCATGGCGATATGGCCGGCGCGGGCCTGTTCCTCATGCACGATCTGCTCGATGCGGCGCAGCACCTTGAAGCCCAGCGGCAGCCAGGAATAGATGCCGGCCGCCTGCTGCTTGATCATGCCGGCGCGCAGCATCAGCCGGTGGCTGACGATCTGGGCCTCTTTGGGGTCTTCCTTCAGGACGGGCATGAAATAGCGCGACAGACGCATGGCGAAATCCTCATGATGGCCGGCACGGGTTAGCGGATCGCGGATAGCGGGGCAACGCCCTTCCTTGCAAGCCGCGCCGCGACCGTCCACATAGGAAGCCGAACGCGGGGACGGGAGCGACGAGACCCATGCAATTGCCGGTGCAGAAACAGATCCTGTATTGGGGCGGCGCGCTGGCCGTGCTGCTGTTGGCGCTTTGGGGGGTGGGCAATGCCGTCACGCCCTTCATCATGGGCGCGGCCGTGGCCTATCTCTTCGATCCCCTGGCCGACCGGCTCGAGCGGCTGGGCCTGTCGCGCACCGCCTCGGTGGTCATCATCACGCTTTGCGGGCTCTTGCTGGTGGTGGCGCTGTTTCTGCTGCTGGTGCCGGTGCTGGTGCGCCAGACCACCGCGCTGATCGAGACCGCGCCCGAGATGTTCCAGCGCCTCCAGCAGTTCCTGATGACCCGGTTCCCCGAGATCTTCACCGAGGGCAGCCCGGTCAACAGCGCGCTTGCCAACATGGGCCAGCAGATCAGCGAGCGGGGCGGGCAGTTGGTCAGCACCGTGCTGGGCTCGGTCATGGGCGTGGTCAGCATGGTCATGCTGATCGTGATCGTGCCGGTCGTCGCCTTCTACCTGCTGCTCGACTGGGACAACATGGTCGACCGGCTGGACGAGCTTCTGCCGCGCCAGCATGCCGGCACCATCCGCCGGCTGGGACACGAGATCGACGCGGCGCTGTCGGGATTCGTGCGCGGGCAGGGCATGGTGATCCTGATCCTGGGCACCTTCTATTCGGTCTGCCTGGCGCTGATCGGCCTGCCCTTCGGCATCGCGATCGGGGTGATCGCCGCCTCGCTGTCCTTCATCCCCTATGTCGGCGTGCTGGTCGGCGGCGCCACCGCCATCGGCGTGGCGCTGTTCTCCTTCTGGGGCGAGCCGGTCTGGATCGGCGCGGTGATCGCGGTCTTCGTCCTGGGCCAGATCGTCGAGGGCAACTACCTGCAACCCAAGATCGTCGGCGGCCATGTCGGGCTGCATCCGGTCTGGCTGATGCTGGCCCTGACCGTCTTCGGCACGCTCTTCGGCTTCGTCGGCCTGCTCATCGCCGTGCCGGCGGCGGCGGCGCTGGGGGTGCTGGTCCGCTTTGCCGTCGCCCGCTACAAGGAAAGCGCGCTCTATACCGGGCGCGAGGTGCCCTCGCCCCCCGCGCCGCCGACCATGGTCGAGCTGGTGCCGCGCGGCACGACCGAGCGCGCGCGCCAGCTGGCGCAGATGTCGCGCGACGTGGCCGTGGCGCAGATCCACCGCGACGAGCATCTGGCGCATCTGCTGGAGGAACACCAGCACCGCCAGCAGGCCGGCGAGGTTCCCGATGCCGAGGGCCCGCCTTCGCCCTCCGATCTGTGGGCCGAGACGCGCGACCACCTGCGCGGCAAGGACCGCTGAACGGTGGCCAGACAATTGACCCTGGACCTGACGATGCCGCCGGCCTCGTCGCGCGACGATTTCCTGATCACCGCGGCCAATCGCGATGCGCTGGCGATGCTGGACGCGCCGGGCCGCTGGCCGCAGGGCCGGCTGCTGCTGATCGGCGGTCCGGGATCGGGCAAGACGCATCTGGTCGGCTTCTGGGCGGCCGATCATGGCGCCCATGTCAGCCATGGCTGGACGCTGACCCCCGAAAGCGTGGACGATCTGGTCCGCCCCGGCGCCGCGCTGGTCATCGAGGACGCGCATGAGATCGGCGGCAACGCCACGGCCGAACAGGGCCTGTTCCACCTGTGGAACCTGGCCGGCGCGCGGGGGGCGCTGCTTCTCATCACCGCGCAGGCGCCGCCGCGCGACTGGGGCGTGGCGCTGCCCGACCTGCGCTCGCGGCTGGAGACGGCGGCGCAGGCGATCCTGGGCCCGCCCGACGACGCGCTGCTGCCGGCGGTGCTGGTCAAGCTGTTCGCCGACCGCCAGATCCAGGTGGCGCCCGAGGTGGTGGACTGGCTTTCGCTGCGCATGGAGCGCGACCTGGACCTGGCCCGCCGCCTGGTCGCCGCCATCGACCGCGAATCGCTGGCCGACCGCCGCGCCATCACCCGGCGGCTGGCGGCCGAGCTTCTGGACAAGCTGGCCCCCGCCGACGCATGATCGCCCCGCATTTTCCCCGAAGTCCCGTGACATGACCCAGGCCGATTTCCTGAAATCCCCCTTTCCCGCCCCGCGCGATCTGCCCGACGGCCCGCCCGAGGGCGCCGCGCGCTTCTTCAACCGCGAGATCAGCTGGCTCGCCTTCAACTGGCGCGTGCTGGACGAGGCGCGCAACCCGCGCGTGCCGCTGCTCGAGCGGCTGCGCTTCCTGTCGATCTCGGCCACCAATCTCGACGAGTTCTACACCGTGCGCGTGGCCGGCCTGCGCGAGCTGGTGCGCGAAGGCAACACCACCCTGTCCGACGACGGGCTGACCGCGGCCGAGCAGCTGGCGCTGGTCAATGCCGATGCGCGCCGGCTGATGGGCGCGCAGCAGGCGGTCTGGAACGGCCTGCGCCGCGAGATGGAACAGGCCGACATCGCCATCCTGTCGCGCGGCCGCGTCACCCGCGCCGAGGAAGAATTCCTGCGCCGGCATTTCATGGAGCAGGTGTTCCCGGTGGTCTCGCCCTTGGCCATAGACCCGGCGCATCCCTTTCCCTTCATCCCCAACACCGGCTTTTCGCTGGCGCTGGAACTGGCGCGGGAAAGCGACGGGCGGCAGATGCAGGCGCTGGTGCCCATCCCCCAGCAGATCGCCCGCTTCATCCCGCTGCCGGGCGGCAAGCGCTTCCTGCGGCTGGAAGACCTGCTGCTGATGCATCTGCCGAGCCTGTTCCCCGGCTATCGCGACATTGGCCATTGCGCCTTCCGCGTGCTGCGCGACAGCGACCTGGAGGTCGAGGAAGAGGCCGAAGACCTGGTGCGCGAGTTCGAGACGGCGCTGAAGCGCCGGCGCCGCGGCTCGGTCATCCGGCTGAAGATCACCGCCGGCGCGCCCGACCGGCTGCGCCGGGTCATCATGCAGGAGCTGGAGGTCGATCCCGAGGAGGTGGTCGAGGTCGAGGGCCTTCTGGGCATGGCCGACCTGCGCGAACTGGTGCTGGACGGGCGGCGCGACCTGCAATGGCCGGGCTTCACCCCGCGGGTGCCGGAACGGGTGCAGGACCACGACGGCGACATGTTCGCCGCGATCCGGCAAAAGGACATGCTGCTGCACCACCCCTACGAGACCTTCGACATGGTGGTGCGCTTCCTGGCGCAGGCGGCGCGCGACCCGGACGTGCTGGCGATCAAGCAGACGCTTTACCGCACCTCGCGCGACAGCCCCATCGTGGACGCGCTCTGCGAGGCGGCCGAATCGGGCAAGTCGGTGACGGCGCTGGTCGAGCTGAAGGCCCGCTTCGACGAGGCCGCGAACATCCGCCAGTCGCGGCGGCTGGAACGCTCGGGCGCGCATGTCGTCTATGGCTTCATGCAATACAAGACCCATGCCAAGATCAGCGCCGTGGTGCGGCGCGAGGGCGACCAGCTTGTGACCTATACCCATTTCGGCACCGGCAACTATCACCCGATCACCGCGCGCATCTATACCGACCTGTCCCTGTTCACCTGCGACCCGGCGCTGGGGCGCGATGCCTCCAAGGTGTTCAACTTCCTGTCCGGCTATGTCCAGCCCGAGGGGCTGGAGAACATCGCCATCTCGCCCATCGACCTCAAGGAGCGGCTGCTGGAGCTGATCGCGCGCGAGGCCGATTTCGCCAGCCGCGGCCGCCCGGCCGAGATCTGGGCCAAGATGAACAGCCTGATCGACAAGGACGTGATCGAGGCGCTTTATGCCGCAAGCCAGGCGGGGGTCAGGATCAACCTGGTGATCCGCGGCATCTGCGGGCTGCGTCCGGGCATCGCGGGCCTGTCGGACAACATCCGGGTGAAATCCATCGTCGGCCGCTTCCTGGAACATTCCCGCATCGTCTGCTTCGGCAACGGCTTCGGCCTGCCTTCCAAGCGCGCGCGGGTCTTCATCAGCTCGGCCGACTGGATGGGGCGCAACCTGAACCGCCGGGTCGAGGCGCTGGTGGAATGCTTCAACGAGACGGTGAAGGCGCAGATCACCAGCCAGGTCATGGCCGCCAACATGGCCGACGAGGCGCAAAGCTGGCTTCTGCAACCCGACGGGCGCTATCTGCGCTATCTGCCGGCCGGACGCGACGACCTGTTTTCCTGTCACAAGTTCTTCATGGAAAACCCCTCATTGTCGGGGCGCGGCAGCGCGGGCGCGCGTGACGTTCCGGCGCTGATGCACTCGACGGATTGACGCAAGGAGGCAATTGCCCCATCCAAAGCGCGCGACCGGCTTGGTAACGGAATCGAGAGGAACCCGATGAACGGCATCGTGACCGCAAGCGGAGAAACCATCGAACCCTTCGGACGCTCGCTGTTCGAACGCGCCTCGGAACGCGCGCTCAGCCGGGTCGGCGTGGTCGACGTGGGCTCGAACTCGATCCGCATGGTGGTGTTCGACGGGGCGGCGCGCTCGCCGGCCTATTTCTACAACGAAAAGGTCATGGCCGGGCTGGGCTCGGGCCTGGCCACCACCGGCCGGCTGAACCCCGAAGGCGTGCGCCGCGGCATGGCCGCCCTGCGCCGCTTTGCGGTGCTGGCCGACAGCATGGGCATCAAGCCGCTGACCTGCGTCGCGACCGCCGCCGTACGCGAGGCCGAGGACGGCCCCGCCTTCCACAAGGCGGTCGAGAAGGAGACCGGGCTGAAGCTCTGGGTCATCGACGGCGAGGAAGAGGCGCGGCTTTCCGCGCAGGGCGTGCTGCTGGGCTGGCCGGATGCCAAGGGGCTGGTCTGCGACATCGGCGGCAACTCGATGGAACTGGCCGAGGTGGCGAACGGCAAGGTCGGCGGCCGCATCTCGACGCCCTTGGGCCCGTTCCGGCTGCAACAGGTCAAGGGCGGCGCCGCGGGCCTGCGCGACCATATCCGCGATGCGATCGAGCGGGCGGCCGAGCGGCTGGGCCGCGGGCACGAACAGATCTACCTGGTCGGCGGCTCGTGGCGGGCCATCGCGCGGCTGGACATGGAGCGGGCGAAATACCCGATGACCGTGCTGCACGAATATCGCATGTCGCCGCAGGCCGTCGCCGACACGGTGAAATGGATCGGCGAGCGCAGCGTGGCCGAGATGCGGGCGATGACCGGCATCTCGCAAAGCCGGATGGAGTTGGTGCCGCTGGCCAGCCAGGTGCTGCGCCAACTGGTGCAAAGCCTCAAGCCGAAATCGCTGGCCGTCTCTTCCTACGGCATCCGCGAGGGGCTGCTTTACGAACAGATGCCGGCCGGGCTGCGCTCGCGCGATCCGCTGATCGAGGCGGCGCGCTTTGCCGAGCGGCAGATGGCGCGGATGCCGGGTTTCGGCAAGAAGCTCTACCAGTTCCTGGAGCCGCTGTTCGGCGACCTGCCGCCCGAGCGCGACCGGCTGGTCCGGGCGGCCTGCCTTTTGCACGACACCACCTGGCGCACCCATCCCGATTATCGCGCCGATGCCTGTTTCGACAATGTCACGCGGGCCAACATGGCGGCGCTGTCGCATCCCGAACGGGTGTTCCTGGGGCTGTCGCTGCTGCACCGCTACAAGAACAGCCGCGCCAATTCGCCCATGGCGCCGCTGTTCGCGCTGCTTTCGGAAAAGGAGATCCGCGAGGCCGAGGTTCTGGGCAAGGCGCTGCGCTTCGGCGCCATGTTCTCGGTCAAGGATCCGGCCGAGGCGGGCACGCTGAAGCTGCAGCGCAAGAAGAAGCTTCTGGAGCTGAAGCTGACCCGGACCGGGCGCGCGCTGATGGGCGAGGTGGCCGAGGCCCGCTTCCGCTCGCTTGCCGATGCGCTGGAGGTCACGCCGGTCGTCACCGGAGGCTGAGGGGGATTCCCTCATAGCGGGAATCCTGTCCGAATGGACAACTTTACCGTGCGGGGCGGCTGTGGCATTTCCCCGCGCATGGGGGCGACGATCCTTGTGTGCCTTTGCCGAGTGTCCGGTTTCGGATCGGCGCCCCCGCGTCCCGCCAGGCTGGCGTGCGCGTTCAGCCGCCCCAGCTCCGCTCCAGCAGGTCCAGCCAGTTGCGCCAGGCGATCTTTTCGACCAGCTCGCGGCCATAGCCATGCGCCAGCATCGCCTGCACCAGCTTCGGCAGGGCGGCGGCATCGGCCAGATCCTCGGGCATGTCGGCGCCGTCGAAATCCGAACCCAGCGCCACGCCGTCCTCGCCAAGCAATTCCAGCAGGTGGTCCAGGTGGCGCAGCATGACCGCGAACCCCTGCATCGGGTCGCGCCGCCCTTCGGGATGCAGGAAGCCCACGGCAAAGTTCAGCCCGACGAGGCCGCGCGATTCGGCGATCACCCGCAATTGCCGGTCGGTCAGGTTGCGCGAGCTGGGCGCGACGGCATGGGCGCAGCTGTGGCTGGCGACCAGCGGCGCATCCGACAGCCGGGCCACGTCGTCGAAGCCCTTTTCGTTCAGATGCGACAGGTCCAGCATGATGCGCAGCCGGTTGCATGCGCGCACCAGATCCTTGCCCGCATCCGTCAGCCCCGGCCCGGTGTCGGGCGAGGCGGGAAAGGCGAAGGGCACGCCATGGGCATAGCGCGTCGGCCGCGACCAGACCGGCCCCAGCGAGCGCAGCCCCATCGCGTGCCAGACATGCAGCGCATCCAGGTCCGGGATCGGCTCGGCGCCCTCGATGTGCAGGATGGCGGCGATGCGGCCCTGGGCCATGGCCGCGCGGATCTCGGCCGCGGTCCGGCAGATCGCCAGCGTGCCGGTCCGCTCCATCGCCATCAGCTGCCCGGCCTGGGCCAGCGCATGGGGCAGGGCCTGGGCCGGCTCCACCTCGGGCGGCAGGGGCAGGGCGAAGGGCGGGTTCTTCTTGAGCATCGCCGCCAGCGCATCGTCGGGGCCGGGCGGCGAGGGCGTCCAGATCGCGAAGAAGCCGCCGGCAAACCCGCCCGCCTTCATCCGCGGCAGGTCCAGATGCCCGCTGCCGTCGCCCTCCAGCCAAAGCCGGTCGCGGCCGGGCCCCGCAGCCACCATGCGCTGCAAGAAATCGTTGTGACCGTCGAAGACCGGAATCATGCTCATGTCCTTTCGCATTGCGCGGCGCAACATGCGCCCGTTATGCGCAGGTCGCAAGCGTGCCGGCGGGGCGCGGCCGGCCAAAGCGGGAAAGGGATCCGGGATGCATGCGACGGGGGATTGGCCGGGGGCGGTCGCGGATTTCCTGGAACGGAACCTGCCGGCGATGGACGACGGAAGCGGCTGGCAGGACATGGCCGTGACCGCCTGCCAGATCGGCTGCGAGGCCCTGGTGGCCCTGGGCCGCGCCGATGCGACGGGCTGGGGCGCAAGCCGCCGCGCCGCGCCCCGGCGGCCGGCGATGCCGCCGCGCTGGGACGATCTTTGCGTCGCGGTGCTGGGCCTGGCGCGCCAGCAGGGGCAGCTGGCTTATCGCCTGCCCGATGGCAGCCCGCAGCCGGAACGGGCCGGGGATTTCATCATCCGCCGCATCGGCGCGCCGCCCCCGCCGCCGCCGAACATCGCGGCGGCGCATGGGCTGGGCCCGGCGCTGGCCCGGCCCGAGCTGCTGGCGCTGCTGGATCGCCTGGGGCTGGTCGCGGACGGCGCCTGGACCCCGGCGGCCCAACCCGTGCTGTGGCGCGTCCAGCCCGGTGCCTGGGGCATGAGGATCGAAGCCGACCCGCGTTTCCGCCAGGCGGCCGAGGCGGCGGTCGCGACGCTGCCGGCCGGGGTCCGGGCCGAGATGGACCGGCTGGTCACGATCACCGACGGGGATGTGGCCCAAGCCATGGCCGCGCAGCAGGCCAGGATCGCCGAAGCGCGGCGGACATACGGCCCCGATGCCCGGATCGCGCCCGCGCGAGGCGCCGAACAGGCGCGCCGCGGCCTGGAGTTCCGCGCGGCGCAGGATCTGGACCGGATCTTTTTCCGGCGCTGGCGGCTCGACGGCGGCTGGCTGTCGGGGGCCGAGGCCGAACGGGCGCTGGAGGTCTTTCACGACCCCCTGGCCCGGCAGATGCGCCAGGCGGTGACGGACCGGCTTTATCCGGCCTTGGGCTTTCTGCGCCCGGCCCGGGATCGAAAACCCTCTTCCCCCGCGCCGCCGCTGCGCTAAGCTTGGGCCAGCAGCGAGGGAGGAGAGCCCAGCCATGACCCGCATCGACAAGGAATTCACCGGCCAGACCGTGATCTGCACCTTCGAGGTGACGCCCGGAACCGCGCATGACGTGCTGGACGCGCTGAACGACGCCTATGACCAGGTCATCCGGCACCAGCCCGGCTATGTCTCGGGCGCGATCCACCTGAACGATGCGCAGACCCGCATCTGCACCTATTCGCAATGGCGCGACCGGCGCGACTACCAGGCCATGCTGCGCAGCCCCGAGATGCGCACCCGCAACCGCGCCATCCATGGCATGTGCCGCCATTTCGAGCCGGTGATGTACGAGGTGGTCGATACCTGGAAGACCTGATGTGGAAAGCCGATGCTGCGGCTGCGAAAAGCCGTGCATTGCGCAAGCTTAGCCCCTAGTCTGGCAGGAAACAGGCAGGCGATCGCCGGAACGGAGGGGCTCATGGCAGGACGCATCATCACGATTGCCCAGCAAAAGGGCGGCTCGGGCAAGACCACCATCGCGGTCAACCTGGCGGTGGCCCTGCGCGGGCGCGGCCATTCGGTCGCGCTGCTGGACACCGACCCGCAGGGCAGCATGGGGCGCTGGTTCCTGGAACGGCTGGAGCGGCGGGGCGAGGACGAGGCGCTGGAATTCACCACCTCCTCGGCCTGGGGCGCCAGCTACGAATCCGACAAGCTGAAGAAGCGCTTCGATTTCGTCATCATCGACACGCCGCCCAAGATCGACAGCGACCTGCGCCCGGCGCTGCGCGTGGCCGACCTGGTGCTGGTGCCGGTGGCGACCAGCCATGTCGACCTGTGGGCGACCGAGGGCGTGCTGGACCTGGCCCGACGCGAGAAATGCGACACGCTGATCGTGCTGAACCGCACCCGCTCGCATGCGCGCCTGACCGGCGAGGTGGCCGAGGGTGCCGCCGCGCTGGGGGCCGAGGTGGCGGCGTCACAGCTTGCCAACCGCGTCGCCTATGCCGAGGCGCTGGGGCAGGGGCTGGGCGCGGGCGAGACCGCGCGCCACGCCACCGCCCGCGCCGAGGTCGATGCCCTGGCCGAAGAGGTGCTGGCCGCGATGCGCTAGGCTCGGGCGCCGACCTTTGCCCGTGACGGGCGCCTCGCAGGCACCGGCCCTGCAATGTGGCGATCCGTGGGAATGATGGCCCCCGCGCTTCTTCGTTGCCCAAATACCCCTGCTACCGCGCCGCCCTCACGGCGGCGCCGCCTTGGAGCATCCGCGGAAATCCGCCGATCCGCCGGGGCTTTGGAAACCGGCCGCCGTTCCAGGGGTTGAGTGGGCAGCAAGTCCAGACTCATGAGGTCAAGATGAAACTCCCGCTTTCCCTTGCCGTTCTGGCAACCCCCCTTGCGCTGGCCGCCTGCACCCCGGAAGCCCCGCCCCCGCCCGAGCCGGAAACCGTCGCCGTCGATCCCTGCGGCGCGGCGCGCTATACCTATCTGATCGGGCAGACCTCGCCCACCATCTCGGTCCCCGAGGGCCAGATGTATCGCATCGCCCGCGAAGACCGGCCGATGACGATGGAGATGATCCAGGAGCGCCTGACCTTCATCGTGGACAGCCGCGGCAAGCTGCTTTCGGTCAGTTGCAGCTGATCCGAACGCCGGGAACGGGGCATCCCTCCCAGGCCCCGTTCCCGCGCGTCAGCTGCGTCGCCGCGACCGCTTGTTGCCGCCGCGCTGCCCCGCTCGCCCCGCGGTCGAGCGCCCCGAGGACTTGACCGCCGCCTCGGCCGCCTCTTCGATGGCGGATTGCCGGGCCAGCGGGTCGTCGGCCACCGCCAGTTCCACCGCCTCCAGCCGCTTGACCTCGTCGCGCAGCCGCGCGGCCTCCTCGAACTCCAGGTTCTCGGCCGCCTTGCGCATCTGCGCGCGCAGCGCGTCCAGATGCGCCGCCAGATTGGCGCCGACCAGGGGCTTGTCCACCCTGGTCGTGATGCGCGCCTGGTCGGTATCGCCCTGCCACAGCCCGGCCAGCACGTCCTCGACGTTCTTGCGCACGGTCTGGGGCGTGATGCCGTGTTCCTCGTTATAGGCGACCTGCTTCTGGCGCCGGCGCTCGGTCTCGGCCATGGCGCGTTCCATGCTGCCGGTGATGCGGTCGGCATACATGATGACTCGGCCGTCGGCGTTGCGCGCCGCCCGGCCGATGGTCTGGATCAGCGAGGTTTCCGAGCGCAGGAAGCCTTCCTTGTCGGCGTCCAGGATCGCCACCAGCCCGCATTCCGGGATGTCCAGCCCCTCGCGCAGCAGGTTGATGCCCACCAGCACGTCGAAGGCCCCCAGCCGCAGATCGCGCAGGATCTCGATCCGCTCGATGGTGTCGATGTCGCTGTGCATGTAGCGCACGCGGATGCCCTGTTCGTGCAGGTATTCGGTCAGGTCTTCGGCCATGCGCTTGGTCAGCGTCGTGACCAGGGTGCGCATCCCGGCGGCCGAGACCTTGCGCACCTCGTCCAGCAGGTCGTCCACCTGCATCTCGACCGGGCGGATCTCGACCTGCGGGTCCAGAAGGCCGGTGGGGCGGATGACCTGCTCGGTAAAGACGCCGCCGGTCTGGTCCAGTTCCCATTGCGCCGGGGTGGCGCTGACAAAGACCGATTGCGGGCGCATCGCGTCCCATTCCTCGAATTTCAGCGGCCGGTTGTCCATGCAGCTGGGCAGGCGGAAGCCATGCTCGGCCAGGGTGAACTTGCGCCGGAAGTCGCCGCGATACATGCCGCCGATCTGCGGCACCGAGACGTGGGATTCGTCGGCGAAGACGATGGCGTTGTCCGGGATGAACTCGAAGAGCGTCGGCGGCGGCTCGCCCGGCGCGCGGCCGGTCAGGTAGCGGGAATAGTTCTCGATCCCGTTGCAAACGCCAGTCGCTTCAAGCATTTCCAGGTCGAAGTTCGTGCGCTGCTCAAGCCGCTGGGCCTCCAGCAGCTTGCCCTCGTCGGCCAGTTGCTTCAGCCGCGTATGAAGTTCGGCACGTATCCCCTTGATTGCCTGCTGCAAAGTCGGGCGCGGGGTGACGTAGTGGCTGTTGGCATAGATGCGGATCTGCTTGAAGCTGTCGGTCTTGGCCCCGGTCAGCGGGTCGAATTCGGTAATCGATTCCAGCTCGTTGCCGAAGAAGTCGAAGCGCCAGGCCCGATCCTCGAGGTGCGCCGGCCAGACCTCGATCACGTCGCCGCGTACGCGAAAGCCGCCGCGCTGGAAGGCGGCGTCGAGCCGGCGATATTGCTGCGCCACCAGTTCGGCCAGGAATTCGCGCTGGTCGTAGCTTTCGCCGACCACCATGTCCTGCGTCATCGCCGAATAGGTCTCGACCGAGCCGATGCCATAGATGCAGGAGACCGAGGCGACGATGATCACGTCGTCGCGTTCCAAGAGCGCGCGGGTGGCCGAGTGGCGCATCCGGTCGATGGCCTCGTTGATCTGCGATTCCTTCTCGATATAGGTATCGCTGCGCGGGACATAGGCTTCGGGCTGGTAGTAGTCGTAATAGCTGACGAAATATTCCACGGCATTTTCGGGGAAGAAGCCCTTGAACTCGCCGTAAAGCTGGGCCGCCAGCGTCTTGTTGGGCGCCAGAATGATCGCCGGGCGCTGCGTCGCCTCGATCACCTTGGCCATGGTGAAGGTCTTGCCGGTGCCGGTGGCGCCCAGCAGCACCTGGTCGCGTTCGCCCGCGATGACGCCCTGGGCCAGTTCGGCTATGGCGGTGGGCTGGTCGCCCGCCGGCTGGAACTCGGACCGCATGACGAAACGCTTGCCGCCTTCCAGCTTGGGCCGGCTGACCTCGGGAAAGCGCGCGACGGGGGCGTTGGTGTTGTTGTGGCCCATGGTTTCACCTTTGTTCCTGCCTGGGTCAATCTGGCGCATTCGCGCCCCAATACAAGCCCGGCCGGGGAATATGCGCCATGCCGGGGCGGCAATCCGGCCGCGATGGCGGGAAATCGCGCGAGGTGCATCTTGATCGCCCGGCCGGCTTCGGGGATAAGGCGGGAAGCAAGAACAGAGGGTTCCCGCCATGCGCGTCCGCATCTACAAGCCCGCCCGCAACGCCATGCAATCCGGCACCGCCCGCACCAAGAACTGGGTGCTGGATTTTCCGCCCGCCGATCCGCGCGAGATCGACCCGCTGATGGGCTGGACCAGCAGTGACGACACCCAGAGCCAGGTGCGCCTGCGCTTCGAGACCCGCAAGCAGGCCGAGGATTACGCGCGCGAGCGTGGGCTGGATTACGAGGTGATCGAGCCGCACACCCGCGCCCCGAACATCCGCCCCCGCGGCTATGGCGAGAATTTCGCCCCCGACCGCCGCGCGCCCTGGACGCATTGATCCGCAGCGGCCCCCTGGCTCGCCCGTCACTCCCGGCTGGACGCGCTTAGCACGGGGCGGGGGACCGGCCCTTGCAGCGCATGGCGAAAGTCCCACAGGAAAAGCGCCCATCCGGCCATCCAGCCTGATGCGGCAAGATGCAGCTGCGTCGCCGGCCCGGCCATCGCCACGCAGCCCATCAGCAGTCGCAGGAGCGTGGCAAGGCTGACCAGGCCGAAGGCAAGGGCCAGCGGGCGCGACACGGCCAGCCTGCCGCCCCTGCGCGGCATGGCCGCCCGGCCCATGATCGCCAGCATCATCGTGCCCATGGCGCCCATCGTGACCGCATGCAGGGCCGTCGCCATGTCGAGCCCGGCCCAGGGCGCCTGCGCCAGCCCCGCCAGGATCAGGGCCAGCGGCAGCCAGAGCCAGGCCAGGTGCAACAGCAGCAGCGCCGGATAGCGGCCGGCGCGCCAGCTGCGCCACAGGCCCATGCGGGCCAGGTGCAGGATGCCCGAGACGATCAGGAGCGGCCCGGCTAGCCCCGAGCGATCCAGCAGCAGCGCCGCGATGGCCAGAAGCAATGCCAGCACGCCGGCGCCCGGCAGCCAGCGCGGCTCGGTCAAGGGCGGCTGGCCGGATGCCGCGGCCCAATGCCGGGTGAATGCGGCAAGGGCGCGGCCTCCGACCAGGCTGATGAGCAGCGCAAAGAACAGCGGCGCCATGTCCTGCGCAAGGCTTTCGGAGGCGGGCCCCGGCCCGGCGATCGCCAGCGCCTCGATGCCGCCAAGGACCAGGGGCGCCAGCGCCAGCGGCATCTTGCGCCTGGCCCCGGCGCCGGCGACCTGCCACGTCAGCAGGCCGCCCAGCACGAGGAAATAGGCCGTGGCAGCGGGAAGGGCGAAGGGCGCGGGCAGGCCCAGGGCAAAGCCCAGCCGCCCGGCCAGCCACAGCGCCACCATGATCCCGGTCGTGGCCGGCGCGACCCGGACCCGCCCGGTCCATGCCGGCAGCGCGGTCAGCAGATAGCCGCCCACCGCCGCGCCGCCCATGCCGAACAGCAGCTCATGCCGGTGCCAAGACAGCGCATCGACGCCCATCCCTAAGGGGAGCAGCCAGGCCGAGGGCACGAGGATGGCCCACAGGCCGGCCAGGAAGAACAGCGGGCGATGCGGCGCCAGCCATAGCCCATGGGTCAAAAAGCGAAACATCGTTTTCCGGCTGCTGCCGCGGATGCCCCATAGCGCCAGCAGGGCGGCCGTTGTCAATATGCCGGCCGGGCAGGGCGACCCATGGCCGCGGCGCCCTTGCCCGGAGCGGCTGGCCATGACATCCGCCTTGCCAGGGGATCGCAAGAACCGGCCGACGCCGCTGCCGGTCGAGGATTGCATGCCGGGGCTTTACGACTGCTATCGCGCCATGGGCGAGGTGGAAAGCAAGGGCCTGGACTTCGAGATCTCGGGCGAGGTGCTGCCGCGCTGGAACCTGATGTCGGGCCATACCTGGAACGAGGCCGAGATCATCAGCGCCACCGTCGATGGCGTGGCGGGCAGCCCCTACAACACCTTCCTGCCCAAGCACCTGCTGAAGATCGCCACCATGTATCATCTGCCGGGCGACAGGTGGCGCCTGGGCGGCGCGTTCCGGCTGCAAAGCGAGATCACCTCGGAATCCAGCGCCGTCTATGACCCGCGCCTGGCCGAGACCCCGGTCCGGCAGGGCGGCCTGGGGCTGGTCGATCTGGTCGCGGGCTATCGCCTGAACGAGAATTTCGACATCCAGCTGAACGTGAACAGCGTCTTCGACCGGCGCTATTGCGAGGTGGTGGACAGTTTCTCGGGCGGGAATTTCGTCGGCGAGCCGCGCCATGTGCTGCTGACGGGGAAGATCACCTTCTGACCCCTGATCCGGCCGGCGGCGGATGCGGCCCTTGCCGGCCGCCTCCGCCAGGCTTTTCCGAACCGTCGTCCCTTGCGGCCCCGAACAGAAGGCCTGGGGCGACAGCCCGGCCCGGACCATGGTGGCCGGGATCGTTTCCGGGTCCGGCCGAGCGGACGCATGGGAACCCGCAAGCGCCCCTGTCTGCGGATCTGGCTTTGCAGGGCGTGGCTGTTGGCTTGGTAATGGCGGCTGATCGGTCATGAGCAGGGCGATTTCTGGCTGGACCGCTATGAGCGGCGCAAGACCGTGCTTTACGGCGTGGTCGAGGCCGACGTCGGCGATGCCGGCACGCTGAGCGCCGGTTACGACTTCCAGCGCAACCGCACCCGCAACCACCAGTTCGGCGGCCTGCCCCTGATCGCCGATGACGGCTCGCAGCTGGATTACGATACCAGCACGAATGCCGGCGGCGGCAACCTGCTGCTGACCCAGACCACGCAGACCCTGTTCCTGCGCTATGCCCAAGACTTCGGCACCGGCTGGCAGGCGGTGGGCGAGTTGTCCTTCTACAGGGCCGAGCGCGAGGGCTATCTGGCCTCGGCCAGCTGGGGCTCGCCCGATCCGCAGGGCTATGGCGTGCAGACCGTCGGCGGCTATGCCGATACCGATACCGACCAGGCCGCGCTGTCGCTGACCGCCTCGGGCCCGGTCGAGCTGTGGGGCCGCAGCCATGACCTGCGCTTCGGCATCACCGGCAGCTGGGGCAAGGACAATCACAAGGCCTATTCGGCCTTCGACGGGACCGATATCGACTATCAGCCGATCACCGGCTCGATCTTCGACTGGGATGGGTATGTGCCGAACCTGGTCCAGCAGGCCGGCTATGTCAGTTATGTCAGCAATACCAAGATCGACCAGGTCGCGGCCTATGGCTCGGGCCGCTTCGGCCTGACCGACCGGCTGAACCTGATCGCCGGCGCGCGCGTGGTCTGGTACGACTACGACTATACCACCGACAGCCGCAGCAGCGGCACGACTACGCATCAGCAGATCAGCCGCAACGGCGAATGGATCCCCTATGCCGGGCTGACCTATGACCTGAACGAGGACTGGTCGGTCTATGCCAGCTATACGCGGGTCTTCAAGCAGGCCAGCTATCGCGACAAGGACAACCGGATCGTGGAGCCGACCACCGGCTCGAACTACGAGCTGGGCACCAAGGCCAGCTTCGCGGACGACCGGTTGAACTTCGCGGCGGCGATCTATCTGCTGGAGCAGGACAACCTGCCGGTCCGCGACCGCAGCGTGACCTATCAGCTGCCTGACGGCTCGAACCCCTACAAGTCCATCGACGGCACCCGCAGCAAGGGCTTCGAGATGGAACTGGCGGGCGAGGTCCGGCCGAATATCCAGCTGGCCGCCAGCTATGCCTATACGACCGCCAAGGACGGCGACGGGCTGCGCATCTCGACCGTCACGCCCCGCCATTCGATCAAGCTGTCGGGGGTCTATGCCTTCGAGACGATGCCCCTGACCCTGGGCGTCAGCCTGCGCTGGCAAAGCGCCATCGAGAATACCTGGGTCTGGCCCGTCACCGGCACCGCGCGGCAGGGCTCCTATGCGGTCGTCGGACTGATGGGGCGCTATGACTTCCAGAACGGCATGAGCGCCAGCCTGAACATCGACAACCTCTTCGACCGCAAATACCTCGCCTCGATCGACGAGACCTATGCGACCGGCAATTACGGCGCCCCGCGCAATGCCACGCTGAGCCTGGATTGCCGGTTCTGAGCAAGGCTGCTGGGCCTGGCCGGCGTCGGGCAAGACCCGGGGCGGGTGCGTTCGCGCCCGCCCATTGCGCTCAACAGGGGCTGTCGGGGAAATAGAACCCCTCGGCATTGGCTTTGGTGATCAGCGGGCTGTCCAGGACATGGCGGCCGCGGATCGGCGACTGCGTGGCATAGCGCATCGCGGTGATCTCGATGGCCGGGGCGATCAGGGTCGGCGGATAGAAGATATTGGCGTCGATCAGCTTGTCGCCGTCCATGATCATCTTGATCACCCGGTTCATGCCCGAACCGCCCAGCAGCACCATACCCTCCTCGCGCCCGGCCTGTTCTATCGCTGCACGGGCCCCCGAGTGCTGCATCGTCGTCGCCGGCCCAGACGCCGTCAATCTTGGGGAAGCGGGTCAGATAGTCCCGCATGACCTCGAAGGCCTTGTCGGGGTTCCAGTTGGCATATTGCATGTCGAGGATCTCGATCCCCGAACTCTCCAGCGTCTTCCGGAAGGCTTCGATGCGGATAGTGTCGATGGCGGTCGGGATGCCGCGCATCACCACGATCTTGCCGCCGTCAGCGAGTTTCGACTTGAGATATTCGGCGGCAACCACGCCGGATTGCGGGTTGTTGCCACCGACATAAAGGTCTTCGACGCCTTCGTCCGCGCCGAGCGTCAGGTTGATGCCTTTCAGCACCCTGTTCGGGCCATAGGCATGTGCAATTCCATCCAGCCGAAGCGGGTTCGGCTGCATGTGAAATCCTCCACCGCAACAGAAACGCCGATCCATGAAATATTGCAATAATTGTTGCGATCAAGGTCGATCCGCGCTTTCTATTGCCGCAGAGGGCAGGGAATCACCTCGAGGAGGAAGTCGATGTCAAAGAATGCCAACCTTGGGGGGGCCTTCCCCGCCATGGGCCGGAAGCTGCGCCTTGGGGTCGTGGGCGGCGGCGCGGGTGCGTTCATCGGGCAGGTCCATGCGCGGGGTGCGCGGCTGTCGGATCGCTGGCAGATCGTCGCCGGGGCGCTGTCCTCGCGCCCCGAGGTCGCGCTGGCATCGGGCCGCGACTGGGGGCTCGATCCAGATCGAAGCTATACTGACTGGCGCGAGATGGCGCGGGCCGAGGCGGCGCGGCCGGACGGTATCGACGCTGTGGCGATCACCGTCCCGAACCATCTGCATTTCCCGGTTGCCATGGCCTTCATGGATGCGGGCATCGACGTGATCTGCGACAAGCCGCTGGTCAATACGCTGGACGAGGCGCGGGCGCTGATCGGCAGGCAGCGCGAAACCGGGTTGATCTTCGGCGTGACCTATTCCTTCGCGGCCCATGCGATGGTGCGGCAGGCCCGGCAGATGGTGCGGGAAGGTGCCATCGGCAGGGTCACGCAGATCCATGCCGAGTATTTCCAGGAAATGGCGCTGCTGCCCGCCGATGCCGCCTGGTCCGGCACGCCCTGGCGGCAGGATCCCGCCAAGGTGGGGGGTGCCGCGACTACGGCGGACATCGGCACCCACGCCCATCATCTGGCCGAGTTCGTATCCGGCCTGCGCATGACCGATCTGCGGGCCGAGTTTCACCGGCTGGGGGCCGATCAGCCGCTGGAGGATACCGCCTTCATGACCTGCCGCTTCCAGGGCGGCGTGCCCGGCACCCTGCTGGTCTCGCAGGCGGCGGCGGGGGCCAGTTGCGGGCTGCGCATCCGCATCTCGGGGACCGAGGGCACGCTGGAATGGGATCAGGAGAACCCGGAATACCTGCAGCACCGCCCCTTCAATGCACCGCATATCCGCATTTCGCGCGGGCATGGCGCCGGGATGCTGTCGGATGCCGCGCGCTTCGTCCACATGCCGCGCGGCCATCCCGAAGCGCTTTCGGACGCCTGGGGCAATCTCTACGAGGAATTCGCCATCGCCATCGAGGCCCGCCGCGAAGGGCGCGATCTGCCGGACGGGCTGCTGGCCTATCCGGGGCTGGAGGAGGGCGCTGCGGGCGTTGCCTTCATCCAGGCCGCGATCCGCTCGAATGCCGAAGGCGGGGCGTGGATATCCTGCGCCTTCGACGCCTGACGGAAGAACACAAGCAGGAGGAACCACATGAAACGACTGATGATCACCACCGCTTTCGCGATGACCGCATTCGGTGCGCAGGCGCAGGAAATCGGCGTCGCGATGGCGCAATTCGACAACAATTTCCTGACCATCCTGCGTCAGGGCATCGAAGAAGCGGGCCACGCCGAGGGCGTTACCCTGCAATTCGAGGATGCGCAAAACGACGTGCCCCGGCAGTTGAGCCAGATCCAGAATTTCATCTCGTCCGGGGTCGATGCGATCATCGTGGTCGCGGTGGATTCCGATGCGATCACCCAGATGGACAAGATGGCGAACGATGCCGGCATTCCCATCGTCAATATCAATCGCGAGCCGCCGAATGTAGAGAGCCTCGGGCCGCTGGAAGCCTTCGTCGGCTCGCGTGAGGTCGATGCAGGCACGATCCAGGCGACCGAGGCTTGCCGCCTCGTCAAGGAAAAGATCGGGGACGGCGCGGCAAACGGCGTCATCCTGGCGGGCGACCTGTTCATCCAGGCCGGCCGCGTGCGGACCGAGACGGTGCAGGACTTCGTCAAGACGCCCGACTGCGATTTCGTGAAGATCGAGGACATGCAGGTCGCCGACTGGTCGCGCAGCAAGGCGTCGGATCTGGTCTCGAATTGGCTGACCGCCGGGCTGACGCCGGATGTGATCTTTGCCAACAACGACGAAATGGCCATCGGTGCTGCGCAGGCGTTGAAGGCCGCTATGGTCGACCCCGAGGATGTCGTCGTGGCCGGCATCGACGCGACGCCGGACGCGCTGATGGCGCTGAAGGCTGGCGACATCGACCTGACCGTATTCCAGGACGCGGCGGGGCAGGGGCGCAAGGGGCTGGAGGTCGCCGCCGCCATGGCGCGGGGTGAGGAACTGGCAGAGCGCGCCGTCTATATCCCGTTCGAACTCGTGACTCCCGAGAATGTCGATGACTATCTGGCGCGCTGAAAGCGGCCATCTCGCCATGCGGAGGGATTGCAGATGAGCCTGGCCGTTGGCGTGATCGGCGCCGGTGTCATGGGCGGGTTTCATGCCCGCCTTTTCGCCGAGGAGATTTCGGGGGCGCGGCTGGTTGCGGTTTCCGACCCCGATCCGGGCCGGGCAGGCGCATCTGCATATGGCGCGCAGGTCTTTGCCGAGGGACTGCCGCTGATCGAAAGCGATGCGGTCGAGGCGGTGTTGGTCGCCGCCCCGGATACCGCCCACCATGACCTGGTCATGGCGGCGATACGCCTGGGCAAACCCGTGCTGTGCGAGAAGCCTCTGGCCTCGACGGTCGCGCAATGCCGCGAGATCGTCGAGGCCGATGCGGGCCGCAACCTGGTCAGCGTCGGCTTCATGCGCCGCTTCGATCCCGCCTATCGCGAAATGAAAGCCGCCTTGGACGCGGGCCGGATCGGCGCGCCCTTGCTGATACATTGCCTGCATCGCAATCGCGAGGCGCCGCGTTGGTTCGACGGCTCGATGATCGTTACCAATGCCATGGTGCATGAGATCGACATCTGCCGCTGGTTGCTGGACACCGAATACACCTCGGCAAGCCTGACGCAGATTGGCGATGCCGGCGACATGCTGCTGGCCGAATTGCACACGGATCGCGGGGCGGTCGTCTCGGTCGAGATGTTCACGAACGCCGCCTATGGCTACCACGTCCATGCCGAGATCGTCGGCCGCGAGGGGACGGTGGCCATGGCCGAACCGGCGCAGGTGCGATTGCGGCGCGGGGGTGCGATGCAGGCCGGATATTCGCCCGACTGGATCGGGCGCTTTGCCGACAGCTATCGCTTGCAGGATCAGGCCTGGGTGCGGGCATGCCGTTTCGGCCAGCCTTGCGAGGACATGGCGACGGCCCGCGACGGTCTTCTGGCGACCGGCTATTGCCAGCAGTTGGTCGAGCATCTGCCAGCAGGCGGGGGGCCGCTGGCGCCTCGCATGTAAATATGCGCAAGAGAGCGTTTGTTGCCGTATTCTGTATCTGCAATTTTTATTGCAATCGCGTTGCGGAGGGGCTATGGTCAATGTCGAGGCAGGGAATCCCTGCCTCGCGGAGGCCAGGGGCAAGATGCGGGACACGCATCGCTCACGGTTCTCGGACATGGCGGGAGGTCGTCATCAAGTCGGAATGGATGCGGCGGAACAGTGGTTCCGCCAACGGCTTGATATTGCCTTGTCGCATCGAGGTTTTGGCTTCGTCCGACGCGAGAAGATCGGACGGAGATAGCAGGAGGAGGAAAGACCCACATGATCAAGAAACTCGCGACGGCCACCGCATTCTGTGCGCTGATGGCAGGCACGGTTCAGGCCGAGACCATCGGCGTTGCGATGTCGCTCTTCGACGACAACTACCTGACCGTGCTGCGTCAGAACATCCAGCGCCACGCCGGCGATCTGGGCGTCACCGTGCAGATGGAGGATGCCCAGGGCGACATCGCCCGCCAGCAGTCCCAGATCGAGAATTTCGTCGCCTCGGGCGTGGACGGCATCATCGTGATGCTGGTCGACGCCGATTCCGGCCAGGCCATGTCGCGCATCGCCGACCGGGCGGGCGTGCCGCTGGTCTTCGTCAACATGCTGCCGGCCAACATGAACGAGTTCCCGGAAAAGCAGGCCTGGGTCGGCTCGGACGAAGAGCAGGCGGGCGAGTTGCAGGCGACCGAGATGTGCAAGCTTATGGGCGGCGAGGGTGATGCCGTCATCCTGATGGGCCAGCTTGGCACCACCGGGCAGCGCGGGCGCACCGCGGCGGTCGAACGCGTGCTGCAGTCGGATGAATGCAAGGGCATCAACGTGCTCGACTCGCAATCCGCGAACTGGATGCGAACCCCGGCGCTGGACCTGATGACCAACTGGCTGACCTCGGGGATGCAGCCCGACGCCGTGTTCTCGAACAATGACGAGATGGCGCTTGGTGCGGTTCAGGCGCTCAAGGCATCGGGGATCTCGATGGACGATGTGATCGTCGGCGGCGTCGATGCCACGCAGGACGCGCTGGCGGCGCTGGAGGCGGGGGATCTGGACGTCACCGTCTATCAATCCGCCAAGGGCCAGGGCGAGGGTGCGCTGGACACGGTCCTGAAGATCGCCCGCGGCGAGGCGTTCGAGCCGCGCGTGGCCGTTCCCTTCGAGCTGGTCACGCCCGAGAACGTCGCGGAATACAAGACCCAGAACTGATCCGGGCGGGCATTCGGTTGCGCACCGGATGCCCGGACCTCAATCCGGGGGCCGCGTCCCCTGACAGTCTTTCGGGGGGAAGATGGTTTCGAAGACCACACTGGAGGCGATCGAACGCTATAAGGAAAAGAGCCTGCCCTATATCCTTGAAATCGAGGGTATTCGGAAGGAATTTCCCGGCGTGGTGGCGCTGGATGACGTGCAGTTCCGGCTGCGGCCGGGCTCGGTTCACGCGCTGATGGGCGAGAACGGCGCAGGCAAGTCCACGCTGATGAAGATCATCGCCGGCATCTATACGCCCGACCGCGGCACCATCCGCCTGCGCGGCGAGGAGGTCGTTCTGGCCAGCCCACTCGATGCGCTGGAACAGGGCATCGCGATGATCCATCAGGAACTGGCGCTGATGGACTGGATGACGGTCGCCGAAAACATCTGGATCCGGCGCGAGCCGAAAAATGCGCTCGGCCTGATCGACCACCGCAAGATGACCGAGATGACCCGGGAATTGTTCGCGCAGCTTCGGCTCAAGATCGATCCGACCGCGCAGATCAGCACCCTGACCGTCGCGCAGCGGCAGATGGTCGAGATCGCCAAGGCGGTCAGCCATCGTTCCCAGGTGCTGATCATGGACGAACCGACCTCGGCGATCACCGAAACCGAGGTCGACCACCTGTTCGAGATCATCCGCGACCTGAAGGCGCGCGGCGTGGCCATCGTCTACATCACCCACAAGATGAACGAGCTGTTCGAGATCGCCGACGAGTTCTCGGTTTTCCGCGACGGCAAGTATGTCGGCACCCATGCCAGCATCGACGTGACCCGCGACGACATCATCCGCATGATGGTCGGCCGCGAGATCACCGACATGTTCCCCAAGGAAGAGGCTGCAATCGGCGAGGTGATCCTGTCGGTCGAGAACCTCTCGCTGCCGGGCACCTTCCACGGCATCACCTTCGATCTGCGCCGCGGCGAGATCCTCGGGCTGGCCGGCCTGGTGGGCTCGGGCCGCTCGAACGTGGCAGAGGCGCTGTTCGGCGTGACGCCGGCCACCGAGGGCAAGATCCGCATCGCCGGCCGCGATGTCCCCATCGCATCGCCCGCCGACGCCATGCGCGAGGGAATGGCGCTGCTGACCGAGGACCGCAAGGCGACCGGCTGCTTCCTGCCGCTGACGATCCTCGAGAACATGCAGATCGCTGCCTTGCATGAAGGCCATGTCAAGCTGGGCTGTGTCGACGAGCGGGGGATGACCAATCTCTGCCTCGGGATGAAGGACAAGCTGCGGATCAAGACCCCGAACCTCGATGAGCGGATCGAGAACCTGTCCGGCGGCAACCAGCAGAAGGTCCTGATCGCGCGCTGGCTGCTGACCAAGCCGCAGATCCTGATCCTGGACGAGCCGACCCGCGGCATCGACGTCGGCGCCAAGGCCGAGATCCACCGGCTGATCTCTGGCCTGGCGCAGCAGGGGGTCGCGGTCATCATGATCTCGTCCGAATTGCCCGAGGTTCTGGGCATGTCCGACCGGATCATGGTCATGCACGAGGGCCATATGACCGGCATCCTGGACCGGGCCGAGGCGACCCAGGTGAAAATCATGGAACTGGCGGCCCGCTGAGGCCCGCGCGGCGCCCGGCGCCCGAGGAGGAACATTATCATGGACAATGTGCAGATCGAACCCGTCAAGCGACAGCGCCGAGGGCTGCCGCAGGAGCTGAACATCCTGCTGGTGCTGGTCGCCGTCGCGCTGGTCTTCGAGATCCTGGGCTGGATCTTCCAGGGCCAGAGCTTCCTGATGAACACCCGTCGCCTGACGATCATGATCCTGCAGGTTTCGGTCGTGGGCATCATCGCCATCGGCGTCACGCAGGTCATCATCACCGGCGGCATCGACCTGTCGTCCGGCTCGGTCGTCGCCATGACGGCGATGATCACCATGAGCGTGGCGCAGTCGGGCGATTACGCGCGGGCCATGTATCCGGCGCTGACGGACCTGCCGGTCATCGTGCCGCTGGCCGTCGGGCTTGGGCTTGGGCTGATCGCAGGCATGATCAACGGCGCGCTGATCGCGCTGACCGGGATTCCGCCCTTCATCGCCACGCTGGGCATGATGGTGACGGCGCGCGGCATCGCCAAATGGTATACCAAGGGCCAGCCGATCAGCTTCCCCACCGACGGTTTCGCCGCGATCGGATCGGGCGCCTGGCCGGTCTTCATCTTCCTGGCGGTGGCGCTGATCTTCCATATCGCCCTGCGCTATACGCGCTATGGCAAGTTCACCTATGCCATCGGCGCCAACCCGCAGGCGGCGCGCGTCTCGGGCATCAACGTGCAGCGCCACCTGATCAAGGTCTATGCCATCGCCGGGTTGCTGGCGGGGCTGGCCGGCATCGTCACCGCCGCCCGCGCCGAGACCGCGCAGGCCGGCATGGGCATGATGTATGAGCTTGACGCCATCGCCGCGGCCGTGATCGGGGGCACCTCGCTCAGCGGGGGGCGCGGGCGGATCTTCGGCACGGTGATCGGCACGCTGATCCTGGGGCTGATGATGTCGGGCTTCACCTTCCTGCGGGTCGATGCCTTCTACCAGGAAATCGTCAAGGGCGTGATCATCGTCGCCGCCGTCGTGGCCGATACCTTCCGCCAGAACGCCCGCAGCAAGAAAGCCTGACCTTCCCCCAGGCTTTGGGCCCGGAGCATCTCGCTCCGGGCCTTTTTCATGGATACCGCCATGCATTGGACCATCTTCGCATCGCCGACCGAACTGGCCGTGACCGCGCTGGCCGTCGTCCTGGTCGGTCTTTCCAAAGGCGGCCTTGGCGGCATGAGCCTGCTCGGCGTGCCGCTCATGGCCCTGGTCATGCCCCCGGTCACGGCAGCGGCGATCCTGCTGCCGGTGCTGGTGGTGATGGATGTGGTCAGCGTGGCAAGCTGGCGGGCTTGGGTCGATTGGCAGATCATGCGTCGGATCATGCCCGGAGCGGTCGCAGGCATCGGGATCGGCTGGGCCAGCGCCGAACTGGTCTCGGACTCGGCGGTTCGCCTGGTCGTGGGACTGGTTTCGCTGGCTTTCGTGGCACGTGCGCTTGTCGGAACGGGGCAGGGCACCGCGCTTGCCGGCGCGCGTCCGGCTGCCGCCCGCTTCTGGGGCGGGCTGGCCGGCTATACCAGCTTCGTCGCCCATGCCGGAGCGCCACCCCTTCAGATCTACATGATGCCGCTGCGGCTGGATCCGAAGCTCTTCACCGGCACCACGGTGATGTTCTTTGCCGTGACCAATGCGCTGAAGCTGGTCCCCTATGCCGCGCTGGGGGAGTTCGGTTCCGATAACCTGGCCCGCGCCGCAGCCATGCTGCCGCTGGCGATAGGGGCGACCTGGCTCGGGGGCTGGGTGGTTCGCCACATGCGCGCCAGCATCTTCTATCCCTTCACCTATGCCTCGGTGGCGCTGGTCGGGGTCAAGCTGGCCTGGGACGGGCTGGCCGGGCTCTAGGTCCCGGTCACGGTCGGGATGCGCGGATCCTCGTCATTGTGCTGCACGCGGGCAGCGACGGCCACGACCAGCGCCTGCGCCAGGCACATCGGCGCGGCCAGCGAGCGCGAGAAGGTGTAATCGTGCTCGGGCACCGGGAACAGCACCCGCGCCCAACGCGCCAGGGGCGACAGCGTGCTGTCCGAGATGGCGATGATGTCGATCCCCTTCTGGCCCGCTTCCTCGACCACGTTCACCACCTCGTTGGCATAAAAGCGGAACGAGACCGCCAGCAGAACGTCGGTCTTGCGAATGGTGCGGCCGATATGCGTGGCCAGCCCGCCACCGGGGTCCAAGAGCACGCAGCGCTTGCCCAGCATGGTCAGCACATAGCGCAAAAGCTCCACCACCGGCGACGAGCGCAGCTGGCCGATCAGGTAGATGATGTCTGCACGGTCCAGCAGGTCGGCCGCCAGTGCCAGATCCTCGGGGTTCACCTCGTCCAGCAATTGCTGAAGCGAGGCGATGTCGCGCACCACCAGGTCGCGCAGGAAGCCGATCTCGGTCGGATCGCCCGCGCCCTTCAGCTCGGTTTCCAGCGCCTTGACGCGGGCCTCGAAACCCGGCGCGGCGGTGGCCAGGCGCTTCTGGAACAGCGCCTGCAATTCCTTGAAGCCCTTGTAGCCCAGGGATTGCGCGAAGCGCACGAAGCTCGAGGCGTGAATGCCGCAGCGTTCGCCGATGGCATTCACCGAATGGACGGCCACCTCGTTGGGGTTCTGGGTCAGGTAGACGGCGATGCGCTGATAGGTCTTGCTCATCTGATCGTGGCGATCATGGATGATGCGGATCAGCTCTTCGTAATCCTGCGGCGGGTGGCTTGTTGGCATGGCGTTCCTCTGCCGCCAAGTTTGCAATAATTATTGCAGGGTGCCAAGCCCCCTTTCTTCCTATTCCATCTCTATCATGAGGTCTTTTGCGTCGATCTGTTCACCTGGCCTGACGTGGAGGGTCTTGATCAGGCCGGCTCTGTCGGCGTGGATGGCGGTTTCCATCTTCATCGCCTCGATGGTCAGCAGCAGGTCGCCGGGGTTGACCTTCTGCCCCTGGGCGACGGCGACCGAGGCGACGACGCCGGGCATGGG
>JAANMX010000739.1_pt1 | contig 41024 bp, 40 predicted proteins | sample 7279681 | NCBI WGS metagenome assembly JAANMX01 (sample SAMN14094542, study PRJNA606508) | bioreactor metagenome | isolation source: A lab-scale SPAN reactor treating ammonium-rich wastewater day 351 | place: Ireland: Galway | collected 2018-01-01
TACTCTTCTGCCATCCGGTAACTTTACCATGGGACGCTCACTACGCTGAAGCCGCCGCCTGAAAGGCGGGGGGTTTTAGGACCCAGAATGAGACACTAATGTGTTGAGCGTTACTGCTGAAGGTTTTGCCTATCCTTCGGAGGCACCTCCACACAAGTCTGTCGGCGCGATCTACTGCAAAACCTTCAGCACTTCACTTTAACGACAGACTTCAAACGCGGGACTCGTACACCCGATCCATCACGAAGGCTCCCCGAGCGTCGGGCTTCATGTCGATGACGGTTCGGGTCCTGGGCGCCTCGGGCTGAGGAGGCCGGGGAAACTCGTAAATGGTGTGGGCCACGTGAGAGCCGCTGCTCGGGTCATACACGGTATCGATGACAACGTCGCTCTGGGGGGCCTTCTTCTCGCGCTTCCAGCCATCCGGCATGGGCTCGGCCCGCACGAAGGGGGCTTCAGCCCTGGTTGCTTGAGGTTGGGCATCGAACTTACCCTCGACCACCTGCTGCAGGTTGACGGCGCCGATGAAGCTGCCGAAATTGTCCAGCTTCTCCTGACGGCGCGCTCCCAGCCAGAGAGACAGACCGGCAACTCCGGCGCCCAGGGCGATACCCGTAAGGCCCAGCCCGGTGCCCAGACCGACGGCTGCCAGCACACCACCCGCCACCACGCCCCAACCGGTTCTCTGGCTGGCGGCCGCGCGGGCCTGCTGCAGGTCTTGAATCAGCTCATCTCCGCTCTCGGACTTGAACTCCTCCAGGCAACCGGCGGCTGCCTCGACGAGTGGAGACCGGGTGCCGTTGGCCTGATGAAAGCGCAAGGAAGAAAGCAGCTCACTGCGGTTTGGAAGCGGATAGGCGTTGACGTTCATGGGAGCAGCATAGTCAGGCTGGCTCAAAAAAACTGGAAAGCTGAGCGATCAGATCCTCGAGCAAGGCTCCCTCTTGAGGGGTCAGCGCGCTGCGCAGTCGGCGCGCCACCTGACCCTTGAGACCGCGAGGAGAGTGCCCCTCGAGCAAGCGACCCAGCCCGCTCAGCAGTTTGGCCCGATCCTCGGGCGAGCTCTGTTCTTGGAGCCGATCCACCAGCGCCAGCAAGTCCGGGGTGTAGGCCTTCTCGTGATTGCCAGCCAGAAATGCCCCCAGCACCTGGCCCATCTCGAACACTGCAGGTCGGGGCGGATAGCGGCCCGCCCAGGCGCAGAAGATCCAGAACGAGCGCTGGCTCAGCCGAGCCGCCTGAAAGGGCGGCTCGGGCTTCGTGGTCAGTCGATAAAGCTGCTCGGGCTGGCGCAGCCAGTCGAAAACCAGCCAGTCAGCCTGGGAGAAACGCTTGAGGGCCCGCTGGCGCAGGCCAGCCACCCAGGGATGAGGATCGCCCTGGCGCAGGGCGGCCACGTGGGGGCACGGGCGCCCCGCGGGGCGGTCGAGCGTGGCATCGAGCAGAAAGCCAAGAAAGTAGTCTTGCACGCTGGCCATCAGGATGGGTGTGCCATCCCGGGCCTGGCTCCTGCTCGTCAGGCTCCGCGGAACTTGTCGTCGGGCAACAAGAATGAGGTGCCGTTGGTCAGGTCGATGTAGACGCGGGCCACCGGCTCGCCGGTGACGCCGTTGAGCTTGGCGCCCATGTACTCTTGCGGTTTGACAGGGTAGACATCGCCGGCCACCATGTCCACTCCGCCCACCCCGATCCGGAGGCTGGCCAGACCGTCGACTCCGGTCTTCTCAGCCAGAGCCTCCATGAAGTGAGCCAGAGCCGGTCCGTGCGGGCCGAGCATGGTGCCGATCAAACCTTTGTGGGCATCGGCCACGTTGCTCATGTGGATACAGGCCAGCTTGCCCTGCTTGGGATGGAGATCTTGAATCTCGCCCCAGGTCCCGCCTCGATCAGCGACCTCCTGAGCCCTGGCCCTCACCTCGGGAGACAGCTTGTTGAAACTCTCGGCGTTATGACCGATGTTGAGAAAGTCCAGATGGCTGCGCGAGATGGGCCCGTAGAGGGACTCGTCGACGGGCAGTTGGAAGGCCTGCGCCTGCAGCTCCTCGGTGGTGGGCTCGTAGAAGCCCTTCTGGGGGCCCCAGGAGCTGGAGCCAATGAACTGTTTGAACTCGGGACGAATCTGCATCATGGCCTCAGCATACCTTGCTGGCGAGAAAGAATCCTGAAACGACGTGGCGCGTGCCAAACCTCGCCTCGGTGTAGTCGATCACCCTGATGGCGAGCAAAGTGCCCTGGATCCCGGGCTGGATCGAGGATGGTGCTTCCGAGGGACGAACGCTCCTTCGCTCCGGGGCGGGCGGCATCCGGGTCAGCCTGGCACCCTCTCAGGCGCCCACCAGGCTACCTGTTGCCCACCGCGGGCAGCAGCAGCCGGAAAGTGCTCCCCCCCGGGCCGGTGGCAGCCAGCTCCAGGCTTCCGCCGGCTCGCTCGGCGATGCCCCGTGCGAGAAACAGCCCCAGCCCGGTGCCCTGGCCCACCGGCCGGGTGGTAAAGAACGGCTCGAACAGCCGGGACCGGATCTCCGCAGGGATGCCGGGACCGAAGTCGCGCACCTCCAGCTCGACCGTGGCCCCGCTCGCGCGGGCGCTCACCTCCACTTCAGGGCCGACCTGGTGGGCATTGGAAAGCAGGTTGGTGAGCACCTGAACCAGCTCGCCCGGCTCGCAGGCCACCGGGGGTAGGCCCGCCAGATCTGGAGTCTTTCTGAGCTGCACCTCGGTGAACAGGAGAGCATCGGATAGCACGGCGGCCAGATCGGCTCGATCCTGGCCCGTGCCCGGCCCGCGCGAGTAGGCCAGCATGCGGGTGGTGATGCCCTGGCAGCGGGAGATGCCCTTCTCCAGCAGCTCCAGACAGGCCGTGTCGTCCGGGCGGCGGCGGAGCATGTGCAGGGTGGTCGCCATGGCCGCCAGGGGATTGTTGATCTCGTGGGCCACGCCCGCCGCCATCACACCCAGCGAGGCCTGGCGCTCGCCCGCCAGCATGCGAGCCTGGGCTTCCTGCAACTGCCGGTGGGCGGCTTGCAGGCTCGTATGCAACTCGCGAATGCGCACGTAGGCCGAGGTGATCTCGACCGGGAAGACCATCAACAGCACGGCCCAGGGGGCCAGCAGCAGGAGGTGGGAGCACAGGGTGCCCAGGGTGAGCACGGCCGGGACCTGCAGCTTGAGCCCCTGAAACTGCATCCGGGCAGTGTGGTGGAAGGAGAGGCCTTCGAAATAGCTCTGAGCGGCCGCTTGCAGCGCGCCAGCAGTCACCGCGTAGGTGAGCACGGCGGCCAGCAGCCGAGTCGGCGCGGACAGGTCGGCCCCTCGGGCCACCATCCCCACCAGGGTGAAGGTGACGAGCGACCAGCCCAGGTTGAAAGTCAGCACCACGGGCCGCTTGCGGTTGAGCCGATCGGAAGTCAGGCCCAGCAGGGCGGTCAGCAGAGCGCCCGTAGTCGGGCCCCAGCACAGGGTGGCCCCGAAATAGAGGCACTCGCCCAGGTTCAGGGCGCCGTAACCGGCTACATAGAGAGAGCGAAGCTCGCCATAAATGGCGATCAGAGCCAGTGCCACCAGGGTCAAGGCCGGCGGCGCCACCAGCGGTCCGCTGGCCAGCCAGAGCCCCAGCCCCAAGGCCAGAACCGCGACGGAAAAGCGCCAGCTCCTGGCCGGATCGGGTCCCATGTCGGGGTGCTTCTACAGGCCGGCTCCGGCGCCTCGTCGAACTGCGCCACCGTGCTGGACATCCTGCTGGTGGACGACGACGACCTGGTGCGCCAGACCTTGAGCATGCTGCTCGAGCGCGAGGGCTTCTCGGTGGTCAGCGCCGCCAGCGGGCGCGAGGCGCTGGAGAAAGCACGCCAGCGCATGTTTGATCTGGTCATCTCGGACGTTCGCATGAGCGAGATGAACGGCATCCAGACGGTCAGCGCTCTGCGCCAGATCTTGCCCGAAGCACACCTGATCCTCATCAGCGGCTTCGCCGACGAGGAAGCACCCGTGCAGGCCCTCCGGCTGGGAGTGGATGACTACCTCAAGAAGCCTTTTGACCTGGACGGCTTCCTGGCACGAATTCGCGAGTTGCGCAAGCGACGCCGCCGCCCCCCCCTGCGGCCTGCCCTGCTGGCCTTTACCGAGGAGCTCCAGCAACATCCCGAATTCGCAAGTCACGTCCAGGCGGTCGAGCAGGTTGCGGTTGCTGCCGGCCAGCGCCTGGGTCTGACCAGCGACGAGTTGGAGGCCATGCGGCTGGCCTGCCGACTGCACGATCTGATGAATGATGCTGCCTCTCGCGAGGGAGAAGTCGAGCCTCTCGAGCCGGTGGTGCGGCTGCTGCTGGCCCTGGGCTCGCCTTCGCCGGGGCGGGCGGAGCAGGTGCTGAACGCCTGCGTGGCTCTGGCGCACGGGCGCTCACTGGACGGGCTGGCCATCGAGCCGACCGTGCTCGAAGAGGTTCAGCGTGCCTCCGGCACCGCTCCAGCCGAAGTCACAACCGAGACCGAGTGCCTGCGCCTGGTCACGCTGGGGCAGACGGTCGTCTCGGTGCGAGGTCGGGTGGTGCCCCCGGCCGCCTTCGAGTCATCCCGGGCCCGCTGGTTGCTCGTCTACCTGGTCAGCCGGGGAGGGCAGAGCGTGTCCCAGGAGCGACTGCGCGACCTGTTCTGGCCCGAGAGCGACGCCGACCGGGCCCAGCGAGCCCTGGTCTCGAGCGTGCACCGCCTGCGCAAAGCACTGGACCTGCCCGAGGTGGTGCTGCGCGATGAGAAGAGCTACCGCTTCAACACCGACCTGGGCCTGTGGTGGGACGTGGACCAGATGCAGCGGGCCTGGCGCGAAGCCCTGGCTGCCCCGAGCGAGCAGGATGCCGCCCGGAGCTTTGCCACCGCCGCCTCGCTCTATCGGGGCGAGTTCGCCCCCGACTGCCCCGACGAGTGGGTGGGCCCGGTGCGCTCGGCGGCCCTCAAGGTTGCCCTGGAATGTCTCGACCGCCTGGCCGCGCTCTCCCTGCCGGGCGACCCCGAGGCGGCCGAACGAGCCGCCAGGCGGGCGCTCGAGCTGGAGCCCACCAGCGAGTCCTCGGCCGCTCTTTGGCTCAAGGCGCTGGCCCGCCAGGGCAAGCGCGACGAGGCGGTGCGCTGCTACCACCAGTTCGTCGAGCGCCTCAAGCGCGAGCTCTCCCTGCCCCCCGGACCCGAGCTGACCCGGGCCTACCTGGAGCTGACCTCCCCTTAGATCCTCTAGAGGAGAGGTTGCGGGCTCACGACCAGGCTGACCAGGATATTGCCCAGCACCACTGGCATCTGCGCCGCCGGGGGGGCACCCCGCCCCGGCCGCAAGCTGCTCCAGGTGCGGTCTCAGGACGCGGTGCCCCGATGGGCCCGGTCAGCGGAACCAACCCCCACCCTGATTCACGATGACCTGACCGCCCTGGTTGATGATCACGGTCTGGTTCTGCTGCTGCTGAGGATAGGGCATGGTGCGCGGCGGGTAGTGGCGATGGCCCGGCAGCGGCATCGTCTGGGGGCCGCCCCAGCCCGGAACCGACACGCCATAGTCTACTCCCACGCCGTTGGGGCCGATGCTCACTCCTCCGCGCTGGTAGACGCCGGTGCAGCGATCATACCCCTCGCTGCCGATGTAGACCCCGACGTTGCCCCGGGAATCGATGCCGATGCCAAACTGGGTGCCCGTCTGGACCTGGCAGCTGACTGCGGGGGGCTGATGGTGGCGGTGGTGGCCTCCCCAGTCATGGGCCATGGCCGGGCCGGTGAAAGCGCCCAGAGCGGCGGCGGTCAGCCCCACGGTGACGGCCACTTTAGCCAGTCTGCCACCCAGCCAGCTCGAGCGAGGGGCCGGGGTCTGAGAGAGGCTCACGGCATCCTGGGCCACCGTAGGAACCTCGACCTCGGTCTGAGAGGTGTTGTGCAGGCGGGCGGCGCGCGCTCCGGGCGGGGGGCTCATCTGGTTCAGCGACTGAATCATCTTGGTGTCCTCCAGCAATCTTTCTCTGCTCTCAGCATACCCTCCAGACCACCACCACCCGGTCACGAGCCGGTCACGGCCCCCCCGTCCCTGTGAACAGCTCTGTCCGCCATGTAAACGTCCCAGGTGCCGTTGTCGTCGCCCGGGCCGAGATCGGAGGCCAGGCTCATGAAGGCGACGCTCTTTCCGTCCGATGAAAGAGCCGGCAGATAGCTCCCGGCGCTGCCTCCGAACCTGGTGGTTTCACCGCCTGGAAGCTCTCGCACGAAGATATCCGATTCGCCGTTCTGGTCCCCCGGGGTCAGATTGTCAGCGAAGGAGTCGAAGGCGATCACGCTGCCGTCGAAGGAGAGCGAAGCGTTGCTGCTGGCCCGGTCGCCCGGAGCGCTGGCCAGAGCCATCTGGCCCGAATCCAGATCGCGCAGCACGATGTCCCCCATCCCCCTCGAGCCCCCTTCCACCAGGTTGGTGGCCGTGGTCTCGAAGGCCAGCTTGCGGCCGTCGCCCGAGAGAGCAGGTCGCGTGCTGCGCCCGTTGGCCGGCTCGCCCGCAGGGCTCAGGCTGCCCACCAGAGTCCGCCCGTTCTGGCGGTCGCGCACGTAGACGTTGGTCTCGTAGTTCTCGGATCCCAGGTTGGTGGCCTCGGACTGGAAGGCGACCCGCGAGCCATCGGCCGAGATCGAGGGACTGGAGCTATCGGCGTCTGCCTGCAGTCCGTCCTCGCCCAGACTGACCCGCCGGGTCTCCTGCAGCCAGTTGTCGTGCACGAAGATGTCCCGGGAAGCATTGGTATCGTCCGGCACCAGGTTGGCGGCGCTGGACTCGAAGGCCAGGTAGCGCCCGTCGGCCGACAGGGAGGGGCTGCCGCTTCGTCCCTCGGCCTCTCCTCCCTGGCTGTCCACGCTGCCCCGCCAGGTCCTCCCCGTCTTGCGATCGTGGACGAACACATCCTCGTGCCCGTTGGTATCCCCTTCGACCAGATTGGTCGCCTGCGACACGAAGGCCACGAACCGCCCGTTGGAGGACACGACAGGGTTGAAGCTGTGCCCATCTGCACCGCGGGTCAGGCACTCGAGACGGCCCTCGGAGCGGTCGTAGACGAAGATGTCCATCTTCTCGTTATCATCGGCCTCGACCAGGTTATCGGCCAGCGAGCAGAAGGCGACGAGCCGTCCGTCGCCCGAAATGGAAGGGCTACGACTCGTCTCGTTGCCCGGGGCGCTCACGCGAATCACCGTATTCATGCTGGTAAGATTACCAGGGCTGACTCACGGCCGGGTCACCGAGCGGTCACGGCTCAGGGCGGGATATGGACGCCTCACCTGACTGCTTTGCCGACTTGTGAACACGGTTCTGCTCCCAGAGGACCCATCGCCAGGAAACCGGCAAGACAGGTTTGTGCCCCCCTGAAACGAACCCAATCCGGAGATGCCATCCGGACCGCCCGAGCTTCCCGACAATACCGACTTCGGTCGCTTCTCGAGCTTTCTCATCTGGGCTGACATGGAGGCGGTGCTGCGGCAAATCATGCGCGAGACCGGCTGCGACCTCGTCGAGGCTGAGAAACGGCAAGACGAGATCCTCCAGAGCATGGACTCGGAGAAGACGGCCCGCTTCAACCGCTGGATCGTGACGCGCACCAGGGCCATCCGCGAGTTGTGGGAGATCTTCTTTTCCGAGACGCCCCCTCCCCCACCCGACGTTCATCGCCCCTTTCATTGAGGTGACCTGAAAACACAAAAGCCACCCGGTGACAGGTGGCTTTGCGGTCCGGCTCCTACCTCACCGGACTCTCCTGGTTCAACCTCAAGTCGGTGGCGAGCAAGCTCGCTCGTTCTCCTCACGGTCCCGACCCGGTTCCAGGCCCGCCTCGATGTTCAGGCAGTCGAGACACTGCCACGCAACTTTGGTCTGCGCGTTACCCCTGCCAGATTTCGGACTCTGGCAGCCCGCCGAGCTTCTCACGCTCGGTATGCCGGTTCTGTCGCTTCCCGGGGCGCTGACTTTTCGTCAGTAGACCGGCTCCATCCTCACCGGTCCCTCCTGGTTCCACTCGAGCGGGTGCGACTTCCATCGCTTCTTGATCCTCGCGGACCCGCTTTCGCCCCAGGCCTCCCCCGGTCGTCTCGCGTCCGAGGTTACGCGGCGTCCTGTGGTCTGCACGCTACCCCTGCCAGGTCTCGGTCTCTGGCAGCCCGTCGGCCGTGTCGCCGGCCGATGCGGTCGACGTCGCCGTCGACTGTCGGACTATAGTCATCCCCCCGGGAGATGTCAAGCTTTGCGAAAGAGAATCTTTTTCTGCCCCGGTTGCGTCTATCTGGATGAAATGAGCATGCATCCACTGTTAACCGTCTTGCTCGGTGCCCTGCTGGGCCTGGGCTTCAGCTATCTCAGCAAGGCCAGCGGCTTTGGCTGAGGGCTGACCTGCAACCCGTGGGTTGCTTCACTGATGGGAGCGGCGCTGGCCTGGTCGTCGGCTCAAGACAAAGTCTAACAGCCTAACCTTCGGGAACGGGAAAGCCGTCTCCGGGTCGGCTCCAGTTGCGGAAAACAAGCCGCAGGCTGTTGTCTGACTCCACCCCGTAGCAGGTGATGCACACCCGCTGCGGGACTCCCAGGCAGTCGACCTGGCGCTCCAGCTCGAGCTCACGGCCCAGATCCCAGAAAATGGGCTCGGGAACATTGTGCAGATGGACGATCAATGCCCGGAAACGGGCTCGCAGCCCGATAGCGTCTGGCGTGAGCGAGATCTTCATGCTGACCCGTTCGGGGGAGCTGTCGATGGAGAAGCGCACAGGGTTCTGCATGCCAACCGACTTGGAGGACAGAGGCGCCGGTCCCTGCTCCCAACTCGGAAAGCCCGCCCAGACCACCAGGCCATGAGACAACAGGATAGGAACCTACCTGGGCGAAAGCACCCGCATGAGCAGAAAACTCCTGGCTCTGGCCACGTTGAGCCTGACCCTTCTGGCTGGCTGTAGTCAGCCTCAATCCCAGTCGACCCCTCCGGCCACGTCAGCCGTTACCACCCCCGCCGAGGCTCCCACTCAGACAGCAAGCCCGGAAACGACTCCGTCGGAGTCGGCCGTCGAGCCTTTCCAGAAGAAGCTCGAGCTCCAGGAGCACACCTTCGAAGTGACCAGCAGTGGGAACCAGCTCACGATTACCCCCAGCGGTCTGGAGAGCAATGAGCCCCAGACGGTCGAGCTCGATGGACCGGTTCTCGGGGCCGACGTGGCAGATATGAATGCTGACGGGTTCCCGGAAGTCTACGTCTACTCAAGGACCAGCAAGGGGCAAGGGCGCCTCGTGGCCTACTCGTCCAACAATGGCAAGAGCATCACTCCGATCAACCTTCCCCCTATCGAGCAGGTCAAGGAAGCGGGCGAAGGCTATCGGGGCGGTGACGAGCTGAGGGTCATCGAGAATCGTCTGGTCCAGCGCTGGCCCGTCTTTAAGGAAGGTGACCCCGACGACAAGCCGAGTGGGGGGATCCGCCAGATCCAGTGGCGACTCGAGCCGGGTGAAGCCACCTGGACGCTGGTTCCCGACAAGGTCGTCAACTATTAAGGCGAATGAGAACCCGAGCCCGCCCCCCCGTACGGTGCCCGGGCTGCTCGCACCATCGCCATGGTCAACCCGAGAAGTATCGCCCAACTTGCTGAGCAACCATCAGGCGACGCAAGGAGACCAGGCAACCGCGGACAAAGACGTCGGCGTGATCGAGCCCGCTACCACAGCCGACCTCAAACACGAGCCTGCCCCCCAGCCTGACCCCAACGTGCGTTGCCGGGCCTGCTCGCACGCCATCACCAGCCTGCGCCAGGCCATCGAGGTGAACCGAGCCCACGAGCACACCTTTCGCAACCCGGCCGGATACTCGTTCCACGTGCTGTGTTACCGCCGGGCCCCGGGCGCGCTTTGCACTGGCACTCCCACCACGTTGGATACCTGGTTTTCGGGCTACGCCTGGTCCTATGCCCTCTGCCAGGAGTGCCAGATCCACCTGGGCTGGTTCTTCCAGGGCGAGGACGAATTCGCCGGGCTCATCGCCACGCGGCTGCTGCGCCCTTGAAGACCAGGTGCGAGCACATCAGCTATACGCATAGACTGTGCGATGAATTCTCAACAGGTTGAACCTCGTCCCATCGCCCGTGCCACAACACTTGGGAGCGGTTCGAAATAAGTTTTTCACGGTCAAGGCGACGAAGTTTAGCTGGCGTAGCCGAAGCGAACGCGCGCCTGCTCCAGGGCATCCGCCTGATCGGGCTCGAGCTGCCAATCGCTCTGGGCGCCGTGGAGCGCTCCCACGGCCGCTCCCACCAGGGCACCCATCCAACCACCCGGGGGGGCGGCAGCCAGGGCCCGGGCCGGATCGTCCCCCAGACATTCGAGCAGGTAGAGAATCCCGGGCATCACCTCGAGCAGGTAGGCCCCCTGCCCCCACGACTCCAGAGCCAGCTCGGCCGGCTGGCGCTCGGCGCGAGCCTGCTGCACCGCTTCACGAACGAAGTCGGACAGCTTGCCCTTCCAGCCGTCCAGGCGCCCCGTGCGGCAAACATACTCCTTGTCCATCTCCAGCCCGCGAAGGGTATCCAGGAAGGTATCCAGGTACCAGCTGGCCTTTGGCGGCGCCGGGGAGGCCAGAAGCTCCCAGAGAATGCGAGCCCAGCCCAGGCTGGCCGCCAACGCAGCCGACTCGTTGTGGGTCAGAGCGGTGCCGAAAGTCACGTCCACCCAGAGAGCGCTCATGGGTTTCCCCATCGGACAGCTGGCGTGAGGGACCAGAAAGGCAGCCGCTCTCTGCAGGGCTCCGCAACCGGCCGAGCGAGCGTCGTAAAAGACCCCTCGAGTGGCGTCAAAGGTTGAGCGCAGAGCCTTCAACCCTCCCCCGGGGCCATCCACCGGGGCATTCACGAACACCCTGGCCAGGCCCAGGGGCTCGAACATGCTGCCGAGCATGACGCTGGGGTCGTCCAGCTGATCCTGACCGATAGTGGCCAGGGTCATGGCGGTCAGCACCGAGGCTTCGCCGCGCACTGCCCCCGCCGGCCGACCGAGGCGCTCGCCATGGTAGAGTCCGGTGAGCATCCCGGCCACCCGGCTCCAGGGTCGATCTCCTTCCGAGGGCAACTCGCTGAAGAGGGGACCGCGCTGAAGGTCGATGCTGCTCCCGAGGTATTTCATCAACTTGATGATGCCGCCCATGCTCGACATCGTAACGCTCCCTCTGCTGTAGGAGTAGCTTTGCATGGTGCCCTTCTTGAGGCTCGAGGTGGTGTCGCCCCGTTCTGTCGTGCGGGCCAGGTCCTCGAGCTCGGCGCGTTGCATGTCGGGTAGCTTGTAGCTCGTCAAAGCGCTGCGCAAGATCCTTGTGGCCGCCGCCCGGTCGCCCTGGCGCATCACGTCCATGGCTTCCAGGCGGGCCCGGGCGGCCATGGCCACGCCCACCTGCAGCTCTACGTCGCGATCCAGAGGCAGCGCCTGGCGCTCATCGAAGGTCATGGCAGGAAGCTCGAGAGGCACCTCCAGGCTCCGGGCGCGACTCTCAGCCACCTCTTCCCAGGTGAGCACCACCTCCAGAGGTGGCTTCTTGCCGGTCTGGGCCGGGACAGTGAGGCGGAACACCTGCTCCATCGGCCAGCCGGCCACCAGGTCAGCCAGCTTATAGCCCCCGTCGGGATGCTTCTCCAACTCGGCAAGTGGCTCCACCACCACGCCCGACCTCAGAGGCTTGAGCTCCAGTCGAACCCGGCGGCCCAGCGTGGCCACCAGTCCGCCAAGTTCGACCTCGAAGCAGGAGGGCAGTTGCTCGGGCTGCTCCACGAAGAAGTGGTTGCCGTCTCCGCTCGAGGCCATCGAACGAAGCAGCGTCTCGTTGTAGTCGCGACCGAAGCCGATGGTGGTGGTCTGCACACCCTTCTCGGCAAGCCGGTGGACAGCGTGGCAAATAGCGTCTGGATTGGTTTCTCCCACGTTGGCCTGGCCATCGGTGAGGAGCACGACCCGGTTGACTCGTCTGGCCTCCAATCCTTTCAGGGCCTGGTCGCCGCCCGATTGCCAACCGGCAAACAGAGCCGTAGAGCCGCCCGTACTCAAACCTTCGATCAACTTGAGAACCCTGGGCTTGTCCTTGAGAGGGGCTGAGGGCACGAGTGTGTCTACCCGGTCGTCGAACAACACTACGCTGAATCGGTCATCCTCGGAGAGAGATTTGACTGCCAGGGCGGCCGCCTGGCGGGTCAACTCCAGCTTGGCGCCGGCCATGGAGCCACTGCGATCGAGCACCAACGCCAGGTTCAAGAGGGTTCGCCCCTGGCTCACCGGCGAGGGCGGCTCGATGCGAATCAGAAGGTCTACAGTGCACGGCTGGTCGGTGGCCAGAGCGTTGCGGTCAGGAATCAACTTGAGCATGGTTTCCTCCCCTGTCCCATCCCTTCCGGGCGACGCTGAGCTTCCGGCTCACATCCGGGACCCCCGGCTCTCGAGAAGCAGCGAGCATGAAGAGCGTTTCCCGCAGGGAAGGCGCCCCCCCTCCCGAAGGGCCCGGGCATGATGCGAAAGGCACTATTCACAGCGTTCCTACTGATCATTGGGGCCACCTGGGCCCTCGCCGACGACCAGGACTTCTTGCTCCTCAATCGGACCGGGGCCGAGCTGCGCGACCTGCGAGTGGCTCCCGTCGAGACGGAAGAGTGGAGCGAGGACCTGCTTCGGACCCAGACCGTCGCCACAGGCCAGGATCGGTTGATCATGTTCGATACGGAGAACCAGTCCCCAAAATGGAACGTGCGAGCTCAAGACGAGAAGGGCAACAAGCTCGAATGGCGCGAGGTCGACCTGATCACCGCGACCACGCTGGTGCTCGAGCCGGACGGAAAATCTCGCATCAGGTAGCCGCTCGCTCCCTGAAAGCGGCCCAGGCCACTCGCAACCAGCCGGCGATCAAAAGCGAGCCTCCCACCGGCGCGACCGCCCCCAGCCAGCGGTGGCCGGTAAGGCTCAACAGGTAGAGGCTGCCGCAAAAGATGACCCCTCCGGCCAGCAAGAGAGCGCGACCAGGAGAGCGAGCGGCCAGCATCAGGCCCAGCGAGGTCCACTGGTGATAGCGGGCAGCCGTCTCGTAGATGGCCAGGCGGTCAGGGGACAGATGGTGCTTGAGTCCGTGCGCCCCGAAAGCCCCTGCGGCCACGCCCATCGCCGCCAACAGGGCGCCCAGCGCGAGCCAGCGCGAGCTCAGGTGTCGCTACGGGGCCGAAACAGTCCCCAGCCTTTGGGTTTGGTCGACTTGGGGTCGGGGGCCGGAGGCTGCTGCATCATGGTCTCATTGCCCCGCCGCTGGAACTCGTGGGCCACCAGGTTGGACCACTCGCTCTTCTCGCGCTCGTAGCGTTGTTGCAGCTCATAGAAGTGCTGCTTGTAGGCCTCCAACTGGTTGCGCAGCTCGCTGCGGTCGTGGAAGGCCTGCTCGACCATGCGATCCTTTTCTTCCATGGCCGACTCCAACTCGGCCACCCGGTTCATCAGCGCACGCGTGTCCTCGATGCTGCCCACGGGGACGACCGGCTCGGCCTGCAGGCGAAGCTGGAAGCTCTTGAGCTCGTCCTTCAAGCGACGATTCTCCTCCAAGATGGAGGCAGCGCGGTCCTCCTGACGCTTCTCGACCGACTGCATGTGGCCCTCGAGCGTCTCGACCCGAGACTGAGCCCTGGCATAGCGCTCTTCCACCTGGCGTAGCTCTTCGTGGAACTTCTGGCGCAGGCTTTTCACCTCGTCCTCGGCCCGGGCTCGCCTTTCCTCGGCCTCCTGAATGCGCTTGCGCGCGTCCTCTGACTCCGAGCGCAGACTGGCCGCATCGTTGATCAATCGGGCTCGCTCGGTCTCGAGCTTGAGGGCGGTCTTCTGGAGGGTGCGCAGATCCTCGCGCAGATTCTCGAGCTCCTCGAGCTCGGTCATCTCGCCTTTCATGCTGGCATAGTCGACCTCGAGCTGACGTAGCGAGGCCCGGGTGCGAGAGAGCTCCTCCTCCAACTCGCCGACGCGGGTCTGCACAATCCGGGCGGTCTCGCCCTCATTGCGAGCGCGCTCCAGGGCTTTTTGCGTCTCTGCCTCCATCTTCTCGAGGGTAGCCTGCAGACTGTCTCGGTCGCGCATGGACTCCTCGACCTGCTTCTCCAGCTCGTTGAGGGAGATCTGACCATCGCGCAATCGATCGCGCTCGGTGCGCAGGCGGTTCAGGTCGATTCGCAGGTTCTCAAGCTCAGCCAGTGCTTTCTGCTGCAGCGACTCGCTGAGAGCAGCCTCTTCGCGTACGCGCTTTTGCTCCTCGCGCAGACCTTCGATGATCCTGTCGGACTCGTAAAGGCGAGCTTCCATCTCCTCGACCCGATCGTCAGCCAGGGCTGCCTCAAGCTGGTGCTGAAGCTCGACGACCTCGCGATCGCGGCTGCGCAGACGGTCTTCCAGCGTCCGCTCCCGGGCCTCGGCCTCCTCGGCTCGCTGGCGCGTGCCCTCAAGCTCGCGTCGCAGCTCGTCGAGCTCACCACTGGTCGGTCGCTGAAGCTGCAGGGGCAGAGCGGGACGCTCCACCGAGCCCGGGGCCTCGATGCTTCGCGGCGCCAGTCGCTCGCGCCGCGAAGTTAGAAACCCTCCCGATTCTTCTCCCACCTCCTGCACAGGCACCGGAGCCGGCAAGGGAGGAGGGGGAGGCACGCGTATTACCGTCAAATTCTCGCCTGAGCTCATCTGATCGCCGTTGCGAGGGAACTCTTCGAGCAAGCGCTCGACCTCTCGTTCGCGAACCCAATCGGCGCCGGCCCGCCGGGTGACGCGAGCGGTGCCCCGCTTGATCCAGGCCCGCATGGTTGCCTCGGAGATGCCCAGTCGCACAGCGGCTTCTTCCAGGCTCAAGAATTCTGCCATCGTGTCCTGTTTCGGCGAGCCAAAAAGCGGTTCCTGTGGCCCCCTGGACCGGCCAGCTGAAAGGAATCCCCCCGGGGGGCAGGAATAGGCAGGGGCTATGAAAGCTTCCCGTTTCGCGCTTGTTTGCTTGATTTTAAGCCTGACTCTGGCTTTCAGCTGCTCCTCCTCGGCGGCTCCGCCGCTGGCCAACGTCGAGTTTCAAGGCCAGGAGCAGATCCCCAGGCGAGTTGAGAATTTGCGCGGAACGGCCTTGCTCGGTCTGGACGAGGCCGATCTTCCCGCCGAGATCAAGTCGCCCGACGCCTCGTTCTTCGTGATGCTCAGTCCCACTCAGGTCGACCAGGGAATTCTGGTCAAGGCCCCCCTGAGCTCGGAGAAGCTCAAGCAGCTCGACAGCGCCAAGCTCAACGTGAGCGGCGACGTGACGACGGTGGATGACCCGGCCATGGTAGCCCGCTTCAAGCAGAAATACGGCTTTCAACTCAAGACCTCGCCCGAGGGCAAAGTGCAGATGATCGTGCACGAAGGCCCGCTCGAGCTTCCGCCGGCCAGCCCCGAGCCTGCCGCCAGCGAGGAGCCGCCGGCCACGCCCGCTCCGACCGCCAGCGAGGAGGGCTGACATGGCCCGCAACCGACCTGAAGAGCTGCAAGAGAGCCTTCGATTTTTCCGCATCGGCGAGCTGTACGCTCCCTTTGCCCCCTGGCGACGCGACGAGAAGGGCCAGCAGGTCTACATCAAGCTAACCCGCGGGGAAGAGCAGGCGCTGCTTTACGTGGGCAGCCACTACCAGCTGCAGGCCGAAGTGCAACAGGGCCTGATGCGGCTGGTCAACGAGGGTTGGGCCGTGGAAGGCGAGTTGCAGCTCAGCTTCGACGGCAAGTCTGAGCCCGGCACCGACCCCTACGTCTATCAAGACCCCCTGGTCGTCGAGTTGGGCCGGGCTTTGCTGCCGCTCGCCGACCCTCAGCACGGAGCCCCGCTGATGGCCAAGGTCGAGGCGGTGCGCGAGGAGGTGGCCCGCGAGATCGGCATCGTGACCCCTTCGGTTCGCATCTCCGACAACATGGGCCTGGATCCCAACAAATACCTCATCAAAGTCAAAGATTCCCCGACCGCGCTGGGCGATCTCTTCCTCGACCGCCTGCTCGCTCTGGGACCGCACGACGCTCTGAGCGCTCTGGAAGGCTGGGCTGCTGTGGAGCCCGTGCACCGCATGAACGCCAAGTGGATCGCCCAGGAGCTGCGCGAGCAGGCCGACCAGTCCGGCTGCATGGTGCTGGGGCCGCTGGCTATCTTGATGACCCACATCAAGCACATCATCCTGGCGGCCTGTCCCGAGCTCTTGGGCCTGCAAGAGACCTTCGATCTGATCTCGCGCCTGCGCAGCACCCATCCGGTTCTGGTGGAAGATTTCCTGTCTGATCGCCGCAACCTGCGCAACGTGCGCAAGGTGCTGAGGGCTTTGTTGTCCGAGCGGGTCTCGGTGCGCGATCTGGTCACCATTCTGGAAGTGGCCGGCGACCATCTCGACGTGCTCGACCGCACCGACCTGGTGGTGGAGTTCTGCCGCATGGGCCTGGCCCGCCAGATCTGTTGGAGCAACCTGAATGAAGATGGAATCCTTCGCGGCCTGACGCTTTCGGGGGAGGCCGAGGGGCAACTGATGAAGGCCGTGCAAGAAACCGATCACGGGCCTGTACTGGCCATCACCCGGGATGAGGCAGCCGACTTTGTGGTCTCAGTGCGCCGCGCCCGCGAGGACGCTGGCTATCCTCCGGTTCTGTTCACCGATCCGCCCACCCGGGTCTTCGTGCGCCGCCTGCTCGATCGGGCCATTCCCGACCTGGCCGTCATGAGCACGGCTGAGATCGCCTCAGGAATCAAGGTGGAAGCCTGCGGTGAGGTCTCCCTCAAACCGCGCGATCCGGTCGACTCGGTCGGGATGGCGCCGGAGAAGGAAGAGCCAGCGCCCGCAAAGGGAAAAGCGAAGCCCTCCAGAGAGAAGAAAGAGGGCGTGCTCGGGTTCCTGAAGGGCGGCTGACGAAGGCGCCGGAACTGCCTTCCTGCGCGTTGTAAAGTGCAAAAGGTCTTGCACTTTAATTCCTGAAGCGTTCAATGCGCGGCGCCTAAAGTGCAAGGCCAGAGGCCCTGCACTTTAGAACAGGTTGAACGACTGGCGCTCGAGGCGAATTTGGTAGTTAGGCCGGTCTTTGAGCATGGTCTTGAGAAAGCTCGGATCGTAGACCAGGCTCACGGAATTGGCTTTGGGAATGTCGATGAACCCGCTGCGGGCGACCAGGGCCCCTTCGATCGTGATGTTGCGGGGATTGGAGTAGGCCGGGTCCAGCAGCCTCACGTTTCGCTCGGCATAGACCAGGCCTTTGAAGGCGGTATCGATGACGGTCGCCGGCGGGAGGGCGGTGGTAATCTTCAGCAGGTTCGCATCGATGATCACGTCGCGACCGGCGAAGAGGGCGATGCCGGCCAGCGGGTCGGAAGAGATCTCGCCGGTGCCCTGAATGGTGACATCCTGGTCGGCCATCAGCGCTCCCTGGCCAAGAACCTCGCGCACCGAGATGTTCCCGCCCGCCATGATGGCGCTGGGTTTTCCGTTGGCGGGGAGCGGAGGAGGGGGAGGCGGTGGCCCCCTGCGACGCCTGCGCGTGGTGGGCTCGGCGGGCGGCGCGGGCGGGGCGACGCCGAGATTGAGGGTGGCGTCCACCTCGCGGCCGGTTCCGGGGCCGGCCACGTTTCCGACCTCCGAGGCCAGACCGAAATCGCCGTCGCGAGTGCCATCCCCGTTGCTATCGGTCACCAGAATGAGGTTCTGTCCGACGTTGAACTGGGCCTCCAAGATGTCGAGCTGGACGTGGTTGGCGCCGATACCGGCGGGAAGCGGGGCAGTCCCGATCTGGCTCAGGTCGACGATCCCGTCGTCATCATACTGCACGGCCGCCTGAGGGGTAATCGAAGTGATGGTCCCGGCACTGCCCACCTGGGGTGTATAGGTACTGCCGGCGCCCGGGATCGACCCCGTATGCACCCAGGTCTCGACCACCGAGCCGCCCACCTTGCGCTCGAGGGCCGGATAGGAAACGGTATCGGTGACCGTGGTCACAAAGCTTCGGGTCTGGGTGACATCCTGCGTGCCGATCAGCGTCGGTGGGACGGTGGTCTCATCGTAAACCGGCACCGTCACGGTCTCAGTGATCTCGTTGTTGACGTCATAAATGACCGTGTAGTTAGTCTGGCCGAAGCTCCAGGTACCCGACTTGATGGACGCCTTGGGGGTGGAGTCCTCCATCCGAAAATCGTTGATGTTCAGGTCCTGGATCGTGAAGCTCCTGGTTGCTTTGGGAACCACCAGGCCCTCGGCGTTAGCTTCCACCTCGGCCTTCTTGTTGGTGAGGGGATTGGGGTCGGACATGTCGTGGCCGCCCACGAAGATCTGATCCTGCGCCCACAGTCGGCCTTTGCGCGGCAGAGCGTCGAGCTGGGGATCGGCGCTCCAGCGGAACTGCACCTTGTCGGTGGCAGCCTGGTTGGGGGTCAGGTTCAGCCTGGACTTGCTGCGCAACTGATTGAGGTATTTGTCTCGACTGTCAATGGTCACCGAATCGTCGGCCTCGATCAGGATGTCGCCGTTGGCCGTGGCCGCCGCGTCAAAGGGTGGGGCAGCGGTGAGCAGGCTCTCCAACCGCCTCTGCACTCCGCCCGAGTCGCCCGTGACCCGGATAAACAGACTGTTCCAGGGAACGGCAGGAAACGGGCCGCCCGCTGGAATCGGATCGCGTCCCGGGCCCGGAGCATCCAGCCAGTCGTTGGCCAGGTTGTTGCGCACCTGGAGTAGCAGGCTGGTCCCGGTCCTGGTTCCGTCAGGATTCTTCGGATAGCACCGAAGAGTGAAGACGTTGACGACCTCGACATCGAGCAGGCTGGCCACCTCGGCCAGCTCGGCCGGGCTCGGCCGGGTGCCGCTAACGAACCCGGGAACGTTCTTGCCCCACCTTCGGTCATGCTCCACGCAGTAGAGGGCATAGTAATAGCCTGCATAGCAGGCAGCGGTGGCTTCCTCTTGATCCATCGCCGAGGCCATCAAGGCGAAATTCGAGTGGTTGATCGCGACGAAGGCCCCGGACAAAGTGACCAGCACCCCGAGGATGGTCAAGACCATAATGAGCGCGATTCCCTGTGGTCGTCTGACGCTTCCGCGCATGGGCCACCTCCGGTTCTTGATTGCCTGTCTAATTCTTAGCACAGAATCTTTCCAGCGTCCTGCGTGGTCGAAGGTTTTTTTGTGCTATATAAATGGATGTGGAGAAGCGTGGGCCGAGGATAGGCCTCTCCGTGGGGGAAATCGTGGTCGCGATCGGCCTGCTCGGGGTCGTGATCGTTTTTGTGCTGGCCGTTTTCACCAAGTTGATGGCCTCTTCGAGCAAGTCGAGCAGCCAGACCGTGGGCTTGCTGCTGGCCCAGCGCCGGATGGACCAGGCCATGCGCGCCGGTCCGCCGGGTTGGGGCACCGATCCTCCTTTGTCCACCACCGAAGACCTGCCGCTCTACGAGGAGAACCAGAGCCAGGGGGTCCATGTCTACCAGCACGATGACATGAACCAGATCGAGTACTGGCAGCACTTCAAGGCGGAGAGAATTCAAAGAAAAGCGATGGGAGATCTGTGGCGCCTGACCGTCGATGTCGTCTGGTGGCCCTCAGACGTGGCCGCCCCCATCAAGAGCACCGACAACGTCAGACAGGGTCAGGGACGGCTCTCGCTCACCCTCTCCCGAGCTTACTATCACCAGTACGTCAAGCCATGACCAGGAACCACCGCGGCATGACCATCGTCGAGGCTCTGACCTCGATGTTCATTCTGGGACTGCTGACCACGGTGATCTTTACCGTCTTCCAGTTGGGGAGCCGCAACTTTCGGACGCTGGTCGTGCGCCAGGGAATCCAGTCGGAGGCCCGCCGCATCTCCGCTCTGATGCGGCGCGACCTGGTGGTGACGAGCTTTCGAACGGCCAGCACCCTGGACCGGACCTCGGCCCTCGCGACAGCTCCCCTGAACGAGCGCGACTCGATTTCGATGGGGGGTCTGGACAACTGGACCGATGCGACCAACTACGATTCGACTCGCAAGCCGCTCTGGAACCGCTATACGGTCTGGTACGCCACCAGCAGCGATGCCGAGGAGAGCCCGCCCACCGAGCGCCCCGAGCTCGGCCAGCTGGTTCGCAAGCAGGTCATCCCCGCCAGCCCGGCGCCACCGGTGATTTTCCCGATGCCCATGCAGAACCCGAGCCTGGCCTCCTTGACCGCGTCTCCCGAAGCGAGCGCGGATGGCTTTCAGATCCTCACCCGCAACCTGCTTCATTTCTCGGTGACCCTGGACCCCGCAGACGAGAATGTGCTGGTGCACATCGTTCTGAGGCAGCCCGGCCTGGAATCTGCCACCGGGCAAAAGCGACAAACCGAGACCTTCGAGTGCCACTTCGACATCCGGCCCGAGAACACGTGGCCTTCGCAGTAGCTTTCCGCCCCCTGAGGGTTTCAGGTTCTTTTCGGCCGCCCCGGGCAAACTAGGTCGATGATGCTGAAAAATTCTCTTTCCTTGAGCTGACAGTGGAACGCGCCGTCAGCCTGCTGGGTGTCTTCGCCTTTATCGGCCTGGGCTACGCCTTCTCAGACAACAAGAAGCGGGTCGTCTGGAAGCTCATCTTCTGGGCCACCATCATGCAGTTTGTCTTCGCCCTGCTGGTGCTCAAGACCGAACCCGGCAAGTGGTTCTTCGACGGAGTGCGCCTCTTGATCGACCGCCTGCTGAGCTACACCGCAAAAGGCAGCAGCTTCGTCTTTCAACCCCTGACCGACATGGAGAAGTATGGCTTCATCTTTGCCTTCCAGGTGCTGCCCACCATCATCTTTTTCTCGTCCTTGATGAGCGTGCTCTACTACCTGGGCGTGATGCAGAAGGTGGTCGAGGTCATCGCCGCCGTCATGTTGCGCCTTCTGGGCACGAGCGGAGCCGAGACCCTGTGCACCTCGGCCAACATCTTTCTGGGCCAGACCGAGGCCCCGCTTCTTATCAAGCCTTACGTGGAGAAGTTGACCCGCTCTGAGCTCATGACCGTGATGACGGGCGGCTTTGCCACCATCGCCGGGGGGGTGCTGGGCGTCTATGCCGGCATGCTCGACGATACCTTTCCGGACGCCGCCGGACACTTGCTGGCCGCCAGCGTCATGTCGGCCCCGGCCGCCATCCTGTTCGCCAAGCTGATGGTCCCCGAAACGGAGGAGCCGGTGACCCACGGTCGCATCAAGGTGCAGAATACCCGCACCGAAGCCAACGTGATCGACGCCGCCGCAGCCGGGGCCAGCCAGGGCCTGATGCTGGCTTTGAACGTCGGAGCCATGCTGATCGCTTTCATCGCCCTGGTGCACATGATCGACGGTATCCTGAGCGTGATCGGGGGGGTCTTCAGCCATCCCGAGTTCGGGCTCGACGACATCTTCAACGTGGTCTTCGTGCCCTTTGCCTGGCTGATGGGCGTGCCCTGGGGGGCTCAGGCCAACCAGTGTGCAGAGCTCCTGGGCCAGAAGCTGGTCATCAACGAGTTCTACGCCTACACCTCGCTCACCACGGCCATCTCCGACCCCAACTGCCAGATGTCGGGCCGAACCATCATGATCACCATCTACGCCCTGTGCGGCTTCACCAACTTCAGCTCCATCGGCATCCAGATCGCTGGCATCGGCGGGCTGGCGCCCCTTCGCCGCTCGGACATGGCCCGGCTGGGCATGGCAGCATTGCTGGCGGGAAGCCTGGCCTGCTTTCAGACGGCCGCTATCGCGGGCGTGCTGGTGGGCGAGGGCGAAGTGGTCTACAACAAGCCGACCGCGGTCCAGGCGCCGGTGCATCCCGACCCCAAGAAGAAGCCCGAGCCCGTCTCCTCGCCTCAAGCCAGCGCGTCGCCCGAGCCGAGCCCCTCGCCAGAGGCCAGCCCTCCGCCCGAATCGAGCCCCGGCTCCTCAACTGAGCCCATCCCGAGCCCTTCTCCCGACTAGAGGTCCGGCCGCAAACCCCCTTGTGCTGTCTGAGGGAACCTCCGCCACCACTTGTAGGCGGCCGGACTTCTAGCACAATATGTTGGGCGTCGCGCAGCCGGAGAACTGTGTCAAGGGGTTCCGGCTGCGCTTCTAGGCTTCCAGGAACACCACCAGGGCGGTGATGTTGTCGCGTCCCCCCCGCTCGTTGGCCTGCTCGACGAGCACCTCGACGGCTTGCTCGGGGCTGGCAGCGGCGCCCAGCAGCTGCCCGATCAAGAGGTCGGGCAGCTCCTTGTTGAGACCGTCACTGCACAAGAGCACCCGATCGCCCGGCTCGACCGGAACCGCCTGCGTTTCGAACTCCAGCTTCTTTTGACCCATATGGCGAATCAGCTGGCTGCGCCAGGGGTGCACCTCGGCCTGCTCGGCCGTAATGGTGCCCTGCTTGAAGAGGGCGTGCACCAGAGTGTGGTCGTCGGTCAGGAGACGCAGCTCGCCGCCCCTCCAGAGGTAGACGCGAGCATCGCCGGCGTGAGCCACGAAAAGCTCGCTATCCCGGAGGTGCACGGCCACAACCGTCGATCCCATGCCGTAGAGAGAGCGGCTGGTGGCCGACTGTTGCCAGATGTCGCGGCTGACCTTGCTCATGGCCGAGCCCATCAGCTCCAGCGGCTCTCCGCTGGCCAGGTGGGGCAGGACCAGCGGGGGGATCCGCTCCACCGTCATGGCGGCAGCTACCTCCCCGCCGTTCATTCCGCCCATCCCGTCGGCCACCAGAAAGAACTGCTGGTCGATGAAGACCGCGCAGGCGTCCTCGTTGTTAGGCTTGGCTCGTCCCGGGTGGGTGCGAGCCGCTGCTCGAACCTTCACGCCGGCCTATTCCCGGTGAAGGGGATCCCATCCCCCTCGCAAACCCACCCGGGCATGAGCAATCTCATCCAAACCGTGTTCCCCCTGTTCCTCTACCTGCTGGGCGGACTGGTGCTTGGCGTCAGCGTTTACCCCGCCGTCTGCCTGACGGCCTGGCTCTATGAGCTGAGCGGCGGAATGAGCGAGGCGATGCGCCTGCTGGCCGTCTCGGTGGGCCTGGGGGTGGGCTACTTCGTCTACGGGTTCACCCTGATGCTGATCACCTCGTTTCTCAACACCGTGCTGGGACTGCGCCTCAAGCCCGGCAAGCACAGGTATTTCTCACCCGAGTCGCTGCGCTGGGTGCTGGCCAGCGGGCTGCACCTGGTGGTCAAGGTAACCTTTGTCGATTTCGTGATGCTGTCGCCCTTCCTCAACCTGTATTGCCGCATGATGGGCGCCAAAATTGGCGAAGGCGTGATGATCAACAGCAAGTACGTGCACGATCTCAGCCTGCTCGAGATCGAAGACGGGGCCATCATCGGAGGCGAGGCGGCCATCTCCTGCCACGCCGCCGAGCGCGGCTACCTGGTTCTCTCCCCCGTGAAGATCGGCAAGAAGGCCCTGATCGGACAGCGCTCCATCCTCATGCCGGGCGTGACCGTGGGCGAGGGAGCCGTGGTGGCGGCCCAGGCGGTGGTTCTTAAGGACGTGACCATTCCAGCCGGGGAGACCTGGGTCGGCATTCCGGCCCAACGCAAGGAAATCTGAGCGACCAGCCAGCTGAGGGGCGCCAGGCACCCGCGGGGATCTTCGGGCGACCCGGTCAGTGAAACACCAGGCTGAGCACGTTGAAGATCACCCAGGCCGCACCCGACAATCCGGTCATGAATTGAGCCGTGGAGTAAGCGGCGAACTTCCGCTGGGCGATGCCGGCCACCACGTAGGTGCGGCGAAGCACATCCTCGACCTGGGTGGCTCCCTGGATGGCGAAGAAGTCGGAGGCGTACTGCTCGGCGCTGGCCCGCCGGGTGATGTCTCCGAAGAAGACCAGGTCGTTGCGCGCGGCCTGAGGCCCGGAGAAGCGCGTGCTGACCACCGAGAAGCAGAAAAAGATGGCCAGGGCCGCGGCCAGCACCGCCACCGCGGCCGACAGCGTCACCACCGCGCTCTTGCCGCCCACCACCGCCTGGGCAGCGGCGATGAACAGGCTGTTGATCACGATCAGGGTTCCCGCCTTGGTGTCGGCGAACTGCACCAGCTCCTGGTTGAAGTGCAGCACGTGAAAGGCTTCCTCGGCCACGTCCCGATGCTCGGTGGCGGCCGCTATGGCAGCTCGATTCGGCATTTTCGCTTACCTCCCGCTCGATAATCCCAGCCTACCACAGGCCGGGAGCAAGTTTCTGTGAAAAACTTCACAATCCCCAGGCCCGCACCAACCGCTCGAAGTGATCGGCCACCAGCCCGGGCTGATCCTCCAGAAAGGCCTCTTCGAACACCGTGCGTCCCACCGCAAAGCCCTTCGAGGCCGGTAGACGAGCAACGGCACCGAACTGAGCGCTCAGCTCCTCCAGCGGCTCCCCTCCCCCCAGCCACAGGACCCCGCGGCAACATTCGTCGCGCGAGGCCAGCTGAGCGATGCGGGCGGGATCGGGGCCGACGGGCACCTTCCACCAATCGGGTGAGAGATCCGAGAGCTCTTGCATCTCGGCGGCCAGATCGCAACCCTGGTCGGGGCGCAGCACCTCCAGGATCAGCTCGCGCCCCAGCGCGCGACAGGCGGCCACCACCTGCTCCAGCGTGGCCCGCTGGCCCTCGCCTCCGGGCCAGGTCACCAGCAGCTTGACGGCCCGGCGCCGGGGGCGCGAGCGCAGGGTGACCCCGGCGTCCGCCCCGATGACCCGCAGGGGAGTGCTGCTCGGCTCCTCCAGGCACTGAGCCGTCCAGAAGCCTTCGGCGTCAGCCCAGCCCAGACACTCCTCGCGGTCGAGAATGAAGCCCAGCTCGCAATCGAAGGAACGCTGACGGAAGCGCTCGGCCACCGCCTGGCAGGCGGCCAGCTTGAAGCGACCCACCCGCTCGTCGTCCTGGCATCGCTGCGAAAACCAGGTGCGGTGGTCGATGGCCAGGATCGCCAGCGGACGCTGCGGAGGCGGCTTCAGGGCGCCGGCGGCGTGCAGTCGATCCACCCGGGGCGTAAGGCCACGGGCCAGGAACTCCTCCACCTCAAGGGCGTACGGCATGGCCGGTGCGCAGCCATGGCGGGTGACCACCAGGGCGCCGTTGGCATTGCCCCGACGCAGGCACTCCAAGACAGGGAGATCGCGCAACCAGCCGGAGAGAAAACCGGCCAGGAAAGCATCGCCCGCTCCCAGCGTGTTCAGCACCTCGACCGGAAAGCCGCCCGCTTCGACCGCTTTCTGACCGCTCAGAGCCACTTTCGCTCCCCGCGCCCCCAGCTTGAGCACAGCCGTGGCGCCTGGGGCCAGCTTGCGGGCCGGCTCGAACCCCCCCGCCAGAGCCTGGTACTCCTCCTCGGTGCCAACCAGCAAATCCACCTCAGCCAGCACATCCTTCAGGCGCGTGGGCTCGACCAGCTCGCGGGTGCCATCGGGCAACTCGCGATACCACAGCACCGGTCGGTAGTCGATGTCGTAGATGATGCGACAACCGGCCGCGCGCGCTTCGCGTACCAACTGGTGGGTAACCTGAGCAGCTTCCGGGGTGGAGAACGAATTGCCCGAGACGAGCACCGCTCGGGCCTGGCCCAGCCACGAGCGTTCGAAGTCGGACTCGGCCAGGCGAAGGTCGGAGGCCCGCTCGCGGTACCAGGTGAGGGCGAAGCGATCGGGGGGCATGATCTCGGCCATCACCATCGGGGTATGAGCGCGCGGATCGACGTGAATGTGGGAAACGTCCACCCCCTCGCGGCGAAAAGTCTCGAGCACGAACTCGCCGGTCCGGTCCTCCCCTACCCGGGTCAACATGGCCACCTTCAGGCCCAGTCGGGCCGCGCCCACGGCCACATTGGTGGGGCAGCCCCCGATGTACATGGAGACCGACTGGGCCTCGCGCAGCGGCGAGCCCACCTGGTCGCAGTAGAGGTCCACCATGCACCGACCCACCGATATCAGGTCCACTCAAACCTCCGCAAACGCGTCCGGGTAAATCAGCTCACCCGAAAGAGGCTCGGTGGCCATGAGGGCCGGTCCCGACCAGGCGCAGCGGAGCCCGGCGGCGTGGGCGGCCGAGAAACCGAAGCGGGGATAGTACTCGGGATGACCCAGCACCACCACGGGCAGCGCTAGCGCTGCAAGACCCGCCCGCACCAGGGCCGAGCCGATCCCCTGGCGCTGGAAGGCAGGCAGCACCGCCATGGGGGCCAGCGAGAGCACCTCGCGGCCCTCCAGCCTGATGGCCGAGAAGGCGATGTGGCCCACGACCCGGCCCTGCTCCTCGGCCACCAACGAAAGCCGCAAGTGGCCTTCCCTGCGCAGCCGGTCCACCAACCTGCCCTCACCTTCCTCGCCGAAGGCGGCCCGGTTCACCTCGCGGATGGCCTCCTGATCGGCCGGTTGCTCGGGTCGCACGGTCATGGCCTGAGCGGGAGCCGGATCGGAGCGGGGCTGTTCCAATCGCCCCGCACGAAGGCCAGCTCAGGATCGTCGTAAACCACCCAGAGCGGGTGCTCCCCGGCCAGAAAATTCAGGTAGTAGACGTCGAAACCGGGGGCCGCCACGACCGGGTGGAAGCCTCGCCGCACGACCATCGTGTCCCGATCGCGGCACAAGAACAGCTCGTCAAAGTCGGCGTCGTAAAGGCGCTGCACTGCCCACCCCCGCTCGGGCATCCGGTAGTAATAGACCTCGTCCAGGTCGACCTCGTCCGGCAGGCGGTCTGCGTCGTGGCGATGGGGAGGGTAGCTCGACCAGTTGCCGCTGGGGGTGTAGACCTCGACGCAGAGCAGTCGCTGACAAAAACCGGGGTCGACGAGATGGGTGATCTGGCGGGTCACGTTGTGACCGCCGCGCATCTCCACCGTGCAATCTCGTGGACCCAACACGCGAGCGGGATAGTCCTGGCTGCAGGGGGCCGCCCCCCAGGCCAGCTCAGAGTCGGTCTCCGCCTCGAAGATGCAAGCCTGGCGCCGGGGTACGTAGGCAAACCAGGGCAGGCCCTGAAAAACGCCGACACGCTCCACCGGCTGGCCCTGCAAGGTGCCTCGACCCGAGAGCAGCACCAGAACACCTTCTTCGTCGTCATTTCGGGCTTGCAGAGATTCCCCGGCCGCCAGGCGGTGAACCCGGAAGGTGAGGTGGCTCCAGCCCGCCATCCGCGGAGTGACCTCCACCACCAGCGGGCCTTCCTGGGGACCCAGCTTCAACATCGCACGGTTCTCCCGCTCTTCAAAGACTCGGCGCAGGCCAGGGCGACTCGCAGGGCCTGCACGGCGTCGTGGGGGCCGGGGGTGGGAGAGTGCCCCGCGCGCACGCTGGCGACGAAAGCCGCCAGCTCCAACCGGTAAGCCTCCCGAAAGCGGCTCAGAAAGCCGTCGTAGAAATCACTCAGCACGCCCTCGCCGCGATAGCTGCGCAGGGCCAGGGGCCCCTCCTCCTCCACCACCAGCTTACCCCCTGAGCCCATCAGCTCGGCCCGAACGTCGTAGCCGTAGACAGCGCGGCGCCAGGCCTGCAGCACGCCCAGCGCGCCCGACTCGAAGCGCAAGGTGACACAGGCGGTATCCACGTCGCCCAGCTCGGCGATACGCGCATCCACCAGGCAGGCTCCCACCGCCGTCACCTCTACCACCTCACCCCCGAAAAAGCGAGCCACGTCGATGTCATGGATGGCCATATCGCGGAAGATCCCCCCCGCCACCTTGAGGTAGTCGATGGGCGGAGGAGCCGGGTCGCAGGTCAGCGAGCGCAGCATTTCGAGCCGGCCGATGCGGCCCTGCTCGAGCGCCTGGCGGGCAGCCGCAAAACCGGGGTCATAGCGGCGCTGGAAGCCGATCTGGAAAGGCACCTCGCGGGCTGCCTCGAGCGCGCGCTCGCAACGCTCGAGCTCGAGCCCCACCGGCTTCTCGCAGAAGATGGCTCTGCCCCGGGCGGCGCACTGCTCGATCTGGCGGGCGTGGAGGTCGGTGGGCGAGGAGAGGACCACGGCCTCCACCTCGCTCAGCTCCAGGGCCTGCTCCAGGCTGTCGAGCACAGGCCGACCGCGGGCGACCTTTTCAGCCCGCTCGCGCTCGGGGTCCACCAGACAGACCAGCTCGCCTCCCTCGATGGAACCACAGAGATGACGCGCGTGCAGCTCTCCGATGCGGCCCGCTCCCACCACGGCCACGCCCAGCGCCTTCAAGCGAAGCCCTCCAGGAATCGCCGGGCCGCCTCGGCCACCTGGAAGGGGGGCGCCTGGGCCGGATCCTGGTCGGCCTCGACGACCCACCAGTCCGCCTGACGAAGGTGAGGCAAGATGGCGGACCAATCGAGGCCGCCCGCACCCGGGGTGCAAAACACGTTCCGTCGCACGGCCTCCAGGAAGCGCGGTCGATTCAGGTGGACCCGGTCGAGCACGGCGGGACGCACATCCTTGAGGTGCGCATAGGGAATGCGAGCGGCGTAGTCGCGGGCTGCTTGCTCGGGGTCCTCGCCGGCGTAGGCCAGTTGAGCGGTGTCCAGACAGAAAGTAAGCTCTTCGGGCTCAAGGAGCTCGAAGAGCCGATCGATCTCGGGACGGCGCTCGATGGCCGTACCGGCGTGGGCATGGTAGCAAACCCGCACTTCCTGGGAAGCGGCGAATTCGGCCACCCGGCGGAGGCCCTCCGTCAGGCGCCGCCAGCCGGCCTGGTCAAGCGGGGTTACCACGCTGGACTGACCGCGGGCGTCCCAGTGCAGGCTGCCGGCTCCCTCGGCCAGGATGGCGTAACGGGCGCCGGCAGCCCGACAGAACGCGACATGCTCTTGAGCCCGCTCGAGCTCATAGGCATGCCGCTCGGAAATGGCCAGGTTGGTCCAGCGATAGGCCCCGCACAACTCCAGGCCGTACTCGGCCAGAGCCGCTTTCAGGACCTCGGGATCGCTCGGGTAGGTGTAGCTCATCTCCGAGCCGGCATAGCCAGCCCGGGCCACCTCGGACATGATCTCAGAGCCGGTGCGCTCAGCCCCCCAGTCGCGAAGGTCGTCGTTGGCCCAGCCGATGGGAGCGATCCCCAGCTTCATCCGGGCCCCTTCGGCATCTACCGGCGAACCTTCCTGGCCCGGGCCGTGGGCACCGGAATGGCGGTTCGAGCGGGGGGCTCGCACTCGGGCAGGTCCTCCACCAGGATCTCGACCATGCGGGCGAACACCTGGGTCAGCGGACCCTTGGAGTAGAGCAGAAAGCTCTCGCCCTGGCGGGAAACCAGGAAGTTCGAGTTGAGCACGTGCTCGTCCATGGTGGCCCGGCAGCGGGTGATGACGTCTTGCAGGGCGGGGGAATGCTCTTCGGTCCAGATCATTGGGCAGTTCTCCTTACTGTTGATTGCAGGCATGCGGGGAAACCGTGGGGAACTAGACCGCGGGCGCAGCGCCGTTCCCCGAGCGCTCCGTCCAGGAGGAAACCGATGACTCGAGCCGATGGCCGCAACCCCTCCCAGATCCGGCCGGTCTCGTTTGAGCTAAACTATGCTCCCTTCGCGGAGGGCTCGGTGCTGATCAGCGCCGGCTCCACCAGGGTGTTGTGCGCGGCTACCCTGGAAGAGCGCATTCCCACCTGGATGGCCGAGAAGAAGCGGGGCTGGGTGACCGCCGAGTATGCGATGCTGCCCCGAGCGACGATGAATCGCACCAATCGCGAACGCTCCCGCAACTCGGGTCGGACCCACGAGATCCAGCGCCTCATCGGCCGCAGCCTGCGGGCCGTCACCTGGCTCGAGAAGCTGGGCGAGCGCCAGGTGATCTGTGACTGCGACGTGATCCAGGCCGATGCTGGCACCCGCACCGCGGCCATCACAGGCTCGTGGGTGGCCCTGGCTCAGGTGGGCGACCGGCTGCTCAGGAACGGCCTGATCGGCGAGTTCCCCCTGCACGACCAGGTGGCCGGCGTCAGCGTGGGCCTGGTGGACGGCGAGGTGCTCGTCGACCTCGACTACACCGAGGATACCCGCGCCCAGGTCGACCTGAACCTGGTCATGACCGGCCGCGGCCAGCTCGTCGAGGTGCAGGGAACCGCCGAAGGGGCTCCCTTCTCCCGAAGTGACCTCAACCGCATGATCGACGCCGGCTGGGCAGGCCTCGAGCGCCTCTTCCTGGCTCAGCGCCAGGCTCTCGAGACGGCTGGCGTAACGCTGCCGTTTCTCGCGCCAGCATAGAGCCCGCAGACCGACCCTGAAAACGCCGACCGGCTCCTTCTCGGAGCCGGCTCGTCGAACGCTTCTTGTCGAAGTGCGTTTCAACGAGACAGCCCCGTGGCCAGCGTGTAATACAACCGGGCCGAGTGCTTCAAGCGCTTGAGCGCCTGGTCCGCCTGCCCCCCTCGATGGGGCACCTGGCAGGTCCAGCGCGCCCTGCCCGGCACTGCTACCGGCAGGGCGGCATGAACAGGTGGACGCAGCTCCAGCTCCCCCACTTCCACACAACTCACCAGGCGGCTCTTCGATTGATTCTTAACCATCGTCTCGTCCTCCCCAAATTTTCTGGTGACGCGCTCGGCGCCCGTCTCAGCGGGATCATTCCGGCTGATAGGGACCTCGGATTCCGGTGCTCACCTGTGAACTCCTTGTGAAGAGCCTGTGGAAGAAGGCCAATTTTATCCCATTTTCGCGCCAGTACTGTCCCCATGCATGGCCACTTTCGGGGGACATGGCATGTTCGAGCTCGCCCTCGGGAAGGCCCCAGAAGAGGGGTTGCGAAGGCCTCGTTCGACGAAGGGAAAAGCCTGTGCGAACGGGTTTCGGCAAACAAAAGGTTACGGAGAAACCATGGCCTCGCTGTTGATCACCCAGTGCCTGCAGAACGACTTCCTGGCGCCGCTGGGACGTCTCGACCCCCTGCCGAACCCGCTGCACGTAGGCTGGAGCGAGTCATTGCGCCTGTTAGGCGAGGATCCATCGCGCGGGCCCATGGCCACCCTTCTCAGGGCGTGCCTGGAGGATGGCGAGCTATCCATGATCCACGTGCGCGACTGGCACGACCTGTCCGACCCCGACCAGAAGGCAGAGATAGAGCTTTTCGGGGCCCACTGCGTCCAGGGCACAACGGGAAGCGAGTTCGTGGTTGGCCTGCATGACGCGCTCACTCACCATCCTCGCAGCTACCTGGTGGATTCCACCAGCCTCAACGACACTCTGGAAGGCAACCTTTCCGGCCTGGTCGAGCGCCTGTCCGGCCCCGAAACCCGCATCGGTGTCGTGGGCGTCTGGACCGATGTCAAGATCCACTACCTGCTCTATGAGCTGAAAACCCGCTTCCAGCGCCATAGCCTGGCCGTGTGCAGCGCCCTGGTAGCCAGCCGCCAGAGGCGCCGCCACTTCGAGGCCCTGGAGCACTTCAAGGGCGTGCTCAGGGTACAGGTCATCGACTCGGTCTCCGAGTTCCTGGAGTGGCTGGGGGCTCCGAGCCCCGCCCGCGAGCAGCTCAGCCATCCCGAGCCTCCGGCCCCGGAAGTGGACTGCCCCGACCTCGAGCCGGGTCATCCTTACCGCCATCTCATCAAGCTGCTCTTCCGCGACTGCCGCAAGGTGGAGCTGGCCCCGCTGGGCGGGGGTTTCTCGGGGGCCCGGGTCTACCGCACCAGCAGCCAGGACGCTCTGGGCTACCGTCAGGCTCCCTTCGTGGTCAAGCTCGACCGGCGCGATAAGATTGCCACCGAGCGCGTGCGCTTCGAGCAGGTGGAGAACATCCTGGGCAGCAACGCCCCCCAGGTGCGCGAGGTGGTCGACCTGGGCGAGGTCTCCGGGCTCAAGTACACCTACGCCACCATGGGCGTGCGCCCGGTGAGCACCCTCAAGAGCTGGCTCGAAGGCCTGCCCGCCGGGGCTGAGCATGATGCACGGGCCGCAGCCGTGCTCGACGAGGTGCTCGAGAATGTTCTCGGTCGGCTCTACGGCCACCGAACCAGCGAGCGATTCCGATTCTTCGAATACTACAGCTTCTTGCCTCGCTATGCCGCCAGCACCCTCGAGCGCGCCCGGAACGTCTACGGAGAGGAGCTGAGCGGGCCTCTCTGCATCGGGGGTCAGCAGGTGCCCGACCCGACCCCCTTCTACCGGGCCGCTCAGTTAGGGCTTTTGATCGACCCCGAGCGCGAGAGCACCTCTTCTTGGATCCACGGCGACCTCAACTACGCCAACATTCTGCTCGACGAGAACTCCAACTACTGGATCATCGACTTCTTCCACACCGCCTACGGGCACGCCGTGCAGGACCTGGCCAAGCTGGAGAACGACCTGAAGTTCATTCTCACCCCTCTAGCGACCCCCCACGACCTCGAGCGGGCCGTGGCCGTGGAGGCCAGCCTGGCCAGAGGGGGAGGCCTGATCGAGGGCCGGGAGGGTCTCTTGCTGGCGGTGCTGCGCCGCTGGGTCAACCGCCTGCTGGAGGGCTCCGAGCCGCTTTCCTACGAGATCGCCCTCCTGCGGTACGCGGCCCATACGCTGTCTTTTGACGAATCCAGCCTGCTGCAGAAGAAACGCGCTCTGGCCTCAATCGGTTTTCTCAGCCACAAGCTGGCGTCACAGCAGGGAATCTCCGCCCAGTAGAGAGAATTCCAACATCGTGGCGAGCTACAACTTCGAGCCTCAGAAGCGCAAACGGTTTGAGCGAAACTTCTTTCACTTCAGCCGCCTGGAGGAGCACTTCCTCCGAGTTCTTCGCCGCATGGTCTGCGTTGTGAACTCGACCGACGGCGAGTGCCTGCGGCTGGTGATCCTGTTCCGTCGCCGCAACAGCCCCTACATCGAAATGACTGCCTCGCTCAACCAGATGCAACAGCCGGTCACCCTGCAGGTCCACGGCATCAAGCCGGTGCGCTACCATGTGCAGACCGCCAACACGCTGTTAGGACGCAAGTTACGCCGTTACTTCTCGCAGGCGCTGGGTGAAGAGAACCTTCATCTGGGTGCCTCCAGCCAGACCGGCGATACGCTGAGCCTGGTTTACCACGTGTACTACTCCGAGGACGTGCTGCGGCAACTCGGTTGCTGAGCTGGCGGGCCCTGGCCCGGATTCCGCTGTTCCTGGCCCTGGCCGCATGGTGAGGGAGAACTGGCATCGACCCGGCCCAGTGCCCGGCTGCGGGCCCTGCAGGTGGCGATTGCCGCGTGCCGGTCGGACCACGCCGCCGCCCTGCTTACTCGTCTAAGGGTTCCTCTCCTGAGCCCTCTGCTTCCATGACTGCCTGACGGGAGAGATTGATGCGGATCTGGCGCACCCGGGCCTCGACCGTTTCGGCCTCGCGATGCTTGAGCAAGCGGCGCAGCAGTCCGGCCAGGCATTCGAGCGTGTTGGCCAGCTCGGGGTGGTCTTCTCCGCAGGCCTCCCGGTAGATGTCCACCGCCTGGCTGTAAGCATCCAGTGCTTTCTCGCGGTGCCCCATCACCTCGTAAAGATTGCCCAGCTCGCGATGAGCGTCGGCCACCTCGGGGTGGCACTCGCCCAGACGCCGCCGGCGAATCTCGACCGCCTGCCGACAGATCGGCTCGGCCGCTTCGAAGCGCCCCTGCGAACCCAGCATCTTGGCCTGGCCCAGCTTGCCCTGGGCCTGATAGACCGAGGCCAGGTTGATCAGCTGAGTAGCCGCGTCGGGATGGTCGTCTCCGAGACCCCGGGTGATCTCCAGGGCCCGCTCGAGGTAGACCTCAGCTTTCTTGTATTTGCCCATCTGTTTACACAGCAGGGCCAGGCCGCTGAGGATGCGGGCCACCTGAGGGGCCTGGCCTCCCTGATGGGTCTCGGCCAGCTTCAAAGCCCGCTTGTAAAGTGATTCCGCCTGGGGGAACTTGCTCTGGATTCGATAGATGACAGCCAGATTATTGAGGCACACCGCGATGCGCAGATCGCTCTCGGGTAGCGAGCGCTCCCAGACCGTGAGAGCCTTGCGATAGAGGACCCGGGCCCGAGTGTATCGTCCCTGAGCATAGCAGAGGTTGGCCAGGTTGTTCAGGCTCCCCCCGACGTGAGGGTGATGCTCGCCCAGAAACTGCTCGCGCAGGGCCAGGGACTCATGGTAGAGGGGCTCGGCATCGGCATAGCGGCCCTGCACACGATACAGCTCGGCCAGATTGTTTTTGCTGGTCGCTTGCTGAACCTCATTCAGGAAACGAGACTGCTCGAGGGCTGACTGGAAGTACTGCTCAGCCTCGGGGTAGGAGCCCTCCTGGAAGAGCTTTTGTCCCTCCTGGCAAATCTTGAGCCAGAGGCGGGTCCGCGCCACCTCGTCGAGTTGAGTCGTCGTCAGGTTGCTGATGTCCACTACAGGGCAGGTCCTCGGAATGCGATCGCTGAAAGCTAGCCGATGAGTTGGATCAGTTGCCTGGTCAATCCTCCTGGCGAAGATCCGGCCCTCCTGATCAGTCCACTCAATTCTCCCGCCAGTGTCCTCATCGACTGCGGAGATCTTCGCCGTCTGCCGTTGAAGGAACTGCTCAAAATCAGGCATGTCCTGATCAGTCACACCCACATCGATCACTTCGTTGGATTTGACAGCCTGCTCAGGTCGCAGCTCTTCTCGAGCGAGCCGCTCACCCTCTACGGCCCTCCTGGCCTGGCGACCCAGGTCGCAGGCAAGCTGGCTGGCTATGCCTGGAATCTGGTCGAAGACTCCCCCTTCCGAGTCGAGGTCTGCGAGCTTCATGGCCCCGGCTTGTTGCGGACCACGTTCTGGTGCCGCCAGCGATTCGTCCCCAATCAGCCACGGGAAGATTCGTGGAACAAGCTTATCTCAGAGAATATCGAGTTGGACTACGCCCAGGTCGTCCATAACGTGCCCTGCCTGGCCTATCGCCTGACCTGGCCAGGCGAGATGCGCATCGACAAGCAAGCCCTCAAGGCAACCGGGCGAGCTCCCGGTCCCTGGCTGCAAGAGCTCAAACAGAACCCGGAATCGAATCCGGAGATGGCAGCCCGGCTGGTCCTGCGCCAAGCGCCCCGCTCGCTGGCCTACGTGACCGACACGGTCTGGAACAAGACGAGCGCGCGGGCCCTGCACGCCCTCTGCCAGGGAGCCGAAGAGCTCTGGTGCGAGGCCTGCTATCTGCACTCACAGCTGGCCAAAGCCCGCGAGCACCTGCACCTGACCGCCCGCCAGGCGGGCCGACTGGCTGCCGAAGCGGGGGTGGGCAAGCTGCACCTGTTCCACTTTTCGCGCCGCTACCAGGGAGGAGAAGCGCACCTGGAGGAAGCCCGGCAGTTTTTTTCAGCCACCGAGCCAGGGAGGGTCTACTTCGACGGTCCCCCGCGTTGATCCGGGGCACAGAGCTCTCGACCCGGAGCCAAGCGCATTAAGTCGTAGAAGTCCGGCCGCCCGCAACATCTTGTGTGGCGGAGGTGGGCAGGGGTCCCCGAGGGCACAACCCCTCCGACACAATCGCTCGATTAAACAAACCGTGTCAAGGGCGCCGACTGCGCTCCTGGAGCTCATTCTCAATTGCCTGAAGGGCCAGGCGTGTGCTCGAGTGACTCAGCCGTTCGCCTTGCGGAACTCGTCCATGAAGGTTACCAGAGCTTGCACTCCCTCGATCGGGAAGGCGTTGTAGATGGAGGCCCGCATGCCCCCCACCGAACGATGGCCTTTCAGGCCGTCGAGCTTGCGCGCCTCGGCCTCTTTGGCGAACTTCTTCTCGAGCTCCTCGCTGGGGAGCCGGAAGGTGACGTTCATCAAGGAGCGACTGTCGCTCCTGGCGTGGCCGCGGTAGTAACCTTCCGAGCCATCGATGGCATTGTAGAGCAACTTTGACTTCTCAAGGTTCCGCCTGTGCATGGCCTCGAGCCCGCCCACGTCATTGAGAAGCCAGCGCAACACCAGGTTGATCACGTAGATGGCAAAGGTCGGAGGGGTGTTGTACATCGAGTCATTCTCGACGTGGGTCTTGTACTCGAGCATCACGGGCAGCTTCTCGCCCCCTGCTCGGGCCAGAAACTCCTTGCGCGCCACCACCAGGGTGCACCCGGCCGGGCCCACATTCTTCTGGGCTCCGGCGTAAATGAAGCTGTAGCGGCTCATGTCCAGGGGACGCGAAAGGAAATCCGAGGATGTATCACACACCACCGGCACTTCTCCCAGGTCGGGATCCTCAGCAAAGCACACCCCTTCGATCGTCTCGTTGGAGGTCGTGTGCATGTAGATCGTGCCCGAGGTAGCGCGCATCTCAGACTGGCGCGGCATGCGGGTGAACTTCTCAGACGATCCGTCCCACACGACGTTGACCGCGCCCACCTTCCTGGCCTCAGCGATGGCCTTCTTGGACCAGGCTCCGCACAAAATATAGTCAGCCGACTTGCCAGGGGTCAGAAAGTTCATCGGCACCATGGAGAACTGGGTGGTGGCGCCTCCCTGCAAGAACAGCACCTGCCAGTCGTCGCCCACGCCGAGCAGCTTCTTGAGATTGGCCTGGGCTTCAGCCAGGATCGGCTCGAAGGCCGGTCCGCGATGGCTGATCTCCAGAATGGAGGCCCCTGCTCCCGGCAGGCAAAGCAGCTCCTGTTGAACCTGCTGCAGCACGGGCAAAGGCAGTACGGCGGGGCCGGCGGAGAAGTTGAAGAGGCGCTCGGTGGTTGCTACGGTCATGGGTGATCCCTTTCTGGTTGCCTTGCGGTTTGCGCTTGCAAGATTCTCGCATCCAGTGGCGGTTCCTACGTCCTCCCGAGCACAAAAAGAGCCCCGCTCTCCGCGGGGCTCTCAAAAACCTCGTCCGAACCTCGCCTCTAGAAGTCCGGCCGCAAACCCAGATGTGGTGTCGGAGGGAACCTCCGCCACCACAAGATATTGTAGGCGGCCGGACTTCTAGCACAATATGCTGGGCGTCGCGCAGCCGGAAAACGGTGTCAAGGGGGTTTCCGGCCGCGCTCCTAGAGCGAGTGAGGCCAGCGCAAGCCTTGCCTGGCCTGCGGCTGCAGCCAGCTATCATGCTCGCCCGAGAAGTTATAGTACCAGCCGTAGTGATTCGACCACCAGCGGTACAGGGCGCCCTTCATGATCTCACCGCGGTAAGGGCTCTCCACCTCGAAGATGCGGCGCTCGAAATCGTAGTGGTAGGGGATATCCAGGGCGTTGCAGGCGGTTTGCAGATCGCACATGGTGGCCCCGCCGAAACGGGTGGTGGGAATATTCTTTCCGCCTGCTTCAACAGCCAGGACCAGCGGGTTGATGCCCGAGGTGCGAGGCGGGGGCGGGTTCAGCGACCAGCCCTTCGCGTTGTGGACCCTCGGATACCCAAGGGCGTTGCCGAAGGACTCTACTCCGACATAAGGGCGCTCGCCGACGAAAGCCCAGACTCCCTCGTAGGTGATCCCCTCCACCTTGATCGTGACAGGGGTGCGCATAATCATGTTTCCGGTGTCAGCCTGACTCGGTGCGGCAGCTGCGCCCACCAGAGCCATCGCGGCGACTCCCAGAAGAACCCACTTTTTCACGGACTTAGACTCCTTCCTCAGACTTCCCGCCGGGGTTCTCGGCCCGGCGGAAGGTTCCCGCTTTCCCTGGAGATTTTTCCAGCTCCGCGCAGACAGACCGCGCGGGGGTGCAATTTTTTTCAGCTTTCGGGTTCTGTTCGGCAGGTGAAAGAAATACACCTTCCAAGGACTGATGACCCGATTCTGACACGGCCGAGTGGCACAATGCCACCAGTAAAGGCGCCATCTCCAACTGGAAAACCAGGCTCAAAACGTGAATTTTGCTCTCTTAGCCGACCCACATCTGCTGCTGGTGGCCCTCGTCAGCGGTCTGGTTTCCATGCTGACCACCCTGAACGTGGCTGCTCGGCCCGCGGCCGTGCGCTCACGCCAGGTGGCCAGCACTTTCACCATTGCTCAGTTCTTTTTCATGCTGACGCGCTTTGCCAATTTGTTCTATCTCCCCATCATGGCTGCATTCGTGGACCGGGCGACCAGAACCGGTGAGGTTGACGTCCTCTATCAGCAGATCCAGTTCGTGATTCTGGGCGCCGCCGGCGGGGCTCTGATGTCCTGGCTCCTGTTGCCCACCTTCGTCGAGGTTTATACCCGCGGGGTGAGCTCTCTTCTGATCCGCCAATCCCTGTTGGGAGTCTTGATGCGACTCGGTCGCATCAGCGGCTGGCGAACCTTGCTCGGGTCCATTCGCCCTCCCGGCAATCTGGGCATCAGGCTCTTCAGGCTGGAGGGCGTTCCGGCCGACTTTCTCTGGTTCAACGTGCTGGCAACTGCCGTCTGGACCGTGGGGGCCCTGTGCGCGGTCTATGTGAGCGCCATTTTGCCCTCGTTGGAAACAACAGCCCTCTTGCTCTCAGGTCTGGTCAATGCGGTGGCGGCCATCTGCTTCACCCTCTTTGTCGATCCCAAGGCTGCTCTTATCACTGACCGGGCCGTTCGCCCCATCCGGTTGCTGCACCCGGTGCCCCGCCAGGTGCTCCTGAATCTGGCCACTCTGGATGCAGTGGCTACCTCCCTGGCGATGCTGAGCACCCCGCGGTGGCGGCGGGGAAGGCTCCAGCTCCTGCCTCCAGCGGGCCCCAGCGCCCTGGCTCTCTTCCCCGCCGAGTCCGATCCCCATGACCGCCAGGTGCGTGTCACCGCCGTCCATCTGGCGGCCGGAAACTTGCTCGGCTCCGTGCTCGGCCTCCTTGTGTTCACGCCGGGGATTCGGGTGATCGAAGGGGCCACTCGGGCGCTGGGCTCAGAGGGCTCCAAACTGGTCGAGGAGATCGGCTTCGTGGTGCTCCTGAACGTGCTGGTGACCATGCTGGCCTCGACCACCGTGGCCGGCCGGGTCTCGGCCGTTCTCACCCGCCAGGTGGCCAGCGCGCTGGCCATCTACAATTTCTTCTTCCTGATCACCCGGCTGGCCCAGCAAGTCTACGCGCCCGTTCTGGGCAGCATTCGGGACGCGGTCGCTTCCGGCAGTATCGGCCCCCAGGGCCTGCCCCAACTGGAGAGCCTGTTTCGCCAGGTCCTGGCCGGCGCCAGCCTGGGAGCCCTGCTGGGCTGGATCCTGATGCCCACTTTCATCGAGATCTATCGCCAGGCCATCGGGGGCCTCGAGCGCCACCGCTCCATTCCGGGCTTGCTGGGGCGGCTGCTCTTCCCGGCCAACTGGGCCCGTGTGCTCGGTTGCTTTCGCCCCCCCAGCTTGCTCGGCTTCAGCTGGAAGGTGGCCAGGCGTTTGCCCAGACCTTTCCTGGTCGGGAACGTCGTGGTCATCGCCGTGCACACGGTGGGGGTCATGGCCGCCATCTATGCCAGCGCCCTGAGCCACGAGCTGTCGCGGACCTGTACGCTGCTCTCTTCGGTCGTCAACGGGGTTGCCACCATTACGCTGAGCGTCATCGTCGATCCCAAGGTGGCCTTGATCACTGACGACACCATCGAGGGACGACGCCCCATGGAGCAGCTCAATGCCATGGCCGTCCTGCTCATGGGAGGGATGCTCCTGGGAACTGTTCTCTCCCAGGCGTTGCTCGTGCCCTCGGCCTATTTCATCTTGTGGGTTGCCCGACTGGTGGGGGCGACCTTCGGTTGACCTGACGGGAGGACTCCGATGGAGAGCTTCGAACCGCCCGCGATGCGTGGCCGGACAAGGCTATTTCTGATCCTGATGACAGCTTGCCTGTGGCTGCAGCCGGCCCTCGCCCAGGAGCCCTCCGGCGAGAGCCCGCCCGCGCCTTCCAGCACCCCCTCCGAGCCACAGAGGCCCGACGAAGCTTCCAGCTTCCCGATCGAACCCGGCAAGATCAGCACCAACGATGCTGGCGTGCTCGAGCCAGGCCAGATCGAGATTCAGCCGGGCTGGCTCGGGTTTTCCAGCAGCCGGGCTTACGACCAGAACGGGTCCTCTCTGCGCGACAGTGACCAGGTCCAGGACCTGTTCTTCACCCAGCTCACCTGGGGCGTGGTCGAGGATTTCGATATGAACCTGATTCTGGCATTGAACACGGGCCGTGACAGTCTGGCTGGAACCGACCCGGTCACCGGCCTCCCCTTGCCGCTCAGCGGCACCAGCTTTGCCGATAGCGTTTTCGGGACCCGCTGGCGCTTCCTCAAGGACGAGGAAAACCAGCTGAGCCTGGCTTACCTGACCTACTTCACCTTTCCGACCGGCCAGCACGGAACGCCCACGCTGCTCTCCCTCAGCCAGGAGGCGGCCAACTGCCAGCATCATCTGGTCGTCCAGAAAGAGGCCGGGCACTGGTCGCTGCTGGCGGACCTGGGGGTGACGCATCCCCTGTGGGGAAACTCCATCGATTTTGACGGCGGAGTCTCGGCCAGCGTGGCAGCCGGTTACCAGGTGACGGCTGAGTGGCAGCCGCTGGTGGAGTTGGGCTACACCTCCTTCTATTTTGGCAACACCCGGCCTTCCGAGTTCTGGACCGTGACCGGTGGGGGCACCTGGTATGTGAGCCCGGATGTGCGACTCAACTTGGGCCTGACCCGGACGTTCGCCGGCCAGAATGCCCGCGACGGCACTGCGGTCACTTTCTTCCTCACCATCCTGCGCTGAGAAACACAAAGAGGGCCGGGTTGAGTGACCCGGCCCTCCGACCTGTCTCAAACTTAGCAGTGGGGCTGATTACTCCACACCGTCTCGCCCTTGTCGTTGACGACGTTCAGATTCTCCACGCCATCCACGGTGACCACAGTGCCACCCTTGCCCTGAGAATAAAGCACCTTACCGTTCTGGTCAACGACGGTCACGTTTTCGCCCTTCCCGGCCTGAATGGTGGCGCTATCGTTGCCGCAACCGCCGTTGATGGTGGCCCGGTCGCGTCCTCCGCTGACGTCGTAGTGCACGCTGTCGTTGCCGCTGCCGCCGTTGACGTTGATGCGGTCGTTACCCTTGCCGCCGTCGACACGGATCCGGTCGTTCCCGCTGCCGCCGTTCTGGTTGATGACGTCATTACCTTTGCCGCCGTTGGCGCTCAGGTTGTCGCTGCCGTTGCCGCCGCTCTGGTTGATGCGGTCGTTGCCCTTGCCGCCGTTGGCGCTCACGTTGTCGCTGCCGTTGCCGCCGCTCTGGTTGATGCGGTCGTTGCCCTTGCCGCCGTTGGCGCTCACGTTGTCGCTG
>JAANMX010000740.1_pt1 | contig 41017 bp, 44 predicted proteins | sample 7279681 | NCBI WGS metagenome assembly JAANMX01 (sample SAMN14094542, study PRJNA606508) | bioreactor metagenome | isolation source: A lab-scale SPAN reactor treating ammonium-rich wastewater day 351 | place: Ireland: Galway | collected 2018-01-01
TCGACAAGAAAATCATGCGATTCATCCGCCAGTACAACAAGGACGCTCGGCCCATCAAGTGGAAGTACGACAATTCCAGACGTCGATATCACGCCGATTTTTCCGTTTCAGTGAACTAGGTGCTGGCGTCGTCATCGCCATATTCGTGCTCTTGTTCAAAGGCATTGCCGCGTTGCCGGTGAGTGTCGCCATCATCATTGGCGCCCTAATCATCGCAAGCAGCATGGAAGGCAAGAAGTAGAGGAGTCCAATGAACCAATGTGTCCGCAGATTGCGGAGTCCGGACTCCCGCCAAGATTCATAGGGGAAACCGCCCCAGCGTAGTCCGGAGCAGGCCAGAATCGGCCGGTTGCATCCGGGGCAACTGGGGGCAACATTGGGGGCAACTTCCCCCAAGACTTCCGGAGTTGCCCCCATGCCGCTGGCCGCCGGCGCGAATCGCTGCGCGAAGTCCGGCGAGCGTGCGCGCCCGAGGATCGCGATCCGCTCGCAGACTGGCCGCAGGATCTGTGCGACCGGCGCGTCGATCAAGGTCGATTCAGGTCGCAGCCGCGGTCACGACCCGGCGCCCTGACGATCGAACCATTGCACTTCGACGAGCCGGGGCGCGAGCAGGATGCCCTGCCGGCTGCGCACGACCACGCGCGCTTCGACGCCGAGGGACGGATTGGCGGCGCGTACCTCGCCTTCCACGGCGTTCATCAGGCGACCGAAGTCCGCCTCGCCCTGCGGACGTTGGGGCGCAACCGTGAAGCCGCGCGCGGCGAACTCCTTCGCGTAGAACGCGACGATCGGCGCAACGTCCTCGTGGCTCAGGAGTTCGAGGCTGCCGGCCTTCGACGGACGCCCCTTGTCGTCCACCACTCGCGAAGCGGTGATGCGAAGCGCTCCGGGCATCACCGGAATCCAGTCGGGCAGCGTGACGGCGGGGCCCGATACCTTCGTGGTCCGTGACCCGTCCGCGTTCTGGAACCAGACGGTCTGCTCACCGATGACGCGCGCGGTCACCCAGCCGAAATAGGGATCGCCCAGCAGAATGCCGATCAGCACTCCGACCGCCACGGCGATCGCACCGAAGAGCCCGCGTCCCATCGGGACATTGTGCCACCGGCGCGGACCCGCGGGCGGCGACGGCTTCGCGCTAGACTCCACGTTTCCAGCGCTTCGCGCACGACACCTGAATCGACTCGATGACATGGCGCGTCCGACGCTGAAACTCAACAAGGCGCTCCCGGCACCGGCGACGCCGCGCGAGCCCACCTCGCGGGCGATCCGAGCGATGCGCGGGGTGCGACGGTCCACCGCGGATCCCGCGACGTCTGCCGGTTCGCCGCCCGATCGTGCGGCGAAGGCGTCCGCGGGCACGGCACCGCCCGCGACCGCGCACGACAGGGGAAGCGCCGCAGCGACGTCCACGCCCACACCGCCGGTCGCTCGCCGGCGTCCTCGGGAGGTCCCGGCCAACGCACCGGACAGCCCGCGGCGCAGGCACCGCGACCGCCGCAGGGGCGGGGCGCCGCCTGCCCGCGAAGGCGCACGAGTCGCGAAGCCTGGCGGCCGCCCGCCACCGCGTCCGGTCGTGGTGAAGGCGGAATCGGACGACCCCCGCCTGTCGAAACGGATGAGCGAACTCGGCCTGTGTTCGCGCCGCGAAGCCGACGAGTGGATCCGGAACGGCTGGGTGCGCGTCGACGGCGCGGTGGTCGACACGCTGGGGACGCGGGTGCCGGCGAGCGCGCAGATCACGATCGAGCGTGCGGCGTCGCGCGAGCAGGCCGAGCGCGTCACGATCCTGCTCAACAAGCCGATCGGCTACGTCTCGGGGCAGGCGGAGGACGGCTATCGCCCCGCGTCGGTGCTGATCACGCAGGAGAATCGCTGGACCGGCGATCGCGCGCCGCTGTCGTTCCGCCCGCAGCACCTGCGCGGGCTCGCGCCCGCGGGACGGCTCGATATCGACTCCACCGGGCTCCTCGTGTTCACGCAGGACGGCCGCATCGCGAAGCGGCTGGTCGGCCGCGATTCCGAGGTCGAGAAGGAGTACCTGGTGCGCGTCGAGGGCAAGTTGTCGGCCGAGGGCTTGCGGCGGCTCGGACATGGGCTCGAACTCGACGGCGTGCGGTTGAAGCCCGCGAAAGTGTCGTGGCAGAACGAGGATCAGCTTCGCTTCGTGCTGCGCGAAGGCCGCAAGCGCCAGATCCGGCGCATGTGCGAACTCGTGGGGCTGGAAGTCGTGGGGCTCAAGCGCGTGCGCACCGGCAGCGTCGTGCTGGGATCGCTGCCGGTGGGGCAATGGCGCTACCTGCGTCCGGATGAGCGCTTCTGATGCGCCGCGCGCGCGGGCTCGAGCCGGGTCGGACGACGAGGAGGCATCGCACCGATGCGTGACCTCGAACCTCTGCGCGTGCGGCTGCGCGCGTTCGCCGCCGAGCGCGAGTGGGAGACCTTCCACTCGCCGAAGAACCTCGCGATGGCGCTCGCGGGCGAGTGTGGGGAGTTGCTCGAGGTGTTCCAGTGGATGACCGAGGCCGAGAGCCGCGCGCCCGATCCGAAGGCGCGTGCCGCCGCCGCCGAGGAACTCGCCGATGTGCTGCTCTACCTCGTGCGGCTCGCCGACGTGCTCGACATCGACCTGATCGATGCCGCGGCCCGCAAGCTCGACGCCAACGCGCAGAAGTATCCGGTGGACAAGGCGCGCGGCCATGCCCGCAAGTACACCGAGCTCTGACGGCGCCGACGCGCCGCGGATCGCCTGGAGCGAACAGGGCGTGGTGCACGAAGCGCGGTGGCGCTCCGAGCGCGGCGCTCCTGCACCGTCGCGCGTGGTGGTCGCAGACGACCGCACGGCGGCCGATCACGCCTACGGCCTCGCCGCGCAGGGCACGGGCCTCCTGTGGCGCGGCGACTTCCAGAATGCGCGCCAGCTCCTGTCCGCGATGGCCTCGCGCCTCGACCGACCGGCGCGCAGGGCGCGTGGCGCACGATCCGCGACCCCGGCGTCCGGGGATGCATCCGGCGCGACTCCGGCCGAACGCTTCCACCGGATGCGCCAGGCGCGCTCGCAGCGCGCACGCACGCTGGGGATGCTGCTCATCCCCATCGACGCCGACTACGGCGTGCCGCTGCGCCGCGCGCCGGACCTGCGCCTCGCGTGCACCGAGGCGTGGGGCGCGCCGGACGCCTCGGCGTCGGTCGCCTCGTTGCGCGAACTGCTGGGGATCGTCGGGGCGCACGAGTGGCGCCGGAAGGGCGTCGACGTGCCCGCGCTCGGTGCGCGGATCCACCCGCACTACGGCGTGTTCGCGCCGGTGCGCGGCGAGTACGTCGACCTGGTCGCCCGCGCAGCACTTCCCGATGCGCGGCGCGAGCACGACGTCGCGTTCGACCTCGGCACGGGCACCGGCGTGCTCGCGGCGCTCCTCGCGCGCCGTGGCTTCGCGCGCGTGATCGCGACGGAGCGCTCGCCGCGCGCGCTCGCCTGCGCGAGCGACAACCTGCAGCGGCTCGATCTCGACGGACGGGTCGAACTGGTTTCCGCGGACCTCTATCCCGAGGGCCGCGCGGCGCTCGTCGTCTGCAATCCTCCGTGGGTGCCGGCGCGGCCCGCCTCTCCGATCGAGGCGGGCATCTACGACGAAGGCAGCGCGATGCTGAAGGGCTTCCTGCGCGGATTGTCGGCGCACCTCGTTCCGGGCGGAGAAGGCTGGCTGCTGCTGTCGGACCTCGCCGAGCATCTGGGACTGCGCACCCGCGACGAACTCATCGCGTGGATCGCGGAAGCCGGCCTCGTCGTGGCAGGACGCGACGACGTGCGCCCGAGCCATCCGAAGGCATCGGACGACGCCGATCCGCTGCACGCCGCGCGGGCGGCGGAGGTCACGTCGCTGTGGAGGCTCGTGGCGCGGTCTGCTCGGCCGGCATAGCCCATTTACATTTCAATCCGGTGATGTAGACTCCCTTCGTCCACCGGGCTGCGAAGGCCGCGGCTGGCGAAGAGGAGCAGATGGCGGAGGCGCGGCTGCCGGGCGTGTCGGTCGAGGTGCAGGACCTGGCGCGTCGCTTTGCGCGCGGCGCCGATCGGCGGGTTGCGGGCGTGAACGGCATCAACTTCACGGCCCAGCCGGGCGAGTTCATGACGCTGCTGGGGCCGTCCGGCTGTGGCAAGACCACGACCCTGCGGATGATCGCGGGCTTCGAATCCCCCGACGCCGGCCGCGTTCTCATCGGCGGCGAGGACGTGAGCCGCACCCCCGTCTATCGGCGCAACATCGGCTTCGTCTTCCAGAGCTACGCGCTCTTCCCCCACCTGACGGTCTTCGAGAACGTTGCCTATGCGCTGCGCGTCCAGAAGATGGCGGAGCGCGAGATCGGCGCGCGCGTCGCGGCCACGCTGGAGACGGTCGGCCTTCCCGGCTACGAGACTCGCCATCCGGCGCAGCTGTCCGGCGGTGAGCAGCAGCGTGTAGCGGTGGCGCGCGCGGTGGTGATGCGCCCCAGGGTCCTGTTGTTCGATGAGCCGCTGTCGAACCTCGATGCCAAGCTCCGTGTCCAGATGCGCGAGGAGCTGCGGCGCCTCCAGAAGGATCTCGCCATCACGACGATCTACGTTACCCACGACCAGGAGGAGGCGATGGCCGTCTCCGACACGATCGTGGTGATGGAAGCCGGCGAGATCGCCCAGGTCGGGACGGCCGAGGATCTCTACTGCACGCCTGCTTCCGAATTCGTCGCCCGCTTCATCGGCAAGACCAATACGCTTCCCGCGCGCGTCGAAGGCACGCGGCCCGGCATCGTCGACCTTCGCGTTCTCGACCGGTCCTTGGCGGTGGCAAGCGAGCTGCCGTGGAGCGTCGGCGAAGAATGTACGCTGGTCGTCCGGCCCGAGGCACTCATGATCGAGGCCGAGGCGAGTGGCGCGGTCGAGGCCGTCGTACTGGACCGAACCTTCCTCGGCGAGAAGGCCGAGTATGCGCTGGCGGCCGGCGACCTGCGGCTGCAGGCAGTCGTCTACAACGACGCGCGGCGGACGGGGTTCCCCATCGGATCGCGTGTCGGCCTGCGCTGGAAGCCAGACAACGCGCATTTGATCAAACCGGCTCCGCGATCGAGTTGAGTCCCGTGAGCCACATGTTGGCACACCCCCCCAACGGAGGAGACCATGAGCAGAAGAACCGTCTTGCGGGCCATGTTTGGCATGGCCGGCGCCGCGATGATCTTCGTCACCACGGCCGTCACCGCACAGGCCCAGGAGAAGCTGCGCGTCTACACGGCCTGGCCCGAGCCCTTCTCCGCACCGCTCTTCAAGGCGTTCACGAAGCAGACGGGGATCGAGATCCAGTTCGTGCGCCAGTCGGCCGGTGAACTTCTCGCCCGGCTGCAGGCGGAACGAAGCAATCCGCAGGCCGATGTGATGTTCGGCGGTCCGGCGGACACGTTTCACGCCGCCAAGAACGCGGGGCTGCTCGAACCCTACAAAGGTCCCGGCTGGGCGGCCACCCCGGACATCTACAAGGACCCGCAAGGGTTCTACACCGGCTTCGCACGCCTGACCATCGTGTTCATGACGAACGCGGCGTTTCTCAAGGAGAAGAAGCTGTCCGCACCGACCTCCTGGGCCGACCTGCTTAATCCGGTCTATCGGAACCAGATCCAGACGGCCGACGCCCGCACCTCCGGCACCGCCATGACGCGCCTTCTGTCGATCTACTACGCGTTTGGCCAGGACGAGGCCAAGGCGCTCGACTACCAGAAGAAACTCAACGCCAACGTCCAGTCCTACACCAAGAGCGGAGCGGGTGGCGCCATTCCCGTCGCCATGGGGCAGGCGGCGGTCGCGCTCCTGCACACGGTGGAAGCCCTGGAGACCAAGAAGAAGGGGTATGACGTCGTGATCACCGCGCCGAAGGAGGGCGTGGTGGAGGGGATCGAGGGTATGGCGATGATCAAGGGCGCGAAGAATCGCGAACTGGCGGCCAGGTTCCTCGACTGGGCGGCCTCTCCCGCGATGCAGGATCTGTTCGTCGCCAACAGCATCTTCGTCCTGCCCGCGCATCCGCAGGCGAAGCCCGAGCCGGAGATGGCGGAGATGATGAAGGCGGTGAAGCTCTACCAGGTCGACCTGGAGTGGGCCGGCGCCAACCGCAAGCGCCTCGTCGATCAATGGGTCAACGAGGTGGCCCGCTGATCTGGCGCCCGCCGGGCGCCTCCCGCGATGGCCACCCTCACCACGGCCCTCGGCTCGGCATGGCGCGGGAAGCCACGCGATGCCGGGCTGGGGCCGGTGCTGGTCGTGCTATGGGTGTTGGTTGTCTCGTTCATCCTCTTTCCGCTGTTGCAGCTCGTCACGCAGGTGGTGCACGGCGAGGGCGGCTTCACCGGGAGGATCCTGCGCGATACGTTCGCGCACCGGACCACCTGGGTCGCGCTGCGCAACAGCATCGTGTTGGCGATCCTCGTCGGGGGGATCGGCACCGCGATCGGGTTTGCGATGGCGCTCCTCGCGACGCGGGGGAACCTCGCCAGGTGGGCGCGCCTCGCGATCGACGCCGTCATCCTCCTGCCCCTGGTGTCACCTCCCTTCGCGGTGGCAATCTCCATCATCCTGGCGCTGGGACCGCGGGGGCTCGTCAGCTATTCCGTCTTCGGTCTGGAACATTTCGTCATCTACGGCTGGCACGGGGTATTGATCGCCGAGACCCTGACTTATTTCCCGCTCGCCTACCTGGCGCTGAAGGGCGTGCTCGCCAACGCCAGCGGCAGCATCGAGGACGCGGCGTTCAGCCTGGGCGCGGCGCGCTGGCACGTGTTCCGGACCGTGACCCTCCCAATGGCGATGCCCGGCCTCGCCAACAGCTTCCTGCTGCTCTCCGCGGCCTCGCTCGCCGATTTCGCGACGCCGCTCGTCCTGGCGTCGACCAAGTTCCCCGTCCTGCCGACCCAAGCGTATCTGCAGATCACTGGCATGTACGACCTCGAGGGCGGCTCTGCGCTCGCCTTGCTGCTCGTCTTCCCGGCCCTCGGCATCTACATGATGCAGCGCTACTGGATCGGCGAACGTTCTTACGTGAGCGTATCGGGCAAAGCCGCGTCCGGCGGCGCGCTGACGACCCTCTCGAGCGGCGCGCTGTCGCTGGTCTGGGCGATCACACTCGTGGTGGTGATGCTCGTCGTGGTCTTCTACGGCATCATCGTCTATGCCTCGCTGGTCCAGGCGCTGGGCGCCAATCACACGCCCACCCTCATCCACTACACCACCGCCTTCACCCAGGGATGGCCGGTGTTTCGTGACACGCTCATTGTCGCCGGCATCAGCATGCCGATCGGCAGTGCCTTCGCCGTGATCCTGGGCTATGTGCTGGCACGCTATTCGTTCCCGGGGCGCCGGGCGCTCGAGTTCACCTCGATGCTCGACTACGCGCTGCCGGGCACCATCGTCGGAATCGCCTTCCTGATCACCTTCAGCCGTCCGCCGCTGGTGCTGACCGGAGGTGCGGCGATCCTGGTGATCTGCTACGTCTTTCGTTACAGCCTGGTCGGCACGCGGACGACGATCGCGCTGCTGCAACAGGTCGATCCGGCGATCGAGGAGGCCTCGGCCAGTCTCGGCGCCGGGCCGTTTTCCACCTTCCGGCGGGTCGTGACGCCCCTCGTCCTGCCGGCCTTCGCGGCCGGGATGACGGTGCTGTTCATCCGGGCCATGACGGCGATCAGCGCGACTGTGTTCCTCGTCTCGCTCAACTGGACGCTCGTCACCGTCAAGATCCTGGAGGGCATCACCAACGTCGAGCTGGGCCAGGCCTCGGCCTATTCCGTGCTGGTGATCCTGATCATCTTCGCCGTCGTGGCGCTGACCGGTGTGCTGCTCCGATCGCTCACCCGCGGGATGCGGAGTCCCGGCATGCTACTGGGCGGCTGAATGGACGGCATGGAACCCGGCGCCCCGTGGCCGGAAGACTCCGCGCTGATCGACCGCATCCGGCGGACCTTGGTGCAACTGCCGCGCGCGGAACGGCGCTTCGCGGAGCTCGTGCTCGACAAGCCGAACGTCACCGTGACCTGGACGGTGACGGACGCGGCGAACTTCGCTGGCGTCAGCGAGCCCTCGGTGATCCGGTTCTGCCGGCGGGTCGGCTGCGCCGGATTTCCCGATTTCAAACTGGAGCTGGTGCGCGCGCTCGCCAAGTCGCGCACCGAGGACCGCTCCGAGTTCGAACCGCGCGATCCGCTTGCCGGCATCGTAGGCAACGTGTTCGACCGGGCCGCAAGCTGCCTCGCGGACGCGCGGCGCGATCTCGATCTCGATGCCGTCACGCGCGCGATCGACAGGATCGCCACGGCCCGCCGGCTGGAGATCTACGGTTTCGGCATTTCAGGCTTCATCGCCAGCGACGTCCAGCACCGCATGTCCAGCATCGGCGTGAACGCGGTCGCCTATTCGGACCCCTACCTGCAATCGGTGGCGGCCCCGCTGCTCACGCCCGCCGATGCGATGCTGGCCCTGTCGCTGTCGGGACGAACGGGTTTCCTCGTCGAGAGCGCGGCGATGGTGAAGTCGACCGGCGCCCGGGTCATCGCCCTCGCTCCGGCGGGCTCGCCCGTTTCGGAGGTTGCCGACATACAGATCCACGTCAACTTGCACCGGGAGGACCGCCCGTTCGTTCCCCTCACGGCGCGCCTCGCCTTCCACGCGGTCCTGGACGCGATCGTCGCCGGTGTGGCGCTGCGCAGGCCATCGAGGCGACGAGCGCGCCGGGACGGGCGCCCCGCACCCCCGGGGCGGACGGCGGCCCGGTAGGAAAGGGGGCGGCTTCGACCGCGAATCGCGCCGGACTCCGCGGGCTGGCCCGGCCCGGAGAGCGACACGCGCTCCCACGCAGCGCATCCGAGCGTGCGCGCGAACGGACGCCAGCGAGCACTCGGAACGTTCATCGCGCGAGCCGTGCGACGCGCGTGCTCCGATCTATCGGACGATGACGTTGCGGAACTGCCACGGATCGTCGAGATCGAGATCCTCGGGATAGAGTCCATCGCCGCGGTTGTCGAGCGGCGTCCAGTCGGTGTAGGCGCCGACCAGCTTGCCGAGGTAGGACTCCTGGATCGAGAGGATGCGGTCGTGGTCGAGTTCGTCGGCCTCGACGACGCCGCGGCGCGGGTTCTCGATCGCCCAGATCATCGCGGCCACCACGGCCGAGGTGACTTGCAGGCCGGTCGCGTTCTGGTAGGGCGCGAGCGCGCGCGCGTCGTGGATCGTCAGGTGGCTGCCGTACCAGAACGCGTTCTTCGCATGCCCGTAGAGCAGCACGCCCAGTTCGTCCATGCCGTCGACGATCTCGTCGTTCATCACGCGCACCGACTCCGGGTGGCGCAGGTTGTGACCCTGGAATTCGTGCAGCGACAGGATCGTGTCGTCGCAGGGGTGGTAGGCGTAGTGGACCGTCGGGCGATAGACCGCCTCGCCGTCCTTCTCGATGGTCAGGTAGTCGGCGATCGAGATCGACTCGTTGTGCGTGATCAGGTAGCCCTGGATCGGGCCCGCGTTCGGGGTCCAGGAGCGCACGCGCGTCGTCGCGCCCGGTCGCGTGAGGAAGATCGCCGCACGGCAGCCGTGGACGTGGAACGTGGCCTCGGGCGGGATGTGGCGCTCGTGCGTGCCCCAGCCCAATTCGGCGGGCTGCAGCCCCTCGGAGAGGAATCCCTCGACCGACCAGGTGTTGACGAACTCGTTCGGCTGCTTCGGGATGTCGGCCCACTGGGTGTCGCGCTCGGCGATGTGGATGCCCTTGACGCCCAGGTCGCGCGAGAGTTCGGCCCACTCCTCGCGTGTCTCGGGCGCGACGGTGCGACCGAGGTCGGCGGCGAGCCGCACCAGCGCGTGCTTGTACAGGTGGCTCACCATGCCGGGATTCGCGCCGTGCGCGATGACCGCGGTCGGGCCGTCGCGGTGGATTCCCCGGACCTCCTCGCGCAGCGCGTAGTTCGTGCGCATCGCGAGCGGCTTCGACCGGTCGAGGTAACCGCCGGCCCACGGTTCGATGCAGGTGTCGATGTAGAGCGTCCCGATGTCCTTGCACAGGCGGATGAGCGCTGCGGACGACACGTCGACCGACAGGTTGACGAGGAAGCCGCCGCGGGCGAGCGGCGTCAGCATCTTGCGGTAGTTGTCAGGCGTCAGCGCGCACTTGATGAAGCGCACGCCTTCGAGTTCCGCCAGCCGCCGCGCGCTGTCGTCGGGGTCGATCACGACGATCTTCTTGCGCGGCGAGTTGATGTGCCGCAGGATCAGCGGCAGCGCGCCCTTGCCGATCGAGCCGAAGCCGACGATGACGATCGGTCCGTTGAATTCCGCGGTCGCGGGCGAGGTCGGCAGGGAGGGCGTGGGGGTCTCGTTCGTGGCCATGGCGTCCGGGTCGTGAGAGGCGAATCGTCGGCGCGTCGTCGCGCCCCCCGAATATACGACGGATGCGCGGCCCGCCCCGTGGGCGGTGATGCGTCAGCTTCGCGGGCCGGACCGGCGATGCTCACGCCGTCCCGACATCACGAAGCCCCAGAACGAGAAGGCGCTCCCCGGCGGGAACCGGACGAGGCGGTCGACCTCGCCCAGGAGCAGCATGTCGACGAGCGCGTCGACGAAGCCCTCGACTGCGTTGGAGCCGAGGTGGAGTTCGCCCGCGCCCGCCGGGCGGAAGCGCTTCGGCCAGGTCACGACGCCGGGCAGCACGCGCCTGAGCATTGCATCGATCTCGCCGCTGTCGGTGCTCAGGAACACGACGGGCGGCGTGTCGCTCTCTTGCGCGAGCGCCGCCACTGCCGCTCGCACGTCGTCGGCGATGGCGAGGAGCGTCTGACCGGGTCGGTGCCAGTACGGTGCGTGCGTCCCGATGTCGCCGCCGTTGCCGTGCCGCACGTGGACGCCGACCGTCGGGCGTCCGGCGAATCGCTCGCGCACGAACCGTTCGACCGCGTCGCGCACGTCGTCGCGCACGCGAAGCGAGGACAGGAGGCGCCTGCTGGTGGGGGCGTCTGGGGCGAGCGGCGCGATGCAGCCGTCGAACACGACGACCGGGGCGGCGACGTCGGCGCCGGAAGCGATCCGTTCGACGACCTGCGCGTGGTTGCATCGCTCGCCCGCGACCGGCGCGTCGGCGAGCATCGCGCCGGTCCATCCGATCGGCCAGGTCGGCCCGGAGATCTCGAATCCCCGTCCGGCATCGACGACTTCGGTCGCCACGCCGTCCCAGACCATGGGTGCGGTGAAGGCGAGCGCGAACAGGTTGTCGCTGGGAGCATACGCGGTGAAACGCCAGTCGATCACCAGAGCGCGATTCGTCGCCTTCGCGTAGCGATGCGCCGCGAGCAGCGACACGAGGCAATCGCCCAGTCCGGTCCAGCGGCGCGCGACGACGATGCGGCGATCGCGCACGTCAGCGGTGGGCGCGACGCGGCGGGTCGTTCCGGGACAGGGCCGCCGACACGAGTTCGGTCACCATGGCCACCGCGGCCTCCTGGACCGGCGTCGCCGGTCGCTGCGACGAGACGGCGATGGCGAGCGAACTCGTCAGCGCGGGACGCACGATCGGACGCGCGACGAGCTTGTGCGCGACCTCGGCCGTGCTCGCCGCCCGCCGCGACAGGATCGCGTGGCCCTGGCCTTCGGCGACGAGTTCGAGGATCGCACCGACGGCGTCGACCTCGAGCACGACCTGCGGCCTCGCGCCGATCGACGCGAGCCGCGACTCGACCAGCGCCCGGATCGTGTGTGGACGGCTCGGAATGACGAGCGGATAGTCGGGGAGTTCGCGGAGCTTCACCGTGGCCGCAACGCGCCGCGTCGTGCGCCGGCTGACGAGGCACAGCGGCTCCTCGATCAGCGGCGTCAACGCGATCGCGGGCGAGGGGGCCGGGTTGTAGGGCACGCCCACGTCGACGCGGCCGACCGCGACCCATTCGAGGATGTGGACCGACAGTCCCTCGACGATGCTGATCGACGCCTTCGGATAGAGGCGGCGGAACTCGCGCACGATCTGCGCGGTGTGCGCGCGTGCGAGGGTGGGCGGCAGTCCCAGCACGACCTGCCCGACCGGCGCCCCCTTGACGTCGTCGACCTCGCGGCGCGCGCGCTCGACCTGCTGCAGGATGCTCCGGGCGTGCACCAGCAGGCGCTTGCCCGCCTCGGTGGGCGTGGCGCCGCGGCCGTTGCGCAGCAGCAGGTTCTGGCGCAACTCGACCTCGAGCGAGCGCACCTGCCGGCTGATCGCCGGCTGCGCGACGCCGAGCATCCGCGACGCCCCGGTGAAGGTGCCGAGGTCGACGACGGCGACGAAGTATTCGAGCTGCCTCAGGTCCATGATCCGATGCCGCGACGGCATAGCTGTTAGTCTACCCATGCGCCTGTCCGCGGGGGCGGCGCCGGCGCACACTGGGAGCCACGCCCACGCCATGCATGCTCCGCTCGCGATCGTCTCGTCGATGGCCACCCGGCAGGTGCTCGCCGAGCTCCTCGCCGCGTACGAGAGCCGCGCGGGCCAGCCGGCGGCCTTGTCGGCGATGGGCGGCGTCGACGCGGCGAAGCGGCTGCGCGCGGGCGAGGCGTTCGACGTGGCGATCCTCGCGTCCGATGCGATCGGGGAACTCGCTCGCGAGGGCCGGCTCGTCCCGGGCAGCCGCGTCGATCTCGTGCGCTCCGGCGTGGCGATCGCGGTGCGCGCCGGCGCGCCGCGGCCGTCCATCGCCACCGAGGACGACGTGCGGCGCGCGGTCCTGGACGCCCGCGCGATCGGCTATTCGACCGGACCGAGCGGAGTGAGGCTCGCAAAGCTGTTCGAGCGCTGGGGCATCGCCGGTGTGATCGCCGAGCGGATCGTGCAGGCGCCGCCCGGTGTTCCGGTCGGCACGCTGGTGGCGCGCGGCGACGTGGATCTCGGGTTCCAGCAGCTCTCCGAACTCCGGGACCTCCCGGGCATCGACGTGCTCGGACCGCTGCCCGATCCGATCCAGATCGTCACGACCTTCTCCGGCGCAGTGACGGCGACCTCGGCACGGCCGGACGCGGGGCGCGCGCTGCTCTCCTACCTGGCCTCGCCCGCGGGGGACGTCGCCAAGCGCCGCCGCGGGATGGAGCCCGCGTAGCCGTCCCGCACGGTCGAGACGCTTGGCATGCCGAGCTGGCATAACTGATAGTGCCGGCATAGCGCTTTTCAACCGATGGCCCGGGGGGCACACTGCCCGGAACGACAGGATCGCGGGCCGCGCCCGCGGTTCGTGGCGCCGCGAGGGCCGTGACCCGGGCGGCGCAACCATGAAGGAGAGGGCATGAGCGAGTTCGGCAGGCTGGGCGTGGCGGTGCGCACCATCGCGCGCGCCGACGCGGGCGCGGTCGATCGCCTCGCGCGTGCCGGGGTGGCGACCGTGCACGAGGCCCAGGGCCGCACCGGCCTCATGAAGCCGTACCTGCGTCCGGTCTGGCCGGGCGCGGCGGTGGCGGGGACTGCCGTCACCGTGCTCGCGCACCCCGGCGACAACTGGATGCTGCACGTCGCCGCGGAGTTGCTGCGACCGGGCGACGTCTGCGTGGTCGCGGTCACGACCGACAACGACGACGGCATGTTCGGCGATCTCCTCGCGACCTCGTACCGGGCGCGCGGCTGCCGCGGTCTCGTCATCGATGCCGGCGTGCGCGACGCGGCCGTGCTGTCGGCGATGAAGTTCCCGGTGTGGTCGAAGGCGATCCACGCGAAGGGTACGGTCAAGGCGACCGTCGGGTCGGTCAACGTGCCCGTCGTCTGCGCGGGGATGCTGGTGAATCCGGGCGACGTGGTCGTGGCAGACGACGACGGCGTGGTGGTCGTGCCGCGCGAGCGCGCCACGGCCGTCGCGGACGCGGCACAGGCGCGCGAGCAGAACGAGGAGGCCAAGCGTGCGCGCCTCGCGGCGGGCGAACTCGGGCTCGACCTCTACGGCATGCGCGAGCCGCTGGCGAAGGCCGGCCTCAAATATGTCGACTGACATGACCGCGCGCACGGGCGAGGTCCGCGGGCCGGCAGCAGAAGCCGCGCAAGGTTCAGCGGCGACCCCGCGCACGACCGGGCAGCAGATGGACGCCGATTGGATCCCGTTCGACCCGAATCCGTCGAAGCCGCGCTTCCGGCCGCCGCCGGGCGCGGTAGACGCGCACTGTCACGTGTTCGGGCCGGGCGACGTGTTTCCCTGGGCGCCGGAGCGCAAGTACACGCCCTGCGACGCGCCGAAGGAGAAGCTCTACGCGCTGCGCGACTTCCTCGGGTTCGAGCGCAACGTGGTCGTGCAGGCCACCTGCCACGGCAACGACAACCGCGCGCTGGTCGATGCCCTGCTGCACTCGCAGGGCCGGGCGCGCGGTGTCGCGTCGGTCGCGCGGGGCGTGAGCGACGCGGAACTGCGGGCGATGCACGAGGCGGGCGTGCGCGGCACGCGCTTCAACTTCGTGCGCCGGCTGGTCGACTTCACGCCGCGCGAGGTGCTCGTCGAGATCGCGCATCGCATCGCGCCGCTGGGCTGGCACGTCGTCGTCTACTTCGAGGCGAAGGACCTGCCCGAGCTGCGGGATTTCTTCACCGCGCTGCCGACGGTCGTCGTCGTCGACCACATGGGCCGGCCGGATGCGGGGAAGCCCGTCGACGGCCCGGAATTCCAGCGTTTCGTGACGCTCATGCGCGAGCACCCCAACGTCTGGTCGAAGGTGAGCTGTCCGGAACGCCTGTCGGTGTCGGGGCCACCCGGCTACGACGACGTGGTGCCGTTCGCGCGGCACCTCGTCGAAACCTTCCCCGACCGCGTGCTCTGGGGCACCGACTGGCCGCACCCGAACATGAAGTCGCACATGCCCGACGACGGGAAGCTCGTCGACTACGTCCCGCGCATCGCGCCGACGCCCGAACTGCAGCGCGCGCTCCTCGTCGACAACCCGATGCGACTCTACTGGAACGACGCGCGCCCGACATGAAATACAACGAAGCGTTCAGGGACATTCCCGGCACGACGGTGTTCGACGCGACGCAGTCGCGGCTGGGCTACCACCTCAACATGTTCTGCATGTCGCTGATGAAGGACGCGAACCGGAAGGCGTTCAAGGCGGACGAGCGCGCCTATCTCGAGCGCTTCCCGATGACCGGCGAGCAGCGGCAGGCGGTGATCGACCGCGATTACAACCGGATGATCGCGCTCGGCGGCAACATCTACTTCCTCGCGAAGATCGGCGCGACCGACGGCTTCTCGTTCCAGAACCTCGCCTCGAAGATGACCGGGATGCCTGAGGACGAGTACAAGGCCATGATGGTCGCCGGCGGACGTTCGCCTTCGGGCAACCGCAGCAAGTCGGATCCGGCGCGATAGCGATGGCGCGCATCAACGCCGGCGTCACGACCTCGCACATCCCCGCGGTGGGCGCGGCGATCGACCTCGGCAAGACGGGCGAGCCGTACTGGCAGCCGGTGTTCGCGGGCTACGAGTTCTCCAAGCGCTGGATCGCCGGGCACCGGCCCGACGTCGTCGTGCTGGTCTACAACGACCACGCGTCGGCGTTCTCGCTCGAGATCATTCCGACCTTCGCGATCGGCTGCGCCGAGTCGTTCGCCCCGGCCGACGAGGGCTGGGGCCCGCGGCCGGTGCCGGTCGTGCGGGGCCATCCGGAACTCGCCTGGCACATCGCGCAGTCGACGATCCTCGACGAGTTCGACATGACGATCGTCAACCGGATGGACGTCGACCACGGGCTCACGGTCCCGCTGTCGCTGATGTTCGGACAGCCGGCGGCGTGGCCGGTGAAGGTGATTCCGCTGGCCGTGAACGTCGTCCAGTATCCGCCGCCGACCGGACGCCGCTGCTGGAACCTCGGCCGCGCGATCCGCAAGGCGGTCGAATCGTTCGACCGGGACCTGAACGTGATGGTGTGGGGCACCGGGGGCATGTCGCACCAGTTGCAGGGTCCGCGCGCCGGCCTCATCAACCGCGTGTTCGACACCGCGTTCCTCGATGCGCTCACGCGCGACCCGCAATCGCTGGTGCGAAAGCCGCACGTCGAGTACGTGCGCGAGGCGGGCTCGGAAGGCATCGAACTCGTCATGTGGCTCGTCATGCGCGGCGCGCTCGACGAGCGGGCGCGCGAGGTCTACCGCTTCTACCACGTCCCCGCGTCGAACACCGCGGTCGGGCACATCATCCTCGAGAACCCGTCATGAAGCTCTGCCTCGCCGGCGCCGGCGCGTTCGGCATCAAGCATCTCGAAGCGCTGGCCAGGATCGACGGCGTGCAGGTGACCTCGCTCGTCGGCCGCACGCGCGAGCCGACCGCGGAAGTCGCGCGCCGCTTCGGCATCGGCCACGTCGCCACGGACCTCGCCGAGAGCCTCGCGCGAAGCGACGTCGACGCCGTGATCCTCGCGACGCCGACGCCGATGCACGCGAGCCAGTCGATCGCCTGCCTCGAGGCGGGAAAGCACGTGCAGGTCGAGATTCCGCTCGCCGACTCGCTCGCCGGTGCACAAGCCGTGCTCGCCGCCCAGCGCGCGTCGGGCAAGGTCGCGATGGTGGGGCACACGAGGCGGTTCAATCCGAGCCACCAGTGGGTGCGGCGGAGGATCCTCGCCGGCGAGTTCCACCTCCAGCAGATGGACGTGCAGACCTACTTCTTCCGGCGCCGGAACATCAACGCGCTCGGCCAGCCGCGCTCCTGGACCGACCACCTGCTGTGGCACCACGCGGCGCACACCGTGGACCTGTTCGCCTGGCAGGCGCGCGGCGAGGTGATCACCGCGCATGCGGTCCAGGGTCCGATGCACCCGGAACTGGGCATCGCGATGGACATGTCGATCCAGTTGAAGAGCTCGACCGGCGCGATCTGCACGCTGTCGCTGTCGTTCAACAACGACGGGCCGCTCGGGACCTTCTTCCGCTACATCGGCGACACCGGGACGTACATCGCGCGCTACGACGACCTCGTCGACGGCAAGGACCAGAAGATCGACGTCTCGAAGGTCGACGTGTCGATGAACGGCATCGAGCTGCAGGACCGCGAGTTCGTGGCGGCGATCCGCGAGGGTCGGGAGCCCAACGCGAGCGTCGCGCAGGTGATGCCCTGCTACCGGACCCTGGCGAAGCTCGAGCGGGACCTGGCGCAGCAGCCCTGACGGGGAGGGGCTTGGCGATCGGTTGACGCGGAGCAAGGCCGGCGGCCCGGGCGAAACGCAGACTGGACCGATCGCGGAGGGCGGCGCCCCTATGGGGACCGGACCGCGACCACGGGACACCCTGAGGAGACGGACATGGGTACAGGCAAGCGGGACTACGGCATACCGGGAACACCGATCTTCGACGGGCACATGGCTCAGAAGGGCTACGCGCTGAACGCCATGTGCTACTCGTTCAACTCGGCGGAGAACCGCGAGGCGTTCAAGCGGGACGAGGACGCGTACTGCGCGAAGTTCGGGCTCTCGCCCGAGCAGCGCGCGGCGGTCGCGCACCGAAACGTGCTGGAACTGATCGCGGCGGGCGGCAACATCTACTACCTCGCGAAGTTCGCGGGCATCTTCGGGCTCGACGTGCAGGATGTCGGGGCGCAGCAGACGGGCATGACGAAGGACGCCTTCAAGGCGAAGCTCGTCGAGGCGGGGAGGTAGCCATGGCCACCATCGTGGGCAGCATCATGACGTCGCATGTTCCGGCGATCGGCGGCGCGATCGCGAAGCACCGTGAGTCGGAGCCGTACTGGAAGCCGTTCTTCGACGGCTATCCGCCGGCGCGCGCGTGGCTCGATCGCGTGAAGCCCGACGTCGCCGTCGTGTTCTTCCAGGACCACGGCCTCAACTTCTTCCTCGACAAGATGCCGACGTTCGCGGTCGGTGCGGCGCCGGAGTACCGCAACACGGACGAGGGCTGGGGCATTCCGACGCTGAAGCCGATCCAGGGCGATCCGGCCCTGTCGTGGCACGTCATCGAGGCGCTCGTCGCCGACGAGTTCGACATCACGACCTGCCAGGAGATGAAGGTCGACCACGCCCTCACGTTGCCGATGGCGCTGCTGTGGCCCGGCGGCGGCGACTGGCCGGTGCGCGTCGTCCCGATCACGATGAACCACGTGCAACATCCGCTGCCCTCGCCGAAGCGAAGCTGGCGGCTCGGCGAGTCGGTGGGTCGCGCGCTGCGGTCGTGGAAGAGCGACGCCCGGATCCTCGTGATGGGCACCGGAGGCCTGTCGCACCAGCTCGACGGCGAGCGCGCCGGCTTCATCAACAAGCCGTTCGACCTGATGTGCATGGACGCGCTCCTGACCGACCCGCTGAAGCTGACCCGCTACTCGGCGCTCGACCTCGTCCGCGAGGCCGGCGCCCAGGGCACCGAATTCATGGCGTGGATGGCCGCGCGCGCGGCGCTGCCCGGTCGCGTGACCAAGGTGCACTCGAACTACCACGTGCCGATCTCGAACACGGCGGCGGGACTGATGGTGTTGCAGAACGACGACGCCGCGCTGGCGAAGGCCGCGTAGGCTGCATCGCCCCGGGCCGCGCGCCGCTGGCGGGCGCGCGGCCGGGGGCACGAGACGGGGATGGACCACCGATGATCATCGACTGCCACGGCCACTACACGACGGCGCCCGCCGAACTCGAGGCCTGGCGCAAGCGGCAGGTCGCCGCGCTCGCGGATCCGTCGAAGGGTCCGCGGCGTTCCGAACTCGTGATCCGCGACGACCAGATCCGCGAGAGCCTCGAGAACGCGCAGCTCAGGATGCAGCGCGAGCGCGGGACCGACCTCACGATCTTCTCGCCGCGCGCGAGCTTCATGGCGCACCACGTCGGCAACGAGCAGACGAGTCGCGAGTGGTCGGAACTGTGCAACGACCTCGTCCATCGCGTATGCCAGCTCTACCCTGACAACTTCATCGGCGTCTGCCAGTTGCCGCAGTCGCCTGGCGTGAAGCCGGAGAACTCGATCCCCGAACTCGAGCGCTGCGTGAAGGAGCTGGGGTTCGTCGGGTGCAACCTCAACCCCGACCCGTCGGGCGGTCACTGGACGGAGCCGCCGCTCACCGACCGCTGGTGGTATCCGCTCTACGAGAAGATGGTCGAGCTCGACGTGCCGGCGATGGTGCACGTCAGCACGTCGTGCAATCCGGCGTTCCACGCGACCGGCGCGCATTACATCAATGCCGACACGACGGCGTTCATGCAGTTCCTGACTTCGGACCTCTTCCGCGACTTCCCGACGCTCCGGTTCATCATCCCGCACGGCGGCGGCGCGGTGCCCTACCACTGGGGCCGCTACAAGGGCCTCGCGCAGGACATGAAGCGCCCGCCGTTGAAGGAGCTGGTGCTGAACAACGTCTGGTTCGACACCTGCGTCTACCACTATCCGGGCATCGAGCTGCTGACCAAGGTCGTGCCGGTCGACAACATCCTGTTCGCCTCGGAGATGGTCGGCGCCGTGCGGGGGATCGACCCGGATACCGGCCACCACTACGACGACACGCGCCGCTACGTCGACCAGGTGCAGGCGCTGTCCGCGGAGGACCGGCACAAGATCTTCGAGGGGAACGCGCGCCGCGTGTTTCCCCGGCTCGGCAGCCGCAGTGCACGTGCGGTCAACGCCGCCGCACGGCGCGGCTGACGTTCGCTTCGCGCCATCGACGCGCCCGAGCAACGCGACGCACGACCCGCCCCACCACGACTCGAAGGAGGAGAACCATGAAGAACCGCTTCCAGCCTGCTCGCCGCCGCGTGCTGCAGGGCGCCGCCGGCGCCGCGGCGCTCGGAGCCCTGCCGCGCTTCGCGTTCGCCCAGAACGCGCCGGTGAAGATCGGCCTGATCCTGCCGATGACCGGCCCGTTCGCGTCGACCGGCCGGCAGATCACCGCGGCGTGCCGGCTCTACATGGCGCAGCACGGCGACAGCGTCGCCGGCCGCAAGGTCGAACTGATCATCCGTGACGACACCGGCCTCGCGCCGGAGACGACCAAGCGCATCGCGCAGGAGATGGTCGTGCAGGACAAGGTGACGGTGCTCGCCGGCTTCGGCCTGACGCCGCTCGCGTTCGCGGCCGCCCCGGTCGCGACCGAGGCGAAGGTGCCGATGATCGTGATGGCGGCGGGCACGCAGGTGATCCCGCAGCGCTCGCCGTTCATCGTGCGTTCCGGGTTCACGCTGCCGCAGAACACCGCGCCGGTCGCGCTGTGGGCCTCGCAGAACAACCTGAAGCGCGTGTTCACGCTCGTGACCGACTACGCGCCCGGCCTCGACTCCGAGAAGACGTTCCTCACCCGGTTCAAGGAAGCCGGAGGCACGATCGTCGAGTCGGTGCGCACGCCGCTGCGCAACCCCGACTACGCGCCGTTCCTGCAGCGCGCGAAGGACTCGAAGGCGGACGCGCTGTTCGTGTTCGTCCCGTCGGGCGAGGGCCTCGCGCTGATGAAGCAGTTCGACGAGCGGGGATTGAAGCAGGCCGGGATGAGGATCATCGGCCCCGGCGACGTCGTCGACGACGACATCCTCGTCAGCATCGGCGCGCCCGCCGTCAGCGTCATCACGTCGATGCACTACTCGGCGGCGCACGATTCGCCCGAGAACAAGACCTACGTCGCTGCCATGATGAAGGCGAACCCGGGCATGCGCCCGAATTTCCACTCGGTCGGCGGCTTCGACGGCATGCACCTGATCTACGAGGCGGTGAAGAAGGCGCCCGGCGGCACGGGCGAACAGCTCGTGAACGCGATGAAGGGCATGAAGTGGACGAGTCCGCGCGGGCCGATGTCGATCGATCCCGCCACGCGCGACGTGGTCCAGACGGTCTATCTCCGGGAAACCAGGATGGTGAACGGGGAGCCGTGGAACATCGAGTTCGCGAAGTTCGAGAACGTCGGGCCGGGAGGCCAGATTTGATCGGCGCGGAACGCGCCTCGGCGATCGCACCGCGCAGGACCGGGCGGGCGGCGGGCACGCCGCCGGCCACCCGGTCGCGGATCCCGCTCCGGGCGGGCGCGCCATGATCGGCAGCGCGCTCGGCGTCCTGTTCGACGGCATCGCCTACGGCAGTCTGCTCTTCGTCATCAGCATCGGCCTGTCGGTCACGATGGGCCTGATGAACTTCGTCAACCTCGCGCACGGCGCCTTCGCGATGCTGGGCGGCTACGCCTGCGCGGTGCTGATGAACCGGGCGGGCGTCCCGTTCCTCGCGACGCTCCCGGTCGCGTTCGTCGTGGCGGCGCTCGCGGGCATCGTGCTCGAGCGCACACTCTACGTGCGCCTGTACCGGTCGACGCCGCTCGACCAGGTGATGTTCACGATCGGCCTCGTGTTCATGTCGATCGCCGCGACGACGTACTTCTTCGGACCGTCGCAGCAGCCGGTGCACCTGCCCGACTTCCTGCGCGGGCAGGTCCAGGTGGCCGGGATCGGGCTCGGCGCCTACCGCATGTTCCTGATCGCGGTCGTCGCCGTGATCACGCTCGCGCTGCACCTCTTGCTCGTGAAGACGCGCTTCGGCGCGCAGGTGCGCGCGTCGGTCGACAACGCGGTCGCCTCCGCGGGGCTCGGCATCAACGTGAACCGGGTGTTCGGTGTCACCTTTGCGCTGGGCTCGGGCCTCGCGGGCCTCGGCGGCGCGCTCGGCATCGACGTGCTCGGGCTCGATCCGACGTTCCCGTTCAAGTACATCGTGTACTTCCTGCTCGTCGTCGCGATCGGCGGCGCGGGCACGATCAAGGGCGGACTCGTCGCAGCGATCGTCCTCGGCATCTGCGACGTCGCCGGGAAGTACTACGTCCCGGAAATCGGCTCGTTCATCATCTACTTCCTGATGGTCCTCCTGATGATCCTGTTCCCGGCGGGGCTCTACGGGAGGCGGGCGTGACCGGGGCGGAGGCGTCCATCGCGGACGCCTTGCCCCCAGCGCAACTCCCCACCGACCGCTGGCGCGCGTCCGAGATCGTCTTCTGGATCGCGCTGGTGGCGGTGTTCTTCGCGTTTCCGCAGCACCGCGTGCTCGCGAGCCAGATCCTCGTCACCGGCCTGTTCGCGGTGTCGCTCGACTTGATCCTGGGCTACGCGGGCATCGTGTCTCTGGGGCACGCGGCGTACTTCGGCATCGGCGCGTACACCGCGGGTGTGCTCGCCGTCCACGGCTGGGGCGAACCGATCTCGGGCCTCGTCATCGGGGCGGCCGCCGCAACGGTGGTCGGCTTCGCGACGAGCTTCCTCGTGGTGCGCGGCTCGGACCTCGCGCGCCTGATGGTCACGCTCGGGATCGGGCTCATGCTCTACGAGGCCGCGAACCAGATGTCGTCGATCACCGGCGGCGCCGACGGGCTGTCCGGCGTGGCCATGAACAGACTATTTGGGGTGTTCTCCTGGGACCTGGCCGGCAGCACGGCGTACGGCTACAGCCTCGTCGTGGTGTTCCTGATGTTCGTGATCGCCCGGCGCATCGTCGCCTCGCCGTTCGGGCTGTCGCTTCGCGGCGTGCGCGAGAACGTCAAGCGGATGCCGGTGATCGGCGCGCCGGTCCAGCGGCGCCTGGTCGCCGTCTACACGGTGAGCGCGACCTTCGCCGGCGTCGCCGGCGCGCTGCTGACGCAGACGACGCAGTTCGTGGGCCTCGACGTGTTCGGATTCCCCCGCTCGGCGGACCTGATGATCATGCTCGTCCTGGGCGGCATCGGGCGGCTCTACGGCGGGCTCGTCGGCGCGGCGGTGTTCATGGTCGCGCACCACTGGCTCTCCGACCTGAACCCGATCTACTGGCAGTTCTGGCTCGGCCTCCTGCTCGTGCTTGTCGTGCTGTTCGCGCGCGGCGGCATCCTCGGTGCGCTCGATTCGCTTCGCACCCGATTCGCGAGGAGCGGGCGGTGACGGCGGCGCTGCGCACCGAACGGCTGTCGAAACACTTCGGCGCCTTCAAGGCGGCGAGCGAAGTGTCGCTCGCGTTCCCACGCGGCGTGCGCCACGCGCTGATCGGCCCCAACGGCGCGGGCAAGACGACGCTCATCAACCTCCTGACCGGTGTGCTGCCGCCGACCGGAGGGCGCGTGTTTCTCGGCGACGAGGACGTGACAGCGCTGCCGCCGCACCAGCGGGTCAAGCGCGGCGTGACCCGCACCTTCCAGATCAACACGCTGTTCGGCAGACTCTCCGTGCTGGAGTCCGTCGTGCTCGCGGTGAGCGAGCGCAAGGGGCGCGCTGGCGTCTGGCACCGGACGGTCGCGTCCGGTCGCGAGGAGGCCGAGGAGGCGCTCGCGCTGCTCGCCACGCTCCACCTGTCCGCGGAGGCGAACACGCTGACGCGAAACCTGCCCTACGGCAAGCAGCGCCTGGTCGAGATCGCCCTCGCGCTCGCCACCAGGCCCTCGATTCTCCTGCTCGATGAGCCCGCGGCCGGCATTCCTGCGGGCGAGAGCGCGGAACTCTTCGAAGTCATCGCGAAGCTGCCGCGCGAGGTCACCATCGTGTTCATCGAGCACGACATGGGACTCGTGTTCCGATTCGCCGAACGCATCACGGTGCTCGTGGGCGGGCGCGTGCTGACCGAGGGCGCGCCAGACGAGATCCAGCGCGATCCGCGCGTGCGCGAGGTGTACCTCGGCGAGGCGCAGCATGGCTGAGCTCTTGCGCGTCGAGCACCTGACCGCCGGATACGGCGAGGGCGTCGTCCTCGACGACGTGTCGTTCGAACTGGAGGAGGGCGACAGCCTGGCGCTGCTCGGCCGGAACGGCGTCGGCAAGACGACGCTCCTCGTCACGCTGATGGGGCTCACGCACCTGCACCGCGGGACGCTCCGCTGGCGCGGCGGCGACCTCGCCGCGCTGCCGACCCACGCGCGCAGCCGGGCAGGACTCGGATGGGTGCCGCAGGAGCGGTTCATGTTCGCCTCGCTCACCGTCGAGGAGCACCTGACCGCGGTGGCGCGGCCGGGGAAGTGGGACCTGCGCGGCGTCTACCGCGTGTTCCCGCGGCTCGAGGAGCGCAAGGCGAACTTCGGCAACCAGCTCTCGGGCGGCGAGCAGCAGATGCTCGCGATCGCGCGCGCGCTGATGGTCAACCCGTCGCTGCTCCTGCTGGACGAGCCGATGGAAGGGCTCGCGCCGATCATCGTGCAGGAGCTGATGAACGTGATCCGCGAGCTGGTGGTCGAGAGCGGCATGGCGGTGATCGTCGTCGAGCAGCACGCGAAGCTCGCGCTGTCGCTGACCCGGCACGCGATCGTGCTCGAGCGCGGGCGCGTCGCGCATCGGTCGTCCAGCGACACGCTGCTCGCCGACCCGGCGACGCTGCAGAAGCTGGTCTCGGTGGCGTGATCGGAGAGGGCCGGTGAAATCGCTTCGCATCATCGAGGACGAGCACCGCGCGATCACCGCGGTGATCGAGGGCCTGCGGCACCTCGTCGCGGCGATCCGCGACGGCAGCATGGCACCCGACCACGGATTGCTCGGCGCGCTGTTCCACTACATCGAGGCGTTTCCGGAGAAGCTGCACCATCCGAAGGAGGACGACTATCTGTTCGCGCGGCTGCGCCTGCGGCGTCCCGGGGCAGCGCCGGTCCTCGACGCCCTGTCGCGCGAGCACACCGTCGGCAACGAGCGCTTCCACGATCTCGAGGCGATGTGGGAGCGATTCCGTGCCGACCCCGGCGCGCTCGACACCTTCGCCGACGGCGTCGAGCGTTACGCGCACTTCCACTGGAAGCACATGCGAAAGGAGGAGGACGAGGTCTTCCCGCTCGCCCGCGAAGCGCTCACCGCGGAGGACTGGACGGCGATCGATGCCGCGTTCGCGTCGAACGAGGACCCGGTCGTCGGCGTGCCCGCGTCGAAGGCGTTCCGCGAACTGTTCCGCCGGATCGTCGCGATCGCGCCGCCGCCGTGGGGCGTGGGGCCGGAGGCGAAGCCGCGCTGAGGGTGCAGGCCCCGTCGGCCGCGGTCCCGGCTCGTGGCCTGTGGCAGCCTTCGGTCCGCAGCGCGTCGGACCAGTGGCGCGGTTGCCAACGGTGCCTTGCCGCCACGACTCCCGGGCATGCCGCTGCCTCCCCGCCTTCATCGTCCACGTGGACGATGGACGGGATCACGCCGGTTCGCTCAATCTGGTGCCGTGATCGAGGAATGACGCCGCGAGGAGGCGAACGAGCCTTCGGATGCCGCCCGCCAGACCCAAGACCGAGAACCTGGCACCGCTGATCTTCCTGGCTCGAGGGGAGAAGGTGCTGCTCGACACTGACCTGGCCGCGCTCTACCGCGTCCCGACGAATGCCCTGAATCAGGCAGTCAAGCGAAATCGGAGCCGGTTTCCCAGCGACTTCATGTTTCGCCTGACAGCGGAGGAATACGACCGCGTCCGCGAGCGACCGCACATGTCATCACAATCTGTGATGACATCCCCGCGTCGACGGGCATACCGCTACCGCCCCTACGCCTTCACCGAGCAGGGCGTGGCCATGCTCTCCAGCGTCCTGCGCTCGGCGCGCGCGGTCGAGGTGAACATCGCGATCATGCGCACCTTCGTCCAGTTGCGGCGCCTGATGGACTCCAATCGCGACCTCGCGAGAAAGATCGAGGCCATGGAGGAGAAGTACGACGAGCAGTTCTCCGTGGTGTTCGATGCCATCAAGAAACTCATCGCCGCCGACGATGCGCGCAAGGCTCTACCCACGCGCCGCATCGGCTTTGTCGCCTGACCGCCCCACGCTCCTGAACCGAACTTTCGCGGAAAGTCGCCCATGTCGGGTCTGACCGCGCATCCTGACTACTGCTCGTTGCGCGCCTCGCAGGCGAGCGCCTCGGCATCCGCTTCGTCGCCGACAGTCGAGTCCAGCCGCAGCTTCGCGAACTGGACGAAGGCGCCGACGAGGCCCGACTGGATGCGCTCGCGCGGATAGACGGCCGTGAGTTGCCGCGTGATCGGCGGCGAGAGCGGGATGCCGGCGAGCAGGCCCAGGCGCACTTCCTTGCGGATCGAGACGCGCGACATGATCGCGATGCCCATGCCCGCGGCGACGAGCCCCTTGAGCGCTTCGGGACTGCTCGCCTCCATGACCACGTTGAGCGTCGCCGGTTCGATCCCGGCCTGCGTCAGGTAACGGTCGATCACCTCGCGCGTGCCGGAGCCCTGCTCGCGCGTGAGGTAGGCGTGCTCGACGAGGGCGCCGGCAGCCACCGACTTCCGTTGCGCCAGCGAATGGCGCGGCGTGCAGACGACCTGCAACTCGTCGCTGCACAGCCGTTCGCCCGCGAGCGTCGGCAGGTACGAACCGCCCTCGATGAATCCGACGTCGAGTGCCCGGTCGCCGAGGCGCTGCTGGACGACCTCGGAGTTGCCCGCGAACAGGCTCGGCACGACGCCCGGGTAGGCCGCCTTGAACTCCCCGAGGATCTGCGGCAGCAGGAAGTCGGCGATGGTCGTGCTCGCACCGATCAACAGCGGACCGGCGACCTGGCCGCCCAGGTCCTTCAGGCGCGCATCGAGCTCCGCGGTCAGCCCCAGGATCTTCTCGGCGTAGCCGAGGGCGACCACGCCCGCGGGCGTGAGGCTGATGCGGCCGTGGGTGCGGTCGAACAGCCGGGTGTTGAAGTGGTCTTCGAGCTGGCGGATCTGGAAGGTCACCGCCGGCTGCGTCATGCAGAGCGCTTCCCCCGCCTTGGTGAACGAGAGATGCTTCGCGACCGCGTGGAACACCTGGAGCCGCCGATCCGCCATGCCCGGTCCCCGTTTCGAGGGGACTATTCAAGCACAAAACCGGCGCCCCCCGGGGCAGGGGCGCGCCGTGCGGCGCTACGGTTTCTTCGGCGTCTTGTACTCGACTTCCTTCTGGAACTTCTTCCAGATGGTCTCGAAGCCGACGAAGCCCTTCTCGTTCGGCGGCATCTGCCGCGTCGTCACGTAGGGCGTCACGCCGTCGGGGACCTTGGCCGGTGGGGGTTTGTGGTCGCTCATGGTTCGCCTTTGCAGTTGCGGATGAGGATTGCCGTTCACACCGATCGCAGCAGCGACGCGTCGACGTCGGCGCCCTTCGCGATCGTCCCGCCCGCGCGCGTCTCGTCGTCGGTGGCGTCGCGCACGTTCAGGATCTCGAGCGCGAACACGACCACGCGGCCGCACAGCGGGTTGTTGCCGTCGACCGTGAGCGTGTCGTCGTCCAGGTGGGTCACGACGAAGCTGCGGGTCTCGCCCCGGTCGTTCTCCATCAGGATCGACGTGCCGACCTTCCGATACTCCTCGGGGACGTTCTCGATCCGGTCGGAGAATACGAGCGACTCGTCGCGCGGGCCGAAGATGTCGTTGCCGTCGATCGCCACCTCGATGACGTCGCCGGCGGACTTGCCTTCGAGCTGCATGTGGACCGCGGGGGCGAGGATCTCGTTGTGCCCGTGGACGTAGCCCAGCGGAAATTCGACCTGCGTGAGGACGTGGCCGGTCTTGCGGTCGGTCACCTTGTAGGTGAGTTCGACGAACTTGCCGGTGCGGATGACCTCGCTCACGTCAGTCTCCGGCTCGCCGATCAGAAGATGGAAGCGCCGAAGATCCGGAGCTTGCCGTCCTCGTAGCCCAGCACCAGCCGGCCGAGCCATTCGCCCGGCTTCCTGGTGCTTCGCTGCCGGAACAGCACCGTCACATGCTCGCCGCGCCGGATGGTGCCGAGCGCGTCGAACTCCGCCGACAGGTTGCGCGCGAGTTCGCTGTGCGCGAACTGGTGGCCGGCCGCGACCTGATCCATCGCGCGCGCGAGCGAACCGGAGAAATTGCGCGAGAACTCGCCGTACTTGCCCTCGTTCGAGTACTTGACGAGATCCCCCCACAGCGGCTTCGCCAGCGCCAGGATCTCGTCGTCGGTCTTCTCGGTGAGGTTCACGCGCGCGCGGCGATCGCTGCTACTTCTCGTCGGCCACGAGGTGGTAGCAGGGCGCCTTCTCCATCGTGTATTCGCCGGTCTTCGGGTCGCGGCGCGACACGGTCAGCACGTGCCAGTTCTCGTCGTCGACCTTCATCGCGTCTCCGCGGTAGTAGTAGCCCGGCCAGCGCGTCTCCTTGCGGAACAGCGTGTGCTGGGTGACGCACTCGGCCGCGCGGTGACGGTGCTTCAGCTCCCAGGCGCGCAGCAGTTCGTGGATGTCCTCGGCGGCGAGGCTCTGGAGATCCTCCTCCATGATCGCGAGCTTCTTCAACCCGATGTGCAGCAGCTTCTCGTTGGTCATGTAGTTGACGCTCGCCCCGCCGCAGTACTCGTCCATCAGCTTCTGCAGCCGGTCCAGCCCCTGCTTGGGGTTGATGTAGTGCGGGTTGACCGAACCGGCGACGATGGCGTTGCGGTAGATGCGGTAGTGCTCGAGCGGCTTGTAGATCTCCTCCTTGCGGCGGTCGATCTGGGCTTGCGAGACGACGATGCCCTCGCCCTTGCCGTCGTCGATGTACTTGCAGGCCGCCTTGGCGGCGAGGCGCCCCTCGGTGAACGACCCCGACGAGAACGCGTGCGGCGTGCCGCCCACTGCGTCGCCGGCGCCGAAGAGGCCCTCGACCGTGGTCATGCGGTTGTAGCCCCAGAAATACTCAGGCGGCGAGAGGTCCTCCGGACCCGAGCACCACGCGCCCGAACCGGTCGCGTGCGAGCCCATGACGTAGGGCTCCGAGGTGGTGAGTTCGGGGTTCTCGTTCTTCGGGTCGACGTCGGTCGCGGCCCACAGCACCGCCTGGCCGACCGTCATGCCGAGGAAGTTCTCCCAGCCGACTTCCTCGAGGTGCGGGTCCTGGAAGGCGCGCATCGTCACCATGTGGATCGGGCCACGGCCCGCGTTGACCTCGCTGATCAGCGCGTGGTTGCGCAGGCAGGTGGGAATCGGCCGATGCGTGAGGTGCGAGGCTTCCGGGTCGAGGTACTCCTTGCCGACCATCTTCTGCAGTTCGGGGAACCACTTCGACTCGTACTCCTCGCCCAGACCGTTCTGCGTGTAGGTCTTGAGGTGCAGGAAGTAGGCGCCGACCGGGCCGTAGCCGTCCTTGAACCGCGCCAGCACGATGCGGTTCTCCATCTGCGTCATCTTGGCGCCGGCGTCGATCAGGAGGCCGTAGGCGGATGCCGACGACCACGGCGCGTACCAGGTGCGGCCGGAGCCTTCGCCGACCGAGCGCGGCTTGAAGATGTTGGACGCGCCGCCCGCGCCGCAGATCACCGTCTTCGACTTGAACACGTGGTAGTCGCCGGTGCGGACGTTGAACCCGACCGCGCCCGCCACCCGGTTCTCCCGGCTCTCGTCCATCAACAGATGGGTGACGCAGATGCGGTTGAACACCTTGTCCGCGGACTTCTTCGCCGCTTCCGCGACGATCGGCTTGTAGGACTCGCCGTGGATCATGATCTGCCAGCGACCTTCGCGCAGGTACCGCCCGGTCTTCGGGTCCTTCATGATCGGCAGGCCCCACTCCTCGAACTGGTGCACCGTCGAGTCGACGTGGCGCGCCATGTCGAACAGCAGGTCCTCGCGCACCATGCCCATCAGGTCGATGCGGGCGTAGCGGACGTGGTCCTCGGGGTTGTTCTCGCCCCAGCGCGTGCCCATGTAGCAGTTGATGGCGTAGAGGCCCTGCGCGACCGCGCCCGAGCGATCGATGTTCGCCTTCTCGGCGATGACGATCTTCTTGTCCTGCCCCCAGAAACGCGCCTCCCAGGCGGCGCCCGTGCCGCCGAGTCCCGCGCCGACGACGAGGATGTCGATGCCGTCTTCGATGATGGTTTCGTAGGCCATTAGTAGGACACCCCTTTTTTGAGCTTCAGGCCGGCCGTCGCGAGCGTGCGCAGCCCGTCGCCATCCATGCGGATGTACTTCGGCTCGTTGTAGAGCAACTCGCTGTCGCGCATCTCCTTGCTGGGCGCGGGAACGTCGGCGAGCTTGGGAATCGCCTGGCCCCAGGGCTTGGTGGTGATGGGCGACAGGAAGTTCTTCTCGGTGCCGTTGCGGAACTTGATCCGCCACGCGATCGTGCCCTTCTGCTCGTCGCGGTGGACGCGCACGCTGTGGCCGAGCGGGGCGAAGTCGGCGTAGCCGCGCACGTCGATCGCGTGCTGCGGGCAGGCCTTGACGCAGGAGTAGCACTCCCAGCACATGTTCGGCTCGATGTTGTAGGCGCGCCGATAGGTCTTGTCGATGTGCATGATGTCCGAGGGACAGATGTCGACGCAGTGTCCGCATCCGTCGCACCTCGTCATGTACACGAAGGTAGGCATGGTGACTCGCTCCTGGTTCGGTTCCGCGGGCTTCCGGCGGGCGGGTGTTCGGGTCAGTAGTGGCGCGGCGCGTCGCGCTTGATGCCGAGGCCCATGTCCATCGGGGCGTCGCGCAACAGTTCCATCGAGTGCCGTTCGCGCTGCGCGGGGTCGTCGCGGGTCTGCAGCGGCAGGTTCATGTTCGTGCCGTCGGCCTCGGCGATCCGCTTGTCGAACGCCGCCGCGGGCTTGAAGAACATGTGCGCGAATTTCGACCAGTACACCCCGACGAACAGCACGGTCGTGGCGAGGAGGTAGAGGCCGAAGAAGACGCGGGACGCCGAACTGCCGCTCGCCTGCAGCCCGGCCCACAGGACGCCGAGCGTGACGCTCGCGAGGAGCGAGAGGACGAAGAGGTCGGCGCGCATCAGCCGCAACGGCGATTGGCCTTCGGCTGCGACGTCCACGCGGATGAAGAACCAGAACCAGTAGCCGCCCACCATGACCATCAAGGCGCCGAGCCACCAGAGCTGCGGCACGATCGACGGCGTCGTCGTCGCGGCGGTCGGATAGCAGTACACCATCAGCGCGGTGGTGACGAGGTACAAGATGAACCCGTACATCGCGAGCAGGTGGGCGACGCGGCGGCGCGGGTTGCAGAATTCGCCCGACGCGAGGACGTCGACCGCCAGCGTCCTGGCCGCGATCGCCGCCTTGTTGACCGGCTTCCCCCGGGCGCGCGTCTTGCGCGCATTGGCGAAGAAGTACTTCGCGCTGCCCTTGTGGATCATGTCGAGGACCGTGCCGACGATGACCGCCAGGACCATCAGGCCCACGTACCACTGCATGAATCCGGCGGGCAGACTCTCGGATACCGCCGCGAAGGCGTTGCTGCTGAACATCGGGGGTCCTCCCTGCGGGACGATCGGTCGAATCAACCGGGAAGTATGGGCTGCGAACCTGGGCGCGTGGAACGAATCGGATGATACGGCCATAAGGCGGGCGTATGGAGCCCGGCCGCGGCTGCGCCGGAAGCGGGAGCCCGGGCCGGCGCCGGGGAGGGGCGGAAGGGGCGGGCAGACCCCGGTTTCGCGGACATTGTCGGCGCGCCCCGGGTCTGCCAGCATGCGGAGCCACGAGCGCGGTCCCCGCCCTCGGCTCCGGAAGAGGCATGTGAAGAGCGAAGACTACGGCGTCCACCATCCTGTTGCGGGAGAGATGCGCGAGGCCCGCGAGTTGCGCGATCGCCTCGCCCAGCAGGGCACGTCCGGCACGCCGAGTCCGTTCAAAGGCCAGGGGATCGGCGCCGCGAGCGGCTGGGCGTTCTTCTTCGGCATGGTCGGCGCCATCCTCGGCGGAATCGTGGGCGGCGTGACCGGTGCGATCGTCGGCGCCGTCCTGACGGCTGGCGTGTTCATGGCCTTCGCCTTCATCGCCGGGAAGACGATGTTCATCTGGAACCGGGGGCCCATCATCGTCTGGTTCGTCGTGGGCGGCGTGCTGTTCTTCCTCGTCGGCGGGATTCTGCACGGCGAGGGCATCAACTGGGCGTTCGTCGGCGCGCCGTTGGCCGCCGCGTTCCGCTACATGATGAAGGATGTGAAGTAGCGAGGCGCGAGGTCGGGAAAGTCGAGTCCGCCCCTGCTTTCCCTTGGGGGCATTCGCCGCAGAGGCGCCCGACCGAAACGGAACGCTCGCGCCCGACCCGGTTTCCCGCCAAGAGGGGTCAGACGCCGCCCCAGACGTCGCGGGCGACGTCGATGCAGAGCCGGAGCTTGGCGGCCTGCGTGGCGACGGCGATGTCGTTGCCGTGGACGGTCGAGCTGAAGCCGCACTGCGGCGAGACGGCCATCTGATCGACCGGCATGTATTGCGCCGCGAGATCGATCCGGCGCTTGACGTCGTCCTTCGTCTCCATCCGATCGAGCTTGGTGCTGACGAGCCCGAGGACGACGGTCTTGCCCTTCGGGACATGGCGCAGCGGAGCGAAGTCGCCCGAGCGCGCGTCGTCGTACTCGAGGAAGTAGCCGTCGACCGCCAGCTCGTTGAACAGCACCTCGGCCACCGGCTCGTAACCGCCTTCCGCCGCCCAGGCGCTCTTGAAGTTGCCGCGGCAGAGGTGCACGCAGACCGTCATCGACGCCGGCTTCGTCGCGATCGCGGCGTTGATGAGTTCGGCGTACCGGCGCGGCAGCTCGTCCGGATCGTCGCCGCGCGCCTTCGCGCCCTCGCGCATCTTGGCGTCGCACAGGTAGGCGAGGTTGGTGTCGTCGAGCTGCAGGTAGGTGCAGCCGGCGGCGGCGAGGTCCGCGATTTCGTCGCGGTACGCCTGCGCGATGTCGTCGAAGAAGTCCTCCATCGCCGGATACGCGTCCTTGCTGATCGCGCCGCGGCCGCCGCGGAAGTGGAGCATCGTCGGCGACGGAATCGTCACCTTCGGCGTGCGTGTGGCGACCGACTTCAGGAACTCGAAGTCGCGGCGCTGGATCGGATTCGAGTGACGTACCTTCTTCGTGACCTGCATCACCGGCGGCGCGAAATCGACGTTGCCCGCGTTGCTGTGGAAGCTGATCGCGATGCCGCCCCTGGTCTCGACGCCATCGAGCCGGGTCAGGAAGTCGATGTGGAAGTAGGTGCGGCGGAACTCGCCGTCGGTGATGCCGCGCAATCCCAGGTCCTCCTGGAAGGCCACGATGTCGCGTATCGCGGCGTCCTCGACCGCACGCAGCGCCGCGGCGTCGATCGCCCCCTTCGCGAACTCTTCGCGGGCGTCGAGCAGCGCGCGTGGGCGCAGGAAGCTTCCGACGTGGTCGGCGCGAAACGGCGGCGTCTGGCGGACGGGGGCGTGGGACGAGGTGGAAGGCGGAGACATGGCGGGCCGTCGCAGCGGAAGTGGGTACTTGAATTCTAGACGCAGTTCGGCTGGCCGCGGGCACCGCGGATCGCATGTGGGTCCGACTTCAGTCGGACGCCTTGCGTCACGGGGTCACGAACCCCGTCAGCCTGACCCACGAGAACCGAAGCCCGACCCGCTGCGATCGAGCGAACTGTCCGAGGCGCTACAGCAACCCGCGCTGCGCGAGATTGCGCATCAGCGCGCCGGCGCCCATCGTCCAGGGAGCGACGGTGTCGCTCGTCCTCACGCGATTGACGAGCGCGCCGAGTGTCGGTGTCGCGATGGTGACGATGTCGCCGACGACATGCGTGAATCCCTGCCCGGGACCGTGGCGGTCCTTGACCGGCGCGAACATCGTGCCGAGGAACAGCACGTAGCCGTCCGGGTACCGGTGGTTGCCGGCCATCGCCTGCTGCGCGAGGTCGAGCGGGTCGCGGCTGATCTCGGACATCGGACTCGCGCCGTCGAGCACGAAACCGTCGGGTCCCTCGACGCGCAGCGCGAGGTCCGCGCGGCGGACGTCCTCCACGCCGTAGTGCTCGTCGAACAGGCGCACGAACGGGCCGATCGCGCACGACCCGGTGTTGTCCTTCGCCTTGCCGAGCAGGAGCGCGCTGCGGCCCTCGAAGTCGCGCAGGTTGACGTCGTTGCCGAGCGTCGCGCCGATCACCCGCCCTTCGGCCGACACCGCGAGCACGATCTCCGGTTCCGGGTTGTTCCACGACGACTTCGGGTGGATGCCGATGTCGGCGCCGGTTCCCACCGCGGACATCGGCTGCGACTTGGTGAAGATCTCCGCGTCGGGGCCGATGCCGACCTCGAGGTACTGCGACCACGCCTTCTCGGCGATCAGCGCCTGCTTCACGCGCGCGGCCTCGGGCGAGCCGGGCTCGACCGCGAGCTTCTCGCCGATGATCGCGACCAGCGCCGCGCGGACGCTCTCGGCCTTCGCGGGATCGCCGCGCGCCTGTTCCTCGATCACGCGCTCGAGCATGCTCGACACGAACGTGACGCCGGCGGCCTTGATCGCCTGCAAATCGTTGGGCGCGATGAACCAGGGCTTGCGCGCGTCGCGCGAGGCTTCGTCGCTGTTGGCGAGCAGGTCCGCGGCCGGTCCGACCTGCGGCAATCCGGCCGTGCGCGCCGCGCGCAGCGGGTCGGGCAGGTTGAGCAGTTCGCTCGTCGTCGGCGCGACCGCAGCGAGGTCGAACACCGCGCCGTCGCGCACGACGACCGGGGAAGGGCCGTCGCGATCGGGGAGCCAGACACGCCCGATCAGCGTCGCACGGGATGCGTCGCGCGGCAGCGCGCGGATGGGATCGAGGGAGGCGAGCATCGCGGTCCGGTCGTCGAACGGTCCGCGCATCATAGCGCGCCGCCGCGCGAGGGCCTCCGCGCTCAGGACGCGATGGCGATCGCGCGCACGTCGATGGCGCTGGCCGGGCAGGTCCGCACGCACGCGCCGCAGCCGGTGCAGCGCGCGAAGTCGACGCGCGGGTCGGGCACCGGACCCGCGTGCACGCGGAACCGGATCGCCTGCGCCTCGCAGGCGTCGCCGCAACTGCGGCATTCGACGCCCAGGCGGGCGAGACAGGTCGCGTCGATGCGGGCGACCGCCGTCCACGGCCGCGCGGACGCCGCGCGCGCGGCGAGATCGAACGCGGGCTCGGGGCAGACGTCGGCGCATGCACCGCAGAACGTGCATTCGCCGTCCGCGTAGTCGACCCGGGCGAGGTTCGACGCGAGGGTCAGCACGTGCGTCGGGCAGGCGTCGACGCACTTCGCGCAACCGGTGCAGGCGCGGTCGAACGCGTCGGGGTCGCGCGCCCAGGGTGGCCGCAGCGTGCCCTGGACGGTATCGTCTCCCAGGACCGCACGACGCACGAGGCTCGCCGGCACGCCGGTGTCGGCTTGCCCAGGCGTTGTGCGCTCCTGTCGGCGGGCTCCCATCGTCGCAGTCCTGACGATCGCGTCGATGTCATTCTAGGCGCGTCCGGCGCCCGTGCGCGCAACTATTTTCACCCTGTTGCGGCCGCCGCGGGACGCCCTCGCTGATCGGTGCTTCGCGGCGCGACACGATCGCCGTCCCCGACGATCCTCCGGCGCCACTGCGGAACCCGAGGGGCTCGCCCCGGGCGGCTCGCGCGACGTCCGCGTCGCCATCGCCGTCCGGCTTTTCACGGCGGCGGCTTCGTGCCAGAATCGCGCCAACCCATCGATTCCGAGGCATCACGCGATGCTGGATCGCGACGGCTTTCGCCCGAACGTCGCCATCGTCATCGCCAACGGCAGGAACCAGGTCTTCTGGGGCAAGCGGATCCGCGAACATTCGTGGCAGTTCCCGCAAGGGGGCATCAACACCGGTGAGACGCCCGAAGCGGCGATGTACCGGGAACTCCGCGAGGAGGTCGGCCTCCTTCCCCAGCATGTCCGCGTTCTCGGCCGGACGCGAGACTGGCTGCGCTACGAGGTGCCGCAGCACTGGATCAAGCGCGAATGGCGCGGCAGCTACCGCGGCCAGAAGCAGATCTGGTACCTGCTGCGCCTGACCGGACGCGACACCGACGTGTCGCTCCGCGCGTCCGACCACCCCGAGTTCGACGCGTGGCGTTGGCACGACTACTGGATCCCGCTCGACAACGTCATCGAGTTCAAGCGCGAGGTCTACCGTCGTGCGCTGATCGAGCTCGAGCGCTTCCTGCATTCGCGCCCGCAGACGCGGCGCGAACGACTGTTCGGCGTCCACCATCCGGCGATGCCGGACGGCTACGCGGAGCCGGTCGAGGGAACCTGAGCCCCGGTCCGTCGCGGGTTCAGAACGGCCGGCGCGCACCCATCGCGTAGCCGGCGACGACGAACAGCGCGATCGCGCACAGCACGACGATCAGGGTGAACGGGATCGCCTTGTCGGCGCTGCACTTGCGCAGCACCGGCGCGCCGAGGAAGAACGTGTAGAGCGCGTAGACCGCGACCACCCACATCACGAGCTGGGCGAACGCGCCCAGCAGGTGCAGGATGCCGGCGAGCCAGACGACCGTGCAACTGTACGCGACGAGTTTCAGCGACGCGACGTAGTCCCGCTCCCCCCCGAACGATGGCGCGATGACGTCGACGATGAGCGCCAGCACCGCAGGCACCACGAGCGCCGTGACGTACGCCGACACCGCGACGCGCAGCGCCCAGGATACGCCGAGCTCGGAGTAGCCGAAGAGCATCGCCACCGGGCCGATGGCGGCGAGCATCAGGATCCAGCCGGTGTAGACCGACATCGCGGTCGCGGGCTCGGCGGCGATCGACGACCACTCGTGCGCGGGCTCGGTCACGATGCCCCTGATCCGGTCGATCACCGCCATCGTTCGTCCTTCGCTCTGCGGGCGAAGGTCAAGTGTAGGCGAGCGGGGCGCCCCTGTCGATTGCAGGGGCGCTCTGGACGTTGGACGTTGAACGTCGAACCCGCTCTACGCGAGCAGGACGAGATTGTCGCGGTGGATGAGTTCGGGCTCGTCGACCCATCCGAGGATAGACTCGATCCGGCTCGACGGCTGGCCGAGGATGCGCGACACGTCGGACGCGCCGTAGTTGACCAGGCCGCGCGCGATTTCGCGTCCGTCGGGCGCGAAACAGCCGACGACCTCGCCGCGCTCGAATGCGCCGTCGACCGCGGTCACGCCGATCGGCAGCAGGCTCTTGCCTTCGCGCGCGAGCGCGCGCACCGCGCCGGCGTCCAGGCGGAGGCTGCCGGCGAGTTGCACGTGGTCGGCGAGCCATTGCTTGCGCGCGCCGAGCGACTGGGCCTCCGCGACGAGTTCGGTGCCCACCGCCTCGCCCGAGGCGAGACGCGCGAGGACGTCGGCTTCGCGGCCGCTCGCGATGACCGTCGAGGCGCCCGAGCGCGCAGCGCGCTTCGCGGCGAGCACCTTCGTCAGCATCCCGCCGCGGCCGATCTCGCTGCCCGCGCCTCCCGCCATCGCTTCGAGCGCGGGATCGCCGGCCCGCGCGGTGCGCACGAGCGTCGCCTTCGGATCGCGGCGCGGATCGGCCGAGTAGAGTCCCGGCTGGTCGGTCAGGAGCACCAGTACGTCGGCCTCGATCAGGTTGGTCACGAGCGCGCCGAGCGTGTCGTTGTCGCCGACGCGGATCTCGTCGGTGGTGACCGTGTCGTTCTCGTTGATGATCGGCACGACGCCGAGCGCGATCAGCGTGCGCAGCGTGCTGCGAGCGTTCAGGTAGCGCCGGCGGTCCGCGAGGTCGTCGTGGGTGAGCAGGATCTGCGCGGTGTGCAGCCCGTGCTTCGCGAACACGGCTTCGTAGGCCTGCACGAGTCCCATCTGACCGACCGCGGCGGCGGCCTGCAGGTCGTGGATCGCCTTCGGCCGCTTGTCCCAGCCGAGCCGTTGCATGCCTTCCGCGATCGCGCCCGAGGAGACCAGCACGGCCTCGCGGCCGTCGCGTTTCAGCGCGGCGATGCCCGCGGCGAGGCGCGTGACCGCGGCGTGGTCGAGTCCCCGGCCGTCGTTGGTCACGAGGCTCGAACCCACCTTGACCACCCAGCGCCGGGCGCGCGCGGCGGCGGTCACGATGCACTCTCCGCGCGCTTCCGTCTTGCGCGCACCGGAGCGGGGGTGAGCACCGTCGGCGTGCCGGATGCCGGCTCCGCCACCGCGGACAGCGCAGGATGGGCGTCGAGCCAATCCTGGATCGCCCAGGTGAGTGCGCGGCAGCCTTCGCCGGAGATGGCCGAGATCGGGAACACCGGCCCCTTGTGCCGTAGCGCCTCGACGAATGCCGCGACGCGCGCCTCCCGCTCGTCCGGCGGCACGAGGTCGAGCTTGTTCGGCACGAGCCAGCGCGGCTTCTTCGCGAGCGCGGGATCGTACTTCTTCAACTCGGCGGCGATCGCCTTCGCCTCGCGCACCGGGTCCGCGTCGGGATCGAGCGGCGCCAGGTCGACGACGTGGAGCAGGAGCCGCGTGCGCTGCAGATGACGCAGGAACCGGTGGCCCAGTCCCGCGCCTTCCGAGGCGCCTTCGATCAGGCCGGGAATGTCGGCCACGACGAAGCTCCGCCGCTCGTCGGTGCGCACGACGCCGAGCGAGGGCGCGAGCGTGGTGAACGGATAGTCGGCGACCTTCGGTCGCGCCGCCGACACCGCGCGGATCAGCGTCGACTTGCCCGCGTTGGGCATGCCGAGGAGCCCGACGTCCGCGAGCACCTTGAGTTCGAAGCGGATGCGGCGTGATTCGCCCGGTTCGCCCTTCGTGAACTGGCGCGGCGCCCGGTTGGTGCTCGACTTGAAGTGGATGTTGCCGAGCCCGCCCTTGCCGCCCCTGGCGAGCGTCGCCTGCGCGCCATCGGTCGCGAGGTCGGCGATGGCCTCGCCGGTGTCGGCGTCGGTGACGACGGTGCCGACCGGCACGCGCAGCACGACGTCGTCGGCGCCGCGGCCGTACTTGTCGGCGCCCATGCCGTTCTCGCCGCTCTTCGCGCGGTGGATGCGCGCGTAGCGGTAGTCGATCAGCGTGTTGATGTTGCGGTCGGCGATCGCGTGGATGCTGCCGCCGCGGCCGCCGTCGCCGCCGCTCGGCCCGCCGCGCGGTACGTACTTCTCGCGCCGGAACGCGGCGACGCCGTTGCCGCCGGCGCCGGCGTGCACGTCGATCACCGCCTCGTCGACGAACTTCACGCTGGACTCCGGTCGAAGAGCACGAACCGCTCGGTGTTGTCGCCGCGGCGCGATCCTTCCCATACCCGCTTCCAGCCCTCGATCGCGGGCGCGTTGAGGTCGGGGCGGTTGACCTGCATGAGCAGGTACCGGCAACCGCCGCCTTCGCCGGACTCGACGCGCTGGGTCGTGATCCCGGCGAAGTACGCGAGGAGCGCGCGCTGCGCCTCGCCCAGGTTGCTGCTCGCAATGCAGGCGTCCGGCGGCAACTGCGCGCGCAGCGATTCGGCCACCACGCGGTAGCTGCGCCGCGAGTCGATGTAGGGGAGCCAGATCGTCGACACGAGCGCCCACAGGAGCGTCACGCCGATCGCCCAGTTCAGTACCGCGCGGCGGTTCGAGCGCCGCGCCGGCCGCACCATCACGACCCACAGGATCGTCATGCCGAGCGCGGCGAGCATCGCCCACAGCTTGAACGACGGGCGGAAGCCGACCTCGGTGTCGCGGAACAGGCGCGCGGTCGTTTCCGACATGCCGTACATGTATGAGTCGATCCAGACGCCCCAGACGAGGATCGCAGTGAGGCCGAAGGTCAGGATGCCGAACCAGTCGAGCGCCCCGGAGAAGCCGCGCTTCAGCGAATCGACCTCGATCGATGCGAGCAAGGCGAGCGGGACGAGCAGCGGCATCGCCGAGATGAGGCGCGGGTCGCGCTCGAGCGCGAGCCCGGCGAGGATCACGAGCGCGAGGACGCCGGGAAGCACGACGCCCGCATCGCTCAGGCCGCCGTTGAAGCCGCGACCGCGGATCCACAGCATCCACAGCACGAGCGGCACCGCGGGCCACGCGAGCCAGGGCAGGTTCTTCGCGATGTAGAGCGGGTCGAAGCCGCCGTCGGCCGCCGGGGCGAAGTAGTCGCGCCAATGCTCGGCGGACGTCCACGCTTCGAGGAGCGCGGGCGAGCGTTCGAGGAGCGCGAGCGGCCACCACGCCGCCAGCGGCAGCGCCACCGCGATCGCGACCGCCGCCGTCGCGACGTGCGCGCGCGTCCGCCACAGCGGCGACGCGCCCGGGAGGAGCAGGGCGGCGATCGTGATCCAGATCGGTCCGCCCAGTCCGCAGGACAGGAACGCGACCGCGGCGCCCATGCCGATCGCGACGCCTCCCGCGACCGGCCGGCGCAGCGCCAGCGCGAAGCCGTAGAGCGCGACCGCGATGCCCGCGGTCAGTCCGAGTTCGCCGGAGAGCGCGTGCGCGCGCTCCCACATGCCGATCGACCCGACGAGCACGAGCGCCGGGAGCCAGCGGAACGCGCGGCCGTTCAGTTCCCGGCTCGCGAGCGAGGTGAAGACGAGCACCAGGGCGAGCAGCAAGCCGGCCGCGAGGCGCGCGGCGTTGTGCGGGGCGAGCGGCGGCGCGAAGAGTTTCATCGCGCCCGCGGCGAGGGCGGGCACCAGCGGACCGCGTTCGAGCCACGGCTCGCCGGCGAGCATCGGAACGACGACGTCACCGGACTGCGCCATGCCATGTGCGATGCCGAAGGTGGTCGCGTCCTCCGCCTTCCAGGGATCGTGGCCGACGAGCCCGAGCGCGATCCACGCGAGGCAGAGCAGGACGAGGCCGGCCTGCTTGAGCGAGCGCTGCGGACCCGATGGGGAGACCGCTTCCGGGTCGACGGGCTCGGGGGGGGCGGATCGGGGTGCGCGCATGCGGTTTGACGCGGTGGCTTCGCCACGAACGAAAAAGGCAGCCGAAGCTGCCTTTTCGCGCGGCACCGTGCCGTTCGACTCGCGGCGCCGGATCAACTGCGCGCGGCAGCGGCCTTGGCCGCGGGCTTCGCCGGCGTCGCCTTCGCGCCGTAGCGCTGCTTGAACTTGTCGATCCGCCCGGCGGTGTCCATCACCTTCTGCTTGCCGGTGTAGAACGGATGGCAGGACGAGCACACTTCGATGTGCAGCGACTTGGCGGGCGAGGCGGTGCGCGTCTCGAACGTGTTGCCGCAACTGCAGGTCACCTGGATCGCCTCGTACTTCGGATGGATGCCGGTCTTCATGGAGTCCTCTCGTCGCGGGCCGGGCGCGCCGGCTGCGCGGGCCGGCCGCCACGCGGGTCCGGGACGGTCCCACGCCCCTGCGGCGGGCAATCGATAATTATGCCGTGATTCGGTCGACGCCGCAACGGGAATCCGGGCGTCGGGCCGCCGAAGGGATCCGCGGCCTGGTCGATGGAGCGCGCCCGATGGTCGCGGCGGGCGCCCC
>JAANMX010000742.1_pt1 | contig 40955 bp, 46 predicted proteins | sample 7279681 | NCBI WGS metagenome assembly JAANMX01 (sample SAMN14094542, study PRJNA606508) | bioreactor metagenome | isolation source: A lab-scale SPAN reactor treating ammonium-rich wastewater day 351 | place: Ireland: Galway | collected 2018-01-01
GGTCGGGGCGGTCATGGCAGCACCTTCCCGGCCAGCCAGGCGGTATGCCGCTCGGTGGTGTATTCGGGCAGCGCAAGGCGAGCCGCAAGACGGTTGCCCAGCGTGCGCCAGTACGCCGGCGACACGTCGATGGCAGCGATGCCCAGCGCCTCGATGCCGTCGATGCGCTCCAGCACGGCGCGCACGTTGGCATCGCCTTCGGTGTGTAGGAGCAAGCGCGCGCCCGGCTGAACACCGGGGATGCGCTGCGCCGCGTCCAGCGGTGTGCAAGCCTGCATCACCATGAGTTGCCAGCGGATCGTGCCGTAGTCGTTGGCCTGCCAGCGGATGCGGCAGAGCATCGCGCCCGGCAGGAACACCGCGCAGCGCCGCCAGCGGTCGAGCTGAAGCGTGCGCGCCGGTTCGCCGAAGCGCAGGTAGAGCTTGAAGCGATGTTCGAGGTAGGCCAGCGAAACGCGCGTCAGCGGCACATTGCCGGCCTGTCCGGCGAGTGCCGAAAGCGCAGGCAGCGGCGCAGCCGGTGCCGCGTTCGCGGCAGGCCAAGCGAATGCGTTCATGGTGTGTTCTCCGGCGGAAACTCCCGCTCCAGCAGGCCGCGCAGCAGGTCGGCCACGGTCACGCCTTGCGTGAAGGCCGACACCTTGATGCGCGCCCGCATGGCGGGCGTGATGTCGAGCGTGAGGCGGGCCGTGTAGAGGTCGCCTTTGCCCAGCGCGTCGGCATCGCCCTGACGAATCCACGCCTCGGCGTGCGGATTCGCGGGCGGACGTGCGCCGATGCCGACGCGCTTGCCCGTGCGTTTGCTGTTGGGTGGCTGCTGCGCTGTCATGTCGGCCACCGCAGCAGTTCGTCCACCAGGGCGGTGATTTCGCGGGCGGCGGCACTGTCGGGCGCTGTCTCGCGTGCGAGCCGGCCAGCGGCCACGCTGTCGGCGAAGACGATGCGCTGATGCACCTCCGAGCGCAGCGCGGGCAGCGGCTGTTCGGCGAGCGATTGCCGCGCCTCGCGCCCGATGATGGTGGTGCTGACGCGCCGGTTGATGACGAAGGCCGCGCGGAGCAGCGGCCGGAACACCTGCGCCTCGCGGATCAGCGAAACCATTTCCGAGCTGGCCCAGAGGTCGTAGGGGCTGGGCTGCACCGGGATCAGCACGCGCTCGGCCGCCAGCAGCGCGGAGCGCGCCAAGGCGGCGATGCGCGGCGGCCCGTCGATGATGACGTGATCGGCCCGCCTGGCGAGTTCTGGCGCTTCCTGATGCAGCGTTTCGCGTGCGAGGCCCACGGCGCTGAACAGCCGTGGCAAGCCTTGCTGGCTTCTGCGCTGCGTCCAGTCCAGGGATGAACCCTGCGGGTCGGCATCGAGCAGGACGACATGCTGGCCGCGCATCGCCAGTTCGCCCGCGATGTGCGTGGCGAGCGTGGTCTTGCCGACACCGCCTTTCTGGTTGAGCAGAGCGAGGATCATGGCGCGGCCCTCCCTGCTGGAAAGCCGGGCTTTACCTGCCGTGCAAAACGCTGTTCGCCGTGCCGTTTCTCGGTTGTCCACCGAAACGGCGCGCTTCTACTAAAAGTTATGTATTTCTTGTTAGGGAAGTTAGAGGGGCCGCAAACCCGCGCCGTTATTGGCTTTCCGGCGTTTTCGTACTCCTGATAGCACGATAGGCGTACTCCCGATAGCACGATACCCGGTACTCCTGATAGCACGAGGCCGTCCACACCTTTTCCACGAGTTATCCCCGTGCCGTGTGCAGCACGGGCCGGAAGGTCAGCAGTTCTTGTCCGTCGTCCGGCATTCGCTCGATGCCCAGGACGTAGCCGGGCAGCGACTGCCGCGCCACCAGGACGCGCAGGTCGTAAGCGAAGTCGGAGAAGCGCGCAGCGCTGCCCGACTTGCGGTGCAGGTGCCGGAAGTCGAATTGCCAGCCGCCCGGCTGCTTGCCGCCGTGCTTGCGCACCAGGCGGTACAGCCAGCGCTCGATCCCGCCCTTCAAGCGGAAATAGGCTGGGTCGATGGTCAGCACCAAGGCGGCATCGAGCACGCCCGCATAGAACCAGTCCGGCAGGATCAGTTCGATGCCCAGCGGCACGCCGCTGGCATCGGCCAGTTCCTTCCACTCGTTGATCCACGAGAAGCGATGCAATCGCCTTCCCGTGGTTTCGCGGATGGACGTGGCCACCGTGGTCGATTGCAGCCGGTCGAGCGCGGCTTTCAGGCGCAGGTAGTCGTTGAGAGACGTGCCGCGCCCGATGAAGCGCAGGATCTCGTAGGGAGTGGCGCGTATCCAGCGCGACGGGCGCAAGCCCGCGTCGCGCGCCTCCACGATCTGCGAGGCGGCCCAAATCAGCAGGTCGGCATCCCATATCGTTGCGATGCCGTGCTCCTGCGTACCCTCCACGCGGATGGTGATGCCGCCGGCGCGGAAGTCGATCGGCGCGGTACGCCGCGACTTCGCCAGCGAGAAGAACGGAAAGGCCATCAAGTCCTGGCTGTCGCGGGGTGCCATGTCGCCCGGCAGCGCGCGGAACAGGTCGAGCTGTTCGCGCTGCAAGGCTTGCCCTGGCGGGCTGGACATGGCGACGGCCACCCACGCGCCAGCGATCAGCGGCCATCACGGTAATCGCCCGCGTGGCGTTCGGCATATTCCGGGTCGGAAGTCGCCTCGTAGCTGCGCTGGTCGGCCCAGGCATCGAGGTCGGACACCGCGTACATGACGCGGCGGCCGAACTTGCGGAACTTCGGGCCGCCGCCGATCACGCGCTGTTTCTCCAGCGTGCGTGGCGACAGGCGCAGGTACTCGGCGGCTTCGTCGTTGGTCAGGTAGCGTTGGGGCTGCGCAGGCGCAGCGACAGCAGCGGCGGCAGGCCGCAAGGGAGCGGGTCGCATGGGATGTACCTCCATCAAGCCCGGCCACACCACGCGGCCGGTTAGAGGCACTTTCAAGAAAGCGAGGCTGCTTGCTAAGGGACGATCTACGGGGGACGCGAAACGTCCCCCCCTACTGCAACGGCGGCGGAAGCTGTGCCAGGCGGCGATAGCCGCCACGCATCAGCGCATCGCCACGACGTACCAGCCGCCGCACGCGGGCACGTAAGGCGCTGTCCTTGTGCCAGTCGGCGGCGACGGCATCGGCGCCGAACAGCCCTTCGGCCACTTCGCGCAATGACGCGCCCGCCAGGGTCGCGTCGAGCGTCTGCAAGGTGTGCAGTTCCAGCACCGCGGCCGTCGTGGGCCTGGAACGGGCCGCCGCCGCAGGCGTGGCAACCGTGGCCACGGCCAATGCGTCCAGCTCGGACGCGAGCGTGCGATAGCGCGCGCAGGGCGTGGCGCAGGCGCGGGTGGCGTAGAGGTAGGCCATGCCGTCTTCCAGGCCCGGCGCGAGCGCGAGCCGCAGGCAGCAGCCGGGCCAATGCGACACCAGCACCAGGCGCTTGCCGTCGTGGATCAGTTGCTTGCGGCCAGGGACGCGCCAGAACTCGAAGGCATGGGCTTCGGGTGGCGGGTCATCGTCCGGGTAAACCTGCACGACGGCATCGTGATCGGGAAACCAGGCCGGATGCGCGTCGCGCGCATCCAGGGCTGGGTCTTCCAGCAGGCGCAGGCCCCACGCCTGCGCCGTGTCCGGCCGGCGGCGGCGGCGCAGCCAGTCGCGGCGGTAGTCGGGATTTCGGCGCAGGTATTCCCACGCCAGCGCAGGGCCGTCAAGGTGCAGAACGTAGAGATAGGCCGCTGTCGGATACCAGTGTTCGGCGCTGCGATCAGTCATGGCGAAACCTCCCTCTGTTTGGGATGCGTCGCCACGATTTCCGCGATGCGGGAACTATCGAAATGCCATCAGGTCGTCATCAAAATTGGTTAGGCTGTAACTGTCGGTGTCAAGACCATTTGGCTCTGCGTGTTGCGGAAATCGTCTGAATGCGACGGCTACGCCTTCAGGAAAATGACGCGCAGCACCGAACACCGTGCCGCAGCCCGCGCCCAAGATCAGGACTGTTTTCAACAGGATCGCACCACTTCGGTGCAAGAATGCGGATTCAGACCTGCACGGTCTTGATCAAGATTGAAATAGTCACGATGCGCCCCGGCTGGCTAGGCCGCGCTGGTTTTCATCAGTCCGTGATCGCGCCGTTCTCCTGCGCCAGCCGGACGTACTCCGATAACGGGCGCACCGCCTGGAAATACCGATCCCGCCGCACCGGCAGCTTGCGCGGCCCGACGATGCCCGCCAGGTCGGACAGCTTGACCATCCCGAGCTCAGGCATACCGATACCGAGGTCGATCAGGCCGTAGGCCGTGTCGCCATCCGCCGGGTCGAGCGACACCAGCAGCCAGGTCACATGCGCGTCCGGGGTGAACAAGCGCACCACGGGCAGCGGGTCGAGCCGCTGACCAGCGGCGAGCGCCGCGCCGTGGGCCAGCAGCCGGGCGCGTTCATCAGCGGTGACAAGCGGCAGGGTCATGGGCAGCTTCTCCACGAAACCGACGATGCGCGAATGCGCTTTGGTGCCGAAGCGCAGAACTGCCGAAACGCATCCGTGCATTCGTGTGGAAGCACCGATGTGCAAGCCATCGCATCCGTAGAAGAACAGAAGCGCCGAAGCGGAATTGTCGGAAGCCGGAAAGACACGGATGCGATTCCCCGGTTCTGTCGGAATCCGCATCTGCGGATTTCCGTAAAAGCACGAAAGCGGGCCTTTCAGCCATGAATGAACACTATAGATTGTAGCCCTATAGGGCGCAATGGGCTGTCATCTTGGTTTTTATGGGGAAACCAAGTTAGTGACAGCGAAACACTCATTGGCAACGGCAATACGGACAGTCAGGAAGGCGCGAGGCTTGAGCCAGGAAGCGTTCTCCGACGTGTCCAGCCGCACCTATATGAGTACGCTGGAGCGCGACTTGAAAAGTCCGACCCTGCACAAGCTGACCGAGCTGTGCGAGGTCATGGAAGTGCATCCGCTGACGCTGTTGACGCTGGCCTACGCCGGCGACGACACGCACAAGGCCGACGAACTGCTGGCGCGGGTGCGCCAGGAGTTCGAGGCCGTGCTGAAAGAGCGCGACGCGCCCTAGCGCGTCTGAATGCCCGCAAGCGGAGCGCGCAGCGCCGCCAGGCGCGAAGGCGTGAGGGATTGAAGCCGAATGGACATGACGCCATTGGCGGCATGGGGCGCAGCCCGAAAGCCCGGCGGCGCAATGCGCCGACACGCCATGCTGTTCCTACTGCCACGGGCTTCGAGCCATTCGACCATCACCAATGCAATGCTGGCCTTGGACATGCGGGACATGGGGCAACTGCCGAAACCCTGTGCGTGCGATGCTGCGATCAGCAGCACCGCGCCCCGCCGCAATGGGCGGGGCGCGGTGGGCGGCCGTCAGGCCGCCTTGGGCTTGCTGCGCGACCAGATGAGGTCGTGCGTGTCATTCTCGCCTTCGATCAGGCGGGCATAGACCGTCGCCGGGAATGAAGGATCGTCGATGGCCACCGACAGGTAATCCCGCCCGGCCTCGCTGGTTTTCTTCCACGCCGCGCCGAAGTCGTGGCCGGCCGCTTGCAGGCGGAAGTCCGGGGCGCTTTCGTTCTCGCCCTTGTCGTTGGGAACCAGCTTGACCTTGAAGTTGAGGGTCAGGGTGCGGAGCTGGCCGGTGAAGCCGTCTTTCTCTGCGGTGAAGGTGCCGATGTTAGCCATGATGATTTCTCCTTTCGGGTTGAACAAGGTCGCGCCAGTGCGTCCTTGTTGTGATCCGTCCGGCGGGGGATGGGCTGGCCGCACCGCGCAGCGGTCGCAACACCGTGGAGAACCTGGAAGCGAAAAGAATTTGTCCCGCGAGGAATGCGCGCAGCGCAGGGGGAATTGTTTTCGCTGGAAGGTTGCGGCCATGAAGCCCAGCCACCGCCAGGATTCACAACAACACAAGGACGTACTGGCCGCCCGCTCCCGAATGGAGGCATGGCCGACTCGGCATCCCCGCGCGACGGCTTCACCGGCCTGCGCCCTGACACGGGCAAGGACAATGCCCAGCGACAAGGTGAAAGCGTCCCTACTGCTGCTTGCGGCCCTTTGCGTGAGGCGTGGCGTGGAAGCTCCATTGCAAGGCCGGGCGGCGTGTCGGTGAACCGTCCTTCGTGACGTACAGGCGACGAACCGCCAGCGTCGAGGACGGCACGCTTTCGTGCAACCTGCGGCAGCAAGCCGGGGCGTAGTTCCACAAGCCCACCCATTGCGGCGAGGCGCGACTTTCAACGCAAGCGCAGCGCGCAGCGCCACAGGCGCGAAGGCGTGAGCGATTGACGCCGAATGGCCGTGACGGCGAAGACGGCACGGGACGCAGCCCGAAAGCCCGGCGGCGCAGTGCGCCGACACGCCTTGCATTCCCTAATGTTGCCAGCGGCGCCATGCTCTACTTACGACTCGGATACCCACACCATGAACCACTTCATCGTCATTTCCGGCTGCTCAGGCGGCGGTAAATCAACATTGCTCACCGAACTGCACCAACGCGGATATGCCGTGGTGGAAGAACCGGGACGGCGCATCGTGCAGGAACAAACGCATACGGGCGGACAAGCCTTGCCGTGGCTCGACATGGTGGCCTTCTTGCGCCGAGCCATCGACTTGGCGCGAGAAGACCATGCCAATGCTGCACACGACAACTCGCAATGGGTGTTCTTCGACCGTGGCGTGATCGACTCTGCAGCAGCATTGCAGGCGCTGACCGGCGAGCCTGTGCTGGACAAACTTGGCCAGCAGTATCGCTACCACCCCCATGTTTTCCTGGCGCCGCCGTGGCCGGACATTTATGTGCAGGACGCGGAGCGCCGCCATGACATGGCTGCCGCGCTGCTGGAATTCGAGCGGCTCCAGCGCACCTATCCGGCGCTGGGCTATACCGTTTCGCTGTTGCCCAAGGTCGGCGTAGCGCAGCGCGCCGACTTTGTACTAAAAGCCCTGGCAGTTCGCTGAACTGCCACGTGACCGCTGGGCCTTTCAACCGGGCGCGGCCACTGCCGCGACCGGATTTTTGACCACCGGCCCCAAGGCGGAACGGCTTGGGCCGGTGCTGATCGGACGGCAAAACGCCTTGGCCGAAACCAAGGCGCTTGCTTCATTAGATGAAAAGGTCAGGCGGCCAGTGCCTCGGCCTGCGGCTGCTCATTCGCCACGGCGGCGGCTTCCTCCGGTGCTTCGGCTGCCTCGTCCGTCACCACCTCCTGCGCGGCCTGCTGCGTGGCTTCGGCGGCGAAGATGGCGGGCATCCAGCCGGTGCCATCGGCCAGCCGTTCGGCTTCGCTGGCAATGTCGCCTTTTTTCAGCTTCGCCAGCCGGGTGACGTGCTCCGGTGCGAATTCGCCCACGGCTTCCAGAATCGCGGCCTTCGGTACATGCTGGAAATAGCCGTCTGCGGTCGGTTGCCACCATGCCGCCATGTCCAGCGCCACGGCGGCGGGCGATTCCGGCCAGTCCGGGGCCATGCCTTCCAGTCGATCTTGCTGGGTCAGCTTCACGCCCAGCGGCAGATCGTGGCCGTAGTGGCTGCCTTGCAAGACAGTCTGCACCATGCCATGCACCAGTGCGGCCAGCGCCACCTGCGGATGCCGGGCCACTTCGATTTGCAGCGCGGCGGTACGGTGGACGCTCAAGCGTTGCGCCAGCCGGTCGGACATGGCGGCGGGCTTGGGGGCGTCGTCGGTTTCCTCGCCGGTATCGTCGTTCCCGGCTTCGCCCTCGCTGCCGAAACCTTGCCGCAGCCGTTCAAGCGTGCGCAGCGCCTTGGCCTCGGCTTCGCGCAGCAGGCCACGATGAATCACGGCCTCACCGTTGCGGTCGATGGTGACGATGGCCCCGGCGGCAGCTTTGATGGCTTCCCCATAGTCCTGCAAGCCATCTTCCAGCGCCTGCAACTGTTCGCCCAGGCGTTCGCCTTCCTCCTGCAAGGCTTCGGCCTTTTCTTCATCGTCGGCGTCCAGGGCGACATCCACGGCTTCGGCCAGTTCGTCTAGCTTGGTTTGCAGCTTCTCAATGCATTGGGCTTTGCGCTTGTTCGGGCTGCGGCGCTGCCTCGGGGCGCGCTGGAAGGCTTGCAGGTCGGCATGGGTCGTGCCGGGGGTGGCATCCACCCATGCCCAGCCTTCGGCCTTCACCTCGGCGGCAAGGCTGGCCAGCTTGTCCTGCGCCAGCCGTTCCAGCAGCGTGGCATCGGTCAGATACACGCCGCTATCGGCTTCCGCGAACAGATCGCGGCGGGTGCCACCGCCTGCGGCCTCGTAAGCATTCAGCCCAACGAAGCGCACCAGCGGATGCCGGTGGGCATCAATCTCGCGCTCGGTCAGGCGGTCGCGCAGGTTGTGCGGGCTGCGCTGCCATGTCGGCGCATCGTAGAACGCAGCTTCCTGCGCGGTGTGGTCGTCGGTGATGGCAAGGGCCATCAACTGGTCAAGGCTCACGGCCTCGGCCCGGTAGTCGGCAAGCAGGCGCGGCGACACGTTGGCGAGTTTCAGGCGGCGCTGCACCACCAGCGGCGTGACGCTGAAATCTGCGGCAATGTCCTCGATGGGGCGGCCTTCGGCCACCAGCGCGGCGAATGTCTCGAACTGGTCGGCGGGGTGCATGGCTTCGCGCTGCACGTTCTCGGTCAGGCTGGCGGTGCGGGCGGTGCCATCGGCCACCAGTAGGCAAGGCACCTCCCATTCCTTGCTGATGCGGTGCTTCTTCGCCAGCAGCTTGAGGGCGGCAAGGCGACGGCCTCCGGCCACGACTTCGTAACGCTCGCCATCGGCGGATGCAATCACGATCAGGTTTTGCAGCAGGCCGACACGCTGGATGCTGGCGGCGAGTTCGGGAATCGACATGCGCGGGGTCTTGCGCACGTTGCGGCCCGTGGGGCGCGATACCAGCCGCGACAGCGGCACCAGAATCAGATTCTTGCTCGGGTCGGCGGCTTCCAGCAACACGGCAGGCGTGGCGCTGGCAGTGGCGTGGATGGCTTGGGCTTCGGTGTGGTTGATGGCGTTCATGGTGAAAACTCCTTGCGATGATGGAATGCAGCAGCGAATGACGCGGCAAGGGTTGCTGCCTGCCCCTGCCGCGCAGGGGAATCAGGCTTTCAACTGGCGCAGGCCATCGGCCAGCAGCCACAGGGCGCGATTGAGGCGAATATCGGAATCAATGCCCTGCACCGGGCGGGTCTGCTGGCGGCGTCCGTTGGCGCTGCGCCCGTGCAAACCGCCTTTGGTCAGGTTCTCTTGGGTGCGGTTGAACACGCTCCACAAGTCCAGGCGGCAGTCATCGAACCGGCGCGGCATCAGGATTTGCGATTCGGTGATGGGTGCGGGCTTGTCCGGGTCGTCGTACTTGAGCGATAGCGCGGCGCGGGCGAACACTTCGGCCTCGCCTTCGTCCAGCGTGATGGCCTGCATGGATTCGCGGGATTCCAGCGCCGGGGCAAAACCGTGCAGCACCTGATAGGCACCTTCGATCACTTGTCCGGCCACGTCACCCTTATGCGGCACGCGCACATCGGCCACGGTATCGCCGCAAACAAGGCCATTGCTGCACACGAAACGGAACATGCCGGCCAGCATCTGGTAGCTGCTGGTGCCATCGTGCGAGTTCAGCAGGATGATTTCGTTGGCTTCGCCTCGGGCGTTGATCTGGCTGGCATGGCGCAGCCGGATCATGTGCTTGGTGTAGTCGCGCCGGTCTTCGTGGCGGGTGCGGGTCTGCGTCACCATGAAGGGCTGAAACCCTTCCTTGCGCAGTTCGGTCAGCACCGTGGCGGTGGGGATATAGGCGTAACGCTGGGAACGGCTTTCGTGGGGCGCTTCCGCAAAGATGGACGGAGCCACGCGGTGAATCTGGTCATCGGACAGCGGGGAGTCGCTGCGCAGTACCGGGGAACGGGAAGCGAAACGGGATGCAAGCATGGTCTTTCTCCTGACGAAAAGGGTTAGCTGTTCACACCGGATTCCTAGATTCGGAGCCCAGCCTTTCGGCTGTTCGGTGCGGTTGGCACGAGGAACCCGGTTGGCCCTATTGCCACCGTCTTTCCTGAGTTCATCGCCCGCGACGGTAAGGAGCCCACGGACGTGGGTCGTCAAGGAGAAAAGCGTCAGGGTTGGTGCGGCCCGCAGGCGCAGCCGAGGACACGGCCTGGCGCGCCTTGATGGCACGCGGCCACGGGCTACAGTCGCGAGCAAGGTGATGGAGTCAGGAGAGACGGCTGGGGCCGCCGCGATGTGCAGATCGCACGCAAGCGAAGCGCGCAGGCCCGAAGCTGGAAGCCGGGCCGTAGGCGTCAGGGATGTGGAAGGCTGGCGAATGCCAGTCCCGTCAGGGATGAGCGAATAGCGAACCTGGAGCAGCGCGGTCCGCGAAACGGAGACGCAAGGAAGTATTTCGCTTATTATCTATTTGTGTTAGGAAACTTTCAAAATTGAAAGCGAGCACTTAGGAAATTCGGAGTAGCAAGCCGCGTCGCTATGAAACGATGGACGTTCCGGCTAAAGGGGAAATTGATGGAAATTGGCGAATCAGTTGTCAAGGCAGTCATACTGCATCAAGTTGGAAACCGCCTGCGGGAGGAGCCTTTGATTCTGGCGGAAAAATGCTTCGCCATCACAGAAAGCATTTCTCAAGTAATACTTGGCGGTTATTTCCGCGGAATTTTCAGCGAAAGAAACAAGTATGTGCTGAGTCATGAGAGTGACATGGCTTTAAATGATGTGGCGCATCACTCATCAAGCTTCTTTAGAGAAGAGATAACTTTCGAAGAATTATCTAAAAACTTGGCCAGTCACTTATATTCTTCGACCCACCACCCAAACGTTGCGTCTGGTGATCTCTTTGTTATTCTTTTTGACAACCTAAAGGTGGATGGAGAATGCCGCTCTGCAATTGGAATCTATAAATCGGAATCAAAGCAGCAATACTTGTCAGCGCATATAGATGGACAAACACAGAAACTCGAAGTCTCAATCGGAATAAATCCTGATTTGATTGATAAAGGAGTCTTAATTATTAGCGGCTCCGATGTTATTTATGCGATTGATCGACTTAGCAGTCGGACAAAATACTGGATTGATGATTTTCTGAAAGCAAAGCAAATTCCAGATGAAAGAGTCAAGTCGGCCGTAGCTACCGGACTGATAGAAAAAGTCCGTGAGAATATTGAAAGCCCTACTGCACGACAGGACTTTTATCGAGAAGTCATTGCCTTATGCAATAGTAAAGAAAAGGTTCTTGGCGAAGAAATCAGGGAAGTTTCAGAAAAATATGTGCATCCTGATTTATGGAGCAAAGAGCTTGACAGACTTGTTGAGCGCAAAGGGCTCGTTGATACAAGAGAAATCAGCATTTCCGCAAAAAAACTTCAGGCAAAGTTAAGTCGAATTTTTAATCGCATTAATATAGGCAACGACATTGGCTTGGTTATACCCGATGGTCTTATTTTTAGCGATGCAGTTTTTACGAACGATGGTGATTCAATACTAATAAACGTAACATTGGAGAGGAATAATGGGTGAGTCTTCAAAAACTTCCGGGGAGAATGGAGAGAAAATAACAGAAGAACTACTGAAATTGATCGGATGGGAGAATCTTCTGAAAGGCGTAAGTGTGCCTTGTGTCAATAAATCTCATAGCCGCGAAAAAACGCACGGAAATGATTTTATCTTCATCTATGACAATCCACTCCATGACAGCCGAACAGACGTAATTTACATCTCTTCTAAAAATGTTAAAAAAGGATATCCAAAAGGAGATCAAGGCGTCAGGACTGAATTCAAAAAACACTTATCCGAACTTGATGAAATTGTCTCATGTTCTAAAATAAGTTCTGAAGTTTCTCAGAAACTACAAACCTTCCAAGGTCGTCGCCAGAAAAAGCACGTGGGTCTTCTTGTCTGGCTGCATGGAGACAGTAAAAATCTAGATAGAGACATTAAGCCGGCCTTAAGCAACATTCAGCTTGACTTATCCTCTAACTCCCCCCTATATCTTTTGGATATGTCACGAGCCTCATTTATAAAAGAGGCAATTAGCCATTTCAGAGGAATCAAGCAAGGGAAAGAATATAATTTCTACTATCCAAAACTAGGAAACGTTATCGCCTCTGCAGACGAGCGATATGGTGACGTTCTGCCAATAGAACTTATAGCTTCAGATCTTATCCCTATCAGATTCATGCTAGGAGAGAAACCTTCTCTGTGCCTATATGTAAAACAAGCGTTTTCGGAAGAATCCCTGAAGAAAATTTGCAGCCTGGCTTTCGACTTCGCTGATGGGTGGGTTGAGGAAATTTTTATTGGCTTGGAAAGCTATCACCCGGCAGATGACAAACAAGAAAAAGATTCTGTCCTGATGGCTTATCAAGAGAGAAAGGCACGCATTAAAGTATTTTGCTACAAAGAATCCATTCTTGATCTTTTGGAGTGCTGATCATGAGCATCACGACCAAACAAGCCCCGGCCAAACAGTTTGATTATGAAAGGGCCATGCTGTGGGGGGATCGCTTAAGAGTGCTCCTCAATAGCGACCACATCAGCAATGGTGAAATAACAGAAACACTTAAGGAAAAAGGGATATTCATAGGTAGCACCAGCAAGTCAGACACGGTCCCACTTCTTAGCGCTTCTTTATTGACCCCCGCTGAGTTTAAGAGGCTTGTTGAAAAATCTTTTACAAGAGAATCAGGAAAAAAATATTCGTCTTGTAGTTTTAAGCTATCGTCTCCCACTGCTGACTGGCAAACAGAAATTCTTAATGGTTTCGAATCAGCAATTGAGGGGATTAAACTGGAAGATGATCGTGAGTTTGCATCCGAGCCATCTATCTCGATTGATCCCGAGGGAAATGTTAGGATTTCATATTCATTGCGAGTGTTGGATTTTAGTAAAGACTGGATAGAACAAGAAGTTGTTTATCCAGGTGAAGTCCTACTTAAACAGTCAGGTAGCGGCTTGGAGATCGAGGTCAACAGATTTAGAACATCCAAGGACACAAATAAGCTCAACGACGCAATTTCAGGGGCCATTGGCAAGTTCTACAAATCAAAAGGCACCATATTAGATGAAAAACCAGAATCCATTGCCTTTGATGACTTCACAAACAGCGAACGAATTCGATTCTTTCTTCAGTTGACAGCAGCAAATAGCCCAGAGTTTTCATTTAAGGAAATCGGTAATTTTGAGATTATTCGAGACCAGGAAGCTGGTGCTCTACCGAAAGAACAGAGAATTGAATGGATGGAAGGACATGTAAACAAAATACAAATTAAAGGAAGTGATCTCGGAAAGATATTTCTTCTTCACGAGCCAAACTACTATCAATATTACTATTTAATAAAGATGACGGCTACTTATGCGTTTAAATTTGGCGCAAATGCAGGCGACTGCGGTGTTGAGTTTTCTTTCTTTGGAAAGACGTCAAGAGATGACAACTATTCTGGCACGACGTTTGATTTTGGTATTGAAAGGCTTCCTAGGCTAGAAGAGGGAAGCAAAAACCAGGTGAGAAAATCAATCATCCAGAAAATTCAAGAAGCAAGAGATGCGGCTTTCAAGCATGTTAAATCTTGATTTTTTGATCTTAAATTTTCACCAACTCTCTTGATAGGCTACTGAAATACTGCTTTTGACCTGCAGGCACAGGTAATTACCTGTCTTCTTCAGCATTTCCGGAGCGGAATGTAACTGGAATAAAAACCACTGAGGCCGCCCCTTAGAGAGATCAACCAGTATTTCAGCAGCCTGTTGAGGTGAAATCACAAGCACTTCTGAAGAGTGCTCAAAATTAGAAATGGGCCGAAGCCCAAGGTTCACAAGAACCCATACTCTGCAAACGACGTCGAATGTGCCCCAGCCACAATGACGTGATCCAGTATGCGAACCTCCACCAGCCCCAGCGCTTCCTTGAGTCGCTGTGTCAGCACCTTGTCGGCACTGCTTGGATCAGGATTTCCGCTCGGATGGTTGTGCGAGATGATGACTGCTGCTGCATTAAGCCGCAGCGCCTCCTTGACCACTTCACGCGGATACACCGATGCACTGTCGATGGTGCCGTGAAACATCTCTCGGTACTCGATCAGCCGATGGCGCGTATCCAGAAACAGCACCGCAAAGACTTCATGCTCGAAACCTGCCAGCTTATTGCGCAGGTACTCTTTGACCAGCGCCGGCGAAGTGAACTCAGCACCACGCTGCATCTTCAGCTCGATGGCCTGGCGTGCCGCTTCAAGAATTTGATCCACCGATGCCGGCAGGTAGCGCCCTTGGGCATCACGCACCAGCAAAGCGTCATCGAACGAGGAAAAGGACAGTTGCGACATGATCGTGCTCCGGTTGCTCGGGCGGAATTGCCCGGAACCGTGGCCAGCACGGCGCAGCGCAAGCAGTCAGGGATCGAAGACGGTCGACAGGCCGCAAGCGTGCGAGCACGCGAAGTCATTGACGGCGAGAACGCCGTGATACGGTGAAGGGAACAGCAAGACCGCCTACACCCCACTCAGCCACACCCCCGCCGTTGGCAAGTGCGCAGCACGCGCAGGCCCGGATCAGCGATCCAGGCCGGAGGCGTCAGGGATCTGCGCCGAATGGCTGTGATTCGGTACGAAGCACGGGGCGCAGCCCGCGAGCCCGACGGCGGTACGCCGGGGCGCACAACTATGGCTTGTCGTCCTTGAGGGACAGCGTTCCGCGAGATTCGAGCAAACGCCGCGTGTTCTCCAGCTCTTTTTGCAGCAATTCAGCATCCGGCAGCACGGTGCGATAGTTCGCCGCCATCACCTTGGTCGGCAGACCATCCAGCGCATACCGCGCCAGGGCATGGCCCTTGTCGGCGCACAGGATCAGGCCAACTGGCGGGTTCTCGTCCGGGTAGGCCCAATGCTCCTTGGCATAGTTGCAGTACATATGCATCTGCCCCACATCGGCATGCGTCAGGCTGCCCAGCTTCAGGTCGATGATGACCAGGCAGCGCAGCTTCCGATGAAAGAACAGCAGATCTACCCGATACCAGGTCTGGTCGATACGCAAGCGCCGCTGCCGCCCGACAAAGGTAAAGCCTTCCCCCAGTTCCAGCAGGAAGTCCTCAAGACGCTGGATCAAGGCCGCTTCCAGATCGGATTCCGAATATTCGTCCTTGAGGTCGAGGAACTCCAGCACATACGGGTCTTTGATGGCGTCATTGGGCGTGACGGCATCCTCGGGTTTGGCCACCGCCCCCTTGACCAGCATCGCCGCCTTGTCTTTGGACAAGGCCGTGCGCTCGTAGAACTGACTTCCAATCTGCCGGTCGAGCTGGCGCACGCTCCAGCCGCCGCGCAGCGCCTCGGCCTCGTAGAACTGACGGGCATGGTCATCCTTGACCGACAGCAGCCGGACATAGGCCGACCACGGCAAGGTGAAGGCCTGGGCCAGTTCGGAGAGGTCGAATTTCCGAGACACTGTCTGGGATTTCTCGACAGGCGACTCATTTCCCAATTTCCCAGACACTGTCTGGGAAATCTCGGGCTGGGCGTATGCGAGGAAAAAACGCCGCATGCTCTCCAGGTTGTTGACACCGAATCCACGCCCGAATCGGGCCGTCAAGTCGGCGGACAGGCGCTCCATCAACTGCTCGCCGTAACCGGCCCGTCGCCTCCCTTTCTGCTCGGCTTCGACGATCCGGCGGCCAATCTCCCAATAGCTGGCCGTCATCAATGCATTGACACTGCGCGCCGCTGCCTGACGCGCAGCATCCAGCAGCTCGACGATGCCGCCGTGGATGCCGGCATAGCCAGCCGGTAAGGAGGCGGGCTTCCGCGTTGCCACAGGTGTCTTCCTTGTCATGCTGTCACCTCCATAGAACGGGATGCACCGGTAATCGCCAGCCGCCGATTCGCCACCAGTTCGGCCGCGTCCCGTACCGGCTTGTCCTCGGTATGAACATAGTGCATAAACATGGCCACGGTCTTGTGGCCTGTGAGCTTCATGCCCACCTTGGTCGGCACGCCCGAGTTGGCAATGTCGGTCGTCGCCCGGTGACGGATGCCATGCGTGCCAACGTGGGGCACGCCAGCGGCCTTGAGCACGCGCGTCCAGCCGCCGTAGTGCTCACCGTGGGTCATGTGCCGGGTGGGATCGTTCGGCGAAGGCAGGACATAGGGGCAGCCTTCCCGACGCGGCGCGGTGGACAGCAGCCGATAGGCTTCCTCGCTCATGGGCTTGGAAATGCCGCCGGTCTTGCTGTCAGGCCAGACGACTCGGCGCTTTTCCAGATCAACCCATGCCCATTCGAGCGGGCAGATTTCGGAGCGCCGGGCGGCGAACTCGAATTGCAGGCGAATCGCCAGCGGGATGACGTAGTTCTCCAGTCCCTCGGCTTCCAGATGCTCCAGGTGACAGAAGACCCGCACCAGCTCGTCATCGACGATAAGCCGGGTTTCCTTGCCGGGTGGGTACATCGGGACGTGGCGGCACGGATTGGTGCCGTCAGGGCGCAGCCCCCACACTTCGGCCAGGTTGAACATCTTGCGCAGCACGCCGAAGGTGCGGTTGGCCTCGGCCTGCTTGTAGGCCAGCTTCTTCATCAGCGCGGCCACGTCCGGGCGCTTCACGTCCTGCACCTTCATCCGGCCCATGATCGGGATGATGCAGCGGTCAATGACGCCCTGATAGCCGCGCTGCGTGCTGGGCTTGTTGCGCTGCTTGGAGTAGTCCTCCATGAAGGTGTGGCAAAACTCCTTCATGGTCGGTGCCTTGCGGGCCGCGTTCTTGGCCGCGCTGGGATCGCCACCCTTGCGCACCTCGGCCAGCCATTCCTGCGCCATCGTGCGCGCCTGATCGACCGTCAGTTCCCCGTACTGGCCCAGCGCTGGCTTGCGGCGCTCGCCGGCATTCGTGCGGTACTGGAGCATGAACACCTTGCGGCCCGCCGGGGTGATCTTGCACAGGAAGCCAGGCACCACGGTATCCCGCAGTTCGATGGCCTTGTCTTGGGGTTGTGCCGCATCGACTGCGGACTTGGTGAGCTTGATCTTCGCCATGATGACTCCTCGGAAAGCCCGGTTTCCAAGAGCCGCATGGGAGCCACGCGAGGGGAAGCCGGGTCAAGTTTCGGAAAGCACCGGCATATGTTGAACTCGCCTAAGTGATTGATAAACCTGCTGTATCGAACCTTGGCGTAGTCCAGCGAATTGCGGCACTGGAGTCATCGTGAAACAAAAAAAGGCCGCTTCCATCAAGCGGCCTTTTTTAAATTTTTTACTTTATTGATAGCAGCTTGCGCTTAATCAATCAGTAAAACTTCAACGCGTCGTGCTTTATCGTTACTGCCATTGGCCAGAGTGTGCTCTGGTTTTACAAGCTCTAGCAACGCCTCGTCCACCCCCAATTTCAGCAACAGATCGCGCACAGCCACCGCGCGGCGTTTGGCCAGTTCGACATTCAACGCCGCATCGCCAGTGGCATCATGAAAGCCAGAAATGCGTATCCGCTGGCCCGCTTTGGCCCCTTCCAGCACGGTGGCCAAGGCTTCTTGCGCTCCAGGGGCCACGTCAGTTTTGCCCTTGGCAAAAAAGAACTTCACCTTATTGCCATCCACGCGCACGGCCGCTTGCTCGGTCAGCACCACGGCCGCCGGGGCCAGGGCAGCGGGCTCCAGCGGGGCGGGGGTCGCATCGACTGCGGCCGCTGTGGCAGAGGCAGGCACGGTGGTGGCCACCGCCAGCCCACTGCGCTGGGCCGCAAAGCCGACCACACTGGCAACTACCGCAGCCACCAAGGTAAACACCAAACCCAGGGCAAAGCGTTGTTGATCATCCCCATTGGCCGCCGGCATAAAAGCACTCCTTGAATAAAAATCGTGGGGCGCATTGTAGTAAAACACCTTGGTCGATTCTTCAAGATTTTTTGCACTCCGGTGCGTATTTCAGCAGCGCCCCTGCGCTGCGCCCAGGACCTTTTGCTGTATGTCTGACCTTCCCCACACCATCGCCCAGTTGCGCAAAAGTTATGGCCGCGCTGAATTAAATGAAGCCAGCACACCGGCCAATCCCTTAGAACTGTTTGCGCAATGGCTGCAAGAAGCCATCAACGCCCAGCTGCCCGAGCCCAATGCCATGACCCTGGCCACCGTGAGCAGTGCCATGCGCCCGAGCACGCGGGTGGTGCTGATCAAAGGTTTTGATGCGCGGGGCATCGTCTGGTACACCAATTACCAAAGCCGCAAAGCCCAAGAGCTGGCGGCAACCCCCTTTGCCGCGCTGCAATTTCATTGGGTTGAGCTAGAGCGTGTGGTGCGCATCGAAGGGCGCGTGGAAAAGGTCAGCGCCGAAGAAAGCGATGCTTACTTTCACAGCCGCCCCTTGGATTCGCGCATTGGTGCTTGGGCCAGCCCGCAAAGCCAGGTGATTGCCGGGCGCAGCGTGCTGGTCACCAACGCGGCCAAATACGGGGCGCAATTTTTGCTCAACCCTCCGCGCCCGCCACATTGGGGCGGCTACCGCCTGGTGCCCGAGCAATGGGAGTTTTGGCAAGGGCGCAAAAGCCGTTTGCATGACCGTTTGCGCTACCGCCCCGAGGAGAGCGCCCCTGCCGATGCCTGGGTGCGCGAGCGCCTGGCACCCTAGGCTTTAGGCTTTACTTGATCGACTGCAAGATGGTGCGAAAGTGCGGGTGCTCGCAATCGCGCAGCCACTCAAACAGCACCATTTCGGTGGTGACCAACTCAGCGCCCGCCCCTGCCAGGCGGTCAAATGCCGCATCGCGGTTGCGCTCGGTGCGCGAGCTGCAGGCATCGGTGACCACCCAGACATCCATTTCCTCGGTCAGTAAATCCAGCGCGGTTTGCAGCAGGCAGACATGGGTTTCACAGCCGGCCAGCACAATCGTGGGGCGCTCTGGTTCGGCCACTTCAGGTTTGCGCAAATGCTTGGGCAGGCTGCGGGCATTGCCCCCTGCTGGGCGAGCCGGTGGGCGCAAGGTGTCAAGCAATTCTGGGGTGGCCGCGCTGAAGCTCATCTTGTGCAGCGTTTTATCGGCCAGGGCCGCCAGAGCCGGCACATTGCCGCCCAGTTTCAACGGGTTTTGCTCGGTCGCCCAAATTGGCACCTCCAGCAGCCGCGCGGCTTGGGCCAAGCGCAAAGCGTTGGCCACCACCTGCTCGCCATCGCGCATGGCGGGCATCAGTTTTTCTTGGTAATCGACCAGCACCAACTGGCATTCATCCACATCCAAGAGCATTGCGATTTCCTTTTTAATTCACACGAGAAAGCTGGCATTTTTACCTTTTTTACTGGCTTCAAATGCTTCGCCTGAAAAAACAAACGTGTTACCCTTGCGGGATGCCTTTTTCACGCTGCCTTTTTGCCCTTACCCTGTTTGTCAGCTCAGCGCTCCAAGCGCAAACAGCACCCAGTCCGGACAACGCCGCATTAGTGCAAGCGTTTTCCTATGCGCTGGACGATGTGAGTACCTTTTCCGTACCGTCGGCGGCACTGGAGCTGGATACCGAGGCCTTGTCCATCACCGCCACACCCTCCCCTTCGGCAAGCAGCAACGCCGGTGATGCCGCCGAGCACGACTGGCTCCCCCAGATTACCCATGCTGGCGAGACTGTGGCCCACAACACCAAGCAGCTGATCAGCACCGCCATCCAATTCATGGGGGTCCCCTACCGCCGTGGTGGCAGCAATGCGGCCTCTGGCTTTGATTGCAGCGGCTTTGTGCGCAACGTGTATGCCGATGCCCTGGGCTTGGTGCTGCCACGCGTAGCCCGTGACCAAGCCAATGCCACCAAAAAGATTGAAAAGAAAGAATTGCGCCCCGGTGACCTGGTCTTTTTCAACACCATGCGCCGCACCTTCAGCCATGTCGGTATTTATCTGGGCGAAGGCAAGTTCATCCACTCCCCCCGCTCGGGCGCCAAGGTGCGCATTGAGAGCATGAATACCAAATACTGGAGCGCCCGCTTCAACGGTGCCCGCCGCGTGGCATCGGTAGCCAGCTTGAGCAGCACGGGTGCTGCCAATTACTCTTTGGCCCCTTAAGGAAAGCCTGCTTGCTGCCCGCTTTGAGCGTCACTTTCAAGCTTCTTGCCCCGTGCTTTTCATAGAAAAAGGCCTGCTCCACTCGGGCAGGCTTTTGAATTGACTCCTTATGCCCACCTCCGAAAAAGACCCTTCCAAAATCAACGTCGTGCGCTGGGCCATCGGTCTGCCCGTCGGTTTTTTTGCCGTGTTGATGCTCATCAGCAAGCTCTTGTTTACCACCTCCCCGGACACCGAGGCCCAGTGGATCGAGCGGGAAACCATTCGCCAATGCTGGAAAGAGTTGGAGCGCAAACCCGAAGACGACAAACCCAAGCACTTTGCTGGCAAAGAAGATTGCGAGCGGCTGGAGTTTGACTTCAAGGCCCGCTGGAATACCAATCCCTAATTACAGGATTACAACAAGGCCGCAACCGCCTGGGGCTGCAACTGCGCTTGCAGCTTGACCACATGGCCAATGATGATGAGCGCCGGGGCCTTGATATTTTCATCTTTGGCCAGTTGCGGCAGGTTCGCGACGGTGCCGGTCACGCAGCGCTGCTCGGGCAGGCTGGCTTTTTCGACCAACGCGGCCGGCGTATCTCCCGGCAAACCATGGGCCAGCAACTCGCGGCAAATGATGGGCAAGGTGCCAATGCCCATGTAAATCACCACCGTTTGGCGCGGGCGCGACAGGGCTTGCCAATCCAAGGCCACTTCGTTGGCCCCGCGCAAATGCCCCGTGGCCAGCACCAGGGTGGCCGAATAATCGCGGTGGGTCAGCGGAATGCCAGCACAAGCGCCCGCGCCTTGGGCAGCGGTAATACCGGGAACGACCTCAAAGGGAATGTCTTGCTCGGCCAGCACCTGGGCTTCTTCGCCGCCACGGCCAAAGATATAGCCATCGCCGCCTTTTAAGCGCACCAGATCGTGCCCGGCCTGGGCCAGGCGCACCATCAGATCAATGATGCTTTCCTGCGCCAGCGTGTGGTGCGAGGCCACTTTGCCCACATAAATCATCTCAGCCCCGGCGGGCACCAGCGCCAGCACATCTTTGCTGACCAGGTTGTCGTACAGCACCATCGTTGCCTGCTCCAGGGCGCGGGCCGCACGCACTGTGAGTAAATCGACGGCCCCCGGGCCGGCACCCACGAGCGTGACCTTGCCAGGGCGGCAGCCGTCTCCAACCGGGGTGAACCAGCGAGCTTGTTCGACGAAATCCATGTTCTTCCTTCATCAGTCATTGGTGGCGCTGCAACGCATTGTTCGAGGATTGGCGCAAAGCGTCCTTAAACCAGTTTAAGGATTATTCCCTATTGCCACGGCACGATTGTGGCTATGGATTGAACGCCTGAAGGACTGGTCATGACCAAGCATTTTTTTACGCGCTGGCCCTGGGGGCTGATCGCCACCCTGACCGCTGCCACGGTCAGCGCACAGCCCGTGCCAACACCCGCAGCGGCCCCGTTGATCCCTGCCCAGCGCATCGAGGCCCTGACCCACATGGTGCGCCAAGACTGTGGCTCCTGCCACGGCATGCGTTTAACGGGCGGGCTGGGCCCAGCCCTGACCGCTGAGGCATTAACCGCCAAACCCCCTGAATACCTGCAAGCCGTGATTTTGCATGGCATCCCTGGCACGCCCATGCCGCCCTGGAGCGCCATGCTCACCGCGCCCGAGGCGCAATGGATTGCGCAGCAATTGTTCCAAGGTTTTCCACTTGAGAAGTTAGAGAAATAAGGAGTCCCGCCCCATGTCCACATTGCACCGCCGCGCTTTACTTTCGCTGACTGCCGGGGCCGGCCTGTTGGCCGCTGGCTGCGCCAACACCACCAGCACGGCCACCACCCCTGCTGCCCCAGCCCTGCAAGGCACGGGCGACTTGGGCGTGGTGATTGAACGCGCCCTGGGCGCACTCACGCTGGTCAATACCTCCACGCGCCAAGCCATTGGCCGGGTCGAGGGTTTGGGAGACTTATCGCACGCATCCGTCGTATTTTCGCGCGATGGCCGCTATGCTTTTGTTTTTGGCCGCGATGGTGCCGCCACCCGCGTAGACATCCTGGCGCAAAAAATCACCCACCGCGTGATGCAGGCGGGCAATTCAATTGGCGGGGCCATCAGCGACGATGGCCGCTTGGTTGTGGCGCAAAACTACACGCCCGGTGGCATCAAGGTGTTTGATGCCGCCACGCTGGAGCTGTTGGCCGATGTGCCCGCCACCATGCCCAATGGCCAGCGTTCGCGCGTGGTCGGGCTGGCCGATTTGCCGCAGCGGCGCTTTGTTTACAGCCTGTTTGATGCCGGGGCAATTTGCATTGCCGATTGCAGCGATCCGCGCCAGCCCAAAGTGACCACCCTGCCCAATATTGGCAAGCAGCCCTACGATGCCCTGCTCTCGCCCAATGGCCGCACCTACATTGCCGGCCTCTTTGGCGAAGATGGCCTGGCCATGGTCGATATGTGGGCACCCAAGCTGCAAGTGCGCCGCATTCTGGGCGGCTACGGGCGCGGCGAGCAACCGCTGCCGGTGTACAAAATGCCCCATTTGCGTGGCTGGGCCATTGCGGGCCAGCACGCCTATCTGCCCGCTGTGGGCCGGCACGAGGTGTTGGTGGTCGATACCACCACCTGGGAAGAAGTGGGCCGCATCCCCGTGGCCGGGCAACCCGTGTTTGTCATGGCCCGCCCGGATGGCCGCCAGGTGTGGGTGAATTTTTCGGTGCCCGATTACCACCGCGTGCAAGTCATCGACACCCCCAGCCAAACCATCATCGACACCCTGGAGCCCGGCAAAGCCGTGCTGCACATGGAATTCACCCCCCGGGGCGAATCGGTGTGGATCAGCTGCCGCGACAGCCACCAGGTGCAGGTGGTCGACACCCACACCCGCCAGTTGCAGGCCAGCTTAAAAGTGGATGCGCCCAGCGGCATCTTCTTTACCGCCCGCGCCCAGCGCATGGGGTTTTAGGCCATGCAACAAGCCCACAGCCCCACCGAGCTGGCCCTGCTCAACCACTGGCAGCGCGACTTTCCCCTGGTGGATGCACCCTTTGCCGCGATCGCCCAGCAAGAACAGTTGCCCACGGCACAGGTGCTGGCCACCTACGCCCAGCTGCAGCAGCGCGGGTCACTCAGCCGCATTGGCGCGGTTTTTGCCCCCGGCGCTGGCGGCGCATCGCTGCTGGCAGCCATGGCCGTGCCGCAGCAGCAGCTGGAGACCGTGGCCGCCATCGTCTCCCGCTTTGCCGGGGTCAATCACAACTACGAGCGCGAGCACCGGGTAAACCTGTGGTTTGTCGCCACCGGCAGCGATGCCGACCAGGTGGAGCAGCTGCTGCAAAGCATTGAGGCCGCCACCGCCCTGCCCGTGCTGCGCCTGCCCATGCTGCGCCCGTACCGCATCGACACTGGGTTTGACCTGCGCCAGGCGCAATCCACCACCAGCGGGGCCACCCACTGGGCCCCGGCCCCTATCGCTGCGCACGATAAGCCGCTGGCCGCCCTGGCCGAGCAGGGCCTGCCTTTGGTCGATGCGCCTTTTGCCATGTGGGCCAAGGCCTTGCATACCGATGTTGATACCGTGCTGCAGCGCCTACAAGCCTGGCTTGATGCCGGGCTGATGAGCCGCTTTGGCGTGGTCGTGCGCCACCACGAGCTGGGTTTTTCGGCCAACGCCATGACGGTGTTTGACGTGCCGGCCGCCCAGGTCGATGCCTGCGGGCTGGCGCTGGCCCAAGTGCCGGGGGTGACCCTGGCCTACCAGCGCAGCCGCGCCCCCGGGTGGGATTTCAACCTCTACTGCATGGTGCATGGGCGCGACCGTGCGGCGGTGCTGCACACCGTAGAGCACGCCATTGCCCACGCTGGTTTAAGCGGACTGCCCCGGGCCACCTTGTTCTCTTTGCGCCGCTTCAAGCAAACCGGGGGGCAACGGTTTAGCACGTCAAACACTAAATTGATAGCTTTTGCCGCTGATTAAATAAAGACTTGAAAGCACTTTATGCCTGAAAACATTCAATCCATTGCGGCACTAGCTGCGGAAGATGCACTATTGATCAACCACCTGCACGGCGGTTTTCCTTTGGATGAGCGCCCCTTTGCCACCGTTGGGGCGCAACTGGGCTGGAGCGAAGAGCGCGTCATTGAGCGCCTGCACCAGCTGCTGGCGCGGGGCGTGCTCACCCGCTTTGGCCCCCTGTTCCAAATCGAACGCGCTGGCGGCCAGTTTGTGCTGGCGGCCATCGCCGTGCCCGAAGAGCGCTTTGATGTGGTCAATACCGTGGTCAATAGCTTCCCCGAGGTGGCGCACAACTACCGCCGCACCCACCGCTTGAATATGTGGTTTGTGGTGGCGGCCGAAACCCCGGCGCTGGCGCAAACCGCCATTGCGCGCATTGAAGAGGCCGTGGGCCTGCCCGTGTACGCCTTCCCCAAGGAAGAAGAATATTTTGTCGAGCTGCGCCTGCCCGCCCAGGCCAGCCAAGGAGCGCCCCATGGCCTTGACTGATTTTGACCGCGCCCTGATCGCCGCCACCCAAGGCGGCCTGCCCCTGGTGGCCCGCCCCTACGAGGCCGTTGGCGCGATGCTGGGCGTGAGTGGCGAACAGGTGCGCCAGCGCCTGGCCAGCATGCTCAACAGCGGCCTGATTCGCCGCATCGGCGCTGTGCCCAACCACTACCGCCTGGGCTACACCGCCAACGGCATGAGCGTGTGGGATGTCGAAGATGAGCAGGTGCAAGCCCTGGGCCAACGCATTGCCAAGCTGCCCGGCGTTTCGCACTGCTACCGCCGCCCGCGCCATTTGCCCGAGTGGCCGTACAACCTGTTTGCCATGCTGCACGGCACCAGCCGCGCTGCTGTCGAGCAGCAGGCCCAAGAGCTGGCCGCCATTTTGGGCGCTGCCTGCCGGGGCCACGACATTTTGTATTCCACCACGATTTTGAAAAAAACCGGCCTGCGCTTGAAAAACTAAGCCACCACAAAGGAATCCTGCCCATGTTTCGTATCAGCCAATACATGCGCGAACTGGCGCACGCCGAGCAAACCGGCCACTACCCCGAGGTGCGCGAGCGCAAAGCACGCGGCCCGGTGGTGATCTGGAACCTCATTCGCCGCTGCAACCTCACCTGCAAGCACTGCTACGCCCTGTCGGCCGACCACGATTACGTGGGCGAACTGACCCTGCCCGAAGTCTTTACCGTGATGGACGATTTAAAGGGCTTTGGCGTGCCCGCGCTGATTTTGTCCGGCGGCGAGCCACTGTTGCGGCCGGATATTTTTGACATCTCCGCCCAGGCGCGAAAACTGGGCTTTTACACCGGCCTCTCGACCAACGGCACGCTGATTGACCGCCCGCTGGCCCAGCGCATCGCCCAGGAAGGCTTTGACTACGTAGGCATCAGCCTGGATGGCCTGAAGCCCACGCACGATAAATTTCGCCGCCTGGACGGGGCCTTTGACCGCAGCTTGGCCGCCGTGCGTTTTTTGGGTGAATTGGGGGTCAAGGTGGGCCTGCGCTTCACCATGACGGCCATGAACGCGCACGACCTGCCCAACCTGCTGCAGTTGATGAAGGACGAAGGGGCGAACAAGTTCTACTTCTCGCACCTGAACTACGCCGGGCGCGGCAACATCCACCGCGACAAAGATGCCCACCACCTGGCGACACGCGATGCCATGAACCTGCTGTTTGACCGCGCCTGGGCGGATGCACAAGCGGGCTGCATGGACGATTACGTCAGCGGCAACAACGATGCCGACGGCCCCTTTTTGCTGCACTGGGTGCGCCAGCACCTGCCGCACTGGGAAAGCGCCCTGACCGAGCGCCTGACCCGCTGGGGCGGTAACGCCAGCGGGCAAATGGTGGCCAACATCGACAACCTGGGCCACGTTCACCCCGACACCATGTGGTGGCACCACGACCTGGGCTGCGTGCGCGATCGGCCTTTCTCGGAAATCTGGAACGACACCTCCGACCCGCTGATGGCCGGGCTCAAGCAACACCCCCGCCCGGTGCAAGGGCGCTGCGCCGGGTGCAAGTACCTGGCGATTTGCAACGGCAACACCCGCGTGCGGGCGCAGCAACTCACGGGCAACCCCTGGTTTGAAGACCCGGGCTGCTATTTGACCGATGACGAAGTGGGCGCGGCCAGCACCCCGCTGGAAGTGCCCGCAAAAACCAAAGCTTTCAATAGCATTCGCCGCAGTAAAGAGGCTGAAAATGCATAATATTTTGCAAAAATACCCAACAATCATCAGCGCAACGTGCTTCTTTTTTGCAAGCAATGTGTTTGCACAAACGCCGCCCACGGCCCCCACACCCCCAAGCATCAACGCCGCTGCGCTGTACCAACAGCACTGCGCCAGCTGCCACGGCGAGCAGCGCACGGGCTTAATGGGCCCAGCCCTGTTGCCTGAAAGCCTGGAGCGCACCCGCGCCCCTGAGGTACTGCGCGTGATCAAAGAAGGCCGCCAAGCCACGCAGATGATGGGCTTTGGCGACCTGCTCTCGGGCGCTGAAATCCAGGCCCTGGCCGACTGGATTCGCACCCCGGTGGTGCCCGCCCCGCGCTGGACAGCGGCCGACATCACCGCCTCGCGCATCGCCACCCCCTTGCCCGCCGGAACGCCCAACACGCCGCTGTGGCAGGCCGATCCGATGAATTTGTTCGTCGTGGTGGAAGGCGGTGACCACCACATCTCGCTGCTTGATGGCGACAAGTTTGAAGTCATCAAGCGCTTTCCAAGCCGCTTTGCCCTGCACGGCGGGCCCAAATTCACCCAGGACGGGCGCTACGTCTTCTTTGGCTCGCGCGACGGCTGGATTACCAAGTACGACCTGTACCGCCTGCAGGTGGTGGCCGAGGTGCGCGCGGGCCTGAATATGCGCAACGTGGCCGTCAGTGCCGATGGCCAGTGGGTTATGGCGGCCAACTACCTGCCGCACACCCTGGCGCTGTTTGATGCCGATTTGAATCTGGTGAAAACCTACGACGCGGCCACGCAGGACGGCACGACCAGCTCGCGCGCCTCGGCGGTGTACGACGCGACCCCGCGCAACAGTTTTGTCGTGGCCTTGAAAGACATCCCGGAAATCTGGGAAATCTCGTACGACAAAAACGCCGAACCCATCTACGACGGCCTGGTGCACGACTACAAAATGAAAGAAGGCATCAGCAAACCGGGCTTTTTGAACGTGCGCCGCACCCCCCTGACCGAGCCGCTGGACGACTTCTTCTTCGACCAAAGCTACCAGCACGCCCTGGGGGCGACCCGCCCGCGCAAGGGCGATGGCAAGCCCAGCGCCCAGGTGGTAAACCTCAATGCCCGCGTCAAGGTGGCCGACCTGCCCATTGCCGGCATGCCGCATTTGGGCTCGGGCATCACCTTTGCTTATAAAGACACCACCGTGCTGGCCAGCCCCAACCTGGGCGGTGGGGCAATTGATGTGATCGACATGAAAAACTGGCAAACCGTGCGCACCATCCCCACGCCGGGGGCCGGCTTTTTCATGCGCAGCCATGAAAACACGCCCTACGCCTGGACCGATTCGATGATGAGCCCCACGGCCAAAGACACGCTGACCATCATCGACAAGCGCACCCTGGAGCCCGTCGCCCAGGTGCGCGAGCCGGGCAAGACGCTGGCGCACATCGAATTCACCAAAGATGGCCGCTACGCCTTGGCCAGTGTGTGGGAAATGGATGGCGCTATCATTGTTTTAGACGCTCGCAGCTTTAAGGAGGTTAAGCGTCTGCCCATGGTCAAGCCCGTGGGGAAATACAACGTATGGAACAAAATCTCGCGCAGCGAGGGGACCTCGCACTAGCTGACAACGCACAGCTAAAAACATCGACAAAAAATCACCCTTCCCAAACCGCCGCCCCCCCCATGGCGGCGGCCACCTTGCCGGGAGACTTTGTTATCTGGCTGCTGGTGCTGCTGGAGATGACGACCTTTGCCATCCTCTTCATGGGGTTTGCCGGTGCCAAGCTGGCCCAGCCCGAGGTGTTTGCCGCCGGACAGGCCAAGCTGGCCCTGTGGTCGGGGGCGATCAATACCGTGCTGCTGGTCAGTGCCAGCGCCTGCGCTGCGTGGGCGCTGCATGCGGTGCGCACCCAGCGCAACCGCCAAGGCAGCCACTGGCTGCTGGGGGCGCTGGCTTTAGGCATCGGCTTTTTGGTGGTCAAAAGCATTGAATATTGGCAAAAGTGGCAGCTGGGCCTGGACTTTGCCAACAACACTTTTGACATGCTGTACGTGATGCTCACCGGCTTTCACTTCCTGCATGCCCTGGTCGGTTGCGTGCTGTTTGCCCTGGTGTGGGCCCCAACACGCAGCGGCAAATACACACCCGACAACTGCAGCACCCTTGAGACGGTGACCGTCTTTTGGCACATGGTCGATTTGCTGTGGATGATTTTGTTTCCGCTGGTGTACGTACTTCGCTAGCTCTTAAATTTATAGTCTTTTGCAGGAATTGCACCATGACCGATTTACGCCTGAACATCATCTGGAGCATCTTGCTCAGCGCCACCGCCCTCACCTGGTGGCTGGGCGAGGGCCAGGCCGATGGCCAATCGGCGCTGGTCACGGCGGGCATCGTGCTCAGCCTGTCGGTGGTCAAGGGCTGGTGCATCATTCAAGACTTCATGGAGCTGCGCCACGGCCCGCGCCTGTGGCGTTACCTGATGCTGGCCTGGATCATCGCCATGGCGGTATTACTTTTTGCGGCCTCTTTTTGGTACAGCGTGCGCGGCTGATGTGATGTTTTCTTGACTAAGTTCAAGGTTTTTTCTTTCTTAAAAGATGAAGATCAAAGCGTTCTTTTAAGAAGGAGGGCTTGCACATGAGCCAAACACACAGCGGGTTTACCAAACAAATGGCCCGCAACATGTTCTTCGGAGGCACGGTCTTTTTCGGGCTGGTGTTCGCCGGGTTGATCTTTGACAGCGAACGGCGCATTCCAGAACGCTCCAACGCGCAAAACATCACCGAATCGGTGGTGCGCGGCAAGCACGTCTGGGAGACGAACAACTGCATCGGCTGCCACTCGCTGCTGGGTGAAGGGGCGTACTTTGCCCCTGAGCTGGGCAACGTGTACAAGCGCCGTGGCCCGGACTTCATCAAAACCTGGATTCGCGATATGTCCCCCTCGGGCGTACCGGGTCGCCGCCAGATGCCGCAGTTCAACCTGACCGAGCAGCAGCTGGACGACATGGTCGAGTTCTTGAAGTGGACCGGTGAGATCAACACCGAAAACTGGCCACCCAACATCGAAGGCTAAGCCAGGGAGCAACAACTATGACAAACCAAGTCTTGAAATACAAAAGCCAATCGGTCGCCAAGCTGTACTTCATCGGCGCCATGGCACTGTTTGCCGGCCAAATCATTTTTGGCATCACCCTGGGGTTGCAATACCTGATTGGGGATTTGTTCTTCCCCTACATCCCCTTCAACATCGCCCGCATGGTGCACACCAACTTGCTGATTGTGTGGCTGTTGTTTGGCTTCATGGGCGCGGCCTACTACATGGTCCCGGAAGAGGCCGAGACCGAGCTGTACAGCCCCAAGCTGGCGATTGCGCTGTTTTGGATCTTCCTGATCGCGGGCGCGGCCACCATCTTGGGCTACCTGCTGGTGCCCTATGCACGCTTGGCCGAAGCCACGGGCAATAACATCCTGGCCACCATGGGACGGGAGTTCTTAGAGCAACCGCTGCCCACCAAGGTGGGGATCGTGGTGGTGGCCTTGGGCTTTTTGTTCAACATCAGCATGACCGTGCTCAAAGGCCGCAAAACCAGCATCTCCACCGTGCTGCTGATGGGGCTGTGGGGCCTGGCCATCTTCTTCCTGTTCAGCTTCGTGAACCCGGAAAACCTGGTGCGTGACAAGATGTACTGGTGGTTTGTGGTGCACCTGTGGGTTGAAGGCGTGTGGGAGCTGATCCTGGCCTCGCTGCTGGCCTACGTGCTGGTGAAAACCACGGGCGTGGACCGTGAAGTGATCGACAAGTGGATGTACTTGATCATCGCCTTTGCACTGATGTCCGGCCTGCTCGGTACCGGCCACCACTACTTCTTCATCGGCATGCCTGGCTACTGGCTGTGGATCGGCTCGGTGTTCTCCGCCTTGGAGCCCATCCCCTTCTTCCTGCTGGTGCTGTTTGCCTACAACATGGTCGCGCAGCGCCGCCGCAACCACCCCAACCAGGCCGCCATTTTGTGGGCCAAGGGCACGGCGGTGGTGGGCTTCTTGGGTGCCGGTGTGTGGGGCTTTATGCACACCCTGGCCCCGGTGAACTACTACACCCACGCCACCCAGCTGACGGCCGCCCACGGTCACTTGGCTTTCTACGGCGCGTATGTATTGGTGGTGATCACCATCATCAGCTACGCCATGCCCCACCTGCGTGGTCGCCTGGCCAACAGCCCGGCCGCCCAATCCATGGAGAAGAAAAGCTTCTGGGTGATGACCATCGGCATGTGCGTCATGGTGCTGGCCCTGACCATCGCCGGGGTCATGCAATCCTACCTGCAGCGCTGGCTGCCTGAAGGCCAGGCCCTGTCCTACATGGCTACCCAAGACGAGCTGCGCGGTTACTACTGGCTGCGTGTCGTGGGCGGCGTGGTCTTCCTGATCGGCCAGTTCATGTACTTCGCCAGCTTCTTTATCGGTGGCAAACACGTCGAAAGCCACGCCGATGCCATGGCTTTGAAAGCTGCTTAACCCCTACCCTCGCAATTACGGAGAACCCACCCCATGGACCACAGCGATAGCCGCCACCTGCAGGCCCAGCAACAGACCCCTTACTACGCCGAACAAGGCGGCGAAGCGGCCCTGTTTGCCCATGCTTTCGAGCAAAAACTGCCGGTGCTCATCAAAGGGCCCACGGGGTGTGGCAAAACCCGTTTTGTCGAACACATGGCCGCGCGACTGGGCCGTCCGCTCATCACGGTGAGCTGCCATGACGACCTGTCGGCCGCCGACCTGGTCGGTCGCCACCTCTTAACCGATGGTGGCACCGTCTGGTCCGACGGCCCCTTAACCCGCGCCGTGCGCCAAGGCGCCATCTGCTACCTGGACGAGGTGGTCGAAGCGCGCAAAGACACCACCGTCGTGCTGCACCCGCTGGCCGACGACCGCCGCGTGCTGCCCATTGAGCGCACCGGCGAACAAATTAGTGCGGCCCCTGGCTTCATGCTGGTGGTCAGCTTCAACCCTGGCTACCAAAACGTGCTCAAAAGCCTGAAACCCAGCACACGCCAGCGGTTCATCGCCCTCAATTTCAACTACCCCGCCCCCGAGGTCGAGCTGCGCATCGTCGCGCACGAAGCCGGGGTCGATACCCTCACCGCCCAAAAACTGGTGGGCCTGGCCCAAGCCTTGCGCCGCCTGACCGAGCAAGACCTGGAAGAAACCGTCAGCACCCGCCTGCTGGTCATGGCCGGGCGCTTGGTGGCCAGCGGCATTGCCCTGCCCACCGCTTGCCAGGCCGCCGTGATCGATGCCCTGACCGATGATGCCGAGACCGCCGCCGCCCTGGCCGAAGTGGCCGCCGCCGTGTTGGGTGAAGCCTCGGCACCGTAATTTAAAAAATAAATAGCTGTTTGCGCTTATTTAACAAAGAATTCAAGATTAAAAACCTTGAATTTCTTATATACAAAGCGCTAACAGCTATTTTTTATGAGGAAAAAGCAGCATGGAAGAATGGGTTGGCATTCAATGGCACCGCTTCATCACCCGCGCCGCCGATGGCCGTGACAACCCCGGTGCCGTGCGCCTGGAAGCCGTGCAGCGCAGCATCGGCCTGATGTTTCGCGCCGGCGGCGGTGCCCAGGCCGTGCGCTTGGCCCCAGCCAACACCACCCGCGTACACAACCAGCGCAGCCTGCTGCAACGCATTGCCGGCAGCGCCACCCACGCCTACCTGGGCCAATGGCAGCCCGATGTGCTCTCGCTGCCCCCGGCCATCAGCGTGTTTAGCGATGCCCAGCAAAACCGCGCCCTGTACCTGTGGCTGGCCGCACTGGCCGCACAAACCCAAGCCAGCAGCGATTGGCTCACCAGCCAAATGCAGGCCACCCAGGCGGCACTGCAAACCTTTCCGGGCCTGACGAAAAACTACCACGCCCTGCGCCAGGCCCAGCTGGCCCAGCGCCCTGCCCTGGCCCGCCTCAAAGGCCGCGCCGCCCAGGCCGAGCACGCCGTGCAATGCGCCCTGCGTGGCGACGCGCTGCCCAAGGATCGCCCACTCGATCTTCACCAGGCCGATGTGGCCCCGGTGTGGTTGTGGCTCACCCAGCCGCCGCTGGCCGCCGAAGCCGTCCGCACCATCAAAGACCAAGAAGGTCAGCAAAATAACACGCAAAACTTAAGCGCCAACGACCGCCGCCGCCGCGCCGCCCAGGCCATCAAGGATGAACGCAACGAAGCGCCCTTCATCATGATGTTCCGCGCCGAATCGTTTATGTCGTGGACCGAATTCACCAAGGTCAATCGTGCCGATGACGATGACGATGACGGCAACCAGCTCAACGCCGCCAACAATATGGACGAACTGGCCATTGCCCCGGATGGCCAGTCAAGCGCCTCGCGCGTCAAGTTTGACCTGGACCTGCCCAGCGCCGCCCACGACGACCTGCCCCTGGGCCCCGGCCTGAAATACCCCGAATGGGATTTCAAGCGCCAGGCCCTGGTGCCCGAGCACTGCAGCGTGCAAATCTACACCGCCCGCGATGCCGAACCTGCCACCCCGCCCGTGGCCCTGCGCACCACCGCCCGGCGCATGCGCCGGCGCTTGGAGGCGCTGCGGGCCGACCCAGGCCGCGTGCGCGGGCAAACCGAAGGCGACGACATCGACCTGGATGCCTGGATTCGCTACCAGGCCGACCAGGGCCCGCGCAGCAGCACCCCCCCCGTTTTTCAGCGGCGCGTGCGCACCGAACGCAGCTTGGCCACCGTGCTGCTGGCCGACTTGTCGCTGTCCACCGATGCCCACGTGAATGACACCACCCGGGTGATTGAAGTAATTCGCGATGCGCTCTACGTGTTTGGTGAAGCGCTGCACGCCTGCGGCGACCCGTTTGCCATGCTGGGCTTTTCCTCGGTGCGCCGCACCAAGGTACGCATCAACCACCTGAAAAACTTTGATGAAGCGTGGGACAAGGCCTGCATTGCCCGCATCCACGCCATCCGCCCCGGCTACTACACCCGCATGGGCGCGGCCATCCGCCACGCCACAGCGCAACTGAGCCAGCGCGGCGAGCACCAACGCCTGCTGCTCATCCTGACCGACGGCAAACCCAACGACCTGGACGTGTACGAAGGCCGCTACGGCCTGGAAGACACCCGCCAAGCCGTGCGCGAAGCCCGCCAAGCGGGCCTGACCCCGTTTTGCGTGACCATTGATGCCGATGCGCACGACTACCTGCCGCACCTGTTTGGCTCGCAAGGCTACGCCCTGGTCCACCGACCACAAGATTTGGTGCGCCGCCTAGCGGGGGCCTATGCCGGTTTAACGCGCTAAAGCAAGATCGTGACCAAGCCCTTCGCTGGTAAACTTGACTGCTATCAATTTTTAGTCTTTGGTTTGTGTCATGGATCTGCAGCAGTTCGATATTCCCCGTTACTTGGCCAATTTACCGCTATTCGAAGAAATCGCCCCCGCCGATTTGCAGCGCTTGGCCCAGGGGTGTCGGCTGCGCAATTTCTCCCGTGGGGAAAACATTTTTAGCGTCGGCATGCCTTGCGAGGAATTTCACGTCACCGTCACTGGCCAAGTGAAACTGTTCGCCCTCTCGCCCAGCGGCCAAGAAAAAGTCATTGAACTGGCCGGCCCCGGCATCAGCTTTGCCGAAGCGCTGGTGTTCACCGGCAAGCCCTACATCATCAATGCCCAGGCCTTGAGTGAATCCATCGTGTTAAGCGTGGGTAAAGCGGCCGTGGTGCGCGAGATTGAAGACGACCCGCGCTTTGCCATGCACATGCTGGCGGGCATCTCGCGGCGGCTGCATGGGCTGGTGCACGATGTGCAGGCCTACTCGCTGCACAACGGCATGCAGCGCGTGATTGGCTATTTGCTGCACCCGCTGGAAGAAAATCCGGCCACCAGCAGCGCACTCAAAGTATCGCTGCCGGTGAGCAAAGCCACCATCGCCTCGCGCCTGTCCATCACGCCAGAATACTTCTCGCGCGTGCTGCACGAGCTGGAAAGCGCCGGCCTGATCCACGTGGACAAGCGCGAAATTCACATTCCCAACGCCGCCCGCCTGGCCAGCCACTGCGCTTAATCGAGCACCCCAGCGCTGCGCAAAAGCTGCGCCGTCTCAAACAGTGGCAAGCCCATGATGCCGCTGTAACTGCCCTCGATATGGGCAATAAACGCCGCCGCCGCCCCTTGAATGCCGTACGCCCCGGCTTTGCCCATGGGCTCACCACTGGCCACATAGGCGCTGATTTGTGCGGGAGTGAGCGGGGCAAACTGCACCTGGGAAATCGACAGCGCCGCCCAGCGCCCGGCCCCCGATGCCACGGCCACCGCGGTAAACACCTGGTGGGATTGGCCCGACAGCTGCGCAAGCATCTGCGCGGCATCTGCCCCGTTGTGGGGCTTGCCCAAAATCACCCCCTCCAAGGCCACGGTGGTGTCGGCGCACACAATCACCCCAGGCGGCAAACCACGCTGGGCGTGGCGCTGCACGGCCGCTTCAAGCTTCAAGCGGGTGACACGTTGTACGTAATCCACGGGCGCTTCGCCTGGCAAGGCCAGCTCCAGGGCTTCGGCATCTTCCTGCGGCCCGGGCAAGAGCAGCGCATGGGCCACGCCAATTTGCGTGAGCAACTGGCTGCGCCGTGGGCTTTGGGAGGCGAGGTAAATCAAAGAATGCATAGCAGGTGCCGCTGAAACAAAGGCCGTTTCAAGCAATTTAAATGATGAAACCCAGTGGTGGCAAGCGCAACGCGCTCTATTTAATTGGGTTTTTATTCGCGGTGGTAGGGGTGCCCGGCGTTCACCGACCAAGCGCGGTAAAGCTGCTCAATCAGCAGCACCCGCACCATGGCGTGCGGCAAGGTCAGGTCGGACAAGCGAATGCGCTCATGCGCAGCTTGCTTGAACTGGGGATCCAGCCCATCGGGCCCACCGATGATGAGGGCCACATCGTCCCCCTCGAGTTGCCAGTTTTTCAGCCGCTGCGCCAAGGCCGTGGTGCGCAGGGCCGTGCCGTGCTCGTCCAGCACCACGGTGCGGCTGCCCCGGGGGATGGCCGCTTCAATGCGCTTGCGCTCGGCGGCATACAGCGTGGCCAGGGTTTTGGAGCCGCGCGGCTCGGTCTTGACGGTTTTGAGCTCGACTTTGAGCTCCGGCGGAAACCGCTTGGCGTAATCATCGTAGGCCGTCTGCGCCCAATCGGGCACATGCTGGCCCACCGCCACAATCAACACACGCATGGGAACAAGACTGCAGACAAGCGAGACGGCACCACCAACTTAGGCTTTCTTGGCGGCGGCGGCTTTGCGCACCGCACCGGGCTTTTTGGCCGCACCCCGGGCTGTGGTGGGCTTGACGACCACGGTCTTAATGGCCGCCTCGGCCTTGGGTGCCGCAGGCTTGCGGGCCGGGGCTTTTTTGACTGCGGCGGCCGCGCCACCGGCGACCTTGGTGGTCGTCATGGGCTTTTTCGCCGGGGCTTTTTTGGCCGGGCTGGCGCTGGCAGTGGCACTGCTGGCGCTGCGGGTGCTGGCCGCACGCGGTTTGGTGGTGCTGGCCGTTTTGCGCACGCTGGGTTTTTTGGCGGGAGTGGCGGCCGGGGCTTCTTGGCTGGCATCTTCCGAGGCGGTGCGTTTGGAAACTTTGGCCCCGCCCAGTTTGACGCGCACGGGCTTTTCGCCCCAAATCTCTTCCAAGCGGTAGTACTGGCGAATGGCCGGTTGCATGATGTGCACCACCGCCTGGTTGCAATCGACAATGATCCATTCGCCGCTGGCTTCACCCTCGTGGCGCGGGGTGGCAAAACCGGCTTTTTTCACGGCATCGCGCACGCTGCTGGCAATGGCTTTGGTTTGGCGATTGGAGGTGCCGGTGGCGACAATTACACGCTCAAACAGCGGGGATAAATGCTCGGTGTCGAACACCTGAATGTCTTGGGCCTTGACATCCTCCAGCCCATCGATGATGGCGCGTTGGAGTTTGGTCAGGTCTTTTTTAACGGCGGTGTTGGAAGTGGAGCTCATCAGGACGGGCAAATCGAAGTAAAGTAAAAAATGCCCCGACCGTTACAACAGCGGGGCAACAAAGGCAATTTCAAAAATTATAGGTTTAAGCGCTAATCCAGTCCCGGCGCACTAGGTATTTGGTGAGCAGCTCGGCTTCGGGGCTGCCCGGCGGGTCTTGGCGCTGGTAGCTCCAGTTGGCGTGCAAGGGCATGGACAACAAAATCGATTCGGTGCGGCCGCCCGATTGCAGGCCAAAGTGCGTGCCCCGGTCCCACACCAAATTAAATTCGACGTAGCGGCCCCGGCGGTAGCGCTGAAAATCCACCTGCGCTTGCGTGTACGGCAGGGCCTGGCGTTTTTCGACAATGGGCAGGTAGGCCCCTAAAAACGCATCGCCCACGCTTTGCAGCATGGCAAAGCTGCGCGCCTGGCCCAGCTCGGCAAAGTCATCAAAAAAGATGCCGCCAATACCGCGCTGCTCTTGCCGATGTTTTAAATAGAAGTACTCATCGCACCAGGTCTTGAATCTTGGGTATAGATCAGCACCAAAAGGCGCTAAAGCATTACGGCAAGCGCTATGGAAATGTTGAGCATCTTCTTCAAACCCATACACCGGTGTTAAATCCATGCCGCCGCCAAACCAGCAAACAGCCTCTTGGCCCGCTGGCTGGGCAGAGATCATGCGCACATTCATGTGTACGGTGGGCACCAAAGGATTGACCGGGTGAAACACCAGCGACACGCCCATGGCCTCAAAGGGCGCACCGGCCAGCTCGGGGCGGTGCTGGGTGGCCGAAGGCGGCAGCTGCGGCCCGCGCACGTGGGAAAAGCCGCAACCGGCCCGCTCCCAAATGCGGCCACCTTCCAAGATTTTGGTGATGCCATCGCCTTGCAGGCGCTCCTGCGGCCCCTTGGCCCAGGCATCGCGCACAAAGCGGGCTCCTTGCGGGCCTTCCACCTGCTCCAAAGCGCTGGTGATGCGCTCTTGCAGGCCCAGGAGGTAATTGCGCACGCTGCTGCTGTCCACTGCCGTCATAGGGGCTGCCTTGTTTAGCTTTTGATAGCGCGATGGCCAATGTCGCGGCGGTATTGCATGCCATCGAAATGGATGCCTCGGGTCACGTCGTAAGCGCGTTGCTGGGCCTGGCGCACGCTGTCGCCCAGGGCAGTGACGCACAGGACGCGCCCGCCGCTGGTGCGGGGCTTGCCCTCGGCATCCAGCTGGCTGCCAGCGTGAAACACCATGGCATCGTCCGCTTCGGCCGGCAGGCCGCTGATCAGGTCGCCTTTGCGTGGCGACTCGGGGTAGCCTGCAGCGGCCATGACCACGCCCAGCGCAGTGCGCCGATCCCATTCCAGTTCGACCTGGTCCAAGCGCCCGTCGGTAGCCGCCAGCAGCACATCGACAAAGTCGGTTTTCAGGCGCATCAGAATGGGCTGGGTTTCCGGGTCGCCCATGCGGGTGTTGAATTCCAGCGTTTTGGGCTGGCCCTGGCCATCAATCATCAGCCCGGCGTACAAAAAGCCGGTGAACGGCACGCCGTCTTTTTCCATGCCGCGCACGGTGGGCAGGATGATTTCGCGCATGGCGCGGCCATAGACATCGGCGGTAACGACCGGCGCGGGCGAATACGCGCCCATGCCGCCGGTATTGGGGCCTTCATCGCCGTCTTTCAGGCGCTTGTGGTCCTGGCTGGTGGCCAGGGCGCAGACGTTTTTGCCATCGACCAGCACGATGAAGCTGGCCTCTTCGCCGGCGAGGAATTCTTCAATCACCACGCGGGCACCGCCCTCGTTGTGCTGCACGCCAAATTTGTTATCGACCAGCATGAAATCGACCGCGGCGTGGGCTTCCTCCAGCGTCATGGCGACCACCACACCCTTGCCGGCAGCCAGTCCATCGGCCTTGATGACGATGGGAGCGCCCAGTTTGTCGATGTAGGCGTGCGCCGCCACCGGGTCGGTAAAGGTGTCGTAAGCAGCGGTGGGAATGCCATGGCGCTGCATAAACGCTTTGGAGAAGGCCTTGGAGCTTTCCAGCTGCGCGGCGGCCTTGGTGGGCCCAAAAATCTTCAGGCCATGGGCGCGAAACTCATCGACCACCCCGGCGGCCAAGGGCGCTTCGGGGCCGACCACGGCCAGGCCGATTTTCTCGGCCTGCGCCCATTCACGCAGGGCCACGGGGTCGGTGATGGGCAGGTTTTCAAGTTTGCCGCCGGCCAAGGCGGTGCCGCCATTGCCAGGGGCCACAAACACCTTGGTCGCTTTGGGCGACTGGGCCAACTTCCACGCCAGGGCGTGCTCGCGGCCACCGCCGCCAATAACGAGTATTTTCATAATTCTGCGTTGTGATAGACGTTTTGCACGTCGTCCAGGTCTTCCAGCACGTCGAGCAGCTTTTGCATGCGCTCGGCATCGTCGCCTTCCAGGGCGATGGTGTTTTCGGCGCGCATGGTGACCTCGGCCATTTCGGGGGTCAGACCTGCCGCTTGCAGCGCGTTTTTGACCGCCTCAAAGTCGCCGGGGGTGGTTAGCACCTCGATGGCGCCTTCTTCGTCGGTAATCACGTCTTCGGCCCCGGCCTCCAGGGCGATTTCCATCACCTGGTCTTCGTTGGTACCGGGGGCAAAAATCAATTGGCCCTGGTGCTTGAACTGAAAGGCCACCGAGCCTTCGGTACCCATGTTGCCGCCGTGCTTGTTAAAAGCATGGCGCACTTCAGCGACGGTGCGCACGCGGTTGTCGGTCATGGTGTCCACAATGATGGCCGCGCCGCCGATGCCGTAGCCCTCGTAGCGGATTTCTTCGTACACCACGCCTTCAAGGTTGCCGGTGGCTTTGTCGATATTGCGCTTGATATTGTCAGCCGGCATATTGGCCGCTTTGGCTTTCTCAACGGCCAAACGCAGGCGCGGATTGGCATCCAAATCGCCGCCGCCTTGGCGGGCTGCCACCATGATTTCACGAATAATGCGCGTCCAAATCCGGCCACGCTTTTCATCCTGGCGGCCTTTGCGGTGCTGGATGTTGGCCCATTTACTGTGTCCTGCCACAAGAATTCCTTTTATGTTGGTTTAATCTCGGGAACCTAAGATTCTACCTTTTGACTTGAAGCCCCCGAGAGGAAACCCCAATATGCCCGCCCCTTTGTCGCTTTTGCCCATCGCCCAGAATGCCCAAGGCGCGTGTGCCTTGCATTTGTCGCTGGCCAATCGCCATGGTTTGATCACCGGCGCCACCGGCACGGGCAAAACCGTGACCCTGCAAAAAATGGCCGAAAGTCTGTCGCTGGCGGGCGTGCCCGTGTTCATGGCCGACATCAAGGGCGACCTGACCGGCATCAGCCAAAGCGGCAGCATTGGCGAAAAAATGGCCCGCATTCTGGCCGAGCGCGGTATTGAAGTGCCCCCAGCGGTTGCCTGCCCCGCCCAGCTGTGGGATGTGTTTGGCCAGCAAGGCCACCCGGTACGGGCCACTATTTCAGACATGGGCCCCCAGCTCATTGGCCGCATGCTGGGTTTGAATGACACGCAAATGGGGGTGCTCAACATCGTCTTTAAAGTGGCCGATGACAACGGCCTGCTGCTGCTGGATTTAAAAGACCTGCGCGCCATGCTGCAGTACGTGGGCGACAACGCCAAACAGTTCACCACCGACTACGGCAATGTCTCGGCCGCCAGCGTCGGGGCCATCCAGCGCGGCCTGCTGCAATTGGAAACCCAGGGCGGGGAGCAGTTTTTTGGCGAACCCATGCTCAACATCGACGACCTGATGCAAACCGACCCCCAGGGCCGGGGCATGGTCAATATCCTGGCCGCCGACCAGCTGATGCAATCGCCGCGCCTGTATTCGACCTTTTTGCTGTGGCTGCTCTCCGAGCTGTACGAGCGCCTGCCCGAGGTGGGCGACCTTGAAAAACCGAAGCTGGCTTTTTTCTTTGACGAAGCCCACCTGCTGTTCAACGATGCGCCCAAGGTGCTGGTCGAGCGCATCGAGCTGGTGGTGCGCCTGATCCGCTCCAAGGGCGTGGGCGTGTACTTTGTCACCCAAGTGCCCACCGACATCCCCGACAGTGTGCTCGCCCAACTGGGCAACCGCGTGCAGCACGCCCTGCGCGCCTTTACGCCCAAAGACCAAAAGGCGGTCAAAGCCACCGCCCAGACCATGCGCCCCAACCCGGCGCTCAATATTGAGGCTGCTATTACGGAACTAGCAGTTGGCGAGGCGTTGGTAAGCTTTTTGGATGAAAAAGGCCGACCAAGCGTTACCCAGCGTGCGTACGTAGCTCCTCCTGGCAGCCAAATCGGCCCGATTGCCGATGCTCAGCGCCAAGCGCTGCTGTCCAACTCGTTGGTGGCGGGGGTGTATGAAACGCCGGTGGAGCGCGAATCGGCCTTTGAAATTTTGCGCGACCGCGCCAACGCGGCGGCCCAGCAAAGCGCCCAGGCACAAGAGGCAGCAACGGGCCTTGGCGGCGTGCTGAACGACTTTTTGTTTGGCAGCACCGGCCCGCGCGGCGGCAAAAAGGACGGGCTGCTGCAAAGCGTGGCCAAATCCCAGGCCCGCTCCATCGCCAACAAAGCCGCCGGCCAACTGCTGCGCGGTGTGCTGGGCAGCTTGCTGGGCGGGAAAAAATAGCCCTTCCTTGCGCCATCTCACCCCAGGTGACAACACAGCGGCGGATCCGCTTTTAGAATCAGCCGGTTTGCGGGTGCTGCCCGCCCAGGTTTTTCCG
>JAANMX010000744.1_pt1 | contig 40924 bp, 36 predicted proteins | sample 7279681 | NCBI WGS metagenome assembly JAANMX01 (sample SAMN14094542, study PRJNA606508) | bioreactor metagenome | isolation source: A lab-scale SPAN reactor treating ammonium-rich wastewater day 351 | place: Ireland: Galway | collected 2018-01-01
CCGCCTGCCGGCCCCCGCACGGCGGCCCCGCCCCCGCGGACAGCGCCTCCGCGCCCGAACGCCAGGGCCACCGAGGCCAGGCCGAAGCACGCCAACGCGGCCGCCGTCCACACGCCAACCTGTCTCATGACGCTTCTCCTTGTTGCTGGTATGCTGACCCGGGCGAGGATCGTCGGCCGGTTACTTCTTTTCCTTGACGCGGGTGACCTTCAGGGGGGGCAGATCGCCCACTTCCTCCCCGTCGAGCGTCCGGTTGACGGCCTGCCAGGTGAACGAGTCGCGGTCCAGGGGCGTCAGGAGGTTCGTCGCCACCGTCGTACTCCCGTCGGCGTGGCGGCCCGCGGAGTCGATGGCCCACTTCTTCCCATCCCGGCGCCAGACGGCATCGCCGAACCCGCCCCCGCTCTCGAACGTCCACGACCGGACCTCGCGCGACGCCGGATCCGTGCCGATCATCTGGAACCCGGTGAGGGTCCGATCCTTGTGGCGGATGGTGAAGTCCATGCGAATGAAGGATTTGTTCCACAGCCAGGCGTAGGTCGTGTGAACCTCTGCATCGTCGCGCTTCGCGACCCAGGTGCCGATCAGCCAGTCGAGATCGCGCAGCGAAACCGCCTCGGCCGGCCATTCGCGGACGACCGCCATGAGCCACTTGCCGCCCTCGCGGACGTGCAGGACGCTGTAGCGACTGGTGGTCGGTTCGCCCTTGCCGACGCGCACCTTGAAGTACCCTTCCCCGATGGCCGTGTCCCGTGACGGGAACCGGAGAGAGTCCTGCTGGATGTCGGCCTGCCGTTTCTCCTTTTGGGCGAACAACTCGGCATAGGCCTTCGCGATGGCAGCCCGGCCGTGGTAGACGTGGCCGTTTTCGCCAATCAGTTCCCCGTCGGCGGTCCAGAACGACGCGACCTGCTCGGCATTGCCGCTCTCAAACGCCTTGAGGAAGCGCTCCATTTGCGCCTGGAGTTGGGCGCGGTCCGCGGCTCGCGCGCCCTTGTCGCCGGCGTCGCGGGTCTGGGCCAGGGACACCGTCCCGAGGGTTCCGGCACACAGAACGAAAACCAGGGCCAGCCGTTTGCTTCGGGTAAACATGCTGCTGCTCCTGCTCGAATAAGGATCGGTAAAGCGTTCGAGGCGCGGATGACGCCGGAAACGCGACCACTCTGCCACCTGCCATCGTCGGGGGATTGGCCGATTGTCCCTTCGCGCCTGCCCTCCTGGCAATTGTTTACCTGTGGAGGGGGTAATGCGAATGCGCAACTCGCACCGAACAGAACACTTGGGACAAATGTTTAAGTGAACTATTGACCAGTAACGCCTGGATCGGTTATGCTTTCCTCCGGCATCTTGGGGATGCCAGCATCCGGGGCCGCCAGGCTGGGACATTGGGGCGGCTCCGGTTTGCTTTTTTTATGCCCCTTCCAGAAGATTGGTAGGGAGGACGAAAGCCCACGGGACGCAGGCCGTGGGTGTGGGGAGGGCGGGCCATGCGCGAGGATCTGTCGCGGGAAGAAATCGTCGGCGTCGTTGAGCGGGCAGTGGAGGAGTTGCTCGGGCGGGCGGGGGTAGGGGGACCGCCGGTGGACGCCCTCGCGCTGGCCGAGCGGCACCTGGGCATGGTCGTCTCGGTCGCCGACGGTCCGTCGCGTCGCGGCAAAGGCCGGTCTGCGGAAGGGCGGAGCCGCCTCGTCCTCCCGGCCGACCAGTCCGTGGAGCGCCATCAGTGGACGGCGGCCCACGCGATCGGCGAACACCTCCGGCCGGACCTCCTCCGCGGCCTCGGCCTGGAACCGCAGCAGGCCCGGGTTCTGGTGGGCGGGTCGCTGCCTACCCTCGTTGCACACCGCCTCCTCGTCCCGACCTGCTGGTGGCGCGACGACGCGCCGGCCCTGGGCCACGACGTCGCGCGTCTGAAGGAGCGCTACCGCACCGCCGGTAACGAGGTTGTCGCGCTGCGCCTGCTCGATCTGCCCGACCCGTGCGTGATCGCCATCGTGGACAACGGCCACGTCCACCGCCGGCGCAGCAACGCCTGGCGCGTTAGCAAGCGGCTGGAGCCGGCGGAGCAAGAGTGTCAGCGGTATGTCAATGAGTATAGTCGGTCGCATGTGGTGTGCCGGAACGGGTGGACGGTGCAGGGCTGGCCGTTCCACCGGCCCGACGGGAAGCGCGCGATCCTGCGGAGCGTCGTCGATGCGGACGCGGGTTGGCCGGTGGACGAGAGCCCTGGCGCTGGGTACGACGATTAGCGCGCTCCCGGCGCCGGCGGACCAACCCGGAGCGCCAGCGCCGAGCTGGTGCGAGCGCGAGGGACGCTACCCACCCTGTGCGCCCTCGTCTTCTGACGGCTCCAGGCGGCGGTGCCACTCCTCGACCAGGCGCCCGACCTCGCCGTATGCCGGGTCGAGCCGGGCCAGGGCGTGCCCGCGGGAGAGCGCCTTCGCCACGTCGCCCACGGCCGCCGCGCCCGTCGCCAGCTGGAACAGGAGTTCCTTGCGCAGCTCCCCCTCGTCGGCGGGCAGGGCGTGCAGCGCCTCCTGGAAGAACGCTTCCGCCTTCGGCCACGGCCCGCGCTCCTTGAAGCAGAACCCCAGGTACGCCGGCGCCCGCCAGGCGAAGCGCGCATCGGTCCGCGCGACCAGCAACTCCTCGACGGCCTCGTCGATCTGCCCGGCGCGAAGGAGGCGCAGCCCCAGCTCATAGCGGTGGACCGGGTCGGCCGGGAAGCGGTCCGCCTTCTGCCGGTACAGGTACAGCTCGCGCGTGTTGATCTCCTTCAGCAGTCGGACACGGATGCGATGCAACTCCGGGTCGTCGGGCCGCTCGCGCAGCTGCTCCTCGGCGACGGCCAGGTTCTCGCGGAACGGGTCGATCTCGGCGTCGGCCAGCTCCACCGCCAGCTCGAACCGATTGCCGACAGCCGCCAGCCCGCGCGCCAGCACCTGGCGGGCGTGCTCGAAGTTGCCGGCGACCCGGTGGAGGCGAGCGAGTTGCAGGTAGGCCGCCGCGTCGGCCGGGTTGGTCTCCAGCCGCGCCCGCAGGGCGTCCACCTCGTCCGGCGACGGAGCGGGCGGCGCCTGGCCCTCGACCTCGAGCCCGGTGTCCGTCTCCACGGCGGCGCGCTTCCAGTCCTGATCGCCGCGCAGTGCCTCCTGGTAGCCGGCCCGGCGGATGGCGTCGCTGGCCGCGAGTTCCCGGAGCTTCCGGGCGGCCTCGTCGTCGGCCGGGTTGGCGTCCCGGAGTTGGCGCCAGAGTCCGGCCGCCTGCTTGAAGTTGCCGCGCCGCTCGTAGAGTCGGGCGAGGGTCCGGGCGACCACCGGGTCGGGCGGCTCGCGGTCGAGCGCCTGCTCCAGAGCCCAGACGGCCTGGTCGAGCAGGTTCACGGCCAGGAACGTCTCCGCCAGGGCCGTGTGGGCAGCTGCGTCGGACGGGTCGCGGTTGAGCACCTCCTCGGCGCGCTCCAGGGTGAGGCGGTGATCGCCGGTCCTGACCGCCTTGCGCAGCCGCTGGCGCGCGGCGGCGAGAGCCAGCCGGTCGGCCGCCGCGCCCAGGAAGCCGAACCGGCCCTTGCCTTGACGGTGCTCGTGGGCCTTGCGCTGGGCCTTGCGGAGCGCCTTGCGGTAGAGCAGGTTGGCCGGGTCGAGGCGGCAGCAGGTGACGAGGAGGGTAAGAGCGTAGTCGTGGCCGCCCCGGGCCAGTGCGGCGGCGGCCCGGTCGTACTGCTGCGCGGCGGTGTGGCGCTGCTCGGGGGTCGGGGAGGGGAGAGAAGATGCCTGGTCCGGCATGAGCGGTTCGTTCAGGGGGTAATGGGTAGTGGGCAGCGACCCGTGGACGGTGAACAGCGATCAGAGCAGAAAGCCCACGGGTGGTGGCCCGTGGGCTTTCTTTTCTTCGCTAACCACTAATCATTAACCACCAATCACTGTCCACCACGGCCGTTACACCAGCTCGTGGATCGGCTCGCGGTCGTTCAGGATGTAGACCGGCCGGCCGGTGGCGTTGGTGAACGTCTGGGCCGGGTCGATGCCGATCGCCTGGTAGATCGTCGCCAGCACGCGCTGGGCCGACAGGCGGTTGTCCTGCGGCCGCTCGCCGCGGGCGGTGGACGTGCCGATCGCCTGACCCATGCGCAGGCCGCCGCCGGCGAGGAACGCCGACATGACCGGAGCCCAGTGGTCGCGGCCGGAGTTGCGGTTGACGCGCGGCGTGCGGCCGAACTCGCCCCACATGACGGTGATAACGTCGTTGCCCAGGCCGCGCTCGTGCAGGTCGCCGATCAGGTTGGCGAGCCCGCGGTCCACCAGCGGCAGCTGCCGGCGGAGGGTCTGGAAATTGTTGCCGTGGGTGTCCCATCCGCCGATCGACAGCGTCACGCAGCCGACGCCCGCCTCGACCAGCCGGCGAGCCGTCAGGAACTGCTCGACGCCGCGATAGCGCTCGCGGACGTTCTGCGGCTCGCGCTGCAGGTCCAGGGCAGTGCGAACGCCGCCGGACGCAATCATGTCGAAGGCGCGCTGGGTGAACGAGTCCAGGCCGGCGAGGGTGCCGTTGGTGTCCACCTCGCGGCGCAGACCGTCGAACCCCTCGAGCATGGCGCGGCGCTGGCCGACGCGCTCCATCGTCACGCCGTTGGCCAGCCGCAGGTTCTGCAGGCCGGGGCCGTTGGGCGTGAACGGCCGGTGCTGGATGCCGAGGAACCCCGGCTCGGTGCCGCGGCTCATGCCGCGCAGGCTGACGAACGGCGGCATGTCGCCGCTGTTGCTCCGGACGCGCGACACGACCGACCCGAACGACGGGTGGTGAGCGGTCGTGTTCTCGCGATTGCTGTACCCGGTCATGACGAGCGAATCGCTGTGCTCATCGACCGAGACGATCGACCGCAGGCACGCCAGCTTGTCCCACATGCGGGCCTGCTGCGGAAAGTGCTCGCAGATCTGCACGCCCGGCACGTTCGTCTGGATCGGCCGGAACTCGCCGCGGAACTCGGCCGGAGCGTCCGGCTTGAGGTCGTACATGTCCATGTGCGACGGGCCGCCGGGCAGATAGACCATGATGACCGACTTGGCGGACGTCGGGCGGGTGCCCGTCCGGGCCGCCTCGCTGCGCAGGCGCAGCATGTCCGCGAGCGTCAGACCGGCCCCGAAGGCGCCGATCTGCAGAAAGTTCCGGCGGCTCATGCCATCGCAGAACTTCTGCCTCGAACCCCAGAGTGTGAGCATCTCGAACCCCCCTTGCAGGAATGAGCGAACTTCCTGGGCGACGAATCGATGGTAATCCGGCGCCACCGACGGAGCAATTCGAAATCGGCAAAAGTGGAACCCGACAAATACAAAGGGGACGCAGCTAATTATCAACTCATCGCCCCGCGGCCAGCGGAAGGGTGAGCATCGGGCCAGTTCCCGACCTGGTCCCCAGCTCGAGCCGGGACAGGAACAGCAGCAGCGCGAACGTGGCCCGCGTGTCGTGGTCGGTCGCCGGGATGTAGAACCAGCCGTCCCGGTAGCAGACGGCGACGGCGGCGTCGGCCGGGCGTTTCTTCCCCGGGCACCAGCGGACGTGGAACAGTCCGCCCAGTACACGCTGGTAGTCGAACACCATCCCGTCCGGGGCGACCGTCACCCGCGCCAGCCCGCCCGCGACGTGGTGCGGCGGCACCTCGACGCCGTGCGCAACGAAGTACAACACCTGCAACAGCGACCGCGTCTCCAGGTCGAACACCGCCACGCCCTCGGCCGGGTACTCCTCGGGAAACGGCGTCAGCTTGGTCACCTCAATCTCGTACTTGCTTAGCCCGGGCTTGAGCCTGAACATCCGGGCCACCTCCGCCCAGTCCGCGCCCGTCCGCGCGGCCGGGTGGACGTGGAGGTACGGCACCTCCTTCTTCCGGACGAGCGACCAGCGTTCCCCCGCCTGTTTGCCGCCTTCGCCCTTCTGGCCGCCGGCCTCGTCGGCGGGCTTGAACTCGAGGCTCGCCTTCGCCGCCTCGACGATGGCCCGCGCGGTGACGCGGGAGGCGGGGAGCGGGCCGCCGACCTTCTCCTCCGCCTCGTCCAGAAGGATGGCGATCTCATTGCGGTCCTGGAGGCGCTGCAGCGCCTCGATGCCGCGCAGAAAGCGCTCGAACTCGGGCGGCTGGGTCGGCGTCGGACCGCTCGCCGTCTGGGCGTTCGACACCCAGTTGAGGTTTTCGAGGTAAAGCCGGAACACGGTCGAGATGGGCCAGGTCGTCTTGGCCAGGTAAATGATGCCGTCCAGCGACAGGGGAGTGAACAGCCGGCGGGTGAACTCGCCCTCGTCCTGGGGCGTCAGGCTGAGGGTCGGCCGGTCGGCCGTGTTCACCTGCGCGCCGGGCAGCACGGCCCCGAATGCGCGCGGGTTCGCGTCCCCGCCCGGGGCGAAGAACGGGACGAACTGGAGCTGCTTGGCCAGCTCGAACTGGGCGGCGATGGTCGTGACGGACAGGCTGCTCGGGGTGTCGCTGTAGCGCAGCCGCACGATGTTCAGCAGGAGTTGCTCCTCGGACGTGACCTTGACCGCCTCGTTGTACGGCAGGCGCGTGGCGTGGAGCCGATTCGGCCCATAGTGACATCCGGCGGCGAGCAGCGCGGCCGCCACGACCACGGCCAGACTGGCCGGGACAACTCGTTCCAGTCGCCCTGGCATTGGCCACGTCCTCTTGACGGAGCGGAGAATTCCCCCTCGTCAACATCGGCCGCGCAGGCGGCAAACTTGACAGATCCGGCCTTCTTCGACGCTGGCCCGGCGGGTCTTCTACGTCAGCGCGATGGTATGCGCACTCAGCTTCTCGAAGCCGTCTGCCGTCACCAGATAGTTGTTCTCGATGCGGAGCCCGCCGACGCCCGCGACGTACAGGCCAGGTTCCAGGGTGACAACGTCGCCCGCCCGCAGCGTTTCGGCGGCGTGCCGGACGAAATACGGCGGCTCCGGGTGGCTCAGCCCCAGCCCGTGGCCGGCGTGGTGCGGGAACGAGTCGGCGACGTTCGCCTGCACAAAGCTCCCGCGCACGGCGTCGTACACCGTCTGACACGCCGCCCCGCTGCGCAGCTCCTTCTCGCCCGCCGCCATCGCCGCCACGCACAGGTCATAAAGGCGGCGCTGGTCGGCGGTCGGCGCGCGCCCGACGACGAGGGTGTTGGTGAAGTCGCTGCGATAACCGCGGATGACCACCGAGTAGTCGAGGATGAACAGGTCGCCCGGCTGCAGGACGCGGTCGGTCGGCGGCCCGCCGCGGCGCTCCGGCCCGGGCGAGACGGCGAAATCCCCGTACACGATGACCGGGTATCCCGCCGCCTTGATGCAGGCCGCGTTGACGCTGCGGTAGACGTCCAGCTCGGTCATCCCCGGCGCGATGTGGGCGCGCGCCCAGGCGTGGCCAGCGTCGGTGGCGTGCATGCAGGCGCGGAGGATATTCAGCTCGTCCGGATCCTTGACGCGACGCAGGCCGGCGAGGGTGTCCGCGATCTGCGCCGCGGCGGGGTTGCCGGGATCGTCGTGAGCGTGAACGTCCTGGCTGCCGACGCGCCGACATAACGCCTCGCGCAGCATGACGGGACGCGGCGCCCGGCCGGGCGACTGGCCGTCGTACCACATGATTTCTTCCCGGTCATCGACGTGGGCCTCCTGCACCGACTTCGGCAGCCGGTTGTCGTGGAGCAGGGTGGTGTGGCCGTTGCGGCGCAGCAGGAGGAAGCCGCCGAAGCCGCCGCCGAGGCTGAACGGATCGACGAAGAAGTTGGCGAGGTACATCAGGTGCCGCGGATCCGCGAGTACGAGCCGGTCGCCCGTGGGGAACGGCCCGAGGCGTTCGAGGAGCCGCTGCCGCCGCTGACGACAACCTTCGGCGCTGAGCATGTTGTGTCCTCCCGTGGTCTGGCGGTTAGCCGTCGAAGGGCGGCGGCGCGGTGGCACGCGGCGCCGGCGTCTGCTAGAAAGACTACGAGCCCGACCGCCGGGCAGACAGGCGGTGCCGAGAGGAGGAACCGTGTCCCGTTCGCTGCTCGACAAGCGCGAGGTCCGCATCCGCCGGATGTTCGGCCACATCGCCCCGACCTACGACCTGCTCAACCACCTGCTCAGCCTGAACGTCGATCACTACTGGCGCCGGCGGACGACCCAGCTGGTGCCGCCGAGCGCCCAGGGGCCGATCCTCGACCTCTGCACCGGGACCGGCGACCTGGCGCTGGCCTACGACCGGGCGGCGCGCGGGCGCGTGCCGATCGTCGGAGCCGACTTCTGTCACGAGATGCTCACCCGCGCCGCCGCCAAGGTCCAGCAGCGCGGCGCCGCCGACCGCATCCGCTTCCTGGAGGCGGACGCCCAGCACCTGCCGTTTCCCGACGACTTCTTCCAGATCGCGACCGTCGCCTTCGGGCTGCGCAACGTCACCGACACCGACCGCGGGCTCGCGGAGATGGTGCGCGTGACGCGGCCCGGAGGCAAGGTCGCGGTGCTGGAGTTCTCGCAGCCGCGCGGCCGGCTGCTGGGGCGGGTGTATCGATTCTACTTCCGCTGGGTGTTGCCGCTGATCGGCCAGACGATCTCGCGCAGCAAGGACAACGCCTACCGCTACCTGCCCGCCAGCGTGATGGAGTTCCCCGACGGCGAGGCCCTCGCCGCGCGCCTGCGCCGCCAGGGTCTCGCCGACGTGCGCTGGCACCCGCTGACGTTCGGCGTGGCGTCGCTCTACGTCGGCACAAAGCCGGATCGAGGATCGCAAGAAGGGGAGTGAGAGATGCGCGGCGATCAAACAGCTACGGGGAAGTTGGATGCCGAGCCTCGCTCTTCCCCACACCTGCTGGTGCGTGCCGCGCGTGGCGCGGCCGTCGAGCGCCCGCCGGTGTGGGCGATGCGGCAGGCCGGGCGCTGGGATCCGGAGTTCAACCGGGTTCGCGCCGGGCTGTCGTTCTACGAGTTCTCCGAAAACGTCGAACTGGCGGCGCGGGCGTCGCTGCTGCCGCGGCGCTTCGGCGTCGATGCGATCATCCTCTTCTACGACATCACCACCCTGACCGTGGCGATGGGCCTGCCGTTCACCCTCCAGCCGTCGCAGGGGCCGGTGCCCGATCGCCCGGTGCGGACGCTGGAAGACGTGCAGCGCCTGGACGCCCACCCGGATCCCGAATGTTTCGCCCATGTCCGGCAGCTACTGCAGCGCGTCCGCGCCGAGCTGAACGGGGCGCTGCCGATCATCGTCTTCGCCGGGGCGCCGTTCACGCTCGCGACGTATTGCATCGGGACGGGCAAGGATCTGGGCGCCACGCGCCGCTTCGCCCACGAACACGCGCAGGTGTGGGAAGAGCTGCTGGAACGGCTGACCAGGGCGACCGTTCACTTCCTCGACACGCTGGCGCGCGCGGGGGCCGATCTGTATCAGCTCTTCGATTCGTGGGCCGGGATGCTGGAGCGCGACGAGTACGAGCGCTGGGCACAGCGGCCGCATCGGGAAGTGTTCGCCGCCGTCGCCGGGGTGCCGCGCATCCTGTTCGTCAAGGAGGCGCCGTACCTCGATCTCATGGCAGCGTCGGGCGCAGACGTGGTGAGTCTGGGTGTGCGGCACGACCTGGCGCAGGCGCGGCGCGACTATCCGCACCTCGCGTTTCAGGGCAACGTCGATCAGGAGCTGCTGCGCAGCGGCACGCCGGAGCAGGTGGCCGAGGCAACGCGGCGATGCGTGGCGGCGGGGGGCGGCCAGCGGCACATCGTCAACCTGAGCCACGGGGTTGACAGGGGCACCCCGGTCGCCAACTTCGAGGCATACATCCGCGCCGTGCGGGGGACACCTTCGTAGACCGCGTGCAGGGATCTCACCAGTCCGTCGCAGGCGCTCCGGGCTGGTCGGCCGGTGTCATCCCCCTGTCACGGTTCATCTGCTTCTCGCGCGGCACCTTACTTCGGGAGAACGCGCAACGTGTAGTACGCCTCCGCCGGGTAGAACTCGGCCCCGCCGGGGGTGAGATTGCGCACCCGAAATTCGTACATGAACCCGGGCCGCATCTCCGCGAACCGCAGCGTCACCCGCCGCCCGTCCGGGGCGACCGTAACCGCGCTCACCTTCTCCGTCCGGCGGTCGCGGTCCGGGTTGTAGTACGCTGGCGTCACCTCGCGCCGGTACGATTCGATCGCATAACTGGCCGTCTGTTCGGCCAGCGTGCGATCGACCGGGCGAAAGAAGTCGAGGGTGAAGCCGTCGCGCGTCGCGCGCACCTCGGCGATCCCGCACGGCAGTTGCTCCGGCTCGACGCGGATCCGCACCACCTCGCCGACGTTGTTCCCCGCGCCCCAACCGCTGTCGCGAATGCTGCCGACGTACAGATCGCCCTGCGGAGACACGCCGCACACAACCGGGCCGAGGAACCCCTTCGCCGGATCGTCGGGCGGAATGCTGAGCGGGTAGGTCGCACCCTGGAACGTGTCGCCAACGCGCTGCAGCGACATGCGGACCAGGCGGCGCGTGTCGTACTCGCAGCCGATCAGCTGGCCCTCCAGCGGTCCGAAGACGTCGCGGCCGAGCTTCGCACGCAGGGCCTTCGGCGTGTCGAGGAAACCGATGCCGTTGACGCTGCGCGTCCACGGGTGCGGGATATCGATGGCGGGCGGCGTCACTGGCGGCACCGGCTTGCCCCGGTCGAGCGCGTTGATGAAGCCGAAGTAGACGCCGGGCCGGACGTGGTTCAGCTCGTTGAACGGGTTGTAGTTGCCCTGATTGTCGGTGACGAATAGCTCGCCGCTCCGATCCAGCGCCAGGCCCGTCGGGAAGCGGTGGCCGGCCGAGAGCGGCTCCAGGGCGAAGAGGCGCGGGTTGTCCGGGGTCGGCTGGCGCGGCAGCAGGCGCAGGACGTTGCCGTGGTAGCGTGCGGCGACGAGGGAGCGCTTGTCCTGCTGACACGGAATGCCGAGGAAGTACTCGCCGCGTGCGTTCCGCGGCAGCCCGACCGCCCAGTCATGGTAGTCCTTCGTATAACCCCAGCCCGACGCGATCACCTCCACCTGCTTGCCGGCCGGCGCCGCTCCGCGCAGGCGCAGCAGCCCGTACTTGACGCTCACATCGACGTAATCCGGACCTGCGTGCGCCCCGTAGGGTGAGGGCAGACCGTCCGCGAGGACCGTGACGCGGTCCGCGGCGCCGTCGCCGTCGCTGTCGAACGCTTCGAGGATCTGCCCCCGCAGCGACGCGAAGACCAGCCGCCCATCCGGCCGCCAGGTCAACCCGGTCGGCATGATCGTCGGCGGCAGCGGGAGACGTTCGCCCCTGAAGCCGGGCGCCACCTGCACCGGCTCGATCTTGCCCGGAGCGGTCGGCGGCACGGGCAGCTCGGGGAAGCGATCGACGGGAATTGCCGACAGATAGTGCAGGACCACCTGTACGGTGCTCTGGCCCTCAGCCGGCGCGAGGGTGAGCGAGCCGTCGGCTGCGAACTGCGCGCCGGCCGGTTCGCGCACTACGATCCGGGTGGCGAATCGGTCCTTGAGGTGCAGCGTCCGGGAGTCCGCGGAGAGAGACGCGCGGGCGGCGGTCTGCGGCGAGAGAACGCGCAGGCGCAGGGCGGACCTGCGCAGGAGCGGTCCGGCGGACAGCTCCTGCGCGAACCCGGTCGCGGAGCCTTGCGGGGCCAGCGGCGCGAGCCGGCGGCGGACGAGAACCAGCGGTCCCTTTGTGAAATCCAGCCGATAGTGCAGCGTGAGGGCAGCCCCCTCGGTCTGCCAGGCGTCGGCCTCGGTGACAAACTGCCCCCGCAGCCGCGCGGAAGCTTCGCGCCCCTCGCTCAGCAGGGTCAGGTCCGGGGACGTGTGGCCGGTGTCGAGGACCGGCGTTCCCGCCATTTCCCAGAACCAGTTCTTGCCCTTCGTGCGCTGCCGCGCCGTGTCGCCGACGGTCCACAACGTCAGGGCGCCGGCCTCGAGATCCACGACCACGTTATGCCGGTTCGCGAGACCGACGAGGAACGGCTTGATCAGGTCCGACCCGTTGCGCTCAACGATGTCGGTCACCAGCAGCGGCTCGGCGGCGGGATGGTTGCCGTCGTGGCGGAGAACGCGAATCGGGTTCGGCGCGGGCGGCTCGAAGTCCGTCAGGTTGAGGACGTGCCAGACGGCCGCGAGTTGCTTGTCGAGCTGGTCCCCCAGAACTCCGCTAACGGGGATCTGCACCGACGGCATCTCCAGGTCGGGCTTGATGCGCGCCGGGTTGCGGACGAAGCGCTCGTACCACGCGCGGCGGATGCGGCGGCCCATCTGCGACAGCGACGGGCCGCGCGTGTTCAGCGAAGCCTGGGCAGGGACCACGCTGCCGACCTGATGGCAGCTCGTGCAGCCGAACCCGTCACCCGAGACGAGGCGCCCGCCCGCGAGGGTGTACCGATCCTGCACCGCCCGCTCGGGAGGGGGCGATGCCTCCCGTGCTCCCCACGGCACCCGGTCCGAGGCAATGAAGTGACGGAGCAGTGCCTGAAGTTCCTCGTCACGCAGGGGGAAGCGCGGCATGCGCACGCGCAGATAAGGGCGATGCGGCTCGCCGTGCCGCGCGATCGACTCGACGAGAGCCTCGTCGGTTAGCTTGTCGCCGACCCCGTGCAGCGCGGGCGGGGTCAGGGCCGGGATCTGCGGGGCCAGGTCCGGGTGGCGCTTGCCGAGAGCAGGGAGTTGGTCTGCCAGCAGGGGGGGCAGCAGCGGCAGCGCCGCCCGTGCGCCTTCCCGGGCGTGGCACGCGAGACAGTTGTGTTCGGCGAGAACCAATCGACCGTCGAGCGCAGGGCCGCGCCGCGCGGCGTCCGTGCGTCGGGTGGTGTAGTAGGCGCGCACGGCACGGGCGTCGCTTTCACCGAGGCGATAGCCGGGCCGATGTCGGGTCGCGTCGGGCGCCCCCACGCACGCCCGCTGCCAGTCACTCCCCGCGCCGAGCCGGGGCGCCTGCCGGCCCCCGGCGGGCGCCCTGCCCGGCGCGTCGGGCAGGCGGTGACACGACGCGCAGCGGAACGCCTCGACGAGCTTCTTGCCTTCCGCATGGCGAGCGCTGGGGGCGCGGGTGGTGAAGTCCGGTTTCGCGTCGTTCGCCTTCTGCGCGGCGAGGAACAGCGCGAGGGAGGTGCGTTCGTCGGCCGACAGGGTGAACACCGGCATACGGTGATCGCTGTTAAGCTTGGCGGGGTCTGCGAGCCAGGCGGCGAAGAAACCGAGCGGGCGCTTGTCGGCGATGTGGGTGAGGTCGCCGCCGCCGAACCAGCCGCCGCCGCCCACCTCGCGCCAGCTGTGACACGCCACACAGCCGAGCGTCAGGAACAGGCGCTCGCCGGTGCGCGCGTCCGGTCTGGCTTTGGGCGGAGCGCCTTTCTTACCCTTCTTCGCCTTCCCAGGCGGAGGCATGGGTTTGGGCTGCTCCTTGACCGGAGCGGGGTCGGCACCGGGGCGGCGCACCAGCAGCCAGTCGGCGACAGCCTCGGCCTGCGCCGCGCTCAGGCCGAACGCCGGCATGCGCCGGGGCGATGCGGCCTCGTCCTTCCCTTTGGAAGGGTGTTCGCCAGCGGCGAGCCAGCGCACCAGCCAGTCGCGCGAGAGGTTGCCGCTCAGGCGGTCGAGGGCCGGGGCCGGCTGGGGGGTGAAGTCGTCGTCATGGCAGCGAGCGCAGCGCAGGGCATGGGCGAGCAGGCGGCCACGCTCGAAGTCGTTCGCGGGCGACTGCCGCCGGTCGTGCGTCAGGTGGCGCGGCGGGATCGGCTCCAGTCCGAACTGCGGACCGGCCCACAGCACCATCAGCCGCGTCTCTTTCTCTGTACGGCGGAACGAGAGTTCCAGCGGCTGGCGGCCCGCCGGGAGAGCAACGGGGAGCGCGTGGTGCCACTCGCTGCGCAGCCTGCGCCGGGCGACCACCACCTTGCCGGCGATCTTCAGCTCGACCTCACCCGCGCCGAACACGGCGAAGCGGTAGTCGCCGCGTCCCTGGACCAGCAGCTCTCCGCGCCAGGTCGCGCGGACCTCGCCCGGGTTGAGGCGCGGGTCGGGCGCGGCCTCGCCCCAGTCGAATGCAAGCTGGGGCTCCACGCGCACGGCCGTGTTCCCCCCACCGTCGCGGAGCGCGACCACGAGGCCAGACCTGACGGGCTCGTCATCTCCAGGCTCCTGAGCGCGGGCAGCGCTCGCGGTCGCGGCGAGAGTCAGCAGGAGGTGAGGAAGGAGCGGGAGGAGGCCCCGCGAGGGAGTGAACACACGGTCGAGCATCATCACACCTGGTCAGCGGCGCGGGCGGGCAACTGCTTCCCAGCGTATCGTGGTGTGCGCGAGGTGTCCAGGGAGGGGCCGCCGGACCAGCCCGGAGCGGCAGCGGTGCTACCGGGCGAACTTCCTCCGGCAGGCCGCCGGTCGGACCGACATCACCACCGACCGACTGAACTGCGGCGAGCTGACCACCGCCTGCCCCTGCCCAAGCAGCGGACAGCGCGCCCACAGGTCGCGGCTCACGTCGCCCGTCGTCGCGATCAGCGCCTCCAGGTTGTGCATGCTCCGGAGCGTGTGGACAATCCGCGAGTTGCACAGCTCGAACAGTTCCGGCGGCAGGTGGCCGGGCTGCTGGCTGACGAACGCCATCGCCAGCCAGCGCTTGCGCCCGCGGCGGGTGACGTTGCGCAGCATGTGCAGCGTCGCCTGCATCGTCTGCACCCGCTCGCGGCTGATGAACGAGTGGGCCTCCTCGACCACCAGCAGCGTCGGCGGGGTGTCCGGCCGGGTCAACTTCAGCGCAAACGCCTTGCGCAGCAGGTCGGCCGTGACCATGTTCTTGACCACGTCGTTGGCGACGCTGACGTCGATGACGCTGACGCGCCCCGGCGCCAGCATGCGGGCCACGTCGAGGGACGGCATGTTGAGTTGATCGAACGCCTCGGCGTGCATCAGCCATGCCAGCTTGGACGCCAGCCCGGTGTAGTCCACGAACTCCGTCGCGCGCGAACCCCGCTCGGACGACCGCTCGCGCAGCGAGCGCAGCGTGAACGGCACCTTCGCCTGCGGGGAGGCGTCGAGGAGGGTCTGAAACCCTTCCGACTCGCTCGTGGTCAGGCGGGCGCGGGCCTTCTGCTGCAGGTACTCGACGCAGTCCATCAGGGCGTTCCGCTCCGGCAACGACACCTGCAAGATCTCGCCGATGACGGCCGTGTCGAAGTCCGCCAGCCGCAGGGTGAACGGCTCGCTCGCGTCCCTGTCGCTGGTGCAGCTGGCCGGGTAGAAGACGTGGAAATCCTTCAGCCCCGCCGGCTCGCGCCCGAACCGGGCCAGCCGGGCCGCGATGGCCGGCTCGTCCGCCGGCTGGTCCATGTCGGTGTATTCGCCCTCGACGTCCAGAACGATCACCGCCCACCCGTTCCGGGCCGCCTCCTCGACGATCACCTGCGCGGTGTTCGACTTGCCTGAGCCGACGGTGCCGAAGATGCCGAGGTTGCGCGGCAGAACGCCCTTGTTCTTGCTCTGGAGGGCAACCCACAGCTCGTCCTGGCCGGTCAGGCTGCCGAGCAGCATGTCGCCCGCGAACCCGTGCAGGGCGGCGACCTCCGCCGGGGTGAGGGCGAAGACGGCCGCCCCGGGGGCCGGGCGGGAGTTCGTGTCGCGCGGCTGGCCCTCGACGATTTCCCCCTGGATCTCCAGATCGGCGAGCAGGAAGCTTTCCAGCGATGGCCCGCCCGTCAGACCCCCGACGGTCGGCGTCCCGGAGCGGTGGAAGAACGGGCCGGAGATGACGCGCGCGAGAAAGCCGGAGCGCGTCCGGCTTTCGTCCTGGATGCGCACGTACTGGTTGCGCTCCAGCAGATCTCGCTTCGTCACCGGGGCGCGGAGGAGCACGCGCTCGCTCGTCGCCACCGAGCCGTCCCACCCCACATGCCCCAGCAATCGGCCCTCGCCGCTCGCGTCCGTCATGGTAGTTTCTCCCGATACCGCGTCTCGCCCCCCACGCCCGGCGCAGGCACGGTGCGCCTCTCGCAGCAAGAGTCGCCGTCACCCGCCGGGAATTGCTGCTGAAGTATAGCTCCTTCCTCCGGCGAGTGATTGGCGCGCGCTTTACCAGCCCGGAGCGCCAGCGACAAGCACCCCAGGTGCCCGGCGCTGGCGCTCCGGGCTGGTCCGAACGGCGCCGACTGGGATTGGTGTTCCGGTCCCGGATTACCGGGCGTGTGCCGTGCTGCGGCGCGCGCGGATGGCGGCGACCAGGTCGGCGGTTGTGCGGATGGGAGCGCCGAAGTTGGTGTAGCAGACGCCAACCACCTCCTCGCTGTGGGCGTCGCTGGATCCGAGGCCGGCAAGCTTGCGTTCCCGCCGGATTTCTGCGGCCCGGGCGCGGTCGGTGGCGTCCATGTTGTTCGTCATCAGCTCCAGCCCGTCCAGGTCCGGCCGGTCCCGATGCAGGATGTCGTCAAACTTCTGTCCCCAGCGGAACGGGTGGGCGGCCACGACGACGCCCCCCTGACGGTGGATCTCCTGGCACAGGGTCGCACACGGGATGCCGCGCGGGACCGCAAACGGGTTCGTCACGCCATAGGCGAGGAAGTGCCCCTCGCGGCAGCTGACCTCGATCCCCGCCAGCACCACCAGCCCATCCGCGGCGGCGCGCAGTTCCCGCAACTCCTCCTCAGTCCACAGCCAGTCGTGTTCCGTGATCACCACCCCGTTCAGCCCGACGGCCTGCGCCCGCCGGAGCAGGGCGAACGGGTCGATCTGGCTGTCGGGCGAATGGCGCGCCGTGTGAATGTGCAGGTCGAACTTCATCAGATCCCCTCGTCCAATGGAAGCGGTCCGGCCCACCGTGCGCGGCTCGGACAGCCGCACCCGGACCACGGATCAGGGCAGTTCGACCTCGGCGGGGTGGAGGACGAACTCGTCCTGGCCTTCGGGCGGGGCCGGCACCCGCAGGGCCGTGACGCGCCAGCCGGGATGGACCAGAGTGCCGCGGAACGGCGGCTGCCCTGTCACGTTCCCCGTCAGCCGGATGGCCGACGGGTCGAACCCGGCCGGCACCTCGACCGTCTCTCCTTCCGCCCTGGCGATCACCGGCCCCAGGTCGGCGTACTTCGCCAGAGCCTCCATCCACTTTGGCTGCAGTTCCTTGACCGCCGCCACGATCTGTTCGGTGTCGGCGGCCTGGATGTTCTCGGTCATGAGGAAATCGACCAGCCGGCCGTCGCGCTGGAGCAGCGCCAGCAGCCGCAGCGGTTCGCCCGACGGCTTCGACGGTTTCGGCGGGGGCGGGTAGAGCAACTCCTTGACCTTCTCGGCAAACTGCCGGTCGCGCAGGATCCGCAGTCGGCCCCGATCCGCCAGTCCGATGCGCCCGACGTCTCCGCCGCAGAGCAGCAGGACCAGCCCGAATCGGATCAGGACCAGGACCACGATGGTCAGCAGGATAATGACAACGGGGTTGTCCAGCATGTGCCTCCCCAGGGTCTCATACGTGATCGCCGTGGCTGTTCGTCCTGCCGCTTGCGGCAGGATGGGAATCCAGGGCGATTCGGTTACAAGGTTGGCGGGCTCACCCGGCCCGCGATTTACCCGCATTGTACGGACGGACAAAAGACCAGACCCGCGAGCCTGGTCTTTGTTTGGTTCCTGGTTCCTGGCTTCTTCCCACGCAGCGGAGCCTGTAATCGGCCTTTTTCTGATCCCCCCTCTTGGGTATATTCCCTGGAGAGTCGTCCCTCCTGGCTCGGCGTATCCGATCATGGCTCAACTGATTTACGACTTTGATGTTGTCGTCGTCGGCGCGGGACACGCCGGCACCGAGGCGGCCCTTGCCGCCGCCCGCATGGGCCTGCGCACCGCCCTGCTGACCATGAACGCCGACACCGTCGCCCAGATGAGCTGTAACCCGGCCATCGGCGGCGTCGCCAAGGGTCAGATCGTCCGGGAGATCGACGCCCTCGGCGGGGAGATGGGCAAGGTCATCGACGCGGCCGGCATCCAGTTCCGGATGCTCAACCGGACCAAGGGGCCGGCCATGCACTCGCCCCGGGCACAGGCCGACAAGAAGCTGTACCAGTTCACCATGAAGCAGCGCGTCGAGGCCCAGCCTGGCCTCACTCTGCGTCAGGAACTGGTCGAGCGAATCCTCATTGAGGACATCAGGGGGCCGAAAGCTCACGGGACGCCACCCGTGGACTTTGAAGAGGAACCAGGCAGGCGCGCGGTCGGCGTGCTGACGCGCGGCGAGACGCTGTACCGGGCGCGGGCTGTGATCCTGACCACCGGGACGTTCCTTAAAGCGCTCATGCACATGGGCGAGGCGAAGGCGCGCGGCGGCCGGGCCGGCGACCAGTCGGCCGAGGGGCTGAGCGACAGCCTCAACACCTGCGGGTTCCAGCTCGCCCGGTTCAAGACCGGCACCCCGTGCCGGCTCAACGGCCGCACCATCGACTTTGCGAAGCTGGAGGAGCAGCCGGGCGACTTCGAGCCCCGGCCGTTCAGCTTCGCGACCGAGCGGATCGAGCAGCCGCAGTTGCCTTGCCATATCACGTATACCAACGCGACTGTCCACGACGTCATTCGGGCCAACCTGCACCGCGCCCCGATGTACACCGGCCAGATCCGGGGACGCGGCCCGCGCTACTGCCCGTCGATCGAGGACAAGGTCGTTCGCTTCGCCGACAGGACGCAGCACCAGATCTTCCTCGAACCGGAAGGGCGTCATACGCTCGAATACTACTGCAACGGCATCAGCACGAGCCTGCCCAGCGACGTGCAGCAGCAGTTGCTTCGGCTGATCCCGGGGCTGGAGAACGCCGAGGTGATGCGCTGGGGCTACGCGGTTGAGTACGACTACGCCCCACCAACGCAGCTCTACCCGACGCTCGAAACCAAGCCGGTCGCGGGCCTGTACTTCGCCGGCCAGATCAACGGCACAACCGGGTACGAGGAGGCCGCCGCGCAGGGGCTCATGGCCGGCATCAATGCGGCCCTCAAGATCAAGCAGGAACCGTCGCTGGTCCTCGACCGCAGCCAGGCGTACATCGGCGTGCTGATCGACGACCTGGTGACGCGCGGCGTTGATGAGCCGTACCGGATGTTCACGTCGCGCGCGGAGTACCGCCTGCTGCTGCGGCACGACAACGCCGACCGGCGGCTGACGCCCCTGGGCCGTCGGGCCGGCCTGGTCGCCGACGCTGCCTGGCAGCGCCTGCAGCGGAAGGAGGCGGCAATCCGGGAGGTGACGGACCTGCTGCGATCCCGCCGCCACAACGGCGACACGCTGGAGCGCGTGCTCCGCCGTCCGGAAACCGACTGGGCCGCCCTGTGTGCCCTCGACTCCGCGCTGCGGGAGATGCGCGTCGCGGCCGACGTGGCCGAACAGGTGGTGCTGGAAACCAGGTACGCCGGCTACGTCGAGCGGCAGGCGATTCAGGTGGAGCGGTTCCACCGGCTGGAGGCGCGGCCGATCCCGACCCACTTCGACTACGCCGCGGTCCCGCAGCTGCGCGCCGAGGCACGCGAGAAGTTGATTCGCATTCGCCCGGCCAGCGTCGGGCAGGCCAGCCGCATCAGCGGCATCAGTCCGGCCGACCTGGCAATCTTGCTCGTCTACCTGGGCGTCCCGCCCGCCGCAACCGCCCCCGAATGCGTCCCCTGTCAAGAGTGAACCCGGCAACCTGGGGAAAAGGACGCAACTGGGGGAAGGCGGGATCCCGATAAAGAGAGGCATCGCGCGGCAAGGGCGCGACTTTGCCCTCGATCGGGCAAGGCAGCTAACGTTGCGCAATTATCTCGGTCTTGCCAAGATTTGACAGATGGATAAGGCAATTGGCACGATCGAAATAAAGTCTTGTCCAATAAGAGGTTGCGGCAATAAGACGTCTGCGATTCGCGTTGACTTGTTTCGGCCTCTGGTTATAATCGCGGTAGGTGGCAATCTCGGTAAGCCTGTCTCCCTGTGAATCTCGGGTAACGGAAACGAGACCGGGCGATGCGCAACGTGGGGGGATCTCCCACATCTCCGAGGACCGGGGCGAAGGGATTGCCGTTGTTGTTGCTTCGGCACGAGCGAGGCAAATCAGGGATGATTTCGGTCCGACAAGCTTTCACGGAAAGCGGTTTGTGCGGACCACACTCAAGAGAACCGGCTGCGGCCGGGAAGGGGTGGACGAACCCATGAAGACCGTTTTCACGACCGGCGAAGCCGCCAAAATTTGCAAGGTCAGCCAGCAGACCATCATCCGCTGCTTCGATAACGGGCAGCTGAAGGGGTTCCGCGTCCCGGGGTCGCGTTTCCGGCGCATCCCGCGCGAGATGCTCTACAAGTTCATGAAGGACAACGGCATCCCGACCGACGCCCTCGAGAGCGGCAAGCGCAAGGTGCTGCTGGTCGATGACGACATCGAGCTGGTCGAGCTGATGACCAAGGTGCTCGAAGAGGACGGCCGGTTCGAGGTGCGCGTGGCCACGACCGGCTTCGACGCCGGCATGATGGTCAAGGAGTACCGGCCCGACCTGATCGTCCTCGATGTCATGCTGCCGGACATCAACGGCAAGGAAGTCTGCCACCGCGTCCGGGCCGATCCGACCCTCGAGGACGTGCGCATCCTGTGCATCAGCGGCCTGATCGAGGAGGACAAGGTGCAGGAGCTGAAGCTCGCGGGCGCCGACGACTTCCTGCCCAAGCCGTTCGAGATCGACGCGCTGATCGACCGGATGTGCGGGCAGCTCGAAATCGAGTCCATGCCGGCCTCCACGTAATCCGCCGCATGCCCGAAACCTCTGGCCCGGGGCGCGGGAGCGCTCGTGCCCCGGGTCGCCGGGTCGTCTTCGGGTGTCCCGCCACGGGCCTTGACGCATGGACGCACTGGGCGAAGCCGCCATCCAATTACCCTGGCTGTCCCCCTGCGCCGCCTCGCTGGTCGCACTCGCGCGTGCGCCGGCTGCGGAGGCGTGGGTGGTGGTGCGCACCGACCCAGGCTGTGTCCTCCTCCTGCTCCGCCACGCGCTGCCGCAGCCCGACCCCACCCGCCTCTCGCTCTTCCCCACGCTGCTGCGCGACCCGGCCCCGCTGGAAGCGGCGCGCTGCCGCCTGGAGTACCCGGGCCTCGGCTACGCTGACTGGGGACAGCCCGCGCTGCGCCCCGTTTATCAATCGGCTCTCTACTGCGCCCGGCTGGCGCAGGCGCTCGCTGAGCGGGCCGGCCGCTGTCCGCCGGACCACGCCTGGGTGTGCGGGCTCCTCGCCCCTCTCGGCTGGCTCGCGGCATCGGCCGCCGACTCCGAGCGGCTGCGGCGCGGCTGGGAGGAGGTCGCGGCGGATTTCGATTCAGCCGCCGTCGCGCGCCGGCTCAACCGGCTGTGGCAGCTCCCGCCGTGGGTCGGCGCCGTCTCCGGGCACCTCGCGCTGCCGGCGGACACGGCCGAATCTCTGGGGGCCGACACGGAGTTGTTCCGGGTGGCTCAGCTGGCGGTCGGGCTGGCGCGCCAGCGTGGCCGCGGCCTGAACCTGGCCGTCGGCGCCGCACCGACCGACCTGGTGGCCGCCCTCGACCTGGCCGGTGCTCAGATCGAGGCGGCGGTACGCGAGGCCGAGGCGGAACTCGAACGGCCCTCGTGCTGGGAGGCTCCCGCGCGCGTCCCCCTGCTGCCCGAGCTGCTCGCGCTGGCAGCGGAGAACCGCCGGGTGCGCGACTGGCCGTCCCTGGAGAGGCTGCAGCAGGACATCGACACGCTGCAGGCAGCCCTGGAACAGCAGCGGGCCGGTGAGGAGGATCGATTGCAGACGCGCAAGCTGGCGGCCCTGGCCGAGCTGGCGGCCGGCGCCGGGCACGAGATCAACAACCCGCTGGCGGTCATCTCCGGTCAGGCCCAGTATCTGCTCGGCCGCGAGGAGGATCCCGCCCGGCAGCGCAGTCTGCAAACGATCGTCAACCAGGCTACCCGTATCCACCAAACGCTCACCGACCTGATGCAGTTCGCCCGCCCGCCGGTGCCGCGGCGGCAGGCCGTGGACGCCGGCGCCCTTCTTCGCGAGGTGGCCGCGGCGCTGGCCCCGCTGGCGGACCAGCGCAGGGTGCGCCTCGTCTGCACGGAGCCGCCGACGCCGGTGACCCTGTACGCCGACCCCGCCCACACTCGCACCGCCCTCCGCTGTCTGCTGCGCAACGCCGTCGAGGCGGCTCCGCCCGAGGGGTGGGCGGGCGTGCGCGTCGAGACCGGGCCGGATACGATCATCCTGGTGGTCGAGGACAGCGGCCCCGGCCTGTCCGCGGCGGACCGCGAGCACCTGTTCGATCCGTTCTACTGCGGGCGCAAGGCCGGGCGCGGGCGCGGCCTGGGCCTGCCGACCGCCTGGCGCCTGGCCCGCGAGCACGGCGGCGACGTCCACCACGAGCCACGCGACCAGGGGCCGACCCGCTTCGACCTGCGGCTGCCCGCGCTGGCCGTCCTCCCGTCCCCGGCGCCCGCCGCCCCCCCCGGAGCGCCCGCCCTCGGCACCGACGACCACGCCGTACCCGCTGCTTGAAGCAGGCGGCATCCCGTGGGCCAAGCCCCCGGCGCTTGACCCACGGGGCGCCACCCGCGGGCTTTACCAATCCTCTTTCACCCCTCCCCCTCCTTGCCCCTGCCTGCCTCACGGTCCATTGGCGTGCCGGTATTCAACCGTGGCCGGACATGCGCGCGCTTCTGCCCTTGTTCCGTCTCCCGCTCGCAGCTATATCCCTCGTCCCGCCCCTGGACCGCTGTGGATGGTTCGCTCACCGGCACGGCGCCCGGACGGCACGAGGAGGTGCGGCAATGGAGGTCGAATACGTCCGGCCGGAGGCCACGCTGGCGGAACGGCTGGAGCGCGGCGAGGTTGTCAGTCACCCTCATTGCCCCTTCGCGCTGCCGGAGGGCGACGATCGCGCGTTCCTGCTCCGCCAGGCTCTCGGCGGCCGGACCCACAAGAACATCAGCTATGACCCGGCGACCGGCCGCGTCGCCGGCTTCCGCCGCGCGTCGGCGGAGCAGGCCGACCGGTTGCGCGGTGTACTCGCCGCGTTCGCCGCGAGCGCGACGAGGTGGCTGGCGTCGGTCCTGCCCCGCTACGCGCGCCGCTGGCGCCCGGACCGCGCCACCTTCCGCCCGGAGGAGGAGGCGATCCGCCGCGTGCGCCCCAAGGCGCGCAACGACTTGCTCCACATCGACGCCTTCCCGACGCGCCCGAGTGGCGGGTGGCGCATCCTTCGCCTGTTCGTGAACGTCAACCCGAGCGAGCCGCGCGTCTGGGCCACGTCCGACACGTTCCCGGCCCTGCTGGAGCGCTACCGCGTGGCGGCCGGGGTGCAGGGTTTGGCCGGACGGCTGGGGCGACGGCTGCTCGGACTGTTTCAACCCGGACTGCGGGCGCGCAGCGAGTACGACGCCTTCATGCTGCGCCTGCATGATTTCCTGAAGGAGTGCGAGGAATTCCAGGAGCGGGGCCGCAAGCGGTTGTGGCGGTTCGCGCCGGGCTCCGCCTGGCTGGCGTTTACCGACACCGTCAGCCACGCCGAGCTGCGCGGCAGGTATGCACTCGAGCACTCGTACTTCGTTTGTCCGGACACTCTCGCCCTGCCCGACGCCGCGCCGGCAGCGCTCCTGGCGCGGGCGTCCGCCGAGCCGCGCCGGCTGGCCGGCTAGGTGCCGGGACAGGCGACCTGGTGTGGCAGGGGCTCTGGCAAGCCCACGGGCGCCACCCGTGGGCTTGCCAGGAACCCCTGCCACACCATCTGCCTTGCACCTGCGCTAGGCGCTGACGAGCTGCCGTCGGCGCGGGGCGCGGCGCGGCGTCGGGGCTCGGGACGACCCTCGGACGATGCGCAACGTCCGGTGAGCGGCTGCCTCCACCAGTCCCCGGAACAGCTGGATGTCCAGGCCCGAAGCGGTCGCCGACGCCGGCTGCCACTGTACGCCCAGCGCAAACCACTCCTCGTCCTCGGCCTCGATCGCCTCGATCACGTTGTCCAGCGCGCGGGCGCAGACCTTGAAGCCGCGCGCGACGCGGCACACCGCTCGCCGATGTTCGCTGTTGACGACGATCTCGCCCTCGCCGTATAGCCCGGCCAGCCGGGACTTCCGCTCGACGTTGATCGCGTGGCGCAGTCCGGGCTCGGGCGGGTGGCGGTGCTGCAGCGCCTCCGGCACCTCGCGAGACAGGTCGAGGTAGTTGCCGCCACCGAAGGTCGTGTTCAGCGTCAGCAGTCCCTGATCGACGGCAAGGACCGGCAGGCCGCGGTCGCGACACCAGTGCAGCAGGCTCGTCGCTCCGGCCGTTTGCGGCGCGCCCGCCCGGTCGCTCCCCGCCAGCACGACCCCATGCACGTCGTTCAGGACGTCGCCCCAGCGGTCCGTGCTGTTCGAGGGCAGGGAGACGGGGGCCGCGCCGGCGGCGGTCACGGCGGCGGGGTAGCCAACGGGCCAGATGCCCCAGGCACGCCCCGCACGCTCCGCCAGATCCTCCGAAGCGCAAATGCCGATACGGACGGTGAGGGTGGTGGTGGACATGGAGGACTCCTTTCCTCGATGAACGAAAAGGGGCAAAGCGACGTTACCCAGATGACCCGGAGGGGTCGTCACGTCTGTGGGGAATGGGTAACATTATACCCTGCGGTGGTGAGGAGGCAACCAGAAGTTGGGAAAAACCAACAACCGAGCCCCGCCTTCCCGGTGGGAGCGGCCGGAGCACAGGTGAGACGCCCGCGCCCGGGCAACGAGGCATGCCGCGCCGGAAGAGCCGGCGGTCAGCTCTGGGGCTCTTCCAGATACGTGTAGCCTTCCAGCCCCGACTCGTAGAAGCGCAGCATCTGCCGCGACTCGTTCAGCGAGATGCGCCCCGCCCGCACGGCCCGCTCGACGTCCTTGCGCATGCGGGTGATTAGCTCGTCGGCGGAATACTGGACATACGCGAGCACCTCGCGCACCGTGTCGCCCTTGATGACCTCGTCGAGGTTGATCTCGCCGTCGTCGTCGAGGCTGACGTGGACCGCGTTCGTGTCGCCGAACAGGTTGTGCAGGTCGCCGAGGATCTCCTGGTACGCGCCGAGCAGGAACGCGCCGAGGTAGTACGGCTCGCCGGTGAACGGGTGCAACTCGAGCGTGTTGCGCACGTCGCGCAGGTCGATGAACTGGTCGATCTTGCCGTCCGAGTCGCAGGTGATGTCGCCGAGCACCGCCCGCCGCGACGGTGCCTCGTTCAGCCGATGAATCGGCATGATCGGGAATAGCTGCTTGACGGCCCAGCTGTCCGGCATCGACTGGAAGATCGAGAAGTTGCAGAAGTACGTGTCCGACAGCAGCGGCTGCAACCCCTGCAGTTCCTCCGGGACGTAGTCCATCTCGCGGACCATCTTGAGCACCTTGCCGCACACCGCCCAGAACAGCCGCTCGGCAAGGGCGCGCATCTCGATCGTCAGCTGGCCGAGGTTGAACAGCGACAGCGTCTCGTCCATCGTCTGGACGGCGTCGTGGTAGCTCTCCAGCAGGTTCTTCTTCGACAGGTCGCGGTACGTCCCCTGCAGCTCGACGACCTGCTGCGGGGCGTCGTCGGGGATCTCCGGCGGCACCTGGAAGCGGTCGAAGTTGGACACGCCGAGGACGTCGAACACCAGGACGCTGTGGTACGCGACGACCGCCCGGCCGGACTCGGAGATGATGTTCGGGTGCGGGACGCCGGAGTCGTCGCAGACGCTCTTGATGCGGAAGACGACGTCGTTGGCGTACTCCTGCAGCGTGTAGTTGACGGACGACTCGAAGTCGGTCTGCGAGCCGTCGTAGTCGATGCCGAGGCCGCCGCCGACGTCGAGGTACTTCACGCCGGCACCGACACGGTGCAGCTCAACGTACACGCGGGCCGCCTCGGTCAGGGCGTTCTTGATGTTGCGGATGTTGGTGATCTGACTGCCGAGGTGGAAGTGGACCAGCTGGAGGGAGTCGGACAGGTCGCGTTCCTTGAGGTACTCGAACGCCTCCAGCGTTTCGGTCAGCGTCAGGCCGAACTTCGACCGGAAGCCCGCGCTGTACTTCCAGCGCCCCGCCCCGCGCGACGCGAGCTTGACGCGGATGCCGATCACCGGCTTGACGCGCAGCTCCTCGGCGTAGCGGACGATCGTCTCCAGCTCGGTGAACTTCTCGACCACCGGAATGATGTTCTTGCCGATCTTGCGGGCCAGGACGGTCATCTTGATGAATTCGTCGTCCTTGAACCCGTTGCAGATGATTGGCGTGTCCATGCCGTTGGACAGCGCGAGAACGGCGAGCAGTTCGGGCTTGGACCCCGCTTCGAGGCCGAACCCGTACGGCTTGCCGAAGTCGAGGAACTCCTCGACGACGTGGCGCTGCTGGTTGACCTTGATCGGATAGACGCAGGTGTACTCGCCCTGGTAGTCAAACTCGTTGATGGCCGCCTTGAAGGCGTCGTGAATCTCACCGACGCGGTGGCGCAGAATGTCGGTGAAGCGGAGCAGGATGGGCAACTGGATACCGCGCGTCTGCAGCTGATCGACCAGCTCCTTCAGGTCGATCACGCGGTCCGCCTTCTTGGTCGGCAGGACGGTGACGTGGCCCTGCCTGTTAATGGAGAAGTAACCTTTCCCCCACTGGCGGACGCGGTACGTTTCCAGGGAATCCTGGACCTTCCATTTATCCATCAATTCCATCAAGGGAGCCTTTCTCGCAGCGGTCAGCGGTCCGTGGTCAGGTGAAAGCCCACGGGTAGCGTCCCGTGGGCTTTCACCTGACCACTGACGTCTGATCTGGCGAAACTCATTGTCCCGGAATGAGTTTTGCCTTATCATCTGTATGATTCGCCCGATCAACTGTCAAGGATAGTTCACGCCCGGCGCTCCACCAAGAGCACTTTCCGGCCGCGCGTGCCGGCTGCGTCGAACGTGCCGGGGCAGGCGGCTTGCGGCACCCTTCGCCACCGAGCGACGGAAGCGCACGATGACTGCACTCGCCGAACAGGCCAACCAGGGCATGGTCGATCGGCTGATCGCCGAGGGGGCGCTGTGGTCGCCCCCGCTGATCCGGGCGTTTCGCGAGACTCCGCGTCACTGCTTCCTCGATCAGGTCTATCAGTTTCAGCGCAAATACAACCGCTGGCGCGAGGTGCCCCTCGGCACGAACGACCGGGAGGAGGTCGAGCTGGTCTACAGCGACCGCGCGCTGATCACGCGCCTGAGCCCGCCGGGGAGCGGGCCAGGCGCGAGCGAGGGGGGCGTCCCGATCAGCTCGTCGAGTCAGCCGTCGCTGATGGCGCAGATGCTGGAGGATCTGCAGCTGGGGCAGGGGATACGGGTGCTGGAGATCGGCGCGGGGACGGGGTACAACGCGGCCCTGCTGGGGCACGCGGTCGGGCCGGGGCAGGTCTGGTCCATCGACGTGGACCGGGCAGTGCTGGCCGGGGCTGTCCGCCACCTGGAAGCGTTCTCCGACCGAGGTGTCCAGTTCATCCACGCGGACGGCCGTCAGGGCTATCCGCCGGCGGCGCCGTACGATCGGATCGTGGTGACGGCGGCCACGGACGACGTGTACCCGGCGTGGCTGGAACAGCTTGCCGAGGGGGGGCTGCTCCTGGCGCCGTGGGCGGTGGCGCCGGGACTTGCCTACCTGGTGCGCGGCACGGTGCGGGCGGGGGTGTTCCACGGCCGGCTGGTGCGTGCGGCCTACTTCATGGCCCTGCGGGCGGAGGGCGAGGCGGGCGACCCCGAGCCGGACCGGGTCGAACTGCCCGACTCCGACCACCGTGTACCGGCGCCGTGGGCGGGGTGGTTCAACCGCCGGCGGCTCCGCTGCCAGTGGCTGAACTTCATTCAGGCGCTGACCTTCTACGCCCTGCTGCGCGGGCTGAACGTCCACTACCGCAGCCTCCCTGATGGCCAGTCGATCCACGGCGTCAGTCCGCCATGTCTCACCGGCGAGCCGGCCCAGGCGGTCTGCTGGCTCGGGGCGGAGGCGTGGCAGGTGGAGGGGACGCACGGGCGGAACCTCGGCTGGCAGTTGTGGCGCGCGTTCCTCGACGCGGGAGGACCGTGGCCGACCGAGTTTCACCTGCGCCTCAGTCCGGCCGGTGGTCTGCGCACCGACCACCCCGAGGGCTGCGTCCGCCACGGCCCGTGCTGCCAGCAGGTGTGGGAACTGGTCGAGGGGCGCGAGCGGCCGGGGTGGGTGTAGAGGCAGCAGCAAGCGTCCGCCTCCCGGCCCCGAGGGCTGCCGACTGAATCCTGCCCGGCCCCCCTTGATGAGGCAGCCGGGAACAAGGTATAACCGTAACAGCGATTCAAAGGCGCGTGGTCGGACCTGCCAGGACATCCGGAGTATTCACCGATGCCGAGCCCTTTCCCCGGAATGGACCCGTACCTCGAAGACGAGCAGCTCTGGCCGGTGTTCCAGCACCAACTCGTCAACTGTCTCTATCAGATCCTGCTGCCCGGGCTGGTCGATCGGTATCGAGCGCGCGTCGGCCAGCGCCACTATGCGACCGAGCAGGCGCTGTTCACCTCGGTGATTCGCGAGGAACACCACGAGGAGTACATCGAGATCCGCCAGCGCAGCGATAACCGCCTGGTCACCCTCGTCGATGTCGTCAGCCCGGCGAACAAGCTCACCGACGCCGGCCGCGCGACGTACCTGAACAAACGTCGGGAGGGGCGGACGACCAGCGCCAACCTCGTCGAGATCGACCTGGTGCTGCAGGGGCAGCCGATGCTCGAATACTCCCGGGAGGGGTTGCCCGACTGGGACTACGCGGTCACCGTCACGCGCTCGACCCAGCCGGAGCGGTACGAGATCTACACCGCCACGCTGCAAAAGCGGCTGCCGCGCTTCCGCCTTCCGCTGGCCGCGGACGACCGCGACACCGTCCTGGACCTGCACGCCGCCTTCACGCGCTGCTACGACCAGAACAACTTCGGCGGCAAGATCGACTACCAGCGCGACCCGCCGACATCGATGACCGACGACGATCGGCAGTGGCTCCACGAACTTCTCAGGCAGCAAAAGTTCCGCAAGTAACCGCCCGCCGCGCCTGCGCCCGGCGCTGGCACTCCAGACTGGTCAACTGCGTTCGCGCGCCGCCCGGACCACGCTCTCGATAACGAGGGCTGCCCGCGTCCGCGGCTCGTGGGCTTTAACTCCTCACTCCTGCTCAGCGCCGCGGCGGGAAGAGCAGGCCCAGGATCAGTGCCACGACGATCATGAACACCAGGGCGAACAGGAACCCGCCGACGCCCAGGAGCCACGTTCCGACCGGGCTGTCGTAGCTCTGCACGCCCTTCAACTCCTGCGCCAGCTCGGCCTCGACGTCGCGGCGCAGGTCGGCGGTGTCGCTCCGCCAGTGAAGCGTCGCGTTCCACAGCGACGGGAACACATCAACGTCCACGATGGCCTCGCCCTGGAGTGGCGTGGAGCGTGCGGGGGATTGCTCGACGCCGCCGTTCGGGGAGGCGGCCGTCATCGCCGTCAGCAGATCGTCCGGCGGCGCCTCGGTCTTGCTGGCCGGAACGATGCCAAAGCCGAGGAACAGCCGCCTGCCGGTTCGCGTCGCGGGCAGGTGCAGGCGCGCCAGCACCCGGTCGAGGGCGTGGTCGAGTTCGTCGGGTGTGATGTTGTAGACGACCGTCCGGCTCGCCCGCAGCCACGTCAGCGCCAGACTGCCCGCGACCACGACGAAGTAGTAGCCGAGGTAGGCGATCCACCAGGCCACCGCCATCGAGCCCACCGCGTCGGGGGACGGGCCGTCCTCCCCGAACGGCGTCTCGCTGATCAGGCGCTGGAAGAACGTCTGCAGCACGGTCGGGAGGGCGAACAGGAGGAAGCCGGAGGCGGCGAACAGCAGGCCGACGAAGTCCCACGAACCGGGCACCAGCGTCGGGTGCGGGCGGCGGTTGATGGCGGCGAGGACCAGGCAGTAAACGGCGACCGGGAAGAGGAACAGCAACAGGTGCAGGAGGAACAACGACAACGACGGGCCCTCGACAAGGGACACGGGAAGTCGTCCCGGTGCCGGCTCTCCCTGGATGGTTGGTGGAGGCTGGACGCGGGCGCGGGGCCGCGTGGGCCGAACTCTGGAAGGCCATTCTAGCCCACGCGACGAACCGGGGGAAGAGTTCGCGGACGCGGGGCAGGACGATTGCAGAGTCTCGTTTGCGTGTTATTCTGTTGCCTTTACACCTTTTGAGCTACCAGCCCAAACTGCTGTCCGAGTCCGCAGCGTCAGCGCGGGACTGACGCCAGCGCTCCCCGCGCTGACGCTGCGGGCTCGGACGGCATGGCTGCCACGGCGTTTGGTCCGGCAGGCTCTTTCTGGGAAAGCCCACGGGACGTAACCCGTGGGCTTTCCCAGAAAGAGCCTGGAGAGTCTCATCGACAGGAGCCACAGCCCGACTCGATCCGGTGTGTCGTCAGCGTGCAGCCCGCGCTCCGCAATCCGTCGATCCAGCCCTGATACTCTTCCCAGCGCATCCGATCTTTGGGCACCTCGACCGCCGCAGGCCCGACGATCCTGATACCGAACACTTCCCCCTTGTCGAGCGGCCCCTTTGGGGGAAGGTCGGTGCCGACAAACACGGTCTTGCCGTCGAACCGCATCAACAAGGCGGTCAGCCTTCCACGCTCATCCGGCTCGGCCTGCGGCTGCCCGCCCACCAGGGGCAGGCTCATTCGCCCCTGCGGGGTTCCGCCTGCGGAGGCAGGAACAGCAACCAGATTTTTGACAAGAACGTACCAGTACCCCCCACCACATTACGCTTCGCGGAAGTGTCCGACAACGTGTGCTTTACGTCGATGCCCACCTTGACTTCGGCCAGTTCGTGCCGCCCGTTGCCCTGTCTGCGTGCCGACTCCTGCCAGCGGCAGACGAGCTTCACACCCAGGCGAGCAAGCAGACCCCTGAACCCATCCAGGTCGAAGGGCACGAAGACGACCTTGAGATCGGTCGAGTTCTTTGTATCCTCGTACCCCAGGTATGGCCGGGCGTTCACGACCTCGGCCTGCGGGTCGGGCGGCTGACCAGGAAGGGATACCACCGTCAGCGTCCTTCCGTCCTCGTAGATGACCGTCTCGGCAACGGCCATCAGGATTGGCTTCTTCTCTTTCCACCACGCCACGAAGTCGATGATGCCGCCCTCGGCCCTGACCACCTTCGCCATGTGGAGTGCCTGCTGGGCCTCTTCCAGTTCGTCCTTCATCCGCATCAGGTCGGCCTGAAGTTCGCGGGCGAGGTCGTCGTCATCCACGGTGAGGAACCTCTTCCTGGCCCGCTCGTGCTGGGTCGTCAGGTTCTCGACCTGTTTCGCCAACAGTTCGGTGCGGGCCTGAGAGTCGTCCGGGCTTTCCAGTTGACGTAGGAGTTCGGCGTCGATCATGTCTGTGACGGCCCGGATTGCCTTCGGCAAGATAACTTCCTGGGGAGCGGACCACTGCGGGCACCCGGACGGCGTGCGGCCCGACGACCGACAGACGTACTTGATCGGGCCGTCGCCCCGCTGCTCCTTGCACATGGCGTAGCCGCAATGGCCGCAGAACACGAACCCTGACAGCGGGCCGCAGCGTGACGGCTGTTGCCGGGCCTTCCGTTCCTGGTTCTTTCGCAGCAGGTCTTGGGCTGCCTGGAACAACGGGACCAGGATCAGGGTCGGGCAGCAGCCCTCGACCTCGACCTGCTCCATGCGGGTGAAGGCGGTCTTGGCGGTCGGCTTGCCGTAGCGGGTACTGCTTGTTCCGATGCCGATGTAAGCCTTGTGGCGAAGGATGCCCCCGATGGTGATGTTCGTCCAGCCGAGCTTCTGGGAACGCGGCAGGTTGTCCGGGGGCGGAACCTTCTCGGCGTTCAGGCCAGCGGCGATGCTCCTCATGCTCTGGGCTTTGTTCACGAACTCATCGAAGATGCGAAGAACGATGGCAGCTTCGTGTTCGTTCTTCACGAGGTCCAGGGTCCATCCTCGCGGCTTGCGGAAGGAGCCGGTGCGGGGGATCAAGTGCTGCTGCCCGCCGCCCCGGTACAGCCGGTCGTAGCCATACGGCACGGCTCCATGACACCAGTGCCGGGCCTTGAGTGTTCGGAGCCGTCCGGCCACGCTCAGGGCCGACAGGTCGCGGGAATACTTGTGGGCGTGTTCAGCACAAAGATAAGTGCTGGGGGTGGGTGGCAAGCGCCCGCCAGATGTTCGGAATGAAGTCGATCTTCTTCGTCTCCTTGATGTCCTTAAACACTTCCTGGACAATGGGATCGGGATCGTTTTCGTCCACCAGTCTGACAGTTGCCATCGCTTTTACTCCTTCAGTTCCCATGAGTCAAGTCGGCTGATTTCTTGCACAGAATGACCATTTTGCACGGAATACCGTGCGGATTCCGTGCGTAGATTGTCTTGGCTGCCAGACGCACCGGAATGCCATGAGGGCATTCTAGCCCGGAGGAACCGAAGAGTCCTCATAGCCACGGTCGAGGTCAGGGGCAATGAAATCCTTCTCGTCTCCCTAAATAGGTACATGGAGGCCGTTCCGCTACATCTCAAGGAGGCGAACGCATTCGTCACCCAGCATCACCGGCACAACCTGCCCACGGTCGGTGGCAAGTTCGCCGTCGGCGCCGCCGATGACGCCGGCAACCTCGTCGGCGTGGCCATCGCCGGCAGGCCAGTCTCCCGCCGCCTGGACGACGGCAAGACCCTCGAAGTCCTTCGGGTCGCCACGGACGGCACCCCGAACGCTTGCAGCTTTCTCTACTCCCGTTGCGCCCGAATCGCCCGGCTGATGGGCTACGCACGGGTCATCACCTACACGCTCGAATCCGAAGGCGGCGCTTCGCTGCGTGCGGTCGGGGCGAAGGCGACCGGGCCGCTGGAGTCGCACGAATGGGGCAACCCCGGGCGGCCCAGGAGAACTCAGGACGTGTACCACGAGAAGAAGTTCAGGTGGGAACTGTGATTGGCCATCTCCGAGCCGAAGATTCGAGCGAGGTGGCCGCCGGCGGCGTTATCCTCTTTTGCATTCCTCGATCCACCGCAGCCCTTTCGGGATGCGGGCGTCAGGCCACCGGCTGAATCCGGACCCGTCCACGCTGTCGCAGCCCCAGGAGGCGGCCAGTCGAATCCGCTGGCGGGTGTTGACCCTGCCCATGTGAAGCCACTTCCCCCTCGCCTTCGCCTCACGGCACAGCGCCTCGGCGTGTTCGCCCAGCTTCCAGCCCGTCGAGCCGCCGAGGAACAGGGCATCGAACCTGCCCCAGGGCACCTTCAGCGACTCCAGCCCGTCCTGCGCCACCAAGGCCACCGGCAGCCCCCTGGCAGCGATCTTTCGCCGCCAGCCGCCGAACAAGTCCAGCGTGGCCTTGGCGTCGGCCACCACGTCCGGGGCGGCGACGAACAGGCACCCCTCCCGATCCTCGATACGGTCGAGCATGCGCAGGAACCACTGCTCGTTGAACCCGGCGAAAGCCCCGTTGTCCGCTGCCCACGGCAGGCCCGTCTCCAGCAGTGACTCGACCCGGTTGCCGTTTGACGGCGTGAGCAAGTGTCCCAGGTAAGGTGAGGATTGGTACTGTCGCACCGTCTTGGTTGCGCCACTGACAAGCAGGAGCAATCACCCCCTTACGGCAGCCCCAGCAGCTTGTGTTGCTGCAAGGACAGCCTCCAGCGGGGGTGGTCAAGGCAGTAGCGGACGGCCAGGGCTGTGTTCTCTTTCAGCCGTGGCCCGTCCATCGGCTGCAAATAGAAGTGGTCGAAGGCCAGCCCCTCGAAGCGGTCGGGCTCGGCTCCCGGCTGCGGGTAGACGAGCTTCAGTTCGTCGCCCCGAGCTTGGCGCAGCGGAGCGCCGGCCTTGGGACTGACGGTCAGCCAGTCAAGCTGACAGCGGAAGGCGACAGGGAGGGTGCCGTTGGTTTCGACGGCGATCCGGAAGCCCCGCTCCTTCAGGGCTCCGACCAGGGCGTCGTCCAGTTGCAGCAGCGGCTCGCCGCCTGTGCAGACGGCGAGAGGCCGATACTTATGGGGATCGGCAGGGAAGACGGCGGTGACCTGGTCGGTCAGCGCCTCAGCGGTCGAATATTTCCCGCCGTTGCTGCCGTTTGTTCCGATGAAGTCTGTGTCGCAGAAGCGGCAGACGGCGCTGGGCCGGTCCTCCTCCCTGCCCGACCAGAGGTTGCAGCCGCTGAAGCGGAGGAAGACGGCGGGCGAGCCGGCGTTGGCCCCCTCGCCTTGCAATGTGTAGAAGATTTCTTTGACGGCGTAACCCATGCAACTATGTAGCCGCCGGGTTGCCCATTCTCGCCCTCACCGGCCCTCGGAGGACGACCTGATGTCCAAGTCGATTCTTTCGAGCCGCCGGCCGACTCTGGCCAGCGCCTCGGCCACTTGGCTGCCCGCTACTTCGTTGGATCGTGTCGTCGTCATTTTCCACCCTGGAGCAACTGTTCGGGAGCCCCAAGAATTGCTCGTCGGCGTCAGAGTTCCGGCAATATCACTGCCCGGTCGGCGCTACGTTCGTTCGCCCCAAGTACATCTTGATGCTCGCTGGAAGCACCCCTGCCAGGACTGCTGCCGTCGCACGGTTGTGGCCGTCCTCCAGCCGGATAGCATCTGGCATGTGCGGAATATCCTGGTAGCCGATGAGGACAAAGTCAGCCTCCCGGAACTGGGCCTTCATGGCGGGCACAAGCCTGCCGACCGTGTTCGGTTCTGGAAGTGGGAATGTCCCGGCCTGGTGGGCGGCGCACATTTGGCCCAGCGTCCAACAGTAGAGGTTACGTCCGGGCGGCACCCAGACCGGCCGGACCAGAGAGAGGAACTCGGCCCGGTCGAGTTCATACAGCCCCCAGACCAAGCTGAGAATGACATCAACCGGCCGGTGTGCCCTTCGCAGCAGGGCTTCTTGTTCCGGCTGCGTGGCAGGCCAGCACTCCCCTAGCGCAGTGACCTTCTGGTCGTTGCGGAACGTCTCCAGAATGTGTTGCACCGGGACCGACGCCTCCAGAACCTTCATCGTCGCTCCCCCTTGAGCGATGGGTGAGTCCGGGATCGTGGCGGGGATCGTGCCCGATTCGTCTTGACAGAGAATGCCGCTTGATCGAGGATTGACAGGACGAAGTAGGGATTCTCTGCGCAAATACGGGCAAGGGGTGTGAACCACGTTTCACGCCCCTTTCTTTTTATGGCGGGACGGCACGTCGCTGTCCCCGAGGAGCCACGGCGCTGACGCCGTGGCTCTTGCCCTTTCTACTCCAGAGGAGGTTGCTTCACATGAGCATCCTGAGAACGATTCAGGCTGGCGAGGAGAGGTGGTGGATCGACGGGTTCGCCGGGGAACATGCGGAGTGCGAGTTTCCCCTGCCCGTCGTGCCGCAACAGGACGTGGGGAAGTGGCTCTACATCGTCTACCAAGGCGTCGTCGAGATCCGCTGCCAGATCCTCCGCATCGAGGAGAGAGACGGTCCCGTACTGGTCGGCAGCGACGAACACCCGATCAACGCCAGGTGCGCCGTGATCGTCCAGTGCCCGGGGGAACCGGCCCCACGCCCGATCCGGGTGAGGGGCTTCACTGGCATCCGCTACGTCCCTGGCAACGGGGACTGGGAGGACGTTGAAGTGTGGGCGAACGCCCAGCCGTGAAAAGCACAAAGGCCCGGCAGACGACATCGTCTGCCGGGCCTGTTGTGTTGCCATCGGGCTTGTGGCAGTTCTCCCCTCAGTAGTTCAGCATCTCGGCCGAGGCCGCCAGTTCGTCCGCTGACCGTTTCGTGTACCGGGCGGTTGTGTTCAGGCTTTCGTGACCCAGGATCTGGGCGAGAGCGACCAGGTCGTTGCCGCTGTCCGCCAGGAACTGGTGGGCCATCGTGTGTCTCAACAAATGCGGATGCAACTTCACCCCGGTGATGGCGGCGTACTTGTCGCACAAGGCCCTCACGCCACGGTCCGTCAGTGGCCCTCGCTCCCCGATGAAGACTTGGGGAGCCTCGACTGGGGGCCGAGATTCCAGGTAAGCCTGGAGTGCCCGCCGGGCCGCCAGGGGGAGCGGCACCGACCGTTGTTTGTTGCCCTTCCCGAATCGGAACACCACCGAGCCGCTCCTCTCGCCCAGTACCAGGTCCGTGAGTTCGAGGTTGACCAGGTCACCGACCCGGCAGCCAGTCCAGAGGAAAAGCGAGAAGATTGCCGCAGCCCGGATGTCCTGCCGCAACTCGACCTCTCGAAGCAGGCGGCGGACCTGACTGCGGTCCAGGCCCTTCGGGGCCAGAAGCTGGCGCCGAAGCTCTTTGACGGCCTGGGCAGGGTTCGCCGGGACGTGTCCCTGGTCGGCCAGCCAGGCGAAGAACCCCCGCAGCGTCACGAGGGCTCGGTTGACCGTTGCGACGGCCTGCCTCTTCTCCCGGCGCAAGAAGTCCCGAAAGTCGGCCACGTCCCGGGTCGTGACCCGGGTGGCCACGAACGGCTCGGCGTTGGCCGAGGAGAACCAGGCGGCGAACTTCCGCACGTCCTGGCTGAACGCCCTGCAGGTGTTGACCGAGAAGTCGTTGCCGGCGAGGAAGGCGGCGAACAGCCTCCCCTCGTCCGGCCCGGCCGGGAGGCCCTTGAAAACGCTATCGCCCGAATTCTGGCGGGCTTGTGGACGGACAGCAGCCATGTTTCAGCCACTCCTGCCGGGTAAGCCGGCTGATAAGGGTTACTATCACCGGACACTCCCGGTCGAGTTCCGGCGCCGAAGTTCCAGGAACACCACCCGAAGCACCTCAGCCTGGTCGATGCCGTTTGTCCCACTCTGGAACAATTCCTTCGTGACCTCCTCCACTTGCGCCGCCGTCGCCGTGGTCAGGCCGAGGGCGTTCAGCCCCTCAAGCAGACCTGCGATGTCCTTGTTCTTGGCGGCCGGCGAGGCGGGACGCTTCCTGGACGGAGCCGGGGAGACGACCCGCCGGGCGTAAAACAGCACCGGCTCGCCGTTCACTCCACGGTTCCGCCGGCGAACCTCCAGGCAGACCTGTTGAAGCTCCTCGGTGTAGACTGGCCGCCCTTTCTCATAGGCGGGCGCCGGAAAGACCCCGGCCCGGACAAGTTCGTAGAAACGGGCTCGACTCAGGCGAACCATCCTCGCCATTTCGGACACGGTGACGACGGCTTTCGTTTCATCGCTCATGGACGTTCCTCCGACTCTCAAACAGGTTGCGAACCACGGTGGGACAGATGCTCTCGGCCCTGAACGGTCAACTCCCGCCGCCCACCGTCGTCCTTGCCGATCAGACCGGCCCGAATCAGGAAGGGTTCGGTGACCTGCGAGACAGTGCGAGCAGGCAGGCCCAGCATCGAGGCCAGGACATTGAGCCGGGCCGGGCCTTCGATCAGGATGCTCAGGTACTGCTGTTCCACAGGGCCGAGGCCGAGGGTGTCGATTTGCTCCAGGCCGCAGGCCCGTGCAAGGTGGTCGAGCGTGATCGCCTCCTCGCCCTCGGCCCGGCAGACACGACGGCACGACTGGAGAAGACGCAGGGCCAATCGAGGTGTTCCCCGGGACCGCCGGGCGATCTGGGGCAGAATTTCCTGGTCCACAGGCCAGCCCAGGTCACGAGCCCGGTGAGCGACCACCTGGGCCAACTCCTCGACGGTGTAGAACTCGAACCGCAGGAGCAGCTTCATGCGGTCCCGGAGCGGCTGAAGCAGACAGAATTCGTCCGTCGTGGACAGCAGCAGCGTGAAGTCGCAGATCGGGATTCCTTGCGGAACACGCCCGGATTTACGACTTCGGAGGAAGACTTTGCGCTGATCGAGGGCCAGGTAGAGGGCTGTCTGAAATTCCTTCTCCAATTCGTGGACCTCGTCGATGTGTAGAACACATTTGTCCTGGGCTTCCAGCAGCAGGGCGTTGAGGTCGGCCGTGCAGGTGATCGACTGACCGAGAACCTCGTGCAGGCTGGTGCCCATCTCCCGGGCGATGACGTGGGCAACCTGCGATTTTCCGAGTCCAGGTGCCCCGGAAAGTAGGGCATGGTCAAACTTCTTGTTGTCGGCAGATGCGGCTTCCAGGGCGACGGCAACCTGGGCCAGGACACTGCGTTGCCCAATCAAGTCTGTCAGGGCGCTGGGCTTCATGTCGTTGATGTCGTTCTGTGGCATGTGGTCGTTCTCCGTGGTATCTGGATCAATGCGGGCAATCGACGAAACGGGGCGGCCCTGCGGGTGCAGGGCCGCCCCTCACGCAACGGACAGCCTGCGTGCTGCCGTTGTTCAGGCCCCGGGACGGTGGAAAGGCTGGAACGCCTCCGGTTTCTCCAGGGCCAGTTTCTTCAGGCCGGCGCCGAGCCGGCACAGCGCTTCGTGGTAGTCCTCGGACAGGTGGTCGCCGCTCGTTTCGTGACCAAACTCGTGAATGAGGAGCCGGTCAACGTCCTCGCTCGCCCCCTGCTCGAAGAAGCGATGCCCCAAGCGGAGCAGGTTGAAGTCGAGTCGGCCGCCGCCGTAGCATGCGGCGAAGTTGTTGGTCGTGTGAACCACCGAGACGACGACCCCGACGCCCATCAGTTCCCGGGCCAGGAACACGGCGTAGGCGGCGATGTTCTTCATGCCGTCGGTCCACTTCTCCTGCGACACGACGGTCACGCCCTTCGCCGCCGGGTCGTCGCTGTAGGGCTTTGCGGTCGGGCAGATCTGGCCCGCCGGCAGGACAGCGCCGGCACGTTTGACGTTCGCCCACTCTCCTTTCGAGAGGCCCGCCACGATGGTGCCGCCCTGCGACTGGAACCGCCGCATCGCCTCTGTGTCCGACGGATCAGGAGCAGCTACATTGCTGCCAAATCGCAGACGAATCAGGTGTTTGATCGCCTCGTCGGAGCAGCGGGGGTCGGCCCCGGCCAGCTTGCACCAGCCGGAGGTCGCCTCGTCGTCCTCGACCGTCAGGTCGGCCAGCGGGCGGCCGGGGACCGGCGCCAGGGTCACGTCGATGCGGGTGACGCCAGCCTCGTCCAGGGCGTTTTGAATCAGTTCCCCGATGAGGCGGCCCTTGCTCTGCTCCTCGGCCTGCTTGCCCAGGCCGATCTTGTCCACGTCGAACCATTGCTGCTTCATGGAGTATACTCCTCTGAAAATGGAATCTTTTGTTGGTCAGGGTTTCTGGTCGCCGGCGGCATTGTCGTTGCCGGCCTCGTCGTTGTCTGTCGGTCGCTGCTCCTCGGACGGACGACCGATCTCCAGGACGGTGATGTCAACGTGCCCCGCCTCGTCGAAGGGCGGCCGAGTGACCCGCAGCAGCACCGAGCCGGCGTTCTGGCGGAACAGCACCCTCTCCACGACGGTCATCACGTCCACCGTCTTGGCGCCGCCGAGGGTCATTCCGGGCTTGATGCCCGGGGCGCAGAGTTCAGCGATCATCTCTTCGGGGACTCCGGCCTCCCGCAGGAGCTTCGCCTTTGCCTCTCGCCCCTCCTCGTCGAGTGAGAAGAGCTTGTCGAAAAAGTTGCGGTGCAGATCGTCGAACAGGCTCATCGTGTTTCCTCCTCGTGGGGTTGAAAGTTGAAGAAGAACCTCGGATTTGCCTGGAATTCGAGAGAGCCCTTGACGCCGTCGGCCTTGCGTCGGACGACGACGTAGGGGGCCATGAAGCCGATCACGACGAAGTCGGCGGCCAGTTCCCGGGTGTTCCAGACCTTGCCGTGGCGGTCCTCCAGTGCTTCTCTGCTGGCCGGCTCGGCGTTGATCTCTGCCAGCCGGGATCGCCTGTTGTTCTCGGTCTTGTCGAACATGATGCACTCCTGAAATGGGACGGCCCTGGCGGCAGCGTCGAGAAGGTGCTGCCGCCTGGGCCGTGCTGATTGAAAGTCTCCCGGCGGATCGCCCTGCTGGGCGAGGTTTGTCAGACCGCCATGTCGAGGGCCACTTCGAGGGCGTGGCGGTTCATACTGTGGCCGTCGCCAAACCAGAGCGAGTTGAGCCGGTTGTCGCTGCTCCGGCCCCGGTTGTAGGTCAGCCACTCGGCCAGTCCGTTGTAGGCCGTCCAGTACGTCCCACGCACCGAGGGGAGATCGTTGCCCCGGCCCGACTCAGCCAGTCCAATGATCTGCTCGACGATGTTTTTCAGCCGGGTGCTGGTGCCCTGCTCGTCCTCGACTTTGAGGACCAGCTTGATGTACTTGCGGAGGTCGCTCTGGTTGATGCTCTTGCGGGCAAGCAGGCGGTATTGCTCGGCGGTCGCAGTGAACTCGGCATCAGCGACGGACATCACCTCTCTGATATTCGCCAAGTTCTCCAGCACGTCCCGGGTGTGCTTGATGCGGATCAGCTTGCTGGCATCCGCCCTGTGAGCCATAGCCAAAGTATTCGAGCATACGACCCTTTGAGGCGAATAGCCGACCCGGACAGCGAGGCTGCCGTCGTGCCCGTGGGACAGCAGGATGTACTTTTCGACCTCGTCCCCCTGAGCGATGACGAGGGGGTCACGGTTCAGCTTCGCCATCACCCACACTCGGGTGCCACCCTTCAGCGAACCTGCGGTATGCAGTGCCGCCTCCCGGGCGTCGAGGAACGGCTGGAACCACTTGAAGGCGTCCTCGTTCTGGAGGGGTGCGTAGCGGGAACCAACGACACCAAGGATGCGACCATCGCTCTGGCGCCGGACGGCCCGATGCTCGACCTTGCTCTGCGTGTCAGCGGTCTGAAGCGGGACAAGTTCCACAGTCCAGTCCAGTCCTGCCTTCTTCGCCGTGCCGGACCAGGAGTACAGATCCTCGTCGGTCAGGGCGGTGCCCAGGCCGTGCCAGGGGCGCTGGCCGTGGTAGGCGATGCAAGCCTGGCCATTGACCGTTTCGATTTCGTGAGCCATTGCAGGTTCTCCTTGTTGTGAACGCTTGAGTCACACGACCTCCTAATGCAAAGGCAAACAAGGTCTTTCCTGATGGCAGCTGGGCGCGAATAATGAGGTATGAAACCTCGAATCTTTGTTTCCCCTCTGACCGACGCACAACGCC
>JAANMX010000747.1_pt1 | contig 40917 bp, 38 predicted proteins | sample 7279681 | NCBI WGS metagenome assembly JAANMX01 (sample SAMN14094542, study PRJNA606508) | bioreactor metagenome | isolation source: A lab-scale SPAN reactor treating ammonium-rich wastewater day 351 | place: Ireland: Galway | collected 2018-01-01
ATGGCGCGTCCGTCGGATCCGGCAAAGCAGGCCGTAAAGTTCGTCGATCTACGCGGCGTTACGGACACCTTTCCGCTCGTTGGTGATTTCCGGCTGTCGGACGGAAGCAGATTTGAGGCGTCGCTGCTTGAAAATAACGGCGCGGTCATTTCGCAATTGACCGCCGAGGACCTCGGCGTTGGCGTCGGCGAAAAGATCAAGATCGGCGAGCACGAATTCAAGATAGCCGGTATCTTTTCTGAAGAACCTGGCGGCACGGGCGGCATGCGTTTTGGCGGCCGCGTTTATATCTCAAAAAGAGCGTTCGATGCATCGGGCCTCGCACAGACGGCGCGCGTGCGGCGTCATCTCCTACTTCGGACGACCGACGACCCGACGGCATTGACCGTGGCGCTTCGCGACGCACTTTCGGGTGATGCGGTCACGGTCGCGAACTATCGCGAACAACAGGAGGACCTCGGCGAGCGGTTCACGCAGATGGAAGATTATCTTGCGCTCACTGGCCTTTTGATCCTCGTGCTCGGCGGCATCGGCGTGTGGAATGTCGCACGCGCTTTCGTCGAGCAAAAGCGCAAGACGATCGCGATATTGAAATGCCTCGGCGCAAGCGGACGTCGAGTGAGCGGCGTGTATCTCCTGCAGATGCTCGTCCTCGGGCTCATCGGCAGCCTCTTCGGGATCCTTCTCGGGCAGGCCGCGTTGCTTGCCGCGAAATGGAATTTCTCCGAAAGCCTGCCGGCGAAGATGTCGTTCGGCGTGCCGTTCGAGACGGCTCTGCAAGGGCTATTCCTCGGGGTTGCGATCTCGCTGCTCTTCTCCGCATTGCCGCTCGTACAGATACGCACGATCCGCCCGAAGGTCCTTCTGCACGACGCGAATAATACGACGGTCTCGCGGCTCGACCGGGCGCGTTGGGCGATCGCTTTGACGATGCTGCTCGGCCTTTTGGCTCTTGCCGTCTGGCAGGCAGGATCTTTCAAGGTCGGTGCATATTTTCTCATCGGGTTGAGCGTCGCGTCGGCGATACTTTATTCGGCAGCGGGAATTTTCACCTATCTGCTGAGGAAACTGCGGCGGATCAATTCATTCTCGCTCAGGCAAGGCATCAACTCGCTCTATCGACCCGGCAATCAGACGCGGGTCGTACTGCTCACGGTCGGGCTCGGGGCATTCGTTGTATTGGGCGTGCAGATGATCGCTGGGAATCTGCTTCGTGAATTCGACTTTTCGGAACGCAGCAAGTTGCCGAGTATGTTCTTCGTCGATATTCAGCGGAGCCAGGTGGACGGGCTTGCGTCGATGATCGAGGGCCGGGCGTCTGAAAAGCCCGAGATCATCGCGATCACGCGTGCAAGGCTTGCGTATGTAAACGGAGAGCCGATCGATTGGAACGACCGTGAGATTCGTCGTCAGTCCGGACAGATCGGGCGTGAATTCGCGATAACCTCGCGGCAGGACCTCGCCCCATACGAAAAGATCATTGACGGCAAATGGTGGCCGGAACGTGACGACGAGCCGCAGGTTTCGGTCGAAGAGAATATGGCGAAGCGCCTGAAAATTGTGCCCGGCGATTCGATCACTTTCGAGATCTCCGGGCGGCCGATCACGGCGCGCGTCGCGAACATACGCAACATCGACGTCAAGCAGGCACGCACGGCCTTTGTCTTCGTCTTCCGGCCCGGAACGCTTGAGACGGCTCCGCAGACGTTTGCCGCGAGCATCTTGAAGCACACGCCGTCCATCGTCCGGCAAAAGCTGCAGCGTGCGGTGCTTGATGAGTTTCCGAATGTTCAGGTCATCGATGTTGACGATGTGCTTGCGGCGGTGCAAAAAATGATCGCGAATTTTGTTCTCGCGATCTCGGTGGTCGGCGGTTTTGTGATCTTGAGCGGGATCATGATCCTTATCGGTTCGATCGCACTTACAAAATCACAGCGCGTCTATGAACATTCGATCTTAAAAGCACTCGGTGCAAACCGCCGTCAGCTGACCGCGCTGCTCTTTGCCGAATACGCGCTCGTCGGCTCGCTGGCGGGCGTTCTCGGCAGTGCGTTCGCAGCCGCGATGTCTTGGGTCGTGTGCCGCTATCTGATGGAGATCGGCTGGCGATTCGATTGGATTGTATTTTGTGGAGGCGTGCTTGCGACCGCGGTGCTGGTGAGCGTTGTCGGCGTTGCGGCAAGCTTTGACGTTCTGTTCAAACGACCGCTTGCAACGCTGCGTTCGCAATGATGTTACTGGGCTTCGAACGGATGGCCTTCGAGCACAGAGCGCATATTCACCTGTGCGAAAAGCGTCTCGAGATACGCGCCGAACCGGTGAATGATCGGGACGAGGTCTTTCGTTTGACGCGTTACGCGGATCTCTTCGATAAATCGCTCGAAGGTCTCAATGTCCTTGTAGAAAAGGAAGCGTATCGAGCTTGCGGCAAATTCGTTCAATCTTGCGTTGAGCGCCTCGGTCGTCTTCTTCTCGCAGTTCTCTTCGGCGGCACGCGCAAGCCTTGCGATCGAATGAAGTTCGTTGCGGAGACGGATCGAATATTCGAGCTTTGCCGCAAAATTCGGGAACATCTCGTTCGGATCGACCGACGCGTCGAGGTCGCGCGAGAGTACGGTTACGATCTGCTGAAAGCTCTCGCTGAGCTGTGCGTAAGCGGCCTCTGTGCGCGCATAAACACCGACAGGAGAACGCGTGGACATAATCCCCAGCAGCTCCTGAGCGACCGCCTTCTTAAGTTCGACAGCGGCGGTATAGGACGCACCGTCAAGAGAATCGGTAACAGCACCTCCGGCTTCGCCCATACGCTGGACGCGGCGGTTCAGACGGTCGATCAGCTCGCCGGTCATCGCATGAGCTTTTGCAAAGAGCACTACCGCGGGCTTTAGCGGCTCGTCCTTCTCGAGCATTCCGCCGACGAGGTCGAGCACGGCCAAAACCCTGCCGAAAAGTGCGATCGTGTCAACGATCGGCGACGGCTCTCGGCCCCGGACAAATGCGGCAACCGTCTTTGGAAGATTATCGGTGGTCTCGCGATCGACAAGCGAAACCAGGTTGACGTACGCCGGCTCAGCTCGGAGTCTCTCTAGCAGAGCGTCAGCGACAAAGCGGAATTCGGCGGCAGTGATCGTGTCGCCCCGGAGCGCTGTGTCGAGGCGGAAAAGTTCGCTGCGTATCGCTTGCGAAAGCGATAGGAGATCGGCACGGCCGATGCCAAAAGTTTTCGCCGCGGTATCCTTGGCAGAACTAGTATGGAGAAGGACCAGGAAGACGTTATGAGCCGTTCGGCGAAGAGTGGCGGACAAGATGCGCGCTTCCCTGCTCAGGTCGCTATCGGCAATTCCCGTCCGAAGGTCGGCGAACGGCCTGCCGCCGGCCGACGCAAAAACATCGATGCCGCCAAGCCAACGAGCCGTTTCGAGCACAACCTGCGAGACGTTCACGGGAGCCGGTGTAAAGCTGTCCGCTGATGCGAAATTACCAGCGTCAGAAACCGGGGCTTCAACGTCGTTCTCAATTATTCCGATAGTCAATGTATTATCTTCTTCCCGTCAGGAAATCGACGAGGGAATAGGGGAAATTGTCCAAAAGCGGGAAGCACGCTAAAAAACGTGCGTCGAGTAATTATCGCAATTTACAGCCTGTTTTTGCAAGAATAATCTGGTTATCATTCGCTATTGAAGGCGAAAAAATATGGAAAAGACGAAACTTCTGCTCGGGACGGCGAATCGCGGCAAGGTTGCCGAGTTGAACGAGATGCTCGGCGGGCTCGGGGTCGAACTCGTTCCGCTTGACGCCGTTGGCCCGTTCGAAGATGTTGCGGAGACGGGCGAGACGTTTGCCGAGAATGCGCGGCTGAAAGCGTCCGCGTACGCAAGGCAGTCAGGCATGCCCACACTTGCAGATGATTCAGGATTCGAGGTCGAGGCTCTCGGTTGGCGGCCGGGCGTCTTGTCTGCGAGATACGGCGGCGACGCGGCAAAGACGTTCTCGGAAAAGATCGCGCTGCTCCTGAGCGAAATGGAGCAAAGCAAGATCCCATCGCGAGCTGCGCGCTTCAAATGCGCGGTCGCGCTTGCCGCCGCCGATGGAGAGATCGTCGCAGAGAGCGAAGGCGTCGTAAGCGGAAGCGTGTCCGATTCGCCGAGCGGAAATGGCGGTTTCGGCTACGATCCGATCTTCGTGCCTGAGGGTTTTTCAAAGACCTTCGCCGAGATGTCATTGGCGGAAAAAGGGGGTTTAAGCCACCGCGGAAGGGCAATTTTGCAAATTATCCCGTATTTACGCACGTTTTTGGGCACTTTGACTTGACGTCGGCAATCTCTAGCCTTAGAATTCGACACTTGGATTCGTTCCCAAGATGATCCCTAGCGGGGCGTAGCACAGCCTGGTAGTGCGCACGGTTTGGGACCGTGAGGCCGCAAGTTCGAATCTTGCCGCCCCGACCAATTTGGCCGACGGCGGCACTAGAGGCGCGATTCATCGATGGCTTCGGGACACAGCGAGATCTGATCTCTGACCGGAGCTGAGCGTTATCCTTATTCAAAGGGATTCCTTATTTCACAACCAATTTGGAGGTTACTTAAAAAATTATGGCTCGTATGACCCAAACGGAAATCGTTAACACCCTCGCTGAGAAATGCGGCTGCAAGAAAGCCGATGTTAAAAACCTTTTCGATGCTCTTGCCGAAATGGCTGTCAAGGAAGTTAAGAAGAATGGTGAATTCACCGTTCCCGGCTTCGGCAAGCTCAAGAAAACGCATCGTAAGGCCCGCGAAGGACGCAACCCGGCGACCGGCGCAACCATCAAGATCCCGGCGAAGACGACCGTCAAGTTCTCACTCGGCAAAGCGATGAAAGATTCTGTCGCGTAAATACCTGATAAGGTAGCGAAAAATTCAGGGACCCGTACATCTTGTATGTGCGGGTCCTTGATTTTTTTCAATTTGAACGCATTTTGACCACTTTTCGGGCAAAAAAAGTGATGACACGCACGCCTGTTTTTGATATCATTGATTCACAAGTTGAGTTGAAGCCGGAAACGGTAGCAATAGGCTCGGGAAATGTACCCGCGCGCGTTCAGCTTTTATGGTTTTCTCGTATTTTTTTGAGCAAAACCGTTTATCACAGAAGGAGAACATTAAAGTGGCAGCAGCTAGACCAGTAACTCTGCAGGATCGGGTCCTGCAGATCGACCACATCCAAGCCCGCCGATATACAAAACTTGCCGGCGAGCCGCTTGAGATGGCAACTGAGGGTATTATCAGACACCTACGCGCGTGTGCGCGGATGGACGTAAATCCCGATGCGTCGGCGGTCCGAGAGATCATCGACGACGCGATCAACGGCAGAAGGGTCTTCGCCGAAACGTCGAACGACCTCCTGGCCGCCTAGAATAGCAATACTTAATTCAAACAGTAATACAATCTCGAGCCGCTTCTTTTGAAGCGGCTTTTTTTATTGCCGGAGCTGAAGCTTATAGAGAATAAAATCACCGACCCGCTCGCCTTCGTCGCGCGAATACCAACGATCGACGTTCGTCCAATCCGGCTCCTCATCGGCTCGGACGATGGCTAGATCAACGGGTCGATTGCCTGCCGTTCTGGGGTCAAAATGAACGAGATAGTCGGCATAAAGTTCGGCTTCGTGATCGAGTTCGGCGTAGGTGAGCGGCTTATAATCCGCACTCAAACGGTCCGTGTGCCGTCCCCAGCCAAAAAGAGCGATCACTGAAACAAAGTCCCGACCGGACTTCATCGAGGCAGCAAGCTCTTCCGGATCGACGCCCGTGTAATACATATATTGGTAATAGCGTTCCTTGTTCTCCTGCCAAGAAACGCCCGCAAAGACGTGCTGATGCCTTGCCCAGAGCACGCCCTGCGGTGCGATCGTCGGAAGGTCGTCGCCGACCGCAATGTCGAAAGGCAGGATGACCTTTGAATGTGCATCCGCATCGCCGCTCGCGATCTCGGTCAGGCGGCGGCCAACGGGATATGCTTGATCGCGCAGAACGTTCACGTCGTCGAGCACTCGGACCGTGTAAAAACACTCGACAAATCCCCAACCCACGGCGATGAGTGAAACGGTCGCAAAAGCCGCCGTAATGGCCTTTGCGCGTTCGATACGGTCGGCGCGAACGAGTAGTCCGAGCGTGAGTATGAATGCGAGACCTGCAACGTAATTACCGATAAAGACCTGATAGTGTATCGGCTGCAAAGATTTGCCTGTGATGACCTGCTGATTGAAAACGACGAAAACGCTCAACGCAAGAGACAGCACGAAGAGCACACGCATGTCCCGCGGATCGAAGACCTTTACAAGCAAGCCGATGATCATGGCGATCACGACAAATCCGGCGACGTACTCGGGCGGACGCGAGAGGTCGGGTGCATGCGTTGCCGAAAGCAGTTGGACCTCGTCCATTGTCGTCGAGCGATGCGAGAGCAGAATTGCGTATGGTATCAACGCAAGTCCGCAGCCGACGGCGGCCGCGCTTACCGGAAGCCAGACCTTCCTAAAGACATCCGGCAGGAAAAAGACAAATAGCAAACCGAAGCAGCCTGCCCACGCGATGGTCGTTGTCCAAACGTAAAAGTACGAAAAAACGCAGTACGAAAATGCCGCGATCGCGACAAATACGGCGGGCCAGGCGGCCGCACTCTTCCTTTCCTCGTTCGACACGAGTTTGTACACGAGGCCGACGAAAAGGAAGAATGCCGGGAACGCCAACGCAGGTATGTACCGCCTGAATCCCGGGAAATACGGATACGAAAACCCGTTAAAGAACACCTCGCTCATCGCGCCTTCGCCGGCGAAAACCGCACCGCCGACGAGCGTAACGAGGCTTGCTGGCATCGCGAACCAATCATTCGGGACGATCATTCGTGCGATCCAAAAGACGGCGAATGCAGCGAGGAATGCTGCAACGGCTCCTGCGATCGTGAGCGCCCACGGCGTACCGATGCCCAAAAGGCGAGCGGGTAGAGCGATCGTGTAAGGAGCAGCGAATTGGATCGAGAAAAGCGATTCAGGCTGCGGATGATCCGGTGAATCATCACGCCCGGTGTACGGATCATTCTTTCGCGGGCGGCCATCGATCAAGGCGTGGACGTACGATGCGTATGCGACCTCGTCGATGTCGTTGTAAGCGTAGTGTCCGTTGTATTCGCCGCCGCGCAAGTAGATCAGGTTCAACTGCGGATACAGCGAAAAAAGGGCAAGGAAAAGCCCTGCGATAACACCAAAACGCCAACGAATCTTCATACACGCAAAGTATCAAAGCTTAGCACGCAGTCGCAAAATTCGAAAATTTTTTGAGAGCCGTTCTGTCACAACCTTCCGCTCTGCGGTGTTTCCCTTCACGAGACCGTTAAGGAATTTTTCGCCCGGACTCGCTCGGGCACACATACAGAGAGAAAAGGCCGGCAGAACTCTTTTTCATAACCTTCTTATTTCGAGAGATGCCTGCCATTTGAGAAGACGCCAAATACGACGGTCTCCATTAATAAATATGAAGGCATTAATCCTGATCCTGCTGTTTCTCATTCCACTAAGTTCGATGATATCGGCCCAAGGCACGGCGGACGGGCCTGTCGAGGTATCGAAAAACATACCGCCAAAAACGGACGGTAAACACCGCGATCCTTCGCCCAAAACCGCTCCGGTGAATATCCCGCTCGTCGAGGCAAAGCCCGTGATCGACGGCGTTCTCAATGACGAGGTTTGGCGATCGGCAGCCCGATTCTCGGACTTTGTGCAAACGCAGCCGGGCGACAATATTGCACCGAGCAGTCCGGTCGAGGCGATGATGGCGTACGACAAAACGACGCTCTACATCGCATTTCGCGTAACGCAGGACAAGGACAAAATACGCGCGACCGTCTCACGCCGCGACGAGATCTTTCAAGACGACTATGTCGGCCTCTTTCTCGATACATTCAACGACAAGCAGCGTGCATACGCCCTCTTTTTCAATCCGTTCGGGATACAGGCCGATGGCACATATGCTGAGGCCGGCGGTGAAGATTACAGCGTGGACATCGTCATGCAGTCTAAAGGCGTGCTTACCGACAACGGCTACACCGTGGAGATCGCGATTCCGTTCCAGTCGCTTCGATATGCGATCGGCAAAGGAAAGAATTGGGGCCTGCAACTTTACAGGCGCGCAAAGTGGAACAATAATGAACTCGATTCATGGATGCCCGATGACCGTAGCGTTTCGGGAAATTTGAGCAAGGCCGGGCACATCACCGGCATCGAGGACATTTCCGAAAAGCGTACGCTTGAGATCAGCCCGACCATTACCTTGAGCCAGTCAGGACGCCGCTCGCGCTACTCCTTCAACAACGATCCCGCGGGACGCTACGTCAATGACGGCGTTAAGGCAGACATCGGCTTTACCGCAAAATTCGGCATCACACCGAACACGACCTTGGATTTTGCATACAATCCGGATTTCGCACAGGTCGAAGCCGACGCTCCCGTAACATCAGCAAATCAGAGGTTTCCGATCTTTTATCCCGAGAAGCGTCCTTTCTTCCTTGAACGCATCGATATGTTCCAAAGCCCGATGGACCTCGTCAATACCCGCAGCATCGTCGATCCCGACATTGCCGCGAAACTCACGGGCAAGACCGGCAAGAACACGTTCGGCCTGATCTATGCGAGCGACAAGGCGCCGGGCAATTTCTCGAAGGACGAACGCGAATCCTACAAGATATGCTCGGCGCTTCACGCCGGCGATCCGACGCGCTACTGCCCGGCGGGAAGGCTGATCGACCGGAACGCCGACATCGGTGTCGTGCGTTACAAGCGCGATATCGGCCGCGAGAGCAACTTCGGCCTATTCGGGACGACGTACAACTTCGTCGATCGCCACAATCATACAGGCGGCTTTGACGGCAGATTGAGATTCGATAAAAAGACCGTTTTCGAATTCCAGGCGATCGGCACGCACACGCGGGGTTTCTTCTACGACCCGAAGACCGACCGCGTTGACTATCGCACCGGGAATGGCGTCGGTTACAGCGGTTGGATTGAGCGGGCAGGGCGGAACTTCTATATGAATTTTGTCGTTCAAGGGCGTTCATCCGATTACCGCGCGGATGTCGGCTATACGAACCGGACTGACACGAATGGTGCGGGCCTTTTTATGCGGTATAGGACCGATCCAAAGCCGAAGGCAACGATCGTAAGTAAGCAGATCGCGTTTGCTTCGAACGTCGACTTTGACTGGAAGGGACGCACTCAGCGTCGAATGAGCGAGATCCGAGCTTCTGTAAATCTGCAGAAGAATTCGAACATAACGCTTGCGCTCCAGCAGGGTTATGAGCGGGTTTTCGAACACGAGTTCGGCCCGATGAGAACTCCGACGCGGCTAGGTGCATTCTTTGGGCCAAGCAGCGAACGGTCGGCACCAATGAAGGCGATCCAGATACGCGCCTCCTCAACGCCGATCAAACAGCTCTCGTTCAATCTCCTATTCGACAATACGTGGGGCACGATGGACTATGACTTCGGCGCAGGCGACTTTCCGCGAGCGAGCATCGCCGCACAGCTCCTCGGACAGAACGCGCCGCTCTATCCGGGGCCCGGAACCGCCCTCACGATCAGCGCATTCGTGCAGTATCGGCCAACAACTGCCCTTCGGACGGATTTCTCGTTCGATAAGAGCCGTTTGAGACGCTACGATACGGGACTTGTCGCTTTTGATGACAATATCTTCAGCTCACGGACGACGTATCAGTTTACACGGGATATCTGGGTACGCGCACGGCTCGACTATTCTACGCTTGCGAAGCGCTTCAGGCCCCAGATCGTCATGGGCTGGACACCGAAACCAGGCACTGCCCTCTACGTCGGCTACAGCGACAACCTGAGCTATAACGGACGAAATCCGTACACAGGGCAACTCGAGCCCGGTTTCCACGGCAACGGCCGCACGTTCTTCATAAAGGCCTCGTATCTTTTCAAGAGAAGCTTTTAGTGTTCCCGGAAGTCGGATCGAACAACCGCGACGGTCAAAACTAATTATTGATTAATAATTAGATAGTTAGTAATTAGATGGATGCAGAACGGCGGCAGGGCTGCCGTTTTCTTTTTCAGTGATCGAGCGGCGAGGCGACGTTGTGCGCTACTATTGAACTCAGTATGGCATCTCTGAAAGACACGATAGTTTCTGACCTGACCGCGGCGATGAAAGCGAAGGAGACGGAGCGCGTTGGCGTTCTGCGGATGGTGAAGGCAGCGTTGATGAACCGCTTTATCGAGAAGGGCGGTGAATTGACCGACGAAGAGGCGGCAAAGACGCTGCAATCGCTTGTAAAGCAGCGGCGGGATTCGATCGAGCAATACGAAAAGGCCGGGCGTACCGAGCTTGCTGCAAAAGAGGCGGCGGAGATTGCAGTGATCGAGGTCTATCTGCCGAAAGCCGCCACGCCGGAAGAGCTCAATGCCGCGGTCGATAAAGCGGTCGCGGAAACAGGTGCGTCGTCGATGAAAGAAATGGGTGCCGTGATGAAGGCCGCGTTGGCGAGTCTTGCGGGCAAATCCGCTGACGGCAAAATGGTCAGCGAGGCAGTAAAGGCAAAACTCTCCTAATCCCCGAGATCGATCAGCCTATAATCTCCACGAAAGTAGATCAGCGGTTTTGCGTCGTTGACGGTCGAACTTTTGACCTCGGCGACGAGAATGCTGTGGTCGCCGCCATCGTAATTCTGTACGAGCGAGCATTCGAGCGTTACGAGAGCTCCCGTGATCACGGGAAGTCCGCTTTCCGTCTCCTGCAAAGGCATCCCTGCGAACTTATCCAATAGAGGTTCAGCGAATTGCTCGGAAACGTGCCGCTGATGCTCGCCGAGAATGTGTACGACGAATGCACGGCGTTCGATGAACGCGTAGTGGCTGCCCGTCATCTTGTTGATGCAGGCGAGGACGAGCGGCGGTTCGACGGAAAGCGAGCAAAACGCGCTGACAGTGATCCCGTGAGGCGCGCCCGCGGCATCACGCGTCGTGATGACCGTAACGCCGCTTGCAAAATGGCTCATTGCCCGACGAAATTCCTCGTTAGAGATCATTCTTTTCGTGCCGACGTGCATCTAGCCAAAGATATTTCGAACCTTCTGAACAAAGGACGGATCAGAGAAATCTTTGGTTTCGACCTCGGCGAGCTGTTCGAGGACCTTACGCTGTTCTTTTGAGAGCGTCTTCGGCGTTATGACCGTAACCGCGACGAAAAGATCGCCCTTGCCGCGGCCGCCAAGATTCGGCATTCCCTGCCCTTTGACGCGAAAGACCGTGCCCGTCTGCGTGCCCGGAGGGATCTTAAGCGTTTCTTCGCCATCAAGCGTGCCGACCGAAATTTCCGCTCCGAGCGCAGCCTGTGCGAATGTGATCGGCTCGGCGGAATAAAGATTCTCCGCCTGACGCTCAAAACGCGGGTGTTCTTTTACGTGCAGAACGACGTATAGATCGCCCGACGGCCCACCGCCGACGCCGGCCTCGCCCTCGCCCGAAACACGCAGACGCGAACCCGTCTCGACGCCTGCCGGTATCTTGATCTCGATCTTCTTCTCTTTTTCGACGCGGCCGGCCCCACGGCATTTCGTGCAAGGCGTCTTGATGATCTTCCCCTGGCCGCGGCACGTCGAACACGTCCGCATCACGCTGAAGAATCCCTGGCTGTAACGCGTCTGTCCCGCACCGCTGCAGGTTGCGCAGGTTTCGGCGGTGGTTCCCTTTTCGGCACCCGAGCCGGAACATTCAACGCACGTCTCAAGACGTGGGATCCGAAGCGATTCGTCCTTGCCGGCGGCGGCTTCTTCGAGCGTGATCTCAAGGTCGTAGCGAAGGTCCGAGCCGCGTTGGACGGTCGTGCGGCGAGTGCTACGGCCGCCTCCGCCGAACATATCGCCGAAGCCGAACATCTCGAAGATGTCGTCAAAATTCGAGAATCCTGCTGCACCTGCGCCAGCACCGACGCCCTGGTGCCCAAAACGGTCGTATGCCGCACGCTTTTGCGCATCGCTCAATACGGAATATGCTTCGGCAGCCTCTTTGAATTTATCTTCAGCCGTCGGATCGTCCGGATTCTTGTCTGGGTGGTACTGCAGCGCAAGGGCACGGTATGCCCGCTTGATCTCACCGTCTGTCGCGGTCCGCGTTACGCTCAATACCTCGTAATAATCTCTCTTCGTCATCGTGATCCAGCTTCGCCCGATCGGGACACTCTAAAAGTGTGCACCCGAGAGGCCGAATTTAAAAAGGCGCCAGACAACTTTGATCGTTGAGCTGACGCCAAATTACTATTTTGCTTTATCAGCAGGACTTTCTCAAGTCTTTACGCCATCGCGAGCATCGCCGCGGTAATGCGGTTCGCAGCACCTTCGACGGCCGCAAGGTTGTCCCTGATCTCGTCCATGCTCTCGGAATTAAGCCTTTCGTCGGCCTCCTTGAGAATCTGATTGATCGCCTGCTGATCCTCCGTCGGAAGGCCTTTGCCGACCTCTGCTAGGGCTCTGCGGGCGTTGCGGATGAGCGAGTCAAGGCGGTTGCGTTCGACGATAAGTTCCTTCGACGCTTTATCCTTCTCGACAGAGGTTTCTGCCTCGATGATAAGACGCTCGATCTCGTCCGGCGAAAGTCCTGATGCGGGCGTGATCTGCATCGCCTGCTCGAGGCCGGTCATCTTGTCACGTGCCGAAACGTTTACGAGGCCGTTCGCGTCGATCTCAAAAGTAACATCGACCTGCGGGACGCCACGCGGTGCCGGCGGGATGCCGACAAGTTCGAATTTGCCCAGGCTGCGATTCGCGCTCGCGATCTCACGCTCACCCTGCAGAATGTGGATCTCAACAGATGGCTGGTTATCGACGACTGTCGTGAACGTCATCGTGCTCTGAAGCGGGATCGTTTGATTGCGGTTGATGATCTTCGCAAAAAGTCCGCCGCGTGTTTCGACACCGAGGCTAAGCGGAAGAACGTCAAGCAGCACGATGTCCTTAACATCCCCCGTAAGAACGCCGCCTTGAATTGCGGCACCCATCGCAACAACTTCGTCCGGATTGATCTCGGCAGACGGTTCTTTGCCGAAAACTTCCGTGACGGTCCGCGCGATGATCGGCGAACGGGTCTGTCCGCCGACAAGGATGACCTTGTCGATGTCGCTTTCTTTGAGTTTTGCGTCCCAAAGAGCTTTCTGGCATGGCTCAACAGACGATTCAACGAGATCCCGTACGAGTTCCTCGAATTTTTCGCGTTTCAGGACAGCGTTGATATGTTTCGGGCCGGTTGCGTCCGCCGCGATGAACGGCAAACTGATGGTCGTCTCCATTACCGAAGAGAGTTCGCATTTCGCACGCTCGGCCGCTTCCTTCAAACGCTGTAGAGCGAGCCGGTCGTTGCGAAGGTCGACATTGTTCTCTGCCTTAAATCCTTCGATAAGCCAATCGATGATCCGCTCGTCGAAATCCTCACCGCCGAGGAAAGTGTTGCCGCTCGTCGCCAGCACGTCAAAAACGCCGTCCTGGATCTCCATGATCGAAACGTCGAACGTGCCGCCGCCAAGGTCGTAAACGACGATCTTTTCATGCTTTGCCTTACCAAATCCGTACGCAAGTGCTGCGGCCGTCGGCTCGTTAATGATCCTTTCGACCTCAAGGCCTGCGATCTTACCGGCATCGCGTGTAGCCTGCCTCTGCATGTCGTCAAAATATGCGGGCACGGTGATGATCGCTTCTGTAACCTTGTCGCCGAGGAACTCTTCGGCCGAGAGCTTCAAGCGTTGGAGAATGATCGCGGAGATCTCCGGAGGGCTGTAGATACGGTCAAGAACACGAATGTGCGCGTCGCCGTTCGGAGCCTTTACGATCTCGAACGGAACGCTCGAACGCATCTTCTCAACTTCAGGCGCGTCGAACTTTCGGCCAATGAGGCGCTTGATCGCAAAAAGCGTATTCGCCGCGTTGGTCACGGCCTGGCGCTTCGCGATCTGGCCGACAAGGCGTTCATCCTTGTCCGTAAAACCGACTACGGACGGCGTCGTGCGGCCGCCCTCTTTGTTCGAGATGATCTGTACGGCGCCGCCTTCCAGAACGGAAACGCAGCAGTTTGTCGTACCAAGATCGATGCCTATTACTTTACCCATATTTTTCTATTTCCCCATTCAAGATCTTTCGATCAGATCGGATCCGAGGTCCTCGGGAGCTTCCGATTCGCCGGCATCCTCGGCAGACGGTTCTGCCGGTCGTTCAACCTCATTCACAGGCTTCGACGGCTTATTTGCCGTAACAACCTTGACCATCGAGTGGCGAATGACCTTGTTGCCGATCTTGTAGCCGCGAAGCATCTCCTCGACGACGGTCCCCGCCTTCTTACTCGCGTCCTCGACGACCGCGACCGCTTCGTGCAAATGCGGATCGAATTCCGAGCCGACGGCCCTGATCGGTTCAACGCCCATGCCCGCGAAAACCTCGTTCACCTGCTGGTTGACAAGAACAATGCCCTGGAAGAAGTGTGTGAACGCCGGGTCGTGCTCCTCGGCGTGTGCCGGAACGGAATCGATCGCCCGATTCAAATTATCGAGAACGGGCAGCATCTGCGTTGCGAGATTCGCTATCTGATCGATGAACGAGCCGCGACGTTCGCGGTCCACGCGATACTTGAAATTCTCAAAATCCTTTAGCTGCTGATCTTTTTTATCGACGAGGTCAGAGCGTTCGGCACGCATCTCCGCGATCTTCAGCTTAAGCGCGGCGACCTCGTTCTCAAGCTCGGCCTGCTTGCCCTTAGAGACCGGAGCTTCCTGCACGGGGCTTGCAGCCTTAGCCTGTACGGATTCGACCGTTCGCGCCGGAGCGGGATCCGGTTCGCCATTGCGCTCGATCGCAACGTCGTTCTCAATGAACAACTGCGCGCTCGAATCAAGATCAAGCTCAGCGATCTCGATCGAGAGATCGGCCGTGATCTGCAGATCGCGTTCCTTCTCTTCGAGTTCGCGGAAAAAATCGTCGATAGACGTACCGTTCTCTTCGATATCGTCCTCGAGATCCTCCGGCTGGGGAATGTTTTCCTGGGCGCTCATTTAAAAGAAATGGACTGCTAAAGTTACTGCGGAGGCCGTTGAAGGCCAAACTTCGGGGTCTAATTTGCAGAGATGTCGGATGCCATCATCTGTTCGAGCATCTTGGCAACGTAAGATACGATCGACATCATTCGTCCGTATTCGATACGTGTCGGTCCGAGGACACTCAGGGTTCCGATCGCCGTGCTGTTGCCGACCCGGTAGGGAGCCGAGATCAGGGCACAGTTTTGAAGCGAAGGCGTTCGGTTCTCGCCGCCAATGATGACCGAAATGTCACCGGAGGCCGCTGTCGCCGTGCCGATGCATTCGGTCAAGATCTGCATCAGCCGCGACTTTTCGCCGATCGTAAGCAGCAGCTCACGAAGGCGTTCGAGGTCGGCAAAATCTCCTTTGGTAAGGATATTTGACGTGCCGTCCACGAAAACTTCGCCGAGACGGTCCTCGTCGTCCTCGATGCTCTGCGAGCAAAGGATGACGGCCGTCTGCAGCAGTTTGTCAAAAAGCGTCTTTTCCTGGTGCATCAGCACCAGGATCTCCGCTCGTATCTCAGCGAGGCTCTTGCCGACAAACTCTGCGTTCAGGTAATTTGCCGTCTTTTCGAGATCCTCTTTTGCGAAGGTCACTTTGAGCCGAATTATCTTGTTGTGAACGATATTCGGCGTGGCGACCAACACCACGAGAATGCGGTTGTCACTTAGATTGACAAACTCGATATGTTGCAGGCGATCATTCGCCAAAGACGGCGATACCACGATGCCTACGTTATTTGAAAGAGCAGAGAGCAGATGCGAGGTCCGCTCCATCAACCTATCCGGTGTTTCAGACGGCAAACGATCTTTCGTGCCATAAACCCGGCCGATGCGATCGAGATCGTCGTCCGAGATGCTGAGTACTCCGAGCAGATTGTCAACGTAAAACCGATAACCTTTATCGGTCGGGATCCTGCCTGCCGAAGTATGAGGCTGCTCAAGCATCCCCATTTCTTCCAACTCACTCATCACATTTCGGATGGTCGCCGAACTCATTCCGCTCGCATTTGCAAAGCGGTTTGCGAGAACCTTTGACCCAACGGGTTCACCCGTGACAAAGTGTTCGTTGATGATGGCTGTGAGTATTACCTGCCCGCGAGAATCGGGAAAACCTGGGCGTTTCTCGATGCGGCCGGGTGGGCTAACAGGCATTTTTGGGTAAGTTTGTCGCATACTGCCTGTCGGCTGTATGCTTTTCCCAATACAAGGAATAACATTTAGACCGACAAAAAGTCAACAATTTCGTTAATACAGGTTTAACACGTTTGTGCCGCCAACACTCCAGCAGATCCGCGAAGAATATCAACAAGCATTCAAAAAATACGACGGTCTTCGACGAACACCGCCGATCGAGGTCTCATTCTACCCCTATGTAGGTATTAATCATACTATACGAATCCGCGACGGCGTTGTTTATGTGCGGATCGGCGAGATCTGCCGGCAGATGCCGCTTACAGCCCATCGCGGCCTTGCGTACGTCCTCGTGGCAAAACTTTACCGCCGCAGGGCGACAGTCGACAAGCGGCAGCTTTATTCGGCGTATATCGACCGTCCGGAGATCCGCGAACGGGCGACCGAAATGAAGCGCGAACGCGGTCGCAAGGTCGTAACTTCTTCTGAAGGAACATTTTACGACCTCGATTCGATCTTTTCGGCGTTGAACGCACGATATTTCCGCAATCGTGTAAAAAAGCCCGTGCTGACCTGGTCGGCACGCAAAACTTACCGCATTCTCGGCCATCATGACGCAACCCACGGCGTGATCGCCATTAGCCGTTCGCTCGACAGCAAATCAGTGCCGCGTTATGTGGTTGAATATGTCGTATTTCACGAGATGCTGCATATCGTCCACCCGACGAAGACCGACGAGAAAGGCCGCCGGCTGAACCACACGCCCGCTTTTCGCCGCGACGAAAGGAAATACATCCATTTCAATGCGGCCGAACGCTGGATCGAGCAGAACGTACGGCACCTGAAACGCGAAGCAAAGAAGAAGAGCTGACGCTAGTTCTCGTCAGATAGCATCGCAATTATCGTTCCCAGGAAACCGATCTCCGAGGTGGTCGTGCGGATGGCTCCAACGTTGGTGAAGTTCGTCTCGGAACGCGAAAAGGCCTTTACGCTGCCCGCCGTCTTTTCTTCGCCTAGAAACGAGGCGATCTCCCGCACAGACGCTTCATCGTTGAAGATCGTGGTGATCGACGCTCCCTTTGCCGGCGGCGGTTTGTCCGCAACTTCAGCTTTTGTTCCAGGGGCAACACAGGCGGCGACAGTGTCCTTTTCACCGACGACCGCGAGATCGCCCGCATATTGCAAAGCGACGTCGGACGGTTCCGGCTCGACAGGCTTCTTGGCGTCTGGATCGAGCTCGGGCAGCAAGCCTTTCAGTTGGCCGTTGGTCGTTGGTTTTACGATAGCGGCGGCCTGTTCATTTTCACCGAGCGAAACCGTCACGATCTGCTGCGAGACCGAACTCAAGAATGCTTCGGGGTCACCGATCCCATAAGGCTCGAATAGCGCCGTGCCGATCTCCGAGAAGACTCGCGCCGTGAAAGGGTCGCTCAGGTGCTCTGCGGTCAGAATTACGCTTCGCCACGCGGCCTGCGGATTCTTTAGGTTGTAACGCGTTATCGAACGCGAATTCGCCGGAATAACGCTCGCAAAAGCAGGATCGGGTGTGCCGTCGCCCGGTGCCATTGTCTCGACGAACACGGCGGCAATATCCTTAGGCATATCAATTTCCCAACGATCTTCGATACCGCCGTCCCGTCTTTGAGCGGTCCAATGGACATCCGAAACCGCACCGCGAAGGAGTCTTGGAATGACGCCTGCGATTGCGGTTCGAACCTCGCCTTCCTCCGTACTCTCGGCAGCAAGAAGGACCCCAAGGACGTTTGCGAGCTGAGCCATTCCGTCTGGCGAAATGTAACCGTAAGCGAGGTCGCTTGCGTTCGCAGGATGCAATGCCTTTGCATCGAATGCCGCGGTCTCGCCTTTTCGTACAGCGATCGCGCGGTCAATAAGTGTTTCGTCATTCCCAAAATAAATGAGCCCGTCGATGACCAAAGCAAACGCCTTTCTGCCGTCGGCGGCCGTCCACGCAAAATAAGAACCGCCGTCCTTCTCGCTCTTCTCAAGTTTCGGCTCGCTGCCGTAAATACCCGCAACGAAGGCTCCAAGTTTTGCCTCGGTGAAGGCACGAGCCTGGAAATTCCATTTGTGCGTGTCGGCTATGAGCACGAATTTTGGCGTGACCTTGCCGACGCTTTGCTCGTCCGTGAGCTTTTGCTCCTGCATCTCGAATCCGGCGATCGAGACCGCTGCCTGCACACCGTCGAGGGCTGAAAGATCCGGCACCTTCAACGCGCTTTCTTTTATCGGCCGGCTCTCAAAGACCGAACGCAGGGCCGTGCCGAGGTTATTCGTTTCGAGATAGATCAGGGTCTCGGCAGGTGCAAGCTTTCGAAGGTCCGTCGGCGTCGATGAGCACGACGCGAGCCCGAGCGCAAAGGCGACCGCGACGGCGAAAAGCGTCCGCCGAAAGATGCGTGATAGAATCTTACTCGCTATGAACAACATATTTGCGGACTCCATTTTGCAGGGCAAAGTTGCGTTTGTAACAGGCGGTGCGACCGGCATAACCGGCGGCATCGCGCGTGCGTTCTTCGAGCACGGGGCAAAGCTTGCGATCACCAGCCGAAAGGAAGAGAACCTGATCGCCAAGAAGCAATACATCGAAGAGAATGGCGGCGAATGTTTCACTGCCGTCTCGGATGTCCGCGACTATGCGGCCGTCGAGAATGCCGTAAATGCCGCGCGCGAGCATTTCGGCAAGATCGACATTGTTGTGAACGGTGCGGCCGGCAACTTCCTCGCACCCGCGTCAGAGCTTTCGGCAAACGGATTCGGCACGGTCGTTGACATCGACACGAAGGGGACGTTCAATGTGTGCCGAGCGGCGTTCGAAGCCTTAAAAGAGAGCCGCGGGCAAATTATCAATATCTCAGCAACGCTCCATTATCTCGCAACGCCGATGCAGATACACGTTTCCGCGGCAAAGGCCGGTGTGGACGCCATTACGCGGAATCTGGCGGTCGAATGGGGCCGATACGGCATTCGCGTGAACGGAATCGCTCCGGGGCCGATCGAGGACACCGAAGGGATGAAACGCCTGCTGATGCCCGAGCTTCGCGAGAAGCTAATGCGAAAGATCCCTGCAGGCCGCTTCGGACGTATCGAGGATATCGAGAATGCCGCTCTTTTTCTCGCCTCCGGTGCAGCAAGCTATATCAACGGCGAAACGATCATCGTTGACGGCGGCGCATGGCTTCTCGGCACGAGCCTCACCTGATCTGGATCAATACATCGATTCATCCATCACGTGCTCGTCCTTTTCGGTGTTGGTCGGCTTTTCCGCCGGAGCCTGTGTGTACGCCCGCAGGATCAATATCTTAGCGAGCACGCGTGCCTCCGGCCTGTCAAACCGGTCCGCAAGCGCCCGCGTGCGGTCAAGGTCGAATTCGGCGAGCTTCTTAAGTGGTACATTTGCGATCGACATTCGCCTTAGCATACTGGCGCCCATTGGTCCTCCAAAGGCACCGATCTTCACCTCATTGTCTTCTACAATTTCGCCTGGGACATCGATAAACTCCGCAACCTTTACGCCCGCATTGATGATCTCGTTCGTGCTGGCGATCAAATTCTCGATACGCGGGAACGCCTGTTCGGGATCGACCATCGCGTAGCCGCTCGCGACGGCAAAAACGACCATAAAGTCAGCATAATTCTTCGGATACAGCGGTGCGACCCGATCGGCTTCGCGCATCAGATCAAGCGCAAGCCGCTTATCCGAACCGACAACTCCCGTCGCGATAGCACTGAGAGCAATGACCTTGTCGCGCGGATCGCGCAACCTTGCGACCGTCTTCCGTGCCTCCGCGAGCACCTTCTCGCGCTCTTCGGCCGGCAGATTGCCGGAGGAGAGTTTTGAGAATACATCGAGGCTTTTTCGGTCTTCAGCGAGCTTTTTCCACTTTTCCTGCTCGGCCCGCTCTGGCTCATTAAGGTTTGATGACCGAGTGGAGGCAACATTGGCAGCCGCGTTCGCACGATTCGCCGCATAGCCTCCGTTCATCCTTGCCTTCGCGGCGGCCTTCGCTTTTAGGGTGGCCGCTCTCTCGGGAAGGTACTTCTCTATCAGGTCAAGTCCAGGAAAAAAGGTCTGATCACCGAGTTGATCGACGAGCGACTCGGCAACCTGGCGGGCATCCGCGATAGAAAAGGGTGACGGCTTAGCGGACTTCTTTTTTTCGGCTTCAAGATAAGAATCGATATTCTTAAGGAATTCTGAAAGTAAGTAGGCGTTTGTCTTGTCGCCTTTGGCCTTCGAGAGCATCGCCGAGGCAAGCGTCTTTGCTGCCTCGCCATCCACCTCGTTGAGTTCCCGCAAAATGCGGAAATGCGTATTGTTAAGCTCTTTCTTGAGGGATTCGAGAGCGATCTCCAACGCGCGTTTCGGACTGCGCCGCGCTGACATCGCAGCGATCTCGTCCCTAAGGCGTACATCATCGTCTCCGGAACTGTACCGGCCATCCGCAACTACGAGCCCGGCGGTGTCCGCAAGGACTTGCAGTGCAAACTCAGGGTCATTTTCTGCAATGCTTATCAAGATCTGCGCTCGGACCGCTAGCAGTTCCCTGCCCTTGTTTGCCATCGCGTCTCGATAGGGATTACCGACAAAGCTCGCCGTCAAGGCGTCCGGGTCGGCGGCCTGGGCTGCCTTTGCATCGGCGGCGGCCGTCGAATAGCTCATCATTATCTGCCGAAGGTCATTGGCGGCTTTTGAGTAAATACTGCGTGCCTGTGTCTCATCGAACTGCCACATCACGGACGCGACTTCCGCAAAAAGGGCAACACGGTTCTCAGGCAGCCGAAGATTTGAGACCTCTTGATCGACATCGCGAAGGAACGCGATCATCCGAGCCTCCTCTTTCTCGGCATCGGGTGTCGGTGACGGGGTCGGCGTGGACGCGGCGGTCTGGGCGGAAACGAACGGGACAGCGAATAACAACGTGAGGAAAATGAGTAGATATCGCATATTGTTGTTTTCCCTCTAACTTGGTGAGAGCACTGAAATAATAATCTCGATATCCGCTGTAAACAAGCCCGCTCGGCGGCCTCGCTCACGCATCGAATCTGCTATTCTAGAACGAGCGATGCTCGTTCTTATCGACAATTACGATTCGTTCACATACAACCTCGTCCAGTATTTCGGCGAGCTTGGCGCCGAGATGCGCGTCATTCGAAATGACGAGATGACCGTCGAGGCGATCGAAAGCGATCTCAAGCCAACGCATCTCGTAATATCGCCCGGACCCGGAACGCCCGAGGACGCGGGCATTTCGATCGCGGCGATCAAGCATTTTGCGGGCAAGGTGCCGATCCTCGGCGTTTGTCTCGGACATCAGGCGATCGGACAGCACTTCGGCGGGAACGTCGTCCGCGGCCCTGAACCTGTGCACGGAAAGCCGGTTACGATCCGTCACGACGGACGCACGCTCTTTAACGGCATTCCGCAGGATTTTAATGCGGGGCGTTATCATTCGCTTGTCGTCGAACGCAAAACCGTGCCCGACGAGCTTGAGATCTCGGCGGAATCGCCCGACGGACTCGTAATGGCGCTTCGGCACAAAGAACTGCCGATCGAGGGCGTTCAGTTCCATCCGGAATCGATCCTGACGGAACACGGGAAAAAGCTGTTGCAAAACTTTATCGCGGTTTGAGATAGTTAATGTAGCGAAAGGTCTTTCGCCATTTCGCTCTCACCTCGCTTTTTAACGCATTTCTGGTCTCTCATTTTTTCTTATGTCCGGGTCAAAAACAGACTGGCTCTTGAGCGCTCCTACAGCAGCATCGAATCCTCGTGCAGAGACGCCGCTGTACCCATTCCTGGCAAAATTACTTCGCGGCGAAGACCTTTCGGGCCGCGAGGCCGCCGACTTTTACACAGCGATCACTGATCCAAAGACAGGTTCGAATCAGATCGCCGCGGCCCTGACCGCCCTTACGATAAAGGGTGAGACGTTCGAAGAGCTCGCCGGCATGGCGCTTGTTATGCGCGAGCAGGCAACGCATATACGCGCTCTGCAAAAGAATGCCGTCGATATCACAGGCACCGGTTCTTCGACCGCGAAAACCTTTAACGTCTCGACCGCAGCCGCATTCGTCGCGGCAGGTGCGGGTTTGATGATCGCAAAGCAGAGCAATCGCGGAGTCGCCACGCGTATCGGAAGCGCCGACGTGCTCACGGAGCTCGGCGTAAAGGTCGCAAGCGAACCGAGCGTTGCACAGACGAGCTTGAATGGCGTCGCGATCAGCTTTCTATTCGCCCCGAAGTTTCATACCGCGCTAAAGCGTGTCGCGGAGGTCCGACGCAGTCTCGGCATCCGGACCTGCCTCAATCTTTTGGGCGTTCTCGCAAACCCCGCGGGTGTGAATCGCTCGCTGATCGGCGTTTGGCATCAATCGATGGTCGAACCCGCCGCGAAGGCTCTTGCACTGCTCAAAACGGACAAATCCTGGGTCGTTTACGGCAGCGACGGCCTCGACGAGATCACGCTCGCCGGCCCGACGCTTGTCGCCGAGACCATCGCTCGGCAAACGCGCGGATTCCAGATCGCGCCGAAGGATTTTGGTCTGAAACCCGCTCCGATCGATCACCTGCGGGCAAAGTCCGCGAAAGAAAGCGCGAAGATCATCCGCGAAGTCCTCTCAAGCAAACGTCGTGACGAAGCGCGCTCGCTCGTTGTGATGAATGCAGCCGCGGCGTTGATCGTCGGCGGTTTTTCGAAGGAGCCGATGCACGCCGCACGCCTCGCCGAACAAAGCATCGACAGCGGACAGGCTCAAAACAAGCTCGACCGTCTCGTGCAGCTTACCAACAAGATCTCAAAGAACGTTTCGCCCGGCAAAAATTGAAAAACGCGCGACGATAAAAGATAATTGTCAGGCAATATGCTTGGCGTTCTTGCCTCTATCTACGGGCGTTTCATCGAGAGACGTAATCAGCGTTTTGACGATGGGACAACGCCGATCGTCCCGCTTCCTGCCCGTACCATCTCTATCGGAAATCTGACCACCGGCGGTACCGGCAAAACGCCGCTCGTCATAAAATGCGCCGAAATTCTTTCGGGTCGCGGCAAGCGCGTATGCATCTTGACGCGCGGTTACGGACGAAACTCGAAAGGCAGAGTTCTGGTCTCGAATGGACGCGAAGTCCTCGCGGACGCTGCGACTGCGGGCGATGAACCCTTTGAGATGGCGAAACGCCTTTTGAAGAAAGCTGTCGTCGTCGCAGATGCGGATCGTGCAGCGGCCGCCGCGTGGGCGAAAGACGAGTTCGGCGTAAGCGTATTTTTGCTCGACGACGCGTTCCAGCATCGACAGGCAGCACGCGACGTCAACATTCTCTGCATCGATGCGACAGACCCTTTCGGCGGCGGCAAGTTGTTGCCAGCAGGGCGTTTACGCGAACCTATCGCGGCGATCTCACGAGCCGATGCAGTTGTGGTCACGCGGGCGGATTCGGGCGACGTCAAAAGTATAAAAGCAGAGATCGCACGGCTTGCGCCTACGGTTCCGATTTTCGAGGCTCGAACAAAGATCATCGGCCTACGCGAGATCGAGACCGCTGGCGTTTCCGGAACTTCGTCGATCGTTCACAAGAAAGGTTTTGCGTTTTGCGGCATCGGCAACGCAGAGAATTTTTTTCAACAGCTTCGGCGTGAGAATTATGAACTCGCGGGCGAGATGCGCTTTCGCGACCACCACAAATACACCGCCGCGGACATCAAAAAACTTGAAGCCTCGGCCGAGAAAGCCGGCGCGTCCTATTTTTTGACGACCGCGAAAGACGCGGTAAAGCTCGACGATCTGCCATTCACGCTCCCCGTCTTCGTCGTCGATATCACGTTCGTGATCGATCGCGAAGCGGAATTCGCTGCTCTTTTATAGGGGTTTGCCTACCTGCGGTCGCGTCCAATTATTCCTTCTTCTCTTTCGCAGATTTCGGCTTTGGAGCTTCGTCTCTTCCGCCCCAGTAGTACGCGCGGACGACGGCGATATAGACGATCATGCAGATCACAAAAAATATAAAGAGAAAGGCTATGAAAATGGCGAGGTGATACACTATTTTTCTTTTTCTTTGTCTGCCACTTTGGAATAATGCACGGTTGCGGACTGCATTTCAATACTTAGCGATTCAACGAGCTTCGGTTCCTCGATCCAGAGGGACATCACGCTGCGGCTGCCTCTATGTTCGAGAATGTGCCGATAAACTACGCTGCCGATCGCGACGATCGGTATCGAGATAAAGACGCCCGGAATGCCTCCGATCTGTTCGCCGGCAAGCACGGCGAGGATGATCATCAGCGGATGCAGATGGATACCACCGCGTACAATGCGAGGATAAATGACGTAGTCCTGACAGATGCGTAGGGCGATCAGGAAGATCGCAACATACCACGCCTTTGTCGGGTACTCGCCGAACGCCGCAACGAGTACGACGACGATGCCGATCGTCGCAGGTCCGAGGACGGGAACGAATTCGAAAATTCCCGCGAGAATACCTAAGAGAAGCGCGTACTTCAACCCGATCGTATAAAAGCCGAGTGAACAGATGATCCCGATCATCACGCACGAGATCAACTGCGCACGCGTGTAAGCCGCGAGCGTCAGGTTGATATCGGCCATCATCGCCTCAACGCGCGCGCGATACGGTCCCGCCGGGAACATTCTGAGCACACCGAGCCGAACAAGATTCACGTCCTTTAGAAAAAAGAACGCTAGCACTGGCACGAGCACGAACCAAGGCAATATCGTCAAAAACGAGATGACCGTCGTTCCGAGAAAGGTCGTTATTTCAGTAGCGACATCCGTGCCGATCGTGGTCAGCTTTTCGGTAACGTTCTTTTGAACTTCGTCGGGGAGCTTTAGACGATTGAATCGTTTGGTCAGGTCCTCGTAGCTTCGCTGCATCGAGGCTGTATAACTCGGAATATTTGTCGCAAGAGCACGTGCCTGCTCCGCAACGCTGGGTGCGATCGCCGCGATCGCAAAGCCGACGACAGAGAAAACGATCGAATACGAGATCAGGATCGCGAGAGCACGCGGCATGAACTTTTCCTTGCCTGCGGCCTTGAATGGCTTGCGAAGAGCTTTGACGAGCGGATCGATCAGGTAGGCAAAGAATACCGAGATAACGATCAGAAACAGAAGATGCTTGAGAAGATATGCACCGTAAAGAACGCCGGCTGCTAGCAGAAGGAGCAGCAGCGTCAGCAAGACCATGCGCGTGATCGTACCAGCAGACGGCCCTCGTCGGCGTTCTACGGCAGTGTCGGTTTCGGACCGTTCGTTTTGGAGCATGTCGGCCATCTAAATGTGAATAACTATACGTTATTTTGCATCATTTGCGGCAGAATTCTGATTCGAATTTGCCAATCCCGGCGAGTCTTTGAGGATCGAGATCAGGAATCTTTGGTGAAGCGCGTTAATGTCGGCCTCGGGCAGCGGATCGTTCGACGCGATCGTGTAAGCTTTACCGTCCTCGGAAGCAGCCCGCCTCTGCGCCTTTCCCGTGTGCGATGAAAGGAGCAGTTTGTCGTGATAATCGATCTGCCCTCCGTCTTTACGGCGAACGACGTAGATGAAGTTATATCCCGCCGTCTTTGCCGCGCGAAGATCCGCCTCATAGGTCTTCGGTGTCGGCACCTCGGTCGGCGTCGTCTCGGGTGTCTTGCCGTCATTCAAGATCGTTTGATTGACGCAAGCTGACGCAAACACCGCGAGTGCGACCAACAGCATCAAAACGCTAGCTTTCATTGATCGTTCGCCTCATCGTCATCAGGGTCTGCATTCGCATTCGAGTTCGCCGCGTCATTCTTCTCCATCTCGTCGAGCTCTTTCTCCTCTTCTGCGGTCGGCGGAGTGTTATCGTCGACGTCTTCTGCTGGCGGTGCGGCCTTCTCGTCGCGGATCTTCAGAAGCCGCGCTTCATCGTCCTCATAAATGATCTCTGCCCAACCGCTGTCGAGCAGCTTTGCGACCATATCTGTATTCTCCTTCGCATCGGTAAATACATACTTAGCCCCGAATTTTTCACGGATCTGTGGGCCCGGATCTTCTGTCTTGCCCTCGGTGATGTCCTTTAGGAGCTTGTAAAGATCCGGGTGTTCGGAATACAGATAGTTCGGATCGAGCCCGTAAACGTAACGGTGTTTCGTGTCGTAGTAGAAGAGCTTTGGGAAGTCGTCCCAGTTCGCATTGAAGATCAGTTCGCCCTTCGGGATGTTCTCCGCTCCGGTGTCATCAAGCCCCGTGGCGAACGCCATCGCCCGCTGATACTTATCGGCAGTCTCGTTACCGCGAATGCTGTCCGCAACGCCGTTCCATTCAAGGCCGAAGCGATGAAAACCGACGGTGTTCAGCATCACGACAATGAACAGAATACAGCCGAGCACCCACGCAGCACCTTCTTTCCACTTCTCCGCACGCGATTTAGGTGTTTCGCCTTTGTCGAGGTACGGATCGATCTCGCGGCGAAATTCATCCGGAAGCTCGGCAACCTTCGGCGCCGTGAATGCCTGCCAGCTGAATGCCGCAAATAGTATCGCAAAAGGTGGAAAATACTCGGCGAAACGCTTTGATTTGAACTGCCACGCGCAGAGGAAACTTACGAAAGCAAGAAAAAAAGTTGCCTTCTCCGGCAGCTTTCCATTACGGGGAACGAACAGGATATAGCCGACGACCATCGCGAGGATCGCGATCGGGAAATCTGTGAGTATCTCCTGCGCGGAGTACGAATACCATTCGCCGCCGACCGCGACGGCAAAATCGCCCGCGAGCTTGAATTTCTCCCTGAAATGCTCGTAAAAGAGCATTAGGTTCTGCGGGAAATACGGGTTAATGAGATTCCCGAGTACGAGCCCGAGCGTCGTGTACGCAAGCGGCCGCCACTCAAGACGCCTTTCGTTCCAGGCGATGATGATCGTCCAGATGAGCGCGGCTCCCCAAAGCAGCGGGAAAAGGCTGTAAGTCCAAACGAATGCGAACATCAAGGGCGCAAGCCAGACGTACTTTCTTTGGAAGAGCAGATGAATTCCGACAACCGTGATGATGATGGTCAAGGGCGGAGCCTTCGCCATATTCATCCGATAGAAGAATGCGTTCGCACAGCACATCAACGCCGCGAACCATACGAGGTGGTACTTGACCTCGTATCGGACCAGTAGCCAATAGACCGAAAAGATCGCGAGCGTGCCGTAAAAGATCGTAGAGACCTTGGCCGCCGTCTGCAGGTCAAAGAACCAAAGGAACGGTATCTGCAGCAGGTGAAAAAGGAAATGATGGTCGGCGTAAGACTGCGGATTTAGAACCGTCAGCGGCAGCCACTCGAATGTCGGCAGCCACTTGCCATGGCTAAAGTTCTCCCAAAGAAGCGAACTCCACTTGATGTGATAGTAGCCGTCCCAATCGCCGCAGCAGATCGCGTCGGTCCGCGTCTGCAGGAAGATCATCACCATCGCGGCCGCCAAGAGGCCGAACGTCAAATACGTGATGCGAACGGCGCGGTCGGTCTCAAGGAATTCCTTCCAACTTTGCCTCTTCGTCTCTTTGTCTTCTATTGGAGTATCGAGATTGTCGTCCATTTATGAGCGGCTTTGTAGAAAAATATTAGTACGGGCAAAAAGAGAAAAGTAGCACGAAACAGGGGCGAAATCTAATTCGACCGCCAGCATACTCGCTAGCTTGTCCGATCTATTTGTAACTGTCTCTATGACAGATAGACACAATTTCGCTACAATGCAGTTTTCGATATGTACCCGAAAGGAAACCTTTTCATTCCGGCGAGCCACGGCCACCTCGAGGCGATCCTAAAAGAGCCGACCGGGCCGAGACGCGGTGTCGCACTTGTCTGCCATCCGCATCCACTCGGTGGCGGAACGATGCACAACAAGGTCGTGTTCCGAGCCGCCGCAGGGCTTGTTGATGCGGGCCTCGCGACGCTGCGATTCAATTTTCGCGGTGTGGGTGCATCGACCGGTGTTCATAACGAGATCGAAGGCGGCGTCGAAGACGTTAGAGATGCCCTTAAGTATTTGAAGGACGCGTTTCCCGGCGAAGACATCACGCTTGCGGGATTCTCGTTCGGTTCGCGAACGGGGATGGAGGTCGGCGTTGCGGATGACAATGTAAAACGGCTGATCTCGATCGGGACTCCCGTCGAAAAATACAACGACTACGACTTTCTGGCGGAGGTCAAAAAGCCGATCTTGTTCGTCCATGGCGACAGGGACGAATTTTGCAGCGTCGAAGGCCTTCGATCGCTGACCGATCGCATTCCGCAGGCTGAGGTCGTGATATTCGAGAATTGCGGACATTTTTTTGACAACGATCTAACTGAACTTCGCAATACGATCCACACGTGGACAGAGAAGCAACTTACAGAAAACAACTAACAAAAAATATGGACCAAGAACCAGTAAGAGATGCCGCTATCCGGCTGACGATGATGCCGCGTGACACGAATGCACATGGCACGGTTTTCGGCGGCATTATACTTAGCTATATTGACGTTGCAGGAAGCGTCGAGGCCGTTAGGCGTACAAAGCACGACCGCTTCGTGACCGTCGCGATGAAAGAGGTCGTTTTTCACGAACCCGTCTTCATCGGCGACCTCGTAAGCTTCTACGCCGAGACGACCCGCATCGGCAACACCTCGGTCACCGTTCACGTTGACGTCGAGGCCGAACGCTTCGGCAATCAAGGACAAAAGGTGAAGGTCACGTCAGCGGACGTAACTTTCGTCGCCATCAATCAATTCCGCGAGAAGGTGCAGGTCCGGAGCTAAACTCAACCAAATCGACAAGTTAGCGTCGATCTACTATAATTTAAATAAACAGGAATAAGGAGCAATTAATGCCGCAGATCGTTGCCAACACGGCAAATGGAACCATTTCGTTCGATGCAGAGATCGGCCGCAGGCTTGTGCTTGCGCTCGAAGACAACGGCGTCGATATACTTCATCGCTGCGGCGGGAATGCCCGCTGCACCACTTGCAGGATCGAGCTGATCTCGGGTGACGCCGGAAAGATGCGCGAAAACGAAGAGGCGATCCTGTTAACGAAGGCAGACCTCGGACCGAATACCCGATTGTCCTGCCAGATACAGCTTCAAAACGACCTAGAGGTCAACGTAATAAATCAGGCGAGCATTGCCGGCATTGACGCCGGCCCGCGTCCCGAAGAATGGTAAATGCGGCGGCTTGGCTTGCATCATAGATAGGAGGAAATAATGGGAACCAAAACGACCTATACCGCTCGGACATTTGATCTGAGCGACCTAACAGGCATCTCGAATGAAACGCTCGCGATGCACTTCAAGCTTTATGAGGGCTATGTAGCCAATACGAACGCGTACAATCAGCGCGTTGCCGACCTGCTTGGCGACGGAAATCTCGATGCCACACAGGTGGCAGCCTTCAGCGAGCTAAAGCGCCGCTTCGGATTCGAATACAACGGAATGGTACTGCACGAATATTACTTCGAGAATATGCAGAAGCACGGCGCTGGCGACGCCTCCAAGGGCGATAAATTCACGGCGGCTGCAGAAGCTAGCTTCGGCAGCTACGAGCTTTGGAAGGCAGATTTTGTCAATACAGGCAAAATGCGCGGCGTGGGCTGGGCCGCAGTGTATCAAGACCATTCTGGCGCCATTTCGAATCATTGGGTCGAGCAGCATCAGGCCGGCAATGTCGCAGGCTTTACGCCGATCCTGATCATGGATGTCTGGGAACACGCCTGGATCAAGGACTACGCCCCGAGCGAGCGTGCCAAATACATCGAGGCATTCTTCGCTAATATCAACTGGGATGTCGTGAACGGACGGCTCAAATAGAAAAGACTAACCAATAAGAAGGCACAAAAGTTGCGAAATAGATAGATGTTTCTATCTGTTAGCGACTTTTGTGCTTTCTTGCCGCTTCTCACCTGATCCAGTTCGGTTCGCAACAAGCGCAGAACTCGCAAAAATGAGATAATAGTCTTTGACGTCATTGCAGGTTATCTGGGGCGGTTCATGTTATGATCGAAGAACGCGTTTTAGTTCAGAAATTCCTTAATCGAAAAGGCCGTGAACGGCTCAAGAAGCCTGATTGGCTCAAGATCAAGCTCGGCGATCCGCGGAATCAAAATCAGGTGATGGAGCTGATAGACGGCTTGAATCTCCATACCGTCTGCCAGGAAGCAAAGTGTCCTAATATTTTCGAGTGTTGGACGGACAAGACCGCGACCTTTATGCTCGGCGGCGATACGTGTACGCGGCATTGCGGATTCTGCGCGGTAAACAAGGGCAAGCCGATGAATCTTGATCCGATGGAACCGACGCACGTTGCCGAGGCCGTAAAACATCTCGACCTTAAACACGCCGTTATCACATCCGTAAATCGCGACGACCTCCCGGATGGCGGTTCAATGCACTGGGCCGAGACGATCCTGAAAGTGCGAGAGATGAACCCCGATTGCAAGATCGAGGTCCTGATCCCTGACTTTAATGGCAAGGAGGAATCTCTCAACAACGTGCTAAATGCACGGCCTGAGGTCTTGAATCACAATACTGAAACTATCGCGCGGCTTTATCGGCGAGTTCGCCCGGACGCGAAATATGATCAGACGCTAGAGCTGCTCGAACGCGCCGCACACTATCGAGACACGCAGTTCCCGCAGATGCTTACCAAGAGTGGAATTATGGCCGGGCTCGGCGAAGGATTCGAAGAGGTTGTCGATCTGATGCGTGATCTTCGCAGCGTTTCCTGCGACATTATGACGATCGGCCAGTATTTGCAGCCTTACGAGAAACGCCTTCCGGTCGAACGCTATGTCACGCCCGAAGAGTTCGCCGAATGGAAAAAGATAGGCGAAGCAATGGGCTTCAAACACGTCGAATCTTCACCGCTGACGCGCAGCTCGTACCATGCTCGGCAGCAAACGGAAAATGGTGAGAACGCTGTCCGCTAGCGGTTCGCTTGATTTGCACTAAATTTCGCAACTTCGCGCTAAAGTAAGCTTTTGAAGCTTAGCGGGACGCGTGACAGAAGCAGAAACCTTTTTCAAGGAGTTTGAGAAGAAGTACGGTATCTCGAATGACGAATGAAGCGATACCGTGTAGTATTTACTGACGAATCACAGTAGGATATCGCAAACTCGTATGAATGGGGTCGTCAGGAGTGGGCTGAACATGCGGCGCGACGTTGGTATCTTAGACTCCGATCCCACACGCGCGAAATGCTGAGGCGGTTTCCTTTGGGCCAACCAGTCGCTCCGGAAAGTGACGAAACTGGTCGGGAAATCCATCAATTGATATTCGGTCGATATCGCAGTCTTTTCGATGTCGTCGACAGCACCGTCAGAGTTTTACATGTTCGCGGAGCTTTCACAGGCACAGGAAACAAGAACCCGGGAGATGACAAATGAACGAAACTGAAAAACAAGGTGTTATCGAGGTCCTGAACCGGATCATGGAGTTGGAGTTGGCGGGGGTCGTTCGATACACGCATTACAGCCTAATGGTTTACGGCTACAACCGGATTCCGATCGTGTCGTGGCTAAAGGGGAACGGCGACGAATCCCTTGCACATGCGTATAAAGCCGGTGAGTTCGTAACGATGCTGGGCGGGCACCCGAGTCTGAAGATCGGGCCGCTGCTCGAAACGGAAAAGCACGACATCGGCGACATTCTCCGCGAAAGCCTCGAACACGAGAGCACAACCTTGAAGGCGTATTACGAACTACTCTCAAAGGTCGAGGGTCACTCAGTCGCGCTCGAAGAGTACGCACGCGAGATGATCCTCCAGGAGGAGACGCATCTCGATGAAGTTAATAAGATGCTGCGAAAGCCGGGCGAAATGCAGCCCTTCAGCGAATAGTATGAACCGTACGGTTTTTCTCATCGTCCTGCTGTCCGCCGTGTTTGCGCTCGCAACGCCCGGCTTTGCGGGCGACTACGCGACGCTGAATGTGGTCGGCTTTTCAAAAGATGGCCGTTATCTAGCGTTCGAAGAATACGGCGTGCAGGACGGATCGGGGTTTCCTTACTCGAACATCTACTTCATTGATGTAGAGAAAAATGCGTTCGCCGCGCCGAGCATCGCTGTTCGGATCAACAAGGAAATGGCGCCTGAAACGGTGGCACGGAAACGCGCCGTTACCCTCGCTGCGAAGGTTCTCACACGCTTCCGTATTGTCAAAGGCAACATCGGAAAGCTCGTGCTCTCACATCTGATGACCGATCTTACCTTTGAGGGATCGCCGGAAAAGGCCCCGACCGTTCGTTTTGCGGAACAGATCGGCTCCTTGTACCGTCGTGGGCATTATGAACTCTCTCTGACAAAGAAGCCGATCAAAACGAAAGGATGCGAAATATTCGAGGAAGATCCCAAGCTACTTGAACTTGGGATCCGTGACCTAGACGCCGATACTTTTAAGTTCCTGCAGAAGGACACATCTCTTCCTGAAACTCGCGGTTGCGCCAACGACTATCGCATTCGCGATGTTTATATAAACAAGGGCTTTGTTGTTGTCTTCATTGGCGTTTTCACCCAAGGCTTCGAGGGGCCGGATATGCGCTATATGGCCGTTACCGGCAAGCTCAAATAGTACTGGATGACGATAGCCGAAACTGAGAGGCTCCTGGTCCGCGAACTCGACGCCGAAGCTGACGCCGAATTCGTTCACGAACTGCTGAACACGCCCGCATTCCTGCATTACATTGGCGACCGAGGCGTCCGTTCGGTCGAACAAGCGCGTACCTTTATCGATGAACGCTATCGAGCGAGCTACAGAGATCACGGGTATGGCCTGTATCTCGTCGCTCTCCGCAATGGTGATGGTGCGTCCGGCCAGCCGATCGGTATCTGCGGCTTCGTGAAACGCGACCACCTGGAGCATCCGGACATCGGGTTTGCTTTCCTGCCGGAGTTCGAAGGTCGCGGTTTCGGATTCGAGTCTGCCGACGCAATGTTGAGTTTCGGGCGTGAGTCGCTCGGTTTTCAGAAAGTCCTTGCGATCACATCGCAGCACAACGACAGTTCAGGTAAACTTCTCATCAAACTCGGCTTTGCCTTCACCAAAAACATTACAACCCCGGAAGGCGAAGTTCTAAAGCTCTACGAGATCACCTTATGAACTACGGCCTTATTGCCGGCAACGGCCAATTCCCTTTTTTTGTACTTGAAGGAGCGAGGGCCCAAGGCATCGACCTTTCCGTAGTTGCGATCAAAGAGGAAACGGATCCGCGCCTTGTCGAACTCGCCGGCGATGCGGAGTGGGTCGGGATAGGCCAGTTGGGAAAGATGATCGCGTATTTCAAGAAACGCGGCGTCACAAAGGTAATAATGGCGGGCCAGGTCAAGCACGTCCAGATCTTCTCGGGTGCAATGCCGGACATGCGCATGGTGAAGATGCTCTGGCAACTCCCCCGACGCAACACCGATGCACTCATCGGCGGAGTCGCGAAGGAACTTGCAAGGGAAGGCATCGAGCTGATCGACTCGACATATTTCATAAAGGACAAGCTCGCACCCGCCGGTGTGCTCACGCGCCGAAAGCCCTCGGACGAAGAGCGTGCGAATATCGAATATGGGCTTTTTGTCGCGAATGAGATCGCCCGGCTCGACCTTGGGCAGACGATCGTAGTCCGAGGCCGCGCGTGCGTCGCTGTCGAAGCAATGGAAGGCACGGATGAGACGATCCTCCGGGCCGGTAAGCTCGCTAAAGGCAAGCTGACGGTCGTAAAGGTCGCAAAGCCGGGCCAGGATATGCGTTTTGACGTACCGGTCATCGGCGTCCCGACCATAGAGAATATGATCGCGGCCGGTGCAACCTGCCTTTCCATCACGACAGGAAAGACCCTCATCTTTGACCGCGAAGAGCTGATCAAGCTCGCGGACCGGCAAAAGATCTCGATCGTTGGCTCGCCCGAAACAAATTCTGCCGAAAACTCGTAAAAGCACTCGATACTTCGGCCCCACGAGGGAAGAAAAGCATTAATTTAGGAGAAACAATGAAAAAGCATCTTTACGGACTTTTAGTTATTGCTGTGCTTGCGGCCCAAACCGCGTTTGCCCAGACACAGCCAAAGCCGATCCGGATCACGCCCGCCGAACGCAAGGCGGTTGAGGGTGTTACGGCTAAGCAGCTCAGCGATTATCTGCACTTTGTCGCTTCCGACGAAATGGAAGGCCGCGACACGCCTTCGCGTGGACTCGATACGACCGCGAAGTTCATCGGCATGAACCTCTCGCGATGGGGCTTCAAACCTGCGGGCGACGACGGAACTTATTATCAAAAGATCGCTCTGCGATCGGAGACGGCTGATGCCGATTCAAATAGCTTTAAGGTTGGCGACACGACGTACAAGTTCAACGATGACTACTTCCGCCTCGCCGGTAACATTTCGGTCTCAGGCCCGCTCGTTTTTGTGGGTGACGGCTGGATGATCAAATCAAAAGGCATTGACGCTTATAAAGGCGTAGATGTAAGCGGCAAGATCGTCGTCATTTACTCGAAGGCTCCGGCACGCGGTATCAACGGAATGGCACTTCCCGCGGGCGTGACCCAAGCCGACCTTAAGCCGGAAGCAAAAGGCGTCGATTGGGCTGACCCGACGACCTATGCAAAATCAAAGGGAGCCAAAGGACTCATTACGATCGCAGGCCCGCAGCTCGTCAACTTCTGGCCACGGCTGAAGGGTTTTCTTGGCCGCGAAAGGGTCTCGCCCGAGAAGCTCGAAACGGGCGGGCAACAGGCAGATCCGAATTTCCCGGTACTGCTTCTCTCAAGCCCTGCCGGCGAGGCTCTCGTTGGCGGTAAGGAGAAGCTCGATGCGGGAACGGCATTTGAGATCGGAAAAGATGCAGCGATAACCGCCGGCGCAAAGGTCGAGACCAAGTGGACGCAGAACGTTGTCGCCCTCTGGGAAGGCAGCGATCCGGTCCTTAAGAAAGAGATGGTCGCGATCGGTGCCCACTATGACCACGACGGAGTGAGGCCTGATGCCCCGGGGCCGGACAAGATCTGGAACGGCGCGGATGATGACGGCTCCGGCACGGTCGCCGTACTCTCGATCGCCGAAGCCCTTGCTCATTCTGCTATCAAGCCGAAGCGTTCGATACTTTTTGTATGGCATTGCGGCGAAGAAAAGGGACTCTGGGGAAGCGAATATTTCAATAAGTTCCCTACGGTCGATATCAAGCAGGTCGTCGCTCAGCTCAACATCGATATGATCGGCCGCAGCAAGCCCGCAGGCGATACCGACCCGAAAGATGCTGAACTTTCCGGCCCGAATATGATCTACGTGATCGGCAAAGATATGATGTCTTCGACGCTCGGCAACATTGTCAGCGGCGTGAATTCCGCATACCTGAAGATGGATTACGACACGCGTTATGACGACCCGAACGATAAGAATCGCTTCTTCTTCCGTTCGGATCACTTCAACTACGCACAGAACGGCATCCCCGTAACCTTCTGGTTTGACGGCGTGCATGTCGATTATCACCAGCCGAGCGACACCGCCGACAAGATCGACTATGTGAAGATGGAGAAGGTTACGCGTACCATTATGCTTACGCTCTTCAAACTCGCCGATCTGAAGGTTCGCCCGGCGATCGACAAGGAACTGCCGAAGGAGCTGCGACGATAGGTTAGGAACTGCGTCCTTACGGACGGAAATCGCGCCACGAATTCACGAATTGCCTCGGGCATTAAATTCGTGAATTCGTGGCGAACTTTTTAACGCTCCTTTTGCGACTGGAGCATGCGGTACGCTTCGGCTCGCGCGAGCCCGAATTCCTTTGCCGCCTTTCTCATCGCCGCACGGTGATCAAGACCTTCATTTTCAAGTTCAGCAACACGGGCTGCGAATCGATCCGGTTCGGGCGATGCGGCAGCCAGCTCTTCGCTCGCCCGCTCAATGACCAAGACAAACTCACCTTTAGGAGCGTTCTCCTCGAAGTGGCTTGCAAGCTCGCTGAGTCTGCCGCGGAGCGTCTCTTCGTGCAGTTTTGTGAGTTCGCGTGCAGCGGCCGCGTTTCGGTCACCAAGCACGGCGGCACAGTCCTTTAGCGAGCCTGCGACCCGATGCGGTGCTTCGTAAAAGATAAGAGTCGCAGGTATATCGGCAACCTCTGCCAAACGTCGTCGCCGTTCGCCGCTCTTTGACGGCAGAAATCCGCCGAACAAGAGCGCGTCTGTCGCAAGTCCCGACGTTACAGCCGCAAGTACGAACGCGCACGCTCCGGGAATCGCGATCACATTTGCTCCCGCCTCGACCGCTCGTCCGACGATCTTGAACCCCGGGTCGCAAATTCCCGGCATGCCCGCATCGGAAACAACCGCAATCGAGGCCCCGGCGGCGAGCTTCTTCGCAAGTTCTTCTGCGCGAGCATCCTCGTTATGCTCATGATAGCTCACGAGCTTTGTCGAAATTTCGTAATGCGAGAGCAGCTTGCGCGTGTGGCGAGTGTCTTCGCAAGCGATGATATCGACGGAGCGCAGGACGTCGAGTGCGCGGATCGTGATATCCGCAAGATTCCCGATCGGTGTAGCAACTAGATAGAGGGTTCCGGGCATTCGTAGTTTAGGATACACGATTGGCGCTCGAAAAAAGGATTTCGCGAACCGCTCTGTGACAGGACAAGAAAAAGAGGCTGCCATATTCAGACAGCCTCGAGCCCCTCCATTTTCAGTTGTCAGGTTAGAAAGGCCACCAGCTCGGCAATCGATAGTGGCGGTTGTTCCGCCGCTGCGGATAGTTGCGGTTATTCCGGTTGTTGCGATAGTAACCACCGTTGTAGTTCAGTCCGTAAACGTCCGCGATGATACGAAGGTCGTTCGAGATCGGATCCCAATGGTTGTAGAGATAACCGCCGTTGCGTGAGCGACCGAGCGACATCTCGATCTGGTTGCCGATGTCGAGTACGCGGCGCGCTGCGTCGTAGCTGTTATCGAGATTGCGGCCCCTGCCGAATTTGTCTTCAAAACGGCTCGCTGCCTTTGCGAAATCGTCTGCAAGATTCTCGATGTTGTCGCCGTAGTACCCACGATTGTTCTGATTGTCGGTAACGCGTTCAAAGCTCTTTGCACGCTGCTTCAGATCGCGAACGGTATTCTCGATGTTGCCGTAGTAGCCGTTATTGCCGTAGCGGCCATTGCCATAGCGTCCGTTGTTGCCATACCGGCCGTTTCCGTATCCGCCATTGCCGTAACCGCCGTACTGTGCAGAAGCAACCGCCGGCAGTGCGACCACCACCAACGAAAGTGCCAACCCCGCGACCAAATTCTTAAATGTTCTCATTTCCTTCTCCTAAAAAGTACGTATTAGGCAATGGTCTTCATTGCTCGGAATGATAGAGAGCAAGAGGCGTGCCACAACTATTCCAAGAAGGAAAAACTATGGCTAAGTAACTGCAGTTGTTTAGTTTAGCGAGATCGGCTGTATGGTGGAACGGGCGCTCGGGAACAGCGGCTATTGGCAACAGCTATACGGCTTGGTTCGAAAAGAGATACGAAATCGTCAGTCCTCAACGCCGAGGGCATTCGCCGCGCAGAGCGTTCCGCCTGTCGCGACCTTCCCTTTGAGGTCGTCGCGTTTATCGACCGAGTCGAGCAGTTTTTTCCGCAACTCTCTGACAGTAATATTCGGCGAATGCGCGCTGATCAGGGCCGCAACGCCCGAGACGAACGGAGTCGCCATAGACGTACCTGAAACTTCGCGATATTCGTTGCCAAGCCAGGTGGAGAGAATGTCTTTGCCCGGTGCGGCGAGATCGACGGACTTGACGCCGAAGTTTGAAAACGAGGTCAGAGCATCATTCCGATCGACAGCGGCAACGCTGATCAAGTTCGGCAGCTTGAAGCTCGAAGGATAATGCGGCCAAGTATCCGTATTCGAGCCGTCGTTGCCGGCAGCGGCGACAAAGAGAATTCCCGCGTCACCGGCGGCTTTTATCGTGTCCTTTAGGGCGCGTGAATTCGTTGTTGAGCCCCAGCTAGCACTAATAACACGAATGTTGACACCCGCTCTTTTACGGTCGATCGCGTAGTTGATCGCCTCGATCGCCTTTTCCGTACTGCCGGTTCCGCCGCGGCCAAGGAATTTCAGCGGCATTATCTTGACGTTCCAATTAACGCCCGCGATGCCGATACCGTTGTTGCCGACGGCACCGATGATCCCGGCGCAATGCGTTCCGTGCCCGTTGTCGTCCATCGGGTCACTAATGAGCGTGCCCATCTTCGCTTCTAGAGCCGGGCGACCGTCGATCAACGTGGCGTCATATCCGTTAACATCGTCGATGGAACCAAGTTCATCGTCGTAATATCGCGCCACGTTATCCGGACGCGTCCAGATATTATCGGCAAGGTCAGAGTGATTGTAATCGACGCCGCTGTCGAGAACCGCAACGACAACTTCCGCACTTCCTTTCGAGACCTGCCACGCCTTCAGCGCGTCGATATCCGCACGTTTGGTCCCACCGTTCTGCCCAAGATTATTGAGAGCCCATTGTTCGGCAAAATTCGGATCGTTCGGCAGATTCGGCTGGTTCTCTCGGTATAGAAGGTCGCGCGGGGCATCCTTTTGGATCGGATCGTCAAGCTTTATGGTGATATTCGCCTCGGCATACTCGACGTTCGAAAGTGCAGAATATTGATTCGCGACCGTCTCGGCGTCGGCATCATCGAGGTCGTCGATGACGACAAGGCCATTCACAGCCTCGATCTCATCATCGACGCGGTCGTTATTTGCGAAGGCGATCTCGCGAATACGATCAAGCGTCGTACCTTGTTTGAATCGTACAAGAACTTCCGGCGGCGCCGCATCGACACGAGGCTGGTTCACAACGTTCGTCTGCCGAACGCGTTCGACATCCTGCTGGCGTTCGACCTTCAGACTCGTAGCCATGCGGTCGATCCGTCCGAGAACGGCCGCAAAGCTGATCAAAACGACCGCCAAACCGATGTGTATCCAGATATTGCTGCGATTCATAACGCCCTCGCTTGCACGCGCTTTTTTCTTATTCTACGACGAAATTCTGTCCTTCAAAACGAAAAAGACGGAGTTGGTCGCTCGATGCGCGATACTCGTAAGTTTTCCCACCAAACGAAAAGTGCAGTTTCCAACCCGGCGTGATCATCATCATCGACATTTCGCCATCAACAGGTGCGCCGAGCGATCCATTCGGAAAGTCTGCGTCATCGACACCATCAAGCGAAATTTGGGCTGCGTCGATCCCAAGCCGGTGCGCGAGGTCACGCTTCGCCCGGTCAATCGTCTTTTCTTTCGTTTGCTGCATCTTTCTACTTTTACGCTACGTCCGGGGTCAAAGTTCCTGTTGTTTCGTAAACCGTTTCCAGGTGAAATTTCGGGTGATCTCGACGGTCGCGGGTACGATAAATGTCGAACATGCGGCGCCGAGGATGAGGCCGGTAATAAATCGCGAAAGAAAGGTGTTCTCCCAAATGCCGAAGAATGTCAGAGCCCAGTCAATAGCGATCGGAACGCACGCGGCAAAGAGCCAAACCTTCGACACCGGCTCGATCTCGTCGATCTTTCGCCATAGCGGATAGATCAGATACCCGAGAACCAATCCGAAATACACGCCGAAACATCGCGAGCAGACGCCAAAAGGTTCCCCGTCGATAAAGAAACTTCTCGAAGGGATCTGATGGCAAATATAGCTGAAAAATTTATAGAGCGGTGCGGAGAGCTGCGTCATCCCGTCGGCCTTAGCGATCGGCGGCACTAGAATGAGCACGAGCCAGAACATGACGACTCCCAGTCCGACGATCCATACGCGCAGGGCCTGGCGGCGAAATTGTGCCGCGATCACCTGCGGAATGTATTCCTCGGATGCCGCCATGATCTGACTAGCCGAAAAGGACAGCTATTTGACTGCCCGCAATGGCTTTTGTGTTGCCTCATTTCCGATGCCAAGACGTTTCTCGGTCTCGATGATGTGAGCCGTCGTCTGCAAAACCGTGTCAGGATTGAGCGAGATCGAGTTGATGCCCTTCTCGACAAGGAAGTCTGCAAACTCCGGATAATCGGACGGTGCCTGCCCGCAGATGCCGATCTTTTTGCCGTTGCGGAGAGCGGCTTCGATCGCCATCGCGACCATTTTCTCGACCGCGCCATTACGCTCGTCAAAAAGATGTGCGACCATCTCGCTGTCGCGGTCAAGCCCGAGGGCAAGCTGCGTCAGATCGTTCGAACCGATCGAATAGCCGTCAAAGACCTTCAAGAATTCGTCCGCGAAAACCACATTCGCCGGAAGCTCGCACATCGCGTAGATCTCGAGGCCATTCTCACCCTGTTTGAGGCCGTGCTCAGCCATCAGAGCGATGACCTTCTCGCCTTCTTCAACCGTACGGCAGAATGGGATCATCGGCTTGATATTCACAAGGCCCATATCCTCGCGTGCCCTTTGGAGGGCAAGACATTCGAGGCGGAAGCCGGCCTTATAACGATCGTCGTAATACCTGGACGCCCCGCGGAATCCGATCATCGGATTCTCTTCTTCGGGCTCGAATTCCTTGCCGCCAATGAGCATTGCGTATTCATTGGATTTAAAATCCGACATGCGCACGATCACGGGCTTAGTCGAGATGGAGGATGTGCTGGCCACCGAGCCGGACGAGGTCGTCATCGCCACCGGCGGCCTGCCGCATACCGAGGTGCTGGAGCAGGGCAACGACC
>JAANMX010000750.1_pt1 | contig 40821 bp, 45 predicted proteins | sample 7279681 | NCBI WGS metagenome assembly JAANMX01 (sample SAMN14094542, study PRJNA606508) | bioreactor metagenome | isolation source: A lab-scale SPAN reactor treating ammonium-rich wastewater day 351 | place: Ireland: Galway | collected 2018-01-01
CGCACACGCCTACCGCGTCTGCGCGTGACGCCCCAGCCTTCCGGCCTCGCCTCCGGAAATTCACTCCAATTGCGTCCGCCGATGTGCGGAATGTAAGGCTGGCCGGGCTCGCGCCGGAGTTCGCGTGCCTCGTCAACAACGCCGCGACGACCGAACCGTTCGGTGTCGTTCCGCGCCACGACGGCGCCGCGGTGGCGGGCTCGCTCGCGGTGAACCAGGGGGCGCCGGTCGCGCTCGCCGCGCTGTTCCTGCGCGCGTTCCCCGAGGCAACCGTCGAGCGCAGGATCGTGAACGTCTCGTCGGGCACCGCGCGCGCCGCGATCGCGGGCTCCGGGCTCTACTGCGCGGGGAAGGCCGGCCTCGAGATGCTGACCCGCGTGCTCGCGGTCGAATCGCAGGATCCGGCGTTCCGCGCGGTGTCGCTGCGTCCCGGCGTCATCGACACCGACATGCAGACCCGCGCGCGCGAGCAGTCCGAGGACGTGCTCCCGTCGGTTGCGATGTTCCGCAAGTTCCACGCCGACCGCAGGCTCGTCGCGCCCGAGGTCGCGGCCGCGAAGATCGTCGAGCAGGTGATCCTCGGCAAGGTCCGCAACGGCGCGACCTACGCGTGGCCGGACCTGTTGAAGCCGCTGCCGGAGGTCTAGGGCGCCCGAACGCGGGCCGCCGCGACCGCGCGGCTTCCTGGCTCACGCCCTGAGCCTCGCGCAGCGTATCGTCCGGGCATGACCGACTCCTCCCGGAACGAGACCCCGACCCCTTCCACCCCCCTGCCGATCCCCGTGTACTTCGCGGCGGAGCAGGTCGCCGAACCGCAGTTCGGCTCCCCGTCGGCCAGCAAACCGCGCGACGTCGTCGCGCGCTGGCACGAGCGCCACCGGCCCATCGTCCAGCGCAGGCCGAGTCCGGTGACGCCGGACGAACTCGCGCGCGCCCACGATCCGGAGTACGTCGAGGCGGTCCTCTCGCTGCGCGAGGACAACGGTTTCGGCAACCGCAGCGCCTCCGTGGCCGCATCGCTGCCGTGGACGAGCGGCGCGATGCTGTCCGCCGCGCGCCATGCGCTCGCGACCCGCGCGGTCGCCTGCGCGCCGTGTTCCGGCTTCCACCACGCGCACTGGGACGGTGCGGCAGGCTTCTGCACGTTCAACGGGCTGATGGTGACGGTGCTCGCCTTGCGCGCGGAAGGCGCGGCGCGGCGGATCGGGATACTCGATTGCGACCAGCATTACGGCGACGGCACCGAGGACATCATCGCGCGCACCGGCGCCCGCGACGTCGTGCGACACATCACCGCCGGTCGCGACTACCCGCGCCACGCGGCCCGCTTCCTCGAGGCATTGCCCGGCATCGTGCGGTCGTTCGCCGGATGCGACCTCGTGCTCTACCAGGCCGGCGCCGATCCGCACGTCGACGATCCGCTGGGCGGCTACCTCGACGACGACGAGCTCGCGCGGCGCGACGCGATCGTGTTCACCGAAGCGCGCGCGGCCGGGCTGCCGATCGCGTGGAACCTCGCCGGCGGCTATCAGGAGCCGCTCGCGCGCGTCCTCGACATCCACGACCGGACGATGGCGGCCTGCGCGGCGGCGTGGCGGTGACGATCCCTCGCGGCGGGATGCAATGTCGGCCTGAAGGCCGACCCACAACCTCTCCCGTGGGTCGGGCTTCAGCCCGACGCGTATCCGGCTTCAGCCCGACGCGTATCCGGCTTCAGCCCGACGCGTATCCGGCTTCAGCCCGACGCGTACTCGCCTTCAGCCCGGCGCGCTCATCCGCGACTCCAGCGCCTCGAGAACGCCGGGAAGCTCCGCCGGCGTGCGTGCGATCGCATCGGCACCCGCCAGTTCATCCTGCGATCCGTAGCCCCAGAGCACGCCGACCGCGCGAGCGCCGTTGACGCGGGCCGCGCGGATGTCGTGGCTGCGATCGCCGATCATCACCGCGCGCGCCGCGTCGATCCGTTCGGTCGCCGCGAGGTGCGCGAGGAGTTCCGCCTTGTCGTCGTGGCGCCCGCCGAGTTCGGAGCCGTAGACGCCGTCGAGGAACTCGGAGAGTCCGAACAGCGTCACGATGCGGCGCGCGTAGAGTTCCGGCTTGGCGGTGCACAGGAAGAGCCGCCGCGTGCGCGCGAGCGAGGCGAGCGCCTCGGGAATGCCGTCGTAGACGACGTTCTCGCGCCAGCCCAGGTCGGAATAGCGTTCGCGGTAGAGCGCGATCGCGTGCTCGATCGCGTCGGACTCCCCGGTGTCGAGCAGCGCGGCGAAGGTCGTGCGGAGCGGCGGCCCGACGAACTGCCGCAGTTCCGCGGCGGTGGGCGTCTCGACCCCGAGGTGGTCGAGCGCGTAGACGATCGAGCGCGCGATGCCGGTGAAGTTGTCGGTGAGCGTGCCGTCGAGGTCGAACAGCAGCGCGTCGGCCGCGCCGGATCCGGTGACGCGCGGTGGATCGCTCATCGCGCAGCGCGGACCGGCACGACGCGGTAGCTGATCAACGCGCCGAGCGGCCCGGCCTCCCACATCGCGCAGTAGTCCTGCGGCACGCGCACCGGGAAGATGCCGGAGTCGCCGAAGCTCGCGGTCTTCACGAGCGGCGACACGACGGCCGCGCCCTCGTGGTAGTGGAAGTTGAAATCGACCGGCTGGCGCGACTCGAAGCGCCAGTCGACCCGGTCGCCTTCGGCGAGCTTGAAGCAGACCTCGTGGATCGCGTAGGGCTGGATCCAGAGCGCGTCGGCCGTGCGGGCGGCATCCGGCGCCGGCGTGGCGCATGAAGCCAACGCGATCGTGAGCACGAACGCCCCGGTATGGGCCTTCATCGCCGGCGTTCCCTGTGCTTGCGCTTCAACGCCCGCCAATCCTCGGCGAGCATCGCGAAGCGCACGTGGTCGCGCCAGCGCCCGCCGATCTTCAGATAGCGGCGCGAATAGCCTTCGCGGACGAAGCCGGTCCGCGTGACGAGCGCGACCGACCTGCGGTTCGCCGGCTGCACGTTCACCTCGACGCGATGGAGCCGCAGCTTCCCGAACGCGAAGTCGAGTGCGCGCGCGAGCGCCTCGGCCATGTAGCCCTGCCCGGCGTGCGGCGCGAACGCGTAGTAGCCGAGGAAGGCGTTGCGGAACGGCCCGCGAACGATGTTGCTGAAGTTGAGGACGCCGACGAGCGCGCCGTCCGCGCGCCGGACCGCGAGGAGTCCCGCGTGGTTCGCGCGCGGGCCGGCATCGCCGTAGCGCTTCACATAGGCGCTGAACGTGGCGGGCGTGTCCGGAGCGCGCACCCAGGACCCGTGCAGGCGCCGGCTCGCGCGGGCGGCGGCGAGGAACGCGGCACGATCCGCGTTCGCGGGATGTCGCACCAGAACGTCCCCCCGCCGCACGGTAGGCATAATCCGCATATTACCGTCCCGGACCGCGCATCATGTCATCGTGGATCGAAGGCCGCGTCGCGGCGTGCCGCGCCTGGACCGACGCGTTGTTCTCGCTCGAGGTCGAGGCACCGGCGCTCGACTTCGTCGCCGGCCAGTTCGCCCGCCTGGGACTCCCCGCGCCGCCGGGCGAGAAGGACCCGATGGTCGGACGGCCCTATTCGTTCGTGAATCCGCCCGGCACGCCGCACCACGAGTTCACGTTCAACGTGGTGCCAAGCGGGCCGCTGTCCCCGCGTCTCGCCGCGTTGCGGCCCGGCGATCCGTTGTGGCTCGGCGCGCGCGCGAACGGCTTCTTCAGCATTCCCGAGGTGCCCGCCGCCGACGCGCTGTGGTGTTTCGCGACCGGCACCGGCATCGGGCCGTTCCTGTCGATCCTGCGTACCGCCGAACCGTGGGAGAAGTTCGGTCGCGTGGTGCTCGTGCACGCGGTGCGGCAGGCGGGCGCGCTCATCTATCCCGAGGTGATCGCGACGCTCGCCCGCGAGCGTGCCGGCGTGTTCACGTTCGTGCCGGTCGTGAGCCGCGAGCCTCACCCCGCAGCGCTGACCGGGCGCATTCCCGCATTGATCGCCGACGGCCGGCTCGAGGCGCGCGCGGGCATGCCGCTGACCGCCGACAGCGCGCACGCGATGCTGTGCGGCAATCCCGCGATGGTCGACGACGTGCAGGCGGTGCTCGCCTCGCGCGGGATGCGGCGGCACCGGCGGAAGGAGCCGGGGCACGTGACGCTCGAAACCTACTGGTGATATTCCGGACGGGGCCGGCGGCGGGCGATGGTGTTCGCGATGCGGGAAGACATGCGCCGCCGGCGGCCCCGCCGGAATATCGGTCCGCGTTGGAGCGTCGCGGTTGCGACGCTCAACACGGACGGATTGGCGCGTACTCGGAAGCTCTGAATGAATCCAACGTCCCCGCTCCGGGACGCCCCGGCTACAAGGTTTGCCCGCGGCCAAGCGCCGCGGACGCAGTGAAAAGCTGGGCCAAGACTTGCCTTTTCGCCAGAGGGGTCTGGCGTCTCCGTCGAAATCGGCCTGTTGAACTCGAAAGGCGCGGCCCGCAGGACCCGGCGTTCCACCTGCAGGTCGGCAACGGCTGGCGCTGAGCCTGCGCCGCGCGACCTCGTCAGTCGGCGAGGCTGCGCGAGACGATCTCGCCCACGTCCGGCGACAACGCCGGCGCGGCGCCGATGCGCCGGAGTTCGATCTCCGCGCGGGCGCGGCGCGGTTCGGGCAGCCGCTTCCACAGCTCGAAGGCGCCGGCGAGGCGCGCGGCGAGTTGCGGATTCATCGGGTCGATCGCGAGCACCTGGTCGGCGACGAACGCGTAGCCGGAGCCGTCGGCGGCGTGGAAGCGCCCGAAGTTGCGCAGCGCGAAGGCCCCGAGGAGCGAGCGCACGCGGTTCGGATTCTTGGCGTTGTAGCGCGGATGCCGCACGAGTTCGCGCACGCGCGCGAGCGTGCCCTCGCGGCGCGACTGCGCCTCCAGGGCGAACCACTTGTCGAGTACCAGCGGCTCGTGCTGCCAGGTCTCTTCGAAGCTCGCGAACAGGCGGTTCCGTTCGTCGGACGCCTGGTCGCCGAGCGCCGCCAGCGCGCCGATCGTGTCGGTCATGTTGTCGGCGGCCTCGAACTGCGCGACCGCGAACGCCCGGCCGGCGGGGTCGCCGCGCTCGCCCAGGTAGCGCAGGCAGGTGTTCGCGAGCTTGCGCATCGCGACCTGCTTCGGCGTGGGTTCGTAGGGTCCGCGACGCTGTTGCGCGGCGTGGACGCGCTCGAAGCGATCGGCGAGCGCGCGCGCGAGTTCGCGCAGCACGAAGGCGCGGGCGTGATCGACGCCGTCGATGTCGAGCACCGGGTCGAGCGCGGCGACGACGGCCGGATCGGGCGGCGTCAACGCCAGCGCGATCAGCGCCGGATCGCTCGTGCGATCGTCGAGGAGCGCCGCGGCGACGCGGACGAGCGTCGGCGGCAGCGCCTCGGGAAGTCCCGCGCGGTGCTGCGCCGCGATCGCCCGGACCGCCTGCGTGAAGGTCCGCTGCGCGGCGTCCCAGCGGTTGACCGGATCGCTGTCGTGCGCGGCGAGGAGCGCGAGGTCGTCGTCGCCGTAGTCGAACTCGACGCGCACCGGGGCCGAGAAACCGCGGGCGAGCGAGGGAACCGGCGGCTCAGGCACGTCGACGAAGGTGAACGTCTGGCTCGGCGCGACGACGTCGAGCACGCGCGTCGTCCCGGGCGATTCCGCTTCGCCGTCGAGGCGGAGCGCGAGATCGCGTCCGTCCGGACCGACGAGTCCGACCGCGAACGGGATGTGGAACGGCAGCTTCTCCGCCTGTCCGGGCGTCGGGTCGGTGTGCTGGAGGACCTCGAGCGCGTAGGTCCTCGCCGCCGCATCGTAGCGGCCGCGCGCGCGCACGACCGGCGTGCCCGCCTGCGCGTACCAGCGCCGGAACTGCGTGAGGTCGACGCCCGACGCGTCGCTCATCGCCTGCACGAAGTCGTCGCAGGTGACCGCCTGCCCGTCGTGGCGCTCGAAGTAGAGGTCCATGCCGCGCCGGAAGCGCTCCGGCCCGAGCAGCGTGTGCTGCATCCGGATCACCTCGGCGCCCTTCTCGTAGACGGTCGCGGTGTAGAAGTTGTTGATCTCCTGGTACTCGTCGGGGCGCACCGGATGCGCCATCGGGCCCGCGTCCTCGGGCATCTGCATGCGGCGCAGGCCCTCGACCGCGCCGATGCGCTCGACCGCGCGCGAACCCAGGTCGCTCGAGAACTCCTGGTCGCGGAAGACCGTGAGCCCCTCCTTGAGCGAGAGCTGGAACCAGTCGCGGCAGGTCACGCGGTTGCCGGTCCAGTTGTGGAAGTACTCGTGGCCGACCACCGCCTCGACCGCGCCGTAGTCGTCGTCGGTCGCCGTCTGCGGGTCGGCGAGGACGAGCTTGCTGTTGAAGATGTTGAGGCCCTTGTTCTCCATCGCGCCCATGTTGAAGTCGTCGGCGCAGAAGATCATGAAGCGGTCGAGGTCGTACTCGCGTCCGAAGCGCTCCTCGTCCCAGCGCATCGCGCGCTTCAGGCTCTCCATCGCGAACGCGCAGCGCGGCAGGTTCGCGGGCGTCGAGTAGATCGCGAGGTGCACGCGCCGTCCCGACATCGTCGTGAAACTGTCCTCGAGCGAGGCGAGGTCGCCCGCGACGAGCGCGAACAGATAGGTGGGTTTGGGGAACGGGTCGTGCCAGGTCGCGAAGTGGCGGCCGTCGGAGAGCCCGCCGGTGGCGACGAGGTTGCCGTTCGACAGCAGGACCGGATAGCGCTCGCGATCGGCCCGCAAGGTGACGGTGAACGACGCGAGCACGTCCGGACGATCGGGGAAGTACGCGATGCGGCGGAACCCTTCCGGCTCGCACTGGGTGCAGAAGACGCCCGACGATACGTAGAGCCCTTCGAGCGCGATGTTCTTCGCCGGTGCGATGCGCGAACGCACGACGACGGTGCCGCGGTCGGGTGCGTCGGGCAGCGCGAGCGCGACATCGGAGAGCACCGCCTCCGCGGCGCCGAGCGCCCGGCCGTTCAACTCGACGCGGACCTGATCCTGCATTTCGCCGTCGAGGACGAGCGGCGCATAGCGGTCCTCGCCGGTGGCCTCCGGATTGCGCCGGAAGAAGAGCGTCGTGGTGACCTCGGTCGCGGCCGGGTCGAGGTCGAGTTCGAGCGCGACCTTGTCGACGAGGAATGCCGGTGGACGGTAATCCGAGCGCCGTTTCGCGCTCGGGCGGCCGTCCAGCGGGGAGAGTGCGCTCAACGGACCTCGAGGAGTTCGACGTCGAACACGAGCACGGCGTTGGGCGGAATGACGCCGCCCGCGCCGCGCGCGCCGTACGCCAGGTCCGCCGGGATGATCAGGGTGCGCTTGCCGCCGACCTTCATGCCGACGACGCCCTCGTCCCAGCCGCGGATGACGCGCCCCCCACCCAACGGAAACACGAACGGCTCGCGGCGGTCGAGCGAACTGTCGAACTTTGCCCCCTTGCCCTCCGGCTTCGACGGGTCGTAGAGCCAGCCGGTGTAATGGACGGCCACCGGCTTGCCCTTGACGGCTTCGGCGCCAGCGCCTTGTTTCGTATCGATTTTCTTGAGACTGGTCACCGTGGCATCCATCTTGCTGGCCTCCTTGGGCGTGGGAGCGGAACCCTGCTGGGCGGTCGCCGGCGACATGCAGACGGCCAGAAGGGCTACCAGGGACAGGGCATGGAACGTCAATCGGGTCATGGGCTCGGTCATGTTGGTGCGGGGCTGACCCGCAGGGAGCTGCCGGCCCGGCCGCGCGCCATCGCGCGCCGGGTTTCGGGGGCGGCCATTGTATCGGAGCGCCGATTCCCGGTTCTGGCGGGGCCGTGCGAATTGGTCTATAAATCAAGGTTCGCGTTACGAACCTGGATTGTCGGCATACCTCCCGGGCCGGCAGGGGAGCGCGTCGCAGTCGCGAAGGCCGTGGGCGGATTCTGAGGGCATGTTCGAGTTCCTGACATCGCCGGGCAAGGACAGCACCGATCCGCTGGTGTCGGCGAAATCGGTGTCGAGCTGGCTGCGCCAGTTGCCCGCGCTCGACGTCGTCGGACGGCAGCAGCACGTGATGCGTGCGTTCGACGGCATGCGTCTGTCGCGCAAGCCGTTCGATCCCGCTCGCGTGCTCGCGGTGCAGTTCCTCGACTCCGCGCTCGGCACCGATCGCCGCCAGTTGATCAAGCAGTACGTCGAGAACGCCGAAACCAGCCCAAAGCTCGCGGAACGGCTGTGGCAGGCGGTCTATGAACTCGCGCAGGGGTTCATGTCGGCGTACCAGGCGTCGCTCGAGGAGGCCCTGTCGCAGCCCGCGAACGCCCGCTGGAAGCCGCTGATCCCGCTCCTGTTCACGCGGCTCACGCACTACGCGGGCACCGACGCCAAGCTGCGCGTGTATCGCTACGAGCGCTGGATCCCGGCGAAATGGGCCGAACTGCACCGTACGTTCCTGCGCGCGACCGAACTCGGCGTCGAGCGCACGCCCACCTCGCTCGTGGGCACCGGCGCGAACGCGACGCAGTGGACGCTCGAGCAGGAGTACGTCTACACGCTGCTCGTGCACCAGCTCAACACCGGCAACATGACACCCGGCGAGATCGACTGGGCGTGCTCGCAGCTTCGCGCCTGGAGCCGCCGCCTGCAACTCGACGCGGTGCCGCGCACGCCCGAGGGGTTCTTCGTCGACATCGCCGGTCGCACCGGGCTGCAGCGGCGAACCGGCAACGATTCCGGTTCGATGCTGCGCTACCTCGACACCTCGCCGCTCGCCGACCAGATCGACCGCGCCATCGCGGCGCTGCGCCACGCGGAGTCGACCGACGCGGGACCCGCGGCGCCGATCAACCAGCTTCGCATCGCGACGCTGGAGAAGGTGCGGCCGTCGGTGGCGCCCAGCCTGTTGAGCGATCTGCGGCGCGACCCGCGCATCGCCTGCAAGGTCTCGGCGCGCGTACGCATCGGGCTCGCGCGCATCTGCCGCGAACTCGCGACGAAGGGCGTGGCGGACGCCGTGCCCGACAGCGGCGGCGCCGAGCAGATCGAGGTCTACGCGGTCGCGGATTCCCCCCGCCCCCGGCGGCCCGCCCACGACGAGCACGATTCGCTCGTCGCGAGCCTCTCTTCGTTCTCCGACCCGATGTGGCAGGTCAAGGACCGCAGCATCGCGGGCCTGCGCATCGCCGCATCCGGCGGCATCGGGCAGAGTCTCGCGCTCGGCGGGATCGTCGCGGTGCGTCAGAGCGATGTGTCCGATTTCGTGCTGGGCGTCGTGAGGCGCCTGAACAAGGTCAGCAACGATGAGGTCGAGGCCGGCGTATCGATCATCGCCGAGCGCTTCGTGCCGGTCACGCTGCACATGCGCCGCGAGCCGCGCGATGACCTGGGGTTCGTCGTCAACGGCATCGAAGTCGCGACGATCGGCTCGCGCTTCGACGGCCTCTACCTGCCGCCGCCGTCGCGGCCCGACAAGCCGCTCGCGGTGAAGACGCTCATCGTCCCCACCTCCGAGTACTCGGAGGGCCGCAGCGTCATCCTGATGACCGGGCGCTCGATCTACACCGTCGCGATGCGCCACCTGGTCGAGCAGCGCGCCGAGTGGAGCTGGGCGACGATCCAGATCCTCGAGAAGAAGGCGCGCGTCTGATACGCCGACTTCGGCGGCGTTCAGGAGTCAGAGGACAGACGCGTCGGTGTGTCCGGTGGCGGCGCATTCAGCGCCGCTGCGAGGCCCCCATTGGGCCCGGCGGCAGCCGCATGCCTTTCGCTTCAATGCGGCAACCCCCGCCAGCTCGGGTCTCGAGACATGGCGGTTCCGCAACGGCGCTCAATGCGCCGCCACCGGAATCACCTCGGCTTCTGTCCTCTGACTCCTGATTCCTGAACCCGGCGCTACTGACAACTGACAACTGACAACTGTCAACTGACGCCTGACCCCCTCCGATGGAAGAACACGCGGCGGGCGAACGCGGCGAACGCGCCGGTGCGGATCGCGAGGTCGAACAGGCGGTCGTGCTGCACCCGATCGTAGACCCGGCGCAGCCAGCGCTTGACGGTGAAGTCGGGCACTGGCGGATCGACGAAGAGCGCCCCTCCGCGGTCTTCCGCCAGCGCGGCGGCGATCGCGCGTCCGGCACGAAAGCCGGAATCGAGCGCGGTGTGGATGCCGCCCGCGGTGAGCGGTGACACGAGTCCCGCGGCGTCGCCCACGAGCGTGACGCGATCGCCTGCGCGCGGACGCACGGGACCGCCGACCGGGATCAGCCCGGCGCGCTTCGCGACGACCGTTCCTCCAGCGAGCCCGATGCGTGGCGCGATCGCCTGCGCGAACGCTTCCGCGTCGGGGAAATCCCGTCGCGCGTCGCGGGCGCAGGCGAGCCCGACCTGGATGACGCCGACCCCGGCGAACGCCCAGCCGAGGTAGCCGCGCGCGCGTTTCGCGTCGAGGAAGCAGTGCAGGCGATCGGGTTCCGTGAGCGTCGCGCCGCGGATTTCGAGTTCGGCGCCGAACAGGAAGCGCGCGTTGATGCCGAGGCCGCAATCGCGTGCGACCCGCGACGCGGGGCCGTCCGCGCCGACGAGGAAGTGCGCCTCGCGCCCGGAACTCGTGCGCCAGCCGGACGACGTTCGCTCGGCGCCCGCCCAGGGCTCGCCGAGCGCCACCGCCGCCCCCGACTCGCGGGCGCAATCGACGAGCCAGCGCATCATCGCCGGCGTGTCGGTCGCGAGAAAGAAGTAGCCGGGGGAGTCGAGCGCGAGGCTCGCACCGCCCGGCGCGTGCAGTCTCACCCCTTCGACCGGACGCACGATCGCCGGCGGGATCGGAGCGATCGCCTCGATCGACGAGAGAGCGTCCTTGACGACGATTCCGGTGGTGTGGAGCCGTTCGCCCGCGTCGCGCTTGCGCTCGAGCAGCGCGACCCGCGCGCCCGCGCGCGCGGCGGCGACCGCGCAGGCGATGCCGGCGAAGCTCGCGCCGGCGATCAGGAGGTCGTGGCGCACCGGTCGGGCGGATCAGTCGAGCGGGCGGAACTTCAGTTCGAGTTCGCGCTGGAACATCTCCTGCCGATCCGGGCGCGGCAGCGGGCTCGACTTGAGGATCGCGCGGTTGACCGCATCGTCGTAGGCCTTGACGCCGCTGGACTTCGCCAAGCGCACGTCGAGGATCTCGCCGGTCGGCAACTGGATCACCCGGAACACCGCTTCCGGATTGCCGGGCATGCCCGGCGGCAGCGTCACGTTGCCGCGGATCTTCGCCTGGATGCGCCGAATCCAGTCGGCCTGCGCGGTCGCGCGCGCGTTCGCTTCCGCCTGTGCCTTCGCGCGCGCCTCCGCCTCGACGCGCGCCCTTGCGTCCTGCTCGGCGCGCTGCGTCGCCTCCTTCTGCGCCTGAGCGAGCATCGCGTCGGTCTCGCGTTTCTGGCGCTCGCGCGCCTCGGCCGCGCGCTTCTCGTCGGCCTTGCGTTTTTCGTCCGCGATCCGTTTTTCTTCCGCGGCCCGTTTCTCGTCGGCCTTGCGTTTCTCGTCGGCGAGACGTTCTCGCTCCCGCTCCCTGCGTTCCTCCTCCCGCTTCGCCTTGAGCGCGATCTCCGCCTGGTCGGGTTCCGCCTTCGGCGGAGGCGGAGGAGGGGGCGGCTCGACCTTCGGCTCGGTCCGGGGCGGCGGCGGCTCCACCTTCGGCTCAGGGTCGGGCGCGCGAACTTTCGGGGGCGGTGCGTAGAGCTCCGCGACGATCGGCTCGGGCGGCCGGCTCTGCCAGCGCACCGACCAGATCAGCACGCCGACGAACGCGACGTGCACGAGGATCGCGAGCACCAGCGCGAGCGTCCGGCCCGGACTCCGGCGCGCGCTGCCGTTGCCCGCACGGCGCTCGCCCTTCATCGCATGCCTCGGGTCACGTCTGCGGCGGCCGGGCGAGTAGTCCGACCTTGCGCACGCCGTTGCGTTGCAGGAGGTCGAGGATCGCGAGGACGTCCTCGTAGCGCGAGGCCTTGTCCGCGGCGATCACGACGCCCTGGTCGGGCGAGCGCGCCTGCTTCTCGACGATGCGCGCGACCAGTTCGTCGCGCGACAACCGGATCGGCGAAGTGCCGGCGGCCGCGCGGTCGCGCAACCACAGCGACTGATCGGTCCGCAGCGTCACCTCCATCGGCGCGACCGGCACGGTGAGCCTCGATCCGACCGACGGCAGCGCGATCTCGCCGGGCGACACGAGCGGAGCCGTGACCATGAAGATCACGAGCAGCACCAGCATCACGTCGATGTACGGCACGACGTTGATCTGGCTCATCGATTTTCTCGCGCGGCGCATGTCAGTTGACAGTTGACAGTTGACAGTTGGCAGTTGCGGCGGCGATTCCCGCGGCCGCGCATCGAGCGCGGATGGGAGATCCCGTCGAGTGGCCAGAGGCGCGTCGCGACACGGCCTCGACCAGCACTCCCGGGACGACTACTCTTCGCATGCCATGCCGTCCTTCCAACGATGACGCCCCAACGGCGCTCGATGCGCCGCCACCGGAAACACCGCCGCAACTGACAACTGACAACTGACAACTGACAACTGACAACTGCTACCCCTGCCGCTGCAGGATGTTCGAAAACTCCTCGATGAACGTCTCGTAGCGCGTGGCGAGGCGGTCGACGTCGTGGGTGTAGCGGTTGTAGGCGACCACGGCCGGAATGGCGGCGAACAGGCCCATCGCCGTGGCGACGAGCGCCTCGGCGATGCCGGGCGCGACCTGGGTGAGCGTCGCCTGCGCGACGTTCGCGAGGCCGCGGAAGGCGTTCATGATCCCCCACACGGTGCCGAAGAGGCCGATGTAGGGCGACACCGATCCGACGCTCGCGAGGCCCGACAGGTGCGCTTCCATCGCGTCGATCTCGCGCTGGCAGGCCGCGCGCATCGCGCGACGCGCGGCGTCGAGCGTCAGCGTCGCGCTCGATCCCTGCCTCCGGTGCTTCGCGTACTCGCGGAAACCCGCGACGAAGATCGGCTCGAGGCCGGCGCCGCTTCGCCCCTGCGCCGAGCGCTGGTAGAGCTCGTTCAGGTCGCCGCCCTTCCAGAACTCGTCCTCGAACCGGTCGGCGTCGCGCTTCGCGGCGCGCAGTTGGAACATCTTGAGGAAGATCTGCCACCAGCTCCACATCGACAGCAGCGCGAGCAGCGCCATCACCGCCTGCACGACGAACGAAGCGTTGGCGACCATCGCGAGGAACGACAGGTCGGCGTGGACGTTCAACGGTCATCCTCCAGCAGGCGGGCGAGTTCGGCGGGTACGCGCGCGGGCTTCCAGCCTTCGCGCGCGAGGCAGGCGAGTCGGATGCGCGCGTCGACCAGCACCTCGCCGTCGCGCCGCACGCTCTGGCGTGCCACGAGTTGCGCGCGGCCGGCCGCCTCGAACGCGGCGGTGGCCTCGAGGCGGTCGCCCAGGCGGGCGGCGCCGCGGAAGTCGATCTCGGCCCGGGTCACGACGAATACGACGCCGTGCGCGCGTTCGAGTTCCGGCAGCGGCAGCGCATGGCGCTCGAGCCACTCGGTGCGCGCGCGTTCGAGGAACTTGAGGTAGTTCGCGTAGTAGACGACGCCGGCGGCATCGGTGTCCTCGTAGTACACCCGGACGGATAACGCGAACGGCCCGGCGGCGGGGTTCATGCGCCGGGGAACAGGTCGGCCGCGGCGCCGGGAGAGGGCGGCGAGAGGCCGAGGAGGCGCCAGGTCTGCGAGGTCGCGACACGGCCGCGCGGCGTGCGCTGGAGGTAGCCCTGCTGGATCAGGAACGGCTCGAGGACGTCCTCGATCGTGTCGCGCTCCTCGCCGATCGCGGCGGCGAGGCTCTCGACGCCGACCGGGCCGCCGTCGAACTTGCGCACGACGGTGTCGAGCAGTCGGCGGTCCATCGCGTCCAGGCCGGACGCGTCGACGTCGAGCATCGACAGCGCCGCGTCGGCGACGCCGCGGTCGACGCTGCCGCCCGCCCGCACCTCCGCGTAGTCGCGCACCCGGCGCAAGAGCCGGTTGGCGATGCGCGGCGTGCCGCGCGAGCGGCGCGCGATCTCGAGCGAGCCCTCGGCATCGACGCCGATCGCGAGGAGCTTCGCCGAGCGCGACACGATCCGCGTGAGTTCGCCTGGCGTGTAGAACTCGAGCCTCGCGACGATCCCGAAGCGGTCGCGCAGCGGATTGGTGAGCATGCCGGCGCGGGTGGTCGCGCCCACCAGCGTGAACGGCGGCAGGTCGAGCTTGACGCTGCGCGCCGCCGGACCCTCGCCGATCATGATGTCGATCTGGAAGTCCTCGAGCGCCGGGTAGAGGATCTCCTCGACGATCGGGGACAGCCGGTGGATCTCGTCGATGAACAGGACGTCGCGCGGCTCTAGGTTGGTGAGCAGCGCCGCGAGGTCGCCGGGGCGTTCGAGCACCGGGCCGGAGGTCTGCCGCAGGTTGACGCCCAGTTCGTGCGCCACGATGTGTGACAGCGTCGTCTTGCCGAGGCCGGGCGGGCCGAACAAGAGCACGTGGTCGAGCGCCTCGTTCCGCCTGCGCGCGGCCTCGATGAAGATCGAGAGCTGGCCGCGCACCTTCTCCTGGCCGACGTACTCGTCGAGCATGCGAGGACGCAGCGCGCGTTCGAACGCCTCCTCGCGCGCGTCCGCGGGTTTCGTGCCGACCACGCGGTGGAAGGCGTCGCTCTCGATGGCCATCGCGCTATCTTAAGCCGCCCGGGTCAGGCCTTCGCGAGGCGCTTGAGCGCCTGCCGGATCCCGTCGGCGACCGCGATGCCCTCGGGCAGGTCCTTCACCGCCGCGACCGCCTCCTTGTCGCTGTAGCCCAGCGCGACGAGCGCGTTCAGGATGTCCGACGACGCCGGCGCGGCCCGGTGCACGCCGACCGCGGACGAGAGATCCGCGCCGAGCCTGTCCTTCATCTCGAGGAGGATCCGCTCGGCGGTCTTCTTGCCGATGCCCGGGATCTTCGTCAGCCGGCCGGACTCCTGCAACGTGATCGCCTGCGCGAGTTCGGCGACCGACAGGCCCGAGAGGACCGCGAGCGCGATCTTCGCGCCGATGCCGCTGATCCGCGTCAGCAGCCGGAACGCGCGGCGCTCGCCCTCCGACCCGAAACCGTAGAGGAGGTGCGCGTCCTCGCGGACGACGAGGTGGGTGAAGAGCGTCACCTTCCCGCCGGCGTCCGGCAGGTTGTAGAACGTGCTCATCGGGACGTCGACCTCGTAGGCGACGCCGCCGACGTCGAGCAGGATCTGCGGCGGGTTCTTCTCGAGCAGGGTGCCGGACAGTCGGCCGATCATCGTCGCGCGCCGTGCGAAGAGGTGGGCGATTATCGCACGATCGTTCGATGGCGGGCGGTGCGCTCTCCGCCGATCAGCGCAACGAGATGGGGAATCGCATGCTGCAGCGTCTCCACGACCAGCGGCTTCGCGCGGAGCACCTCCTGCGAGGGCGGCCGCCCGTCCGGGATCATGATCGGCGTCATGCCGGCGGCGAGCGCGCCCAGTACGCCCGCGTCCGAGTCCTCGAGCACCGCGCAGTCCGCGGGCGCGATGGCGAGACGTGCCGCGGCTTCGAGGAAAATGTCCGGAGCGGGCTTCCCGCGCGCGACCTCGTCGCCGCCGACGACCGCGTGGAGACGCGCAGCGAGGCCGGCGCTCTGGAGCTTCGCGAGCGCACGGCCACGCCGGGTCGAGGTGGCGACGGCGCGTGGAACGTCCGCGTCGTCGAGCCAGTCGAAGAGTTCGGCGACGCCGACCTTGAACGCGAGGCCCTCGCGCTCGACGATCCGGTCGTACGCGGCGTGCCAGCCATGCATCAGGCGGTCGACCGCGTCGGAGTCGCCGACGCTCGCGACCAGGAGCGCGCGGCAGTCGACGTAGGTGCGGCCGACCATCGACGGCAGCAGTGCTTCGTCGAACCGGACGCCGAGACTCGAGGCCGCTTCGAGCCATGCGCGCGCGGCGAGCGGCTCGGTGTCGAGCAGCGTGCCGTCCATGTCGAGGACGACGGCGCATAGCGGCAGGGGGTCGCGCACGATCAGCGGGTGCGGATGCGCAGCATCCGTCCGCCGCGCATGCGCGGCGTGCCGCGCGCGAGCGCGCCGATGCCGGACGTGGCGTGCGCGTGGCAGATGGCCGCCGCCAGCGCGTCCGCCGCGTCGGGCGAAGGGAGGCCCGGCAGCGCGAGCAGCCGGCTCACCATCGCCTGGACCTGCGTTTTCGCCGCGCGGCCGCCGCCGACCACCGCCTGCTTGATCTGGCCGGCGGTGTACTCGTGCACCGGAAGTCCCGCGAGCACCGCGGCGGCGATCGCGGCGCCACGCGCCTGTCCGAGCGCCAGCGTCGACGTCGGGTTCACGTTGACGAACACGCGTTCGACGACGACTTCCGCCGGCGAGAACTCCGCGATCACGTGCGCGAGGTCGCGGACGATGACGCCGAGCCGCCCCGGCATGTCGCCGGTGCCGGTGCGCACGACGCCGCTCGCGACGCAGGCGAGCGCGCCGCCCGTGCAGTCGACGATTCCGAAGCCCGTCAGGCGCAACCCCGGATCGATGCCGAGGATGCGTCTGGCGGGAGACATCCGGGATTCAATCGGCGACGGCCGTGCTCGCGCCGGGCTTCGCCGTCGCGGGCATCAGGCGTCCTCGAACACCGCCGACGTGTAGACCTCCTGCACGTCGTCCAGCGATTCGAGCGCGTCGATGAGCTTCTGCATGCGCACGGCGTCCTCGCCGGCCATCTCGACCTCGTTCTGCGGCTTCATCACGACCTCGGCGACGTCGGGCACGAGGCCCGCCTTCGCGAGCGCGTCCTTGACCGCGACGAGATCGTAGGGGCCGGTGACTACCTCGATGCTGCCGTCGTCGTGGGTCACGACGTCGTCCGCGCCGGCGTCGATCGCCGCTTCCATCACCTTGTCCTCGTTCGTGCCGGGCGCGAACACGATCTGGCCGCAGTGCCGGAACAGGAAGGCGACCGATCCGTCGGTCCCGAGGTTGCCGCCGTGCTTCGAGAACGCGTGGCGCACGTCACCCGCGGTGCGCGTGCGGTTGTCCGTCATGCAGTCGACGATCACCGCCGCGCCGTTGATGCCGTAGCCCTCGTAGCGGATCTCCTCGTAGCTCACGCCGTCCAGCTGGCCCGCGCCGCGCCGGATCGCGTTGTCGATCGTGTCCTTCGGCATGTTCTGCTCGCGGGCCTTGTCGATCGCGAGCCGCAGCCGCGGATTCGACGACGCGTCGGGACCGCCGAGGCGGGCGCTGACGGTGATCTCCTTGATGAGGCGCGTGAAGATCTTGCCGCGCTTCGCGTCCGCCGCGGCCTTCTTGTGCTTGATGTTCGCCCACTTGCTGTGGCCTGCCATGACGCGTCGACGAATCGGTGTGCCGGGGCCGGAATTATAGCCTCCGCGGGCGGCGGGATCGGCCCTACAGCACGCCTTGCTGCTCGAGGAACCGCCGCAGCACCGACAGCCGCACGACGGCATCGTTGATCTCGAGCATGCCCTGCTTGACGGAGAGCGGCAGCGGCAGCAGTTCGGCGAGCCGGTAGCCCACCCAGCTCGCGTCGCCGTAGTCCTGCACGGCCGGGAAATTCCGCGCGCCCACGCGCGCGGCCGCGAGTTCGAGCAGGCGCGCGAGCGGCTCCGCGTCCGACGGAAGCGGCACTCGCGGCTCGTCCGGGATGTCGGCGACGTCCGCGACGACGAGGTGGTTCGGCTGCACCCGGTGCTCGCGCACCTGAAAGCGGGAGCCACCCTCGGTCGCGACGTGGAGGATGCCGAGTTCGGGCATGTCCCAGCCGGTGATGGCCGCGAGCGTCCCGACCTTCGAGAACGACGGTGTCCCGCCTTGCCCGGCCACCTCGTCACCCGAGGTGATCGTCACGACGCCGAACGGCCTGCGCTCCTTCATGCAGGTCTTCGTCATGTCGATGTAGCGCTGCTCGAACACCTTGAGCGGCAGGATGCCGCCCGGGAACAGCACCGCGCGCAGCGGAAACAGCGGGATCGTGGCGCCGCGCGCGGGCCGCATCAGATGCCCGGTCAACCGAGTTCGCGATGCCGGCGCAGCACCTGGTAGCGCGGCGCGAACGCGCGCGCGAGCCGCTCGACCAGGTAGACCGACCGATGCCGTCCACCGGTGCAGCCGATCGCGACCGTCAGGTAGTTGCGGTTGTCGCGCGCGTAGTCGGGCAGCCAGCTCGCGACGAAATGGTAGATGTCGCCGTACATGCGCTCGACTTCCGGATGGCGTTCGAGGAACGCGATGACCTCGGCGTCCTCGCCGGTCCTGGGCGCGAGCGACGGCTCGTAGTGCGGATTGGGGAGGCAGCGCACGTCGAACACGAGGTCGGCGTCGAGCGGGACGCCGAGTTTGAAGCCGAACGACTCGAACAGCAGCGCGAGGCGCGTGGGATCGACGCTCAGGAAGTCGCGGACCCAGTGACGCAACGCCGCCGCGGGCAGGTCGCTCGTGTCGAACACCGTGCCGAGGAGCCGTGCTCCCTCGAGCTGGCTGCGTTCGTGGACGATCGCCTCGACGAGCGTGCGGTCGTCGCTCGAGAACGGATGCCGGCGGCGCGTCTCGGAGAAGCGCTTGACCAGCGTCTCGACCTTGGCGTCGAGGAACACGAAACGCACGTGCCAGCCGCGCGCCTTGAGCGCCGCGATCGTGGTTTCGAGCCCGGGAAGCCCCGGACTGCTCTTCGCGTCGAGCGCGATCGCCACGCGCGTCCCGGCCGCCTCGCGCGCGAGATGGTCGGCGGTCGGCACGACGAGCGCGAGCGGCAGGTTGCCGACGGTGTCGTAGCCCGCATCCTCGAGCGCGGCCAGCGCCACGCTCTTGCCCGAGCCCGAGACGCCGCCGATGAGCAGGAGATCCATGTCAGGAGTCAGTTGTCAGTTGTCAGTTGACAGTTGTCAGTGGCGGCGGCGTCTCCGGTGGCGGCGCGTCGAGCGCCGTTGAGGACATTCCATCGGCGCTCAATGCGCCGCCTTCGGAAACTCCGCCGCCACTGACAACTGTCAACTGCCAACTGTCAACTGACTCCTGAGCCCTGATCGTCCATCAGCTTCTGCTGGCGCTCGATGAACTCCATCGTGCTGTCGATGCCGCGCTGGTGCAGCACGAAGTTGCGCACGGCGGCCTCGACGAGCACGGCGAGGTTGCGCCCCGCCGCGACCGGAATCGTCACGCGCCGGATCGGGACGCCGAGCACTTCCTGGGTGTTCGCATCGACCTTCAGGCGGTCGAGCTCGGAGAACGCCTCGTGCCCGTGGTCCTCGAGATGGACGATGAGCTTCAGGAGCTTGCGCGGGCGCACCGCGGTCTCGCCGAAGATCGTCCGGATGTTCAGCACGCCGATGCCGCGTACCTCGAGGAAGTCGCGGAGCACGGCGGGGCAGCGGCCTTCGACCGTGTCCGGCGAGATCCGGTAGAGCTCGACGATGTCGTCGGCGACGAGGCCGTTCCCGCGCGAGATGAGTTCGAGCGCGAGTTCGCTCTTGCCGATCGCGGACGCGCCGGTGATGAGCACGCCCATCTCGAGCACGTCGAGGAACACGCCGTGCAGCGTCGTCGACTCGGCCAGCACGCGCGACAGGTAGAGCCTGAACACGTCGACGACGTGCGGCGAGGGTTGGGGCGAGGTGAAGAGCGGGACGTGGTGCGCGTCGCAGTTCTCCTCGAGATCGGGCGGCATGGCCTCGCCGTTCGCGACGACGATCGCGACGAGTTCGCCGTCGAACAGCCGGCGGAGCGACGAGGCGAACTCGCCGGGCGGCAGTGCCTTCAGGTGGGCGACCTCGGCCGCGCCCAGGAGCTGGACGCGGAACGGGTGGATGAAGTTCATGTGCCCGACCTGGCCGACGGTGGGTTTCATCGCGGCCTCGCCGGTGAGCACCCGGTTGCCGCCGTCGCGGCCCGCGACCCACTCGAGTCCGAGGCGCTCGCGGTTGTCCGCGTAGAGCCGCTCGACGCTGACCTGCCGCAGGTGCGTGTCGGCCGACATCGTGCCGCCGGTCAGGCCCTCGCCACCCAGTCGCGGATCGCGATCCAGGCGGCGTGCGCGTCCGCGGCCGCGGCGAGGCGTTCCCGGAACGCGCGCTCGCTGAACATCTGCGCCAGTTCCGAGAGGAGCTCGAGGTGCTGCTCGGTCGCGTGCTCGGGCACGAGCAGCACGAACACCTGGTTGACCGGTCGACCGTCGGGCGCGTCGAACGCCACCGGCTGCGCCAGGCGCACGAACGCCCCGAGCGCGTCCTTCAGCCCCTTGATGCGGCCGTGGGGGATGGCGATGCCCTGTCCGAGCCCGGTCGAGCCGAGCTTCTCGCGCGCGGAGAGCGCATCGATCACGGCGGTCCGGGCCAACCCGCCCGCCTCGAACATCGCTGCGACGGTCGCGAACAGGTCGCGTTTCGTCGCGACGTCGAGGCCGACGGCGACGTGGGATTCCGGCAGGAGCTCGGCGATTCGGTTCATCGTGGAGGTCCCCGAAATGACGACCGGCGGACCGCGGAGTCCGCCGGCGAGGGTCGAGGACCGATCGTCGATTCTACACGCGGGGGGCGCCCTCGACGGACGTCGCACCGCGTGCGTCCGGGAAGGGCGCGACGCCCGGATGCCGGGCCGCGGGACGTTCAGCCGTCGGCATTGCGCGCCCATGTCTCGGGATCGCGCTTGACCGCCGGGTCGTGGCGCCCATCGACGCGTTTCTCCTTCGCCTTCAGGACCTGGCGATCGAGCTTGTCGGCGAGCGCGTCGATCGCGGCGTACATGTCCGGCTCGACGCTCTCCGCATGGATGTCCTTGCCGCGTATGTGCAGGTTCGCCTCCACCTTCTGTCGCAGCTTGTCCACCGACAGCACCACGTTGACGTCGATGACGTGGTCGAAATGACGCGTGACGCGGTCGAGCTTGGCCACGACGTAGTCGCGGATCGCGGGCGTGATCTCGAGGTGATTGCCGGTGAGGTTCAGGTTCATGCGTACTCCTTCCGGACGTCTGCGGATCGCGCGAGCCGTGTGCGCGGGACGCGCGTCACAGCGACTTGCGCAGGTTGACGGGAGGGATGGACAACGCCTCCCGGTACTTCGCCACGGTGCGGCGGGCGACGAGGATGCCCTGCTCGCCCAGCACCTCGGCGATCTTGCTGTCGGTCAACGGCGCCTTCGGGTCCTCCGCCCCGATCAACTGGCGTATCAACGCACGGATGGCGGTCGCGGAGGCCGCGCCGCCGGTGTCGGTCGCCACGTGGCTGCCGAAGAAATACTTGAGCTCGTAGGTGCCGCGCGGGGTCAGCAGGTACTTCTGGGTGGTGACGCGCGAGATCGTCGATTCGTGCAGCCCGAGCATGTCGGCGATCTCGCGCAGCACCATCGGGCGCATCGCGACCTCGCCATGCTCGAAGAATCGGCGCTGCCGGTCGACGATCGCCTGCGCGACCCGAAGGATGGTCTCGAAGCGCTGCTGCACGTTGCGGATCAGCCACTTCGCCTCCTGCAACTGGGCGGCGAGCTGCTGGTTCGACGCGTCGCGGCTGCGCGACAGGATGTCGGCGTAGATGCGGTTGACGCGCAGCTTCGGCATCGCCGCCTCGTTCAGCGAGGCGACCCACTGGCCGCGCACCTTCCGCACGAGCACGTCGGGCACGACGTAGTTGGCCTCCGCGTTCGCGAACGCGGCACCGGGCTTGGGCTTGAGCGTCCGGATCAGGTCGCGGATCGCGCGGACCGTCGCCTCGTCGCAGTGCAGGAGCCGCCGCAGCCGCGTCACGTCGCGGTTGGCGAGGAGTTCGAGGTGGCCGTCGACGACCTTGAGCGCGGCCTCGCGGAACGGCGTTCCTTCCGGCAGCGCCCGCAGTTGCAGCGCGAGCGCCTCGCCGATGTCGCGGGCGCCGACGCCGGTGGGCTCGAGGCCCTGCAGGTACCGGAGCGCGATCGCGAGATCCCCGACATCGATCTCGAGTTCCTCGGGGAACAGCTCGGCGAGTTCCTCGAGCGAACTCGAGAGGAAACCGTCCTCGTCGAGCGCATCGATCAACGCCGCGACGAGCTGGCGGTCGCGCTGCGGCAGCGACAGCATGCCGAGCTGCGCCATCAGGTGGTCGCGCAGCGTCGAGGAGGCGATCTGCTGAGGGTAGAACTCGTCGTCGTCGTCGCCGGGGCCCGCGCTGCCCCAGTCGCCGTCGCTTCCCCCTTCGTCGCCGAAATCCGTCTCGGACGCGGGCGCCGAGCCTTCCGCGGCCTCCGCGGTGTCGACCGGCTCCTCGGCGCGTTCGTCGTCGCCGTCTCCGGCGCGCGCGCTGTCCCCGGATTCGGAAGGCGCGCTGCCGGGCGCGGTGACGAGGGCCTCTGCGGGGGGGGCGTCCTCGTCCTCGTTCTCCTTCTCGAGCAGCGGGTTCTCCTGCAGCATGCGCTCCACCTCGGCGTTCAACTCGAGCGTCGAGAGCTGCAGGAGCCGGATCGACTGCTGCAGCTGGGGCGTCAGCGTGAGGTGCTGCGAGAGCTTGAGCTGCAGCGTCGGCTTCATCGGCCGCCGGTGAAGGGGCCCGGCACGTTCTCGCGATGGCTGCGCGAGCGTGTCTGCGCGGGCGGGACGGGAAGGCGCGACGAGTGCCGGCGTGGCGTCATCTACAAGCGGAAGTGCTCTCCGAGGTAGACCTTGCGGACCGCTTCATTATAGACAATCTCGTCCGGCGCGCCCGAGGCCAGCACGCTGCCCTCGTTGATGATGTAGGCGCGGTCGCAGATGCCGAGCGTCTCCCGCACGTTGTGGTCGGTGATCAGCACGCCGATGCCGCGCTCCTTGAGGAAGCCGATGATGCGCTGGATGTCCAGCACCGCGATCGGGTCGACGCCCGCGAAGGGCTCGTCGAGGAGGATGAAGCGCGGCCGCGTGGCCAGCGCCCGGGCGATCTCGCAGCGGCGGCGCTCCCCCCCGGAGAGCGACACCGCCGGCGCGTCGGCGAGATGCGCGATCGACAGGTCCTCGAGCAGCGCGTCGAGCCGGTTGGCGATCGCGTCGGGATCGGACTCCTGCAGTTCCAGGATCGCGCGCACGTTCTCCGCGACCGTGAGCTTGCGGAAGATCGACGCCTCCTGCGGCAGGTAGGAGAGTCCGAGCCGGGCGCGCTGGTGGATCGCGAGGCGCGACAGGTTCCGGCCGTCGATCGTGATCTGGCCGCCGTCGCCGGGCACGAGGCCGACGATCATGTAGAAGCAGGTGGTCTTGCCGGCTCCGTTGGGCCCGAGCAATCCGACGACCTCCCCGCTCGCGACCTCGAGCGACACGTCGTGCACGACGGTGCGCGACTTGTAGCGCTTGCGCAGGTGGGTCGCCGAGAGCTGGCTCACTTCGCGGCCGTCTCGCCCGCCGGACGGAGCTCGAGCGAGTCGGTCGCCTTCGCGCCCTGTCCGGCGGCGGACCCCTTCGGCGCGGCCTTCGCGCCGCCCTTCGGCGCGGAGTTCGGCGCGAGGGACTCGCCCTCGCGCGGCTGGAACGTGCCGCGCACGCGCGCGCCCGGTCCGGTGTCGGAGGCCGCCGCGGCCGGGGTGTCCGGGCGTCCCTCGGCCTTGAACACCTCGGTCTTCGTGTTGTAGGACACGTAGTTGCTGCGGATCTCGTCGACGCCGCGCTTCAGGAGCGCGCGGTCGAAGAGTTCGAGCAGGTCCTTCGCGCCGTCGTACTCGATGCGCTGCGCGAACCCCTCGTAGTACTCGTCGCTGCCGTCGCGCTTCTGGCGGAACGACACCGGGTTGCCGGTCGCGGTGACCTGCATCGAGTTGTCGGGATTCTGGCGGAACGTGAGCCTGTCGGCGCGCACGGTGATCGTTCCCTGCGTCAGCACGACATTGCCGTCGAGCTTGCCGAGCTTCGTCTCGTAGTTGAGGTCGCCCCGGTCCGCCGAGAAGTTGATCGGCTTCTCGCGGTCGCCGGTCTCGGCGTTCGAGACCGTGGCGACGACGGCGGCGAGGATCGCGGTGAGCAGGCGCGTCGGTCGGGTCACGGGGTCTTGGCGGGCGGGGACTGCGGCTCGATGGTGCCGGTGACCTGGCCGCGGAGCGACGCGGTCTTCGCCAGATTGTCGAAATCGAGGCCGACGCCGCGGATGATGCCACGCGCGTCCTCGATCGTCACCGGCTCCGCGGTGTCGATGCGCTCCTCGCGCGTCGCGACGTGCAGCGCCTCGGTCCTGAGCGTCATCTTCCCGCCTGGAGAGCCGTCCGGCGCGCCGTCTTTCGGCGCATCGCGCACCGCGCGCACGTCGCCGCTGAACCACGCGTCGTCCTGGTCGGCGGAGAGCCTCCCGTGCTTCGCCGTCAGTTCGAGCGAGGGCTTGCCCGCCTCGGTGAGCACGAGACGCGGTTCGGTGAACTCGCTCGTCCGGTCGTCGGGGAAGTGCTCGGCGCGCTTCGCGGTCAGCGACTGGCGCGGCGTGCCGTCCGGGCCGAGGCCGACCGCGCGGAAGTTCTCGATGTACATGTCGGGTTCGTGGCGCGCCGTCCGGGCGTCCTTGTCCGGTGCCGGACCCACCTGCGCGTCGAGCCAGTACGTCAGCGCCGCGAGACCGCCCAGCATCAGCGCCGGCGACCACGCGGTCAGCCGATCGAGGAAGCGTCGGAAGTTCATGTCGGCGGCGATCGGTGCGGTGGATGCGTCAGGGTTCGCGGAGCGCGTTCGCGGCGCCCCGACATCCGCCGGGGACGCGCGGAACGGCGCCGCAGCCGCTAGCGTGGGGGATTCCCGGCGGCGGCGCAACCGCCTTCATGCAATCCGGTCGCGCGCGGCGAGGATCAGGTCGGCGAGTTCGCGCACCGCGCCGCATCCGCCTCGAAGCCGCGTCACGTAATGCGCGCGGCGCAGCACGACCGGTGGCGCGTTCGGGACGGTCGCGGCGAAGCCGCAGGCGCGCATCAGCGGCAGGTCGGGCAGGTCGTCGCCGATGTGCGCGCAGGCGGCCGGCTCGACGCCGAGGTCCGCGCGGAGCCGTTCCCAGTGGGGCAGCTTGTCGTCGGTGCCGCGGACGAGGTGGACGACGCCGAGCGCGCGCGCCCGGTGGACGACCGAGGACGAGGCGCTGCCGGTGATCCAGGCCACCGCGACGCCGGCAGCCATCAGCCGCTTGAGGCCGACCCCGTCGTGGGCGTGGAACGCCTTGCTCTCGCGGCCGTCGTCGTCGACGTGGATGCGTCCGTCGGTCAGGACGCCGTCGACGTCGCAGGTGAGGAGACGCACCGCGCGTGCGCGCGCGGCGAGCGCGGCGTCGATCGGCGCGGGATCGTGGTCCTCGGGCGTGAACCTCCGATCGTCCACGTCAGACCACCCTCGCGCGGAACAGGTCGTGCAGGTGCAGCGCGCCGACCAGCACGCCTTCCCCGTCCACCACCAGCAGTTGCGACACCTTCGGCGCAGTCTCCATCAGGCCGACGCAGTCGATCGCGAGCCGGTCGGCGCCGATCGTGCGCGGCCCGGCCGTCATGACGTCGTCGACTCGGGCAGAGGGGAGATCGCGCACGCGGGCCACCGCGCGGCGCAGGTCGCCGTCGGTGAAGATGCCGAGCACGCGCCGCCGGCGATCGACGACCGCGGTCATGCCGAGCCCCTTGGCGCTCATCTCGGCGATCGCCGCCGGGAGCGCGGCGCCGCTCTCCACCGACGGCACGGCCGCGTCGGTGCGCATGACGTCGGCGACGCGGATGAGGCGCCGGCCGAGCGCGCCACCCGGGTGCGAACGGGCGAAGTCGTCGGCCGAGAATCCTCTCGCATCGAGGAGCGCGAGCGCCAGCGCGTCGCCGAGCGCGAGCGCCGCGGTCGTGCTCGCGGTGGGCGCGAGGCCGAGCGGGCAGGCCTCCGCGTCGACCGCCGCGTCGAGGTGGACGTCCGCGGCGGCCGCGAGCGAGCTCTCGCGGTTCCCGGTGATCGCCACGATGCCCGCGCCCTGGCGCTTGACATGCGGCACCAGCGTCACGAGCTCATCGGTCTCGCCCGAGTTCGACAGCATGACGACGACGTCGTCGGCGGTGATCATGCCGAGGTCGCCGTGCTGCGCTTCCGCCGGATGCACGAAGAACGCCGGCGTTCCGGTCGAGGCGAGCGTGGCCGCGAGCTTGCGGGCGATGTGGCCCGACTTGCCGAGTCCCGACACGACGACGCGCCCCCGGCAGTCGTGGATCCGTCGCGCCGCGTCGACGAACGACGCGCCGAGGCGCTCGGCGAGACGGTCGATGGCGCGTGCCTCGGTCGCGAGCACCTCGCGCGCGAGCGCGAGCGCGCGTCCTGCGACGACGCCTGGCGGGGACGGGGAGGCGGGACGGTCCACGGCGGCCAAGTATACGGTCCGCGTCGAAACGCGCGCGGCGGCGCCGCCGCGGGCGTGCTAACGTCGGAGCACCGAACCGCGACCATGCTCCACGCCCTTCCGCTCGTTCTCGTCCTCCTCGCCGCGGCGGTGGTGGTGGTCGTCGCCTGCCGGCTCGCGCGCCTGCCGCCGATCCTGGGCTACCTGATCGTCGGGACCGCGATCGGTCCGCACGCGCTCGGATGGGTCGCCGACGACGAGGCCACGCGCAAGGTCGCCGAGTTCGGGATCGTGTTCCTGCTCTTCTCGGTCGGCCTCGAGTTCAGCCTGCCCAAGCTTCGCGCGATGCGCCGCGCGGTCTTCGGACTCGGCCTCGCGCAGGTGGCGATCACCACGCTGGCGGGCGTCGCCGCCCTGTCGGTCGCGGGATTCGGCTGGCAAGCCGGACTGGTGCTGGGCGGAGCGCTCGCGATGAGTTCGACCGCGATCGTCTCGAAGATGCTCGCCGAGCGCGGGGAACTCGCGACGCCCCATGCGCGCGACGCGATCGCCATCCTGCTGTTCCAGGACCTGGCCGTCGTCGCGTTCCTGATCGTGATCCCGTCGCTGCACGCGGAAGCATCCACGCTCGCGCTCGCGCTCTCTCTCGCCGCGCTCAAGGCGGCCGTCGCGCTGGTGGTCGTCCTCTATGCCGGACAGCGGCCGATGCGCTGGTGGTTCTCGCTGGTGGCCCGGCAGCGCTCGCGCGAACTCTTCACGCTGAACGTGCTGTTCGTCACGCTGGGACTGGCCGCGCTCACCGACTTCGCCGGGCTGTCGCTGGAACTCGGGGCCTTCCTCGCCGGGATGCTGATCGCCGAGACCGAGTTCCGCTACCAGGTCGAGGAGGACATCGCGCCGTTCCGCGACGTGCTGCTCGGCCTGTTCTTCGTGACGATCGGGATGGCGCTCGACCTCGCGGTCGTCGGCGCCAACATCGGCTGGGTCCTCGCGCTCCTCATCGTCCCGGTCGCGGCGAAACTCGCGCTGATCGTGCTGCTCGCGCGGGCGTTCGGCTCGCCGCTCGCGACCGCGATGCGCACCGGCCTCTACCTCGCGCAGGCCGGCGAACTCGCGCTCGTGATGCTCGCCTTGGCGGCGCAGAACCGACTTATCGACGGGGCGAGTCTGCAGATCGTGCTGGCCGCGATGGTGCTGTCGATGCTCGCCGCGCCGGTGCAGATCCAGTTCATCGAGCCGATCGTGCGGCGGCTGACCGCGAACGACTGGCTCGCGCGCGCGGCGCAGGTCACCGCGATCGCGTCGCAGGCGATGGCCCGGCAGGAGCACGTGATCGTCTGCGGCTACGGACGGAGCGGGCAGAATCTCGCGCGGCTCCTCGACGCCGAGGACATTCCCTACGTCGCGCTCGACAACGATCCGCAACGCGTGCGCGAGGCCGCGGGCGCGGGCGGAAGCGTCGTCTACGGCGACGCCGGCCGGCGCGAGACGCTCGTCGCGGCCGGACTCCCGAAGGCTCGTGCGGTGGTCGTGACCTTCGCCGACGTGCCGCTCGCGCTCAAGATCCTGCACCTGGTGCAAGCCGTGCGGCCGGAACTTCCGGTCGTGGTGCGCACGGTCGACGACGCGGAACTCGACCGCCTGCTCCGGGCGGGCGCGACCGAGGTGGTGCCCGAGGTGCTCGAAGGCAGCCTGATGCTCGCGTCGCACTCGCTCCTGCTCCTCGGCGTGCCGCTGAACCGCGTGCTCGCGCGCATCCGGGCGATCCGCGAGGAGCGCTACAACCTGTTCCGCGGCTTCTTCCATGGCGCGACCGACGCCGCCGACGCCGCCGAGAACCTGCAGCCGCGATTGCACACGGTGGTGCTCACCGAGCGCGCCGCGGCGGTCGGGCGCACGCTCGACGAGGTCGCGCTCGCGGGCCTGGTCGAGGTCAACGGCGTGCGGCGGCGCGGCGCGCGTCCGGCGCGTCCGACGCCGGACTGGCGCTTCGAACCCGGCGACGTCATCGTGCTGCTCGGCCGGCCGGAGAGTCTCGCGATCGCGGAGGGCCGCTTGCTCGACGGTTGAGGAGCCGGCCCGCTACAATGGCGGGTTCCGCCCTCGATGCCCCCGAACGTGACCCCATCCTCCACGGCCCGACCGGCCGCGACCTTCGATCGCCGCCAGGCGACCGCGGTGGAATTGGCCGACGTGACGTTCGGATACGACCGCACGCGCCCGATCCTCAAGGGCATGTCGATGACGATTCCGCAAGGCAAGGTCGTCGCGATCATGGGCGGATCCGGATGCGGCAAGACCACGATCCTGCGCCTGATCGGCGGCCAGGTGCGGCCGACGGCGGGACGGGTGGTCGTCGCCGGGCAGTCGGTGCCCGACCTCGACCGCGAAGGCCTCTACCAATTGCGCCGGCAGGTGGGCATGCTGTTCCAGTTCGGCGCCCTGTTCACCGATCTGTCGGTGTTCGAGAACGTCGCGTTCCCGTTGCGCGAGCTCACCGATCTCTCCGACGAGCTCATCCGCGACCTCGTGCTGATGAAGCTGAACGCGGTCGGCCTGCGGGGCGCTGCCGCGCTCAGGCCCTCGCAACTCTCCGGAGGCATGGCCCGCCGCGTCGCGCTCGCGCGCGCGATCGCCCTCGATCCGATGCTCGTCATGTACGACGAGCCGTTCGCCGGCCTCGACCCGATCTCGCTCGGCGTCGTGGGCCAGTTGATCCGCAAGCTCAACGACGCGCTGGGCATCACCTCGGTGGTCGTCACCCACGACGTGTACGAGTCGCTCAAGATCGTCGACTACCTGTACTTCGTCTCCGACGGGCGCATCGTCGCGCAGGGCACGCCCGACGAGGTGCGAGCCTCCGGCGACGCGTTCGTGCGCCAGTTCGTCGACGGCGAGGTGGACGGACCGGTTCCGTTCCACGTGGCCGCGCCGCCGCTCGAGCGCTCGTTCGCGATCGGCCATGCCGGCTAGCGCCATCGCCGACGGCGTGCGCCGGATCGGCGCGGGAACGCGGCGCGCGGTCGCGCGGCTGGGGTTCGCGGCGCGTTTCTTCGTCGCGGTCATCGCGCACTCGCCCGCGGGCCTGCGTCGCATCCGGCTGACGCTGCGCGAGATCTACTTCGCCGGAGTGCTGTCGCTCGTCATCATCCTGGTGTCGGGCCTGTTCGTCGGCATGGTCCTCGCACTGCAGGGCTACGACGTGCTGCAGCGCTACGGCGCGTCCGAATCGCTCGGGATCCTCGTCGCCCTCTCGCTCGTGCGCGAACTCGGACCGGTGGTCGCCGGCCTCCTGTTCGCGAGCCGCGCCGGCAGCGCGATCACCGCCGAGATCGGGTTGATGAAGGCCACCGAACAGCTCTCGGCGATGGAGATGATGGCGGTCGATCCGCTCGCCCGGGTCGTCGCGCCGCGCTTCTGGGGCGGCGTGATCTCGATGCCGCTCCTCGCCGCGCTGTTCTCGACGCTGGGCATCTTCGGCGCCTACCTGGTCGGCGTCCGCCTGATCGGGATCGACGCCGGCTCGTTCTGGGGCAACATGCAGTCGGTCGTCGATTTCCGCAGCGACATCGTCAACGGGATCATCAAGAGCGTCGTTTTCGGCCTGATCGTGAGCCTCATCGCCGTGTTCGAGGGGTACGACGCCGCGCCCACCGCCGAAGGCGTGTCGGGCGCGACCACGCGCACCGTCGTCGGCTCGTCGCTCGCGATCCTCGCGGCGGACTTCGTCCTCACGGTCTTCATGTTCCGCGGCGTCGGGGTGATCTGATGGCGCCGTCGCGTCCGCCTCCCTCCCGCTCGTCCCTGCGCCGCGCGTGCTACGCTGGGGCAGACCTGCGACGGGACCGGCGCCGCGAACGATCGTCCACCGCGCGGCGCGGGCGAACCCGCCCGGCGCGTTCGCCGGTCACGTCCACGAACCCACTGCCATGAACCGATCGACCATCGACCTCTGGGTCGGCATCTTCGTCCTGCTGGGCCTGGGCGCGATCCTGTTCCTCTCGCTCAAGGTCGGCAACCTGCTGCAGACGAACACCCGCGAGGGCTACCACATCGAGGCGGCGTTCGACAACATCGGCGGCCTCAAGATGCGCGCCCCCGCGAAGGCGGCCGGCGTGGTCGTCGGGCGCGTCGAGCGCATCCGGCTCGACCCGAAGACCTTCGAGGCCGTCGTGACGCTCGTCATCGACCCGCAGTACAAGTTCAGCAAGGACACGATCGCGTCGATCAACACCTCGGGCCTCCTGGGCGAGGTGTACATCGGTCTCGACGCCGGCGGGGATCCGCAGATGATCGCCGACGGCGGGCGCATCGCGAAGACGCAGTCGGCGGTCGTGCTCGAGAAGCTCATCAGCCAGTTCCTGTTCGACAAGGCGCAGCAGCAGGGGGGCGGGAAGTGACGATACCGTCACGCATCGGCCGCGCCGGCGCGGCGCTCGTGCTCGCGGCGGCGCTCGCCGGCTGCGCGACGCTGCCGGACGGCAGCGAGGCGAACAAGGCCGACCCGTTCGAGCCGATGAATCGGGCGATGTACGCGATCCACGAGCCGATCGACCAGTACGCGTTCCGCCCGCTCGCGCAGGCCTGGGTCGACTACGTGCCGTCGCCGGTGCAGGCGGCGGTGCGCACGTTCTTCGGCAACATCGAGGACGGCTTCTCGGCGCTGAACGGCCTCTTGCAGGGCAAGTGGGAGAAGGCCGGCAACGATCTCGGGCGCCTGACCGTCAACGTGTGGGGCTTCGGGTTCATCGACATCGCGACCGACGCCGGCATTCCGAAGGGCGAGGAGGACTTCGGCCAGACCTTCGGCTACTGGGGCTTCCCGCAGGGCCCGTACCTGTTCGTGCCGATCATCGGGCCGACGACCTTCCGCGACGGGACCGGGCTCGTCATCCGCGCCTACATGTCGCCGATCTACTACGCGGTCAGCGACGTGCCGCTGCGGAACGTCCTGTACTTCATCGGCGCGCTCGACCTGCGCGTGCAGGCGCTCGATGCGTCCGCGATAATCGACAAGGCCGCGATCGACCGCTACACGTTCATCCGGCGCTCGTACCTGCAGCGCCGCGAGTACCTGGTCTGGGACGGCAATCCGCCGAAGCGGGAGGACGACGAATGATTCGCGGATTCGACCGGGGACGCCGCGGGATCGTCCTCGCCTCGCTCGTGGCGCTCGTCGCCGGCCCCGCGTACGCGCAGGAGGCGCCCGACGCGCTCGTGAAGCGCGTGTCGCAGGAGGTGCTGCAGATCATCAAGACCGACCCGAAGGTCCAGGACGGCGACCAGGCGCGCATCCGCGAGGTGGTCGAGACGAAGCTCCTGCAGCACTTCGACTTCCCGCGGATGACCGCGCTGGCGATGGGCCGCAACTGGCGCAAGGCGTCGCCGGACCAGCAGAAGCGCCTCGCCGACGAGTTCCGTTCGCTGCTGGTGCGCACCTACTCCGGCGCGCTGGTGCAGTACCGCAACCAGACGATCGACTACAAGCCGCTCCGCGCGGATGCGGGCGCGACCGACGTCACGGTGCGAACCGAGGTGGTGCGTTCCGGCCAGGCGCCGGTGCCGATCGACTACAGCATGGCGAAGGGCCCGGACGGCTGGCGCGCCTACGACGTCATCATCGGCGGCGTGTCGCTCGTCACCAACTACCGCGACGAGTTCAACGAACAGGTCCGCTCGGGCGGCGTCGACGGCCTGATCGCGTCGCTCGCAGCGCGCAACAAGGGCGGTGCGGCCAAGTGAACGGCTCGCGGCCTGCGGAGGGCTTCGCGCTCGCCGAAGGGGGCGCGCGCTGGAACTGCGCGGGCCAGATCACCTTCGACAACGCCACGACGGTGCTCGATGCGGCGCGCGCGCTGCCGCTGCCGTCGGGCGGGCAGGTCGACCTCTCGGGACTCGGTCACGCCGACTCCGCGGCACTCGCCGTGCTGCTCGCGCTGCGGCGCCGCGCCGTCGCGGAAGGGGCCGCGCTGGCGTTCGTGTCGATGCCGCCGCTGCTCGCGTCGCTCGCGCGCGTCTACGGGGTCGACGAACTGATCGGCGCGTGACCGCGGCCGTCGACATCGTCGCTCTCGCGCGCCGGTTCGGGCCGGTCCAGGCGCTCGACGGCGTCGACCTCGCGGTCGCGCAGGGCGAGTTCTTCGGCCTCCTCGGCCCGAACGGCGCCGGCAAGACGACGCTGATCTCGATCCTCGCGGGGCTGGTGCGCGCGGACGCCGGGTACGCGCGCGTCATGGGCCACGACGTCGTCGCCGACTACCGCGAGGCACGCCGGGCGCTCGGCGTCGTGCCGCAGGAGCTCGTGTTCGATCCGTTCTTCTCGGTGCGCGAGACGCTGCGCATCCAGTCCGGTTACTTCGGGCTCGCGCGGAACGACGACTGGATCGACGAGATCCTGCACCACCTCGACCTCACCGAGAAGGCGGACGCGAACATGCGCTCGCTCTCCGGCGGCATGAAGCGCCGCGTGCTGGTCGGGCAGGCGCTGGTGCACCGTCCGCCGGTCATCGTGCTCGACGAGCCGACGGCGGGCGTCGACGTCGAGTTGCGCCAGAACCTGTGGACCTTCGTCCGCCGGCTCAACGCCGACGGCCACACGGTGATCCTCACGACGCACTATCTCGAGGAGGCCGAGGCGCTGTGCGGGCGCATCGCGATGCTGAAGGCCGGGCGCGTGGTCGCGCTCGACACGACGCAGGCGCTGCTGTCGCGCAACGCGGGGCTCACCGTTCGCCTCGTCGCGCGCGACCTGCCCGACGCCTGGAAGCCGAGGCTCCTCCGCCGCACCGGCGACACCTGGCACCTCGGCATCGAACGCCCCGCCGAACTCGAGTCGCTGCTCTCGGCGATGCGGCTCGCCGGCATCCCCGTCCAGGAACTCACGCTCGACGAGGCGGACCTCGAACAGGTGTTCCTGCGCATCATGCAGTCGGGTCCCGCCCCGGCGGCGCCCGTGGCGCATGGAAACCGGCCCGGGATGCCCACGAGCGCCGATGAGGTGTCGCGGTGAGCCTCGCTGCGGCCCCGATGCCGACTGGCGTCGGCGCTTGGACGCTGTTCCGCAAGGAGGTCCTGCGCTTCTGGAAGGTGAGCTTCCAGACCATCGCCGCGCCGATCCTGACGGCGCTCCTGTACCTCCTGATCTTCTCGCACGTGCTGGAGTCCCACGTCGCGGTGTTCGACGGGCGGGTCCGCTACACCGAGTTCCTCGTGCCCGGACTCGTGATGATGTCGGTGCTGCAGAACGCCTTCGCCAACACGTCGTCGTCGCTCATCCAGTCGAAGGTCACCGGGAACCTCGTGTTCGTGCTGCTGGCCCCGTTGAGTCCGCAGGGACTGTTCACCGCGTACGTCGCCGGCGCGATGGTGCGCGGCCTCGCCGTCGGGCTCGGCGTGTTCGTCGTGACGCTCGCGTTCGCGCCGGCGCTCATGTTCCCGGCGCATCCCGGCTGGGTCGTCGTCTTCGCGCTCCTCGGCAGCGCGATCCTCGGGACGCTCGGGCTCCTCGCCGGCATCTGGGCCGACAAGTTCGACCAGCTCGCGGCGTTCCAGAACTTCATCGTCGTGCCGCTCACCTTCCTGTCCGGCGTGTTCTACTCGATCCACTCGCTGCCGCCGGCCTGGCAGGCAGCGTCGCAGTTCAACCCGTTCTTCTACATGATCGACGGCTTCCGCTACGGCTTCTTCGGCCTGTCCGACTCGCCGCCGCTCGCGAGCCTCGCGATCGTCGCGGGATTCGCGTTCGCGCTGGCGGGCGCGGCGCTCGCGCTGATCGGCCGCGGCTGGAAGCTCCGTCCCTGAACCCCACCATGGTCACTCCCGAATCGATCCGTGCCTCGATCGCCGCCGGCTTCGCCTGCGAACACCTCGACGTGGAAGGCGACGACGGGCACCATTTCGCCGCGCTGGTGGTCTCCGCCGCGTTCGAAGGTTTGTCCCGCGTGCAGCGCCACCAGCGCGTCTACGCCGCGCTCGGCGAGCGGATGCGCGAGGAGATCCACGCGCTGTCGATGACGACGCTCACCCCCGCCGAGTGGGCGGCACGCCGCGCGCGCGAGGCCGACGCGCCATGAGAAAGCCCGAATTCCGCCGCGGTTCGCCCGGCGGGTCGCCGGTCCGCCGTCCGGTTCGCGGGCGATGCTCGGCGCATGGCTACGCTCGCCCCCTTCGCGCCGCCGCTCCGTGCGGCATCGGCCCGACCTGACGACGCGCGGAACGACGTCGTGGACAAGCTCGTGATCGAAGGCGGCCGGCCCCTCGAGGGCACGGTCGCCGTCTCGGGCGCGAAGAACGCCGCGCTGCCGATCCTCTGCGCGGCGCTCCTCGCCGACGAGCCGCTCGAGCTCTCGCAGGTGCCGAAACTGAACGACGTGCGCACGATGCGCACGCTGCTGTCGCAGATGGGCGTGCGGATCGACGAGACGGCGGGAGGCGCGGTCGCGCTCGATGCCTCCCGCATCGAATGGCCGCTCGCGCCCTACGAGCTCGTCAAGACGATGCGGGCGTCGATCCTCGTGCTCGGCCCCCTGCTCGCGCGCTGCCGCGAGGCGCGGGTGTCGCTGCCCGGCGGCTGCGCGATCGGCCTGCGGCCGGTCGACCAGCACGTCAAGGGGCTGCAGGCGATGGGCGCCGAGATCGACCTCGACCACGGCTACATCGGCGCCCGCACGACGCGGCTTCGCGGCGCGCGCTTCGTGTTCGACGTCGTCACCGTGACCGGCACCGAGAACCTGCTGATGGCGGCCACGCTCGCCGAGGGGACGACCGTCCTCGAGAACGCGGCGCGCGAGCCGGAAGTCGTCGATCTCGCGCAATGCCTGGTTTCGATGGGCGCGCGCATCAGCGGAGCGGGCAGCGACCGCATCGTCGTCGAGGGCGTGGAGCGCCTGGGCGGAGCGAGGCACCGAATCATGCCGGACCGCATCGAAACCGGCACGTTCCTCGCGGCGGTGGCGGCGGCGGGCGGCGACGCGACGCTCACCGGCGCGCGCGCCGACACGCTCGAAGCGGTGATCGACAAGCTCGTGGAAGCCGGCGCGAGGATCGACGTCGCGCCCGGCGCGCTGCGGATCGTGCGCGACGGGCCGCTCGTCGCGGCGAACGTGCGCACCGCGCCCTACCCCGCGTTCCCGACCGACATGCAGGCCCAGTTCATGGCGCTGGCGACGCGCGCTTCGGGCACGTCGGTCGTCACCGAGACGATCTTCGAGAACCGGATGATGCACGTGCAGGAACTCGTCCGGCTCGGCGCCGACATCGAGGTCGAGGGGAGCACCGCGATCGTGCGCGGCGTCGGACGCCTGACCGGCGCGAACGTCATGGCGACCGATCTGCGCGCCTCGGCCTGCCTCGTGATCGCCGGGCTCGTCGCCGACGGGGCCACGACGATCGATCGGATCTATCATCTCGACCGGGGCTACGAGCGGCTCGAGGAGAAGCTCGCCGCGCTCGGCGCTTCCATCCATCGCGTCAAATGAGCGATGACGCGAGCCATGCGGGTCATTGAGGCGGATCGGCGGGGGCCTGCCCCTTGGGGACGGAGGCCGCCCGCTGCGATGCGCGGAGTGACAAACTGACAGACTTGGGTGCCTCGCCGCTCGCCCGTCCGACGCCGCAGCCCGGACGCTACGACCCGGAGTTGCTGTTCCCGGTCGATCGTGCCGACGCGCGCGCCGCGATCGGGCTCGCGCCGCCGTTGCCGTTCGTCGGCCACGACGCGTGGACCGCGTGGGAACTCACCTGGCTCGACGCGCACGGCCGCCCGCAGGCGGCGGTGGCGCGTTTCGAGGTTCCCGCCGCGTCGCCGCGCATCGTCGAGTCGAAGTCGATGAAGCTCTTCCTCGCGTCGCTGCACGACGAACGCTTCGAGTCGCGGGAACAGGTCGTCGCGGCGATCGGACGCGACCTCGGGCGCGCGACGGGCGCGGAGGTGCGTGTGACGCTCGCGCTGCCGCCGGCCTATGGCGGGCTCGCCCGCGAACCGATGGATGGGGCGTCGATCGACCAGGCGCCGCTCGCCTCGGTGCCCGACGCGCCGGACGCCTCGCGCCTCGCGACCACGCCGTGGGACGGCGACGAGACGCTCTTCACCTCGCTGTTCCGTTCGGTCTGCCCGGTCACCGGCCAGCCCGACTACGCGGCCGTGAGCCTGCGCTACCGCGGCCCGCGCATCGAGCGCGGCTCGCTCCTCGCCTACCTCGTCGGCTACCGGCACCACCCCGGTTTCCACGAGCATTGCGTCGAGCGCATCTTCGTCGACGTCGCGGCCGCGTGCCGTCCGAGCAAGCTCGCCGTCGAGGCGCGCTTCACCCGTCGCGGCGGGATCGACATCAATCCGTTCCGTTCGAGCGAGGCGACCTGGCGCGCGCGCTCGGCGCCCGACGTGCGCCAATAGCGCGGGCCGGCCCGCCGGCCGCGACATCACGTTGCCCGGCGATCGATGAGGCGTGGCCCGGCGACGGCCCGGGAGGCGAGCGCGGGCGAACGGGTAGAATCCCCGGTTCCATGTCGCTCACGATCGCCCTGTCGAAAGGACGCATCCTCGACGAAACGCTGCCGCTCCTCGCGCTGGCGGGGATCGTGCCGGCCGAGGATCCGGACGTCTCGCGCAAGCTCGTGCTGCCGACGAACCGGAGCGGCGTGTCGCTGATGGTCGTGCGGGCCACCGACGTGCCGACCTACGTGCAGTGGGGCGCCGCCGACGTGGGCATCGCGGGCAAGGACGTGCTGCTCGAGCACGGCGGCGACGGGCTCTACCAGCCGGTGGATCTCGGCGTCGCGCGCTGCCGGATGTCGGTGGCCACGCGCCGCGGCTACGACTGGGCCGGCAACGTGCAGCGCGGCGCGAGGATACGCGTCGCGACCAAGTACGTGACGATCGCCCGCGAGCACTTCGCCTCGAAGGGCATGCACGTCGACCTGATCAAGCTCTACGGGTCGATGGAACTCGCGCCGATCTCGGGGCTCGCCGACGCGATCGTCGACCTCGTGTCGAGCGGCAACACGCTCAGGGCCAACGACCTCGTCGAGGTCGAGACGATCATGCCGATCACCGCGCGGCTCGTCGTGAACCCGGCCGCGCTCAAGCTGAAGCGCGACGTCGTCAAGCCGCTCGTCGACGCGATCGCGGCGGCCGTGCCCGCGCGCGCGGAGGCGGCGGCGTGACCGTCGTGTTTCGCCGGCTGTCGACCGTCTCGGCCGAGTTCGACGCCGAACTCGGGCGGCTGATCGCGTTCGAGGCGGGCCAGGACCCGGACATCGACGACGCGGTCGCGCGCATCGTCGACGAGGTGCGCCGGCACGGCGACGACGCCCTCCTCGAACTCTCCCGCAAGCATGACCGGCTCGAGTTGCCGTCGGCGGCGGCGTTCGAGATCTCGGCCGACGAGATGCGCCGCGCCTTCGAACTCCTGCCCGACGGCCAGCGCGACGCGCTCGCGGCCGCCGCGGCGCGCATCCGCGCGTTCCACGAGGCGCAGAGGGCGCACGGCGGCGGCTTCGAGGTCGTCGAACCCGACGGCACCGTGCTCGGCCAGCGCGTCACGCCGCTCGACCGCGTCGGCATCTACGTGCCGGGCGGCAAGGCGGCGTACCCGTCGTCGGTGCTGATGAACGCGATCCCGGCGAAGGTCGCCGGCGTGCGCGAGATCGTGATGGTGGTTCCGACACCGGGCGGCGTGCGCAACGCGCTGGTGCTGGCCGCCGCGCACCTCGCCGGCGTGACGCGCGCCTTCACGATCGGCGGCGCGCAGGCGATCGCCGCGCTCGCGTACGGCACCGAGACGATCCCCGCGGTCGACAAGATCTGTGGGCCGGGGAACGCCTACGTCGCGGCGGCCAAGCGCCGGGTGTTCGGCGCGGTCGGCATCGACATGGTGGCCGGCGTCTCCGAGATCCTGGTGATCGCGGACGCGTCGGCGAATCCGGACTGGGTCGCCATCGACCTCTTCTCGCAGGCCGAGCACGACGAGATGGCGCAGGCGATCCTGCTCACCCCCGACGACGCGCTGCTCGACGCGGTGGACGCGGCGATGCACCGCGCGCTCGCGTCGATGCCCCGGGCCGCCGTCATCGAGGCGTCGTTCGCGAAGCGCGGGGCGCTGGTGAAGGTCCGCGATCTCGCGGAAGCCTGCGAGGTCGCGAACCGCATCGCGGCCGAGCACCTCGAACTCGCGGTGGCCGACCCGGACGCGCTCCTGCCGCGCATCCGGCACGCCGGCGCGATCTTCGTCGGCCATCACGCCTGCGAGGCGCTCGGAGACTACTGCGCCGGGCCCAACCACGTGCTGCCGACCGGCCGCACCGCGCGTTTCTCGTCGCCGCTCGGTGTCCACGATTTCCAGAAGCGCTCGAGCGTGCTGCGCATCTCCGCGGCCGCCGCGCGCACGCTCGCGCCGATCGCCGCGACGCTCGCGCACGGCGAGGGCCTCACCGCGCACGCGCGCTCGGCGGAAGCCCGGCTCGCCGCCGCGGCAGGGCGGCGGGAACCGGCCGCGACATGAGCGTCCCGGCGCCCGTTCGCGCGGTCGAGGCGTCGGCGGTCGAGGCCCGCGTGGCCGCGACCATTCGAGGGGAGATCCTCGCGACGACGAGCTACGCGACCGCGAAGCCCGCGGGGATGATCGAGCTCCACGCGAACGAGAATCCCTTTCCGCTGCCCGCGTCGCTGCGCGGCGAACTCGCCGCCGTGCTGGCGGAGGCGGCGGTGAACCGCTATCCCGAAGGCGCGGGTGAAGGCGTGAAGCGCGCGCTCGCCGCCGCGCTGCCGATCCCGCACGGCGCGGAGATGGTGCTGGGCAACGGTTCCGACGAACTGATCCAGGTGATCACCGCGGCGGTGGCGCGCCCGGGCGCCGCGATCCTCGCGCCCGATCCGACCTTCGTCATGTACCGGATCTACGCCGCGCAATCGGCGGTGCGCTACGTGTCGGTGCCGCTGCGCGCGGATTTCACGCTCGACGACGAAGCGTTCGCCGCGGCGATCGGACGCGAACGTCCCGCGCTCGTGTGGCTCGCGAGCCCGAACAACCCGACCGGGCGCGCGCTGCCGCGCGCCTCGATCGAGCGCATCCTCGGCGCCGCGCCCGGCCTCGTGGTCGTCGACGAGGCCTACGCCGACTTCGCCGGGACCTCCTTCCTGCCGCGCGTGCTCGACTTCCCCAACCTGGTCGTGCTGCGGACGCTCTCCAAGATCGGGCTCGCCGGCGCGCGCCTGGGCTACGCGGTCGGGCATCCGGCCTGGATCGCGGAACTCGACAAGGTGCGATCGCCCTACAACGTGAACGCGCTGACGCAGGCCGCGGTCCCGGTGGTGCTCGCTGCCGCCGACGTGCTCGCGGCCCAGGTGGCGAAGATCGTCGCTGAACGCGCGCGCCTCGCTGCCGCGCTCGCCGCCGTCCCCGGCGCGGAGGTGACGCAGAGCGACGCGAACTTCCTGCTGGTGCGCGTGCCCGATGCGGACGCCATGGCGACGCGATTGCGCGCCGCCGGCATCCTGGTGAAGAATCTGCACGGCGGGCATCCGCTGACCGCGAACTGCCTGCGGATCACCGTCGGCACGCCCGCCGAGAACGATGCGCTGGTTCGCGCGATGACCCCGCCATGAACGCCCCGCCTCCTGCCCGCACCGCCCGCGTCGAGCGCCACACGCGCGAGACCCGGATCGTCGTCGAACTCGGCCTCGACGGCACCGGGCGCTCCGACCTCGCGTCGGGGATCCCGTTCCTCGACCACATGCTCGACCAGGTGGCCCGCCACGGTATGGTCGACCTGACCGTCCGAGCCGAGGGCGATCTCGAAATCGACGCGCACCACACGGTCGAGGACATCGGCATCGTGCTCGGGCAGGCGCTCGCGAAGGCCGTCGGCGACAAGACCGGGCTCGCGCGCTACGGCCACGCCTACGTGCCGCTCGACGAGGCGCTCTCGCGCGTCGTGATCGACCTGTCGGGGCGGCCGGGCCTCGAGTTCCACGTCGCCTTCACGCGCGCGCGCGTCGGGACCTTCGACGTCGATCTCACGCACGAATTCTTCCAGGGATTCGCCAACCACGCGTTCGCGACGCTGCACGTCGACAACCTGCGCGGCGCGAACGCCCATCACCAGTGCGAGACGGTGTTCAAGGCGTTCGGGCGCGCGCTGCGCATGGCGGTCGCCCGCGATCCGCGCGCGGCGGGGGCCATTCCCTCGACCAAGGGAGCGCTTTGACAGTTGTCAGTTGTCAGTTGACAGTTGGCAGTTGGCAGTGGTGGCGGCGCTTCCGGTGGTACTACGCCTTTCAACTGACTACCGAACCCGGCGCTCGATGCGCCGCCACCGGAGACACCGGCATCACTGCCAACTGTCAACTGTGAACTGACTCCTGAACCCGGCGCTCGACGCGCCGCCACCGGAGACTCCGTCGCTACTGCCAACGGACAACTGTCAACTGAACACTGAATGATCGCGGTCATCGACTACGGCATGGGCAACCTTCGCTCGGTGGCGAAGGCGCTGCGGCATGTCGCGCCGGCGAGCGAGGTCGTCGTGACGGGCGACGC
>JAANMX010000753.1_pt1 | contig 40690 bp, 15 predicted proteins | sample 7279681 | NCBI WGS metagenome assembly JAANMX01 (sample SAMN14094542, study PRJNA606508) | bioreactor metagenome | isolation source: A lab-scale SPAN reactor treating ammonium-rich wastewater day 351 | place: Ireland: Galway | collected 2018-01-01
CGGAGCCGGCGCGGCGGCCGGCGGTGCGGCCACGGCGGCGCCCTCGGCCGCGATGATGCCGACGACCGTGTTGATCGGCACGGTGGTCCCGGGCTGGACCCGGATCTCGGCGAGGACTCCGGACGCGGGCGCGGGGATCTCGGCATCGACCTTGTCGGTCGAGATCTCGAAGAGAGGCTCGTCGCGGACGACCTTGTCGCCCACGTTCTTCATCCACTTGGTGAGGGTGCCCTCGGCGATGGACTCGCCCATCTGGGGCATGATCACGTCGGTCATTCCGCTACCTCGCTCCTCGATTTCCGAGCCGATCCGGACCGCGATTCTAACCGGAACGCGCAGTGGGCTGGTCCCTCGCGGCTCCGGAGGGGAGCGCCTCCAGCTCTTCGCATGGGTCACCGTCCCGGCGGTGGGCGTTGAATGCAATGCGCTGCATTCATAGAATGCACTCGTGAAGCATCTGACGATCCGGGATCTGCCTGGCGACCTCGCGCGGGCCCTCGAGTCCGAGAAGCGTCGGCGCGGCCAGAGCCTGAACCAGACCGTCAAGGACGTGTTGCGCGTGGGCCTTTCGCTCGATCGCGAGCCGCAGGCCGGCAACGGCCTGGGCCGACTCGCGGGGACGTGGACCGCCGAGGACCTGGCCGAGTTCGAGCAGGCCACGGCCGTGTTCGAGCGCGTCGACGAAGAGGCGTGGAAGTGAGCCGGATCTGCCTGGACACGTCGGCCTACAGCCATTTCAAGCGGGCCGCGCCTGCCGCCGTGGCCGCCCTCGATCGTGCGAAGGAGGTCGGAGTGCCGTCGATCGTGCTCGGGGAACTGCGCGCGGGGTTCCTCGGGGGCTCTCACGCCGAGCGCAATCGGGCGGAACTGCGGCGCTTCCTGGCCCACCCCGCGGTGAGGGTCCTGGACGTGGACGACGAGGCGGCCAGCCTCTACGCCGAGCTGGTCGACGACCTGAAGCGGGCCGGCCGCCCGCTGCCGTCCAACGACGTCTGGATCGCGGCGTTGGCGTTGCGCGAAGGGGCGACGGTCCTCACGTACGACGAGCACTTCACCCACATGCGGCGGGTCGGGGTGCGGCTGCTGGCGCGCGAGTAGGGGTCAGTACTCCGCGAGCGCCCGGATCGCCTCGGCGACCTTCTCCGCGTCGGGGAGGAAGTAGCCCTCGAGCGTGGGGGAGTAGGGGACCGGGGTGTCGGGCGGGGCGACCCGCACGATCGGGGCGTCGAGCCACTCGAAGGCCTGCTCCGAGACGAGCGCCGACACCTCGCCGCCGGGGCCGCCCGTGCGGGTGGCCTCGTGCAGCACCATCACCCGCCCGGTCTTCTTCGCGGTGGCCAGGATCGCCGCCTCGTCCATCGGCAGCAGCGTGCGCAGGTCGAGCACCTCGACCGAGATTCCCTCGGCCTCGACCGCGGCCGCCGCTTCCAGCGCCACGTGAAGCATCGCGGCGTAGGTGATCACCGAGACGTGGCGCCCCTCGCGGGCGACCCGCGCCTGGCCGATCGGCACCACCAGCTCGCCCTCGGGCACCTCCTCCTTGATCCGGCGGTAGAGGTACTTGTGCTCGAGGTAGATCACCGGGTCGGGATCGCGGATCGCCGCGGTCATCAGGCCCTTGGCGTCCGTCGGCGTCGCGGGCGCCACGATCTTCAGCCCGGGCACGTTCATGAAGTACGACTCGGGATTCTGCGAGTGGAACGGGCCGCCGTTGACGCGGCCGCCGGCCGGCCCGCGGACCACGATCGGCACGCCCGCGCCCCAGCGGTAGCGGCTCTTGGCCGCGTAGTTGACGATCATGTCGAACGCGCTGGAGATGAAGTCGATGAACTGCATCTCCGCGATCGGTCGCATTCCCATGATCGCCGCGCCAGTCGCGGCGCCGACGATCGCCGACTCGCTGATCGGGGTGTCGATCACCCGCGTCGGCCCGAACTCGTCGAGGAAGCCGGCGGTCACGCGGAACGCCCCGCCGTACGCGCCGACGTCCTCGCCGAGCACGAACACGCGCGCGTCCCTGCGCATCTCCTCGAGCATCGCCAGGCGGATCGCCTCGAGGTAGGTGAGCGTCGCCATCAGCGCGCCCCCTTCCGCCGCCGCTCCAGCACCAGCGGGGGAGTCGGCACCCGCACCTCGCGGTCGCCGTAGACGCCGGGCAGCGCGGTCTCCGGCTGCGGGAACGGGCTCGCCTCGGCCCACGCCAGGTCCTCGGCGAGGCTCACCTCCAGCTCCGCCACCACGGCGTCCAGCTCGGCCTGGGCGATGCCGCGGCCGAGCAGCGCGCGCTCGTAGTTCGCGATCGGGTCGCGGCCCTTCCACTGCTCGACCATGCCGGGCGGCACGTAGCCCATGTCGTCGTGCTCGGCGTGGCCGCGCATGCGCATGGTGTCGGCCTCGATCAGCGTCACGCCGCCGCCGCCGCGCGCGCGCTCGATCGCGCGCCGCGTGACCTCGTACATCGCCAGCACGTCGTTGCCGTCGACGGCCTCGCCGTGGCAGCCGTAGGACACGGCGCGGTCGAGGAAGCGGGTGTTGTTGGTCTGGCGCGAGGTCGGCGTCGAGTAGGCCCACTTGTTGTTCTCGATCACGACCACGAGCGGCACCTTCTGCACGCAGGCGAAGTTGAAGCCCTCGTGGAAGGCGCCGGTCGAGGTCGCGCCGTCGCCCTGCCAGGTGAGCGCGACCGTGGGCCTGCCCTTCATGCGCTCGGCCAGCACCGCGCCGGCGAGGACGGACACCATGTCGCCCAGCATCGAGATGACGGCGATGTTGCTGCCCTCCTCGGACAGCCAGCCGAAGTGGGTGTTGAGGTCGCGCCCCTTCGTCGGCCCGCCCTCGCGCGCCATGTACTGGGCGAAGATGTGGCGCGGCTGCCCGCCGCGCACGAAGATCGCGCCGAGGTTGCGGATCAGCGGCGTCATGATGTCGCCGCGGTCGAGCGCGTACGCCGCCCCCACCGAGCACGCCTCCTGCCCGAGCGAGCGGTACAGGCCGCCCACGATCTTGCCCTGGCGGTAGAGGTTGGTGAGCTTCTCCTCCACCATCCGGTTGAGCTTCAGGAAGCGGTAGATCTCCAGGAGCTGCGCGCGGGACAGCTCGGCGGCGGGCGGCTTCAAGGTCGCGAGCTAGGCGTCGATCGCCACGCCGTAGACGGCTTCGGCGGCCTGGCCCATCGTCTCGATCAGCGTCGGGTGCGGGTGGATCGTGCTGGCCAGCTCCTCGGTCGTGGTCTCGAGCTGCAGCGCGACGCACGCCTCGCCGATCAGGTCGGTCGCATGCGGGCCGATGATGTGGATGCCGAGCACCTCGTCGTACTTGCTCTCGGACACCACCTTGATGAAGCCGTGGTCGTGGCCGACGATGCGCGGCTTGGCCAGGTTGGCGAACGGGAACTTGCCGACCTTGACGTCGTAGCCGCGGCGCTTCGCTTCGGCCTCGGTCAGGCCCACGCCCGCCGTCTCCGGCGAGCAGTAGGTCGCGCCGGGGATGCGGTCGTAGTTGATCGGCGAGAAGTGGTGGCCGGCGAGCTGCTCCGCCACCCGGATGCCCTCGTGGGAGGCGACGTGGGCAAGCTGCGGGTGCGGGTTGCCGTCGATCGTGATCACGTCGCCGATCGCGTACACGCCCGGCTCGTCCGTCTGGTAGTCCTTGCCGGTGCGGATGTAGCCGCGCTCCATGCGGACCCGGGTCGATTCCAGGCCGAGGCCGTCGGTGACCGGCCCGCGGCCGACCGCGACCAGCACCTTCTCGGCCTTGACGACCTGCTTCTGGCCCTGGGCGTCGGTGAAGCCGATCTCCACGCCGTCGGCGGTGACGTTCGCCGACTCGGTCTTCGCGGACGTGAAGATCTTCATCGTCTTCGCGAAGATCTTGCCGGCCTCGATGCCGATTTCCTCGTCGTCGAGCGGCAGGATGCGCGGCAGCATCTCGATCACCGTGACCTCGCTGCCGAAGCGCTGGAAGACCGAGGCGAACTCCATGCCGACGGCGCCGGAGCCGATCACGATCAGGCTCTTCGGGATCTCCTGCAGCTCCAGGATCTCGTCCGAGGTCAGGATGTTCTTGCCGTCGATCTTGAGGAACGGCAACGAGCGTGGCCGGCTGCCGGTCGCCAGCAGCACGTTCTTCGTCTGGATCTTCTGCTCGGCGCCGCTCTCGTTCTTCGCGATCACGGTGTTGCGGCCCTCGAACCGGCCCTCGCCCTTGAACAGCGTGATCTTGTTCTTCTTGAAGAGGTAACCCTCGATGCCCTTCGACAGCCGGGTCACGATCCGCTGCTTGCGGGACATGACGGCGGGGAAGTCGATCCCGACGTTGTCGGCGGTGATCCCGAACTCCTTGCCGCGCTTCAGGTCCGCGAACAGGTCGGCCGTGTGCAGCAGGGCCTTGGTCGGGATGCAGCCGCGCAGCAGGCAGGTGCCGCCGGTGCCCTTGGGGTCGCGCTCGACGGAGGCGACCTTGAGGCCGCGCTGGGCCGCGCGAATGGCGGCCACGTAGCCGCCGGGGCCGGTCCCGATCACGGTCAGGTCGAAGATCTCGCTGGACAAGGCTACGCCCTCCTGTATCTCCGCGGATGCTAGCATCCCGCCGAACCGACCATGACCGAAGCCGGCCTCCTGCTCGTCGCGATCGTGCTGCTCCTGCTGGGCAACGGCTTCTTCTCCGGCAGCGAGATCGCGCTGATCTCCGCCAAGCGGGGACGGATCGACGCGCTCGCCGCGGAGGGCTCGCGCGGGGCCCGCAAGGCCAAGGCGCTGCAGGACGATCCGGAGACGTTCCTGGCGACCGTGCAGATCGGCGTCACCCTGATGGGCACGCTCGCCGGCGTCGCCGGCGGCTACCTCGCGAGCCAGCACCTCGAGCCCTGGGTCCGCGACCTTCCGCTGCCCGCCTGGGTGGTGCCGGCGGTCGTCGCCCCCATCGCGGTGTCCGCCTTGATCGTCTACACGGAGCTGATCCTCGGCGAACTGGTCCCGAAGGCGGTCGCGCTGCGCTTCAGCGAGCCGGTGGCGACAGTCGTCGCCTGGCCGATCCACGCGCTGTCCCGCGTCACGCGTCCCTTCGTGGTGCTGCTCACGTTCTCCACGCGCACCGTGCTGCGGCTGTTCGGCTTCCGCGACTCCGGCCACCGCCCGTTCGTGTCGGAGGAGGAGATCCGGCACATGGTGCGCGAGGGCCGCCAGCAGGGCGTGATCGACGAGCAGGAGGCCGAGATCATCAGGAGCGTCTTCGACTTCAACGAGACGCCGGTCAAGAAGGTGATGGTCCCGCGGCCGAAGATCTTCGCGCTGTCGGCGGCGACGCCCGCGCAGGAGGTCGGCGGGCTGATCGTGGAGAGCGGCTTCTCCCGCATCCCGGTCTACGAGGAGACGATCGACAACGTCGCCGGCGTCGTCTACGTCAAGGACGTGCTGCGGCTGCTGGAGCGGCGCCAGCCGGTGGTGCTGCGCAAGGTGCTGCACCCGGCGCTGCTCGTGCCCGAGACGAAGAAGATCGGCGACCTGCTCAAGGAGCTGCAGAAGCGGCGCACCCACATGGCGATCGTGGTCGACGAGCACGGCTCGACCGCCGGGCTGGTCACCCTCGAGGACGTGATCGAGGAGATCGTCGGCGAGATCCAGGACGAGTACGACTGGGAGGAGAAACCGGTCGAGCGCCTGAAGGACGGCTCGCTGATCGTCGAGGGCACGGTTTCGGCCGCCGAGCTGCGCGAGAGCTTCGCGGTGCCGATACCGGAGTCGGAGGAGTTCGAGACGGTCGCCGGCTTCATGCTCGACCGGCTGGGCAAGGTGCCGCGCGGCGGAGAGAGCGTGGAACTGGGGGACCACCGCTTCGTCGTCGTCGACGTCGAGCGCCACCGCATCAGCAAGGTGCGGATCGAGAAGGCGCCCGTGGCCGCCACGCAGTAGAATCCCGGCCGCGATGACCTCCACCTCCGACACCCCCGCAGCCCCCGCGACACCGGCCCGCCCGCGCGGCAAGGTCGTCATCGTGATGCCGGCCTACAACGCCGCGAAGACGCTCGAGGACACGTTCCGCGCGATCCCGCAGGGGTACTACGACGAGGTGGTCGTGGTGGACGACCACTCCCGCGACGAGACCACCCAGCGCGCGCAGGACCTGAACCTGAAGGCGATCCGCCACCCCCACAACGTCGGCTACGGTGGCAACCAGAAGACCTGCTACATGGAGGCGCTGCGCGACGGGGCGGAGATCGTGGTCATGCTGCACCCCGACGGGCAGTACGACCCGAAGATCATCCCCGAGATGATCGCCCCGATCGCCGAGGGGCGCGCCGACATGGTGCTGGGCTCGCGGATGGCGATCCCCGGCGGGGCCAAGCGCGGCGGCATGCCGCTGTGGAAGCGGATCGCCAACCGCTTCCTGACCACCTGCGAGAACCTGGCGATGGGCCGCGAGTTCACCGAGTGCCACACCGGCTACCGCGCCTACTCGCGGCAGTTCCTCGAGACGATCCCCTTCCTGCGCAACGCCAACGGCTTCGTGTTCGACACCGAGGTGATCTTCCAGGCCGTGCACTTCGAGCAGCGGGTCGTCGAGGTGCCGATTTCGACCCGTTACTTCGACGAGGCCTCTTCCGTGAACTTCAGCCAGGGGGTCGTCTACGGCCTGGGCACCCTCTGGACCGCGGCGCGCTTCCTCCTCCACCGCGCCGGCCTCGTCCACTCGGAGAAGTTCCGCCGCTAGCCGGCATGCGACTGCCGCAGGGGCGGCGTCGCTTGCGCATCGATTGCGCGCTGGAGTGTAGGATTAAGCGGCACTCCCCCCCAAGTGCCTTCCCGACTGGCTGTGCAAAGGGCAACAGTTGCGGTCTGATCTGGCGCGAGTTGTGCAGGAAAACGCCACGGGTCGTCAAAAGAGTTATGCATTCTCCATCCTGCGACGCGAAGACCCGGGGGCCGATGGAGCGCCCCGGGTCCGACGGCCCGGTCGGACGACGTACAGGGGGACGGCAGGTGCCGGGCCCCGAGCTTGGGAAGGAAGACTTCCGGAAAGACCCTCAATGAAAACCTTGCGACACCTCGCGACCCTCGCGGGCCTGCTGGCGCTGGCGCTCGTGCTGTTCGGCGCGCCTCCCGCGCTGGCGGACACCCCGGGTTACGACGTCAACGACTGCAAGACCTGCCACGAGGCGGCGTTCAACCAGTTCAAGACCACGCAGCACGCCGCCCAGGGCTGCAACTCGTGTCACGGCGACGTGACCGAACACGTGAAGGGCAACCTCGAGAAGGGCGAGCCCGGTCCGATCAAGAAGCTCGGTGCCCTGAAGGCCGCCGAGATCGACGCGACCTGCCTCACCTGCCACGACAGCGGCAAGCACGAGAACTGGAAGGGCGGCGTCCACGAGCGTCGTGGCGTGTCCTGCACCTCCTGCCACAGCGTGCACTCGTTCAAGAGCCCGAAGGGCCAGTTGAAGACGGTCTCCGAGACCGAGAACTGCTCCTCCTGCCACCAGAACATCCGCGCCAAGCTGATGCGGACCAGCCATCACCCCGTGCGCGAGGGCAAGATGTCCTGCTCGAGCTGCCACGACCCGCACGACGGCGCCACGCCCAAGATGATCAAGGGCAACTGGATCAACGAGTCCTGCCTCACCTGCCACACCGAGAAGCGGGGCCCGTTCCTGTGGGAGCACGCGCCCGTTCGCGAGAACTGCGCCCTGTGCCACGACCCGCACGGCTCCAACCACGACAAGCTGCTCGTGGCCAAGCAGCCGTTCCTCTGCCAGCGCTGCCACCTGAACACCCGGCACCCCGGCACGCTCTACGACCGCGGCAACTCGTTCGCGGGCCCGAACGTGTCGCCTGGCGCCGGCAACCCGATCTTCAGCAGCCGCGCCGCCGAGCACGCCTGCAAGAACTGCCACCAGAACGTCCACGGCGGCAACGGTCCGTCCGGGCCGTACCTGGGGAGGTAGCCATGAAGCGCAACATCCTCGCCGCTCTCCTCGTCGCGCTCTGCGCTCCTTTCGCCTTCGCGCAGGAAGACGCTCCGCTGCCAGAGAACTGGACCGAGAACGAGGTCCAGTTCGGCGTGATCCAGACGGACGTCGACACCATCTCCTCGAAGTTCCTCGAGTACCGTGACATTCCCGACGGCATGGTCGCCCCGTTCTTCCGCTTCCGCGGCGTGAACGACGGCCTGCGCTGGGACGTGAGCGCCATCGACCTCGGCCAGGGCGACCAGGCGTTCGCGGCCTTCCTCGGCAAGGGCAAGTGGACCCTCGAGGGCGACTACAACCGCATCCCGCACAGCTTCGGCAACGGCGGCAAGACGCTCTTGACGAAGACCGGCGACGGCGTGTGGCAGCTCTCCGACACGACCCAGGCGTACTACCAGGGCGTGCTCGAGTCGACCAACCCGCGCAGCCGCATCACCTACCCGTTCCTCGCCGACCTGGTCGCCCCCGGTTACGCGGCGGCGGGCCTCGTCGACCTGAAGCTGACCCGTGAGCGCGGCAACGTCGCGTTCACCATGAAGCCCGGCGACGCCGAGATCAAGGTCAGCTACTTCCGCGAGCGCCGCGTGGGCGACCGCGCCGCGTCCGGCACCGCGTTCGGCTTCGGCAACGTCGTCGAGCTGCCCGAGCCGGTGCACTACCTGACCCAGGACTTCGGGGTCGACCTGTTCCTGACCCAGAGCTGGGGCTCGCTGCGCGGCGGCGTGCACTACAACAAGTTCGACAACCGCATCGACACGCTCGCGTTCGACAACCCGTTCCGGGTCACCGACTCGTCCGACTCCGGCGCCTACCAGGCGCCCGGTTCGTCGTCCGTCGCCGGCGCCCGCTACGGCCTCGTCGCGCTGCCGCCGACCAACGAGGCGTTCACCGGGACGCTCGGCTTCACGGCCAAGTTCAACGACAAGACCCGCCTCGTCGTCGACGGTTCCTACGGCACCTGGACCCAGAACGAGCCCTTCATCCCCTACACGACCAACACCGCCGTGAAGGGCGCGGTCAACAACCTGACCAGCACCTCGTCGCTGCCCGCGCAGTCGCTCGACGGCCAGGTCGACGTCACCAGCCTGAACGCCTTCTTCTCGGCGCGTCCCGCCGACAAGCTGACGTTCATCGCCCGCCTGCGCTACTACGACCTGGACAACGGGACCCCGCAGATCTCGTTCCCCGGCTACGTGCGCTACGACGGGTACTGGAACGCCGTGCCCCGCATCAGCGTGCCCTACGGCTACAAGAACACGCGGATGGAGGGCCTGGTCGCCTACGACTTCGGCAAGCTGAACCTGGAAGGCGGCCTCCGGCACGCGCTGATGGACCGCACGTTCCGCGAAACCGAGGAGACCAAGGAGACCGCGGTGTTCGTCAACGCCGTGCTCCGCGCCTCGGATCAGGTCCGCTTCCGCGGCGGCTTCGAGCGTGCGATGCGCGACTACGAGGGCGTCGAGATGTCGCTGTCGGAGGAGGCGTCGTTCGTCATCCACGGCACCCCCACCAACGCGCTGGCGATGGGCCCGGGCACCGCGGCCTACGTCTCGATGTGCGGCACCGGCCCGATCTGCAACCTGCGTTACGACCAGGCCAAGAAGGACGCCGACCGCTACAACGCCTCGGTCGAGATCACCCCGACGTCCGGCAAGGTCACCTTCGTGCTCGGCTACTGGGGCGCCAAGGACGACTACAAGGACAGCATCTACGGCCTGACCGAGGCCAAGTTCAACACCTTCTCCGCCGACCTCGACTTCACGCCGAACGACAGGGCGACGCTCTACGGGTTCTTCAGCTACGAGCTGATCGAGGACTCGCAGCGCGGCCGCCAGAGCGGCGCGACCGTGTCGACCAACCCCGCCGACGACTGGACGTCCGAGGTCGAGGACAAGGTCACCACGCTGGGCGCCGGCGCCGACTTCACGCTGAAGCCGGAGAAGTGGTTCCTGAACGTGACCGCCCGCTACCAGAAGGTGGACGGTTCCAACGCCATCGGCGTGTTCGCCGGCGGCGCTCCCGCGGTCGCCCGCAGCGCGACCGGCGCGCTGAGCTTCGACGACTACGACGACACCGAGATCGTCACCCTGATCGCCGAGCTCAAGCACCAGCTCGCAGCGGCGTGGACCGTCACGCTGGGCGGGATGTTCGAGGACTACTCGATCGCCGACGCCCTCACGGGCGGCGCGACGAACTACTACCCGGCGTCGTTCTTCCTGAACGCCAACGACGGCAACTACCAGGCGAAGGTCGGCTACTTCCGGGTGGCCTACCGCTTCTAGACGAACCGTCGTCTCCTGACGTACCGACGGGGAGTGGCCGCAACGGGCCACTCCCCGTCGTGCTTCTGATTCCGAACGCTTGTTCGGTTGTGCGGCTTCAACGTATACATTTTCTGCTTGACGAGAAACCCCAGCTGGCCGTACTCTCCCCTCCTCTCCCACAAACAAACCTGAATAGACAGGTCCATCAGAGTGGAGAGTGCGTCGGGCTGTCCGCCCGGTCGCGCGCAGGGGGCTGCGGAGTTGCGGACACAGGTCGGACATCGGGCGATCGCCGGCGTCGGCCTGCTCGCCGCGCTCCTGTCCTCGCTCCCCGCCTTGGCCCAGGCCCCCCGCAAGATCGGCGAGCTCCAGCTCTCACTGGTGGGCCTCTCCGCCCGACTCGATCCGCCGAACCCCGCCGTGCCCAAGAACACGGCCGCCGGGGTGCGCGTGGTGGTCGAAGCGGGAGGACGCGTCCTCGAGCCCGCGGAAGTGGCCGCCTTCCTCGACTCGGGCTTCGAGGTCCAGGCCGAACTTTCGGGCCCCGGGCTGAACAGCACGCTGACGCTGCCCGGGCCTGAAGCGCCCGCGACCTCCGACCCGCTGATCCTGCCGCTGCCGGCCCTGGCGATCGGCGGCGACTACACGCTGTCGAACCTGCGCATCGTGGCCGGCGGACGCCCGGTCGTCGACGTCCAGCCCGGCGCGACGACGCTGAAGGTGATCGACCAGATCCTCGTCACCTCGGTCAAGACGCGGGCCCTCACGCTCGACGAGATCCGGGCCAAGGGCATCGTGCTCGACTCGGACGACTACCTGGGCTTCCAGTTCGACCTCGGCATGCGCGTCGAGTCGAACGCCATCCAGCTCTCGTTCCCCGTGGTCTTCGGCCGCGCGGGCGTTCCGGTGCCCGCGCCGCTGCTGCCACCGCCGGCGCCTTCGCGGGCCGGCATCGACGTGCCGCCGATGACGATCGTGCCCGGACTGCTGCGGCCCCCGAAGCTGCCCGGGTTGCCCGACGCGCCGGAGATCCGCCTGCCGAGTGGCCAGCCCGTGCGCATCCCGAGCGTGCTCGTGATCCCGGGCAACGTCGGCTACCTCAAGCAGTTCTTCTCGGCGAAGCTGTTCGTCGCCAACGGCGCCCCGGTCGGCTCGGGCCTCGTCGTGCGCGACGTGACCGGGGCGATCGTGCTGCCGCCCGGTGAGGACCTCGAGCGCGGCACGTTCGACGACCCGCTGGCGCTGCCCGAGACCGTGCGCGGCCCGCAACCGGAGACGATGCCGGTGCGTCACGTCGGGCCCGACGGCGAGCCTGACACGGCCGACGACCTCGACGCGCTGCGCCCGGCCGAGCAGGGCCAGGCCGAGTTCCTCGTGCGCGGCGAGCGCGAGGGCTTCCACCGCCTCGAGTTCGACATCGCGGCGACGCTCGACGGCCTGGCGACGGGCCCGATCGCCGTGGGCGGCCGCGCCTCGGGCGGCGTCCTGGTGCGCAACCCGTACTTCGACGTCACGTTCGTCGTGCCGTCCGTCGTGCGGGCGGGAGAGGAGTTCGACCTCCACGCGACGGTCACCAACATCGGCCAGGGCGCGGCGAACCTGCTGACGCTCGCGCTCGACGAGGCGGCGCTGTCCGGCGCCACCCTGGTCGAGGCGCCCGACCCGATCGAGACGCTGGCGCCGGGCGACTCGCACACCGCCCGCTTCCGCCTGCGCAGCCAGCGCACCGGCCAGGTGACCGCGACGTACCTGCGCTTCGACACCGCGAGCGGCGCCTCCGGCGACCTGCGTTTCCGGCTCGGCGTGGGGGAGCGTGGCGTCCCGCTGTCCCCGGATACGCTGGTGCTGCCGGCGTCCGTCGACGCCCTGCCCGGCGAGGTCGTGAGCGCGGCGATGCGGGTCCTGGGCCAGGCCTGGAGTGCCGCCAACGCCCCGGCGGGCCTGCTGCCGCGGGGCGTGATCCGGCCGCGCCGCGAGGCCGTGGTCCAGCGCGCGCTGGCGCTGGCCGAGACCGGGCTGCGGATGTCGCTGGGTCAGACCGAAGCCGACGCGCTGCGCGACCTGGCCGGCGACTTCGCGAGCGGCGAGCCGCGCGACGCCGGCTTCGACCAGGTGCTGGCGACGACGGATGCGGGGCGCGGGCTCGGGGCCGCGCTGCGGGCGGAACTGGCCGGCGCCTTCGTCAGCGACCCGGCCGGCTGGATCGCGGACGCCGAAGAGGTGCTGGCCTCGGGGCCCGACTTCAACTCGGTCGCCTTCGACGGTCCCGTGACCGCGCTGTGGACGAGTCCAGCGGGCGAGCGCGTGGGGCTCGCCGTCGGGGAGTGGCTGCTGGCGCCGCCGGGAGCGGCGGCGACGCGGGTGGAATTCGAGGCGACCGGGGCGGGGCCGCTGCGCGTCAGCGTCGTGCAGCCGCGCGGCGACGGCCGCTTCGTGCGGGCCTCGATGGCGATCGACGTGGCTGCGGGCGGCCGCGGCAGCCTGGTCCTGGATCCGTCGCGGCCCGAGGACCTGGAACTGGCCTGGGACGCCGAGGGTGACGGGATCGCGGAGACCCGGCGGGCGGCGTCCACGAGCAGTTTCGCCTCCAGGGGCCCGGTGCCGGTCGCGGCCCACGTGATCGGCCCCGAGACGCTCGCGGGTGCGTCTCCGTTCGGCGTGCAGGCGGTGATCGTGTTCGATCGCCCCGTGTCGACTGCGGCCGCCGCCGACACCGGGCGCTACACGCTCGCGCGCAACCGCGTCCTCGGCGCGCGCCGCCAGCTCTCGGGTCGCCTCGTCTTCCTCGGTCTCGAGCAGCCCGAGGGACCGCACGTTCCGGCCCACGTCTCGATCGACGGACTGGCCGATCCGCGAGGCGCCGGCGGTCCCAGCGTGGGACTGGCGCTCGGTTCGCGCCTCACGGACCCGGGCGCCGTGGTCACCGGCCGCGTGCTCGAGGCCGGCGGCACGCCGGTCCCGGCGGCCCGCGTCACGCTGGTCGCCCAGACCAACTTGCTGTGCGACACGCCGCGCCACACCGGCATCGCGGCCACGGCGACGGATGGCGAGGGCCGCTACCAGTTCCGCTACGTGCGCCAGGACAACTGCGGCTACCCGTTCGGCGTGAACGTGCGCGACCCCGCGACGGGCTCGCTGCGGAGCGCCTCGGCCCACGTGCGCGCCGACGGCGAGGCGATCGCCCTCGACCTGGTCCTGCTCGGCACCGGCGCCGTGACCGGCACCGTGCGCGACCTGACGGGGGCGGTGGTGCCGGGAGCGCAGGTCGTCGTCCGCAGCCAGACCGATCCGCAGGTGGGGAAGGCCACGACCGCGGACGGCGACGGGCGCTACGCCGTCGCGGGCCTCACCGTGGGCGCAGTGACGGTCCAGGCAGCCAAGGGCCTGGGCCTGGGACACGCGGCCGGGCACATCGCGCGGGCGGGAGAGACGGCGAGCATCGACGTCACCATCGACGGCGGTACCGTGCGCGCCACGGGCCGCGTGCGCCGCCTCGAGGCCGGGGTGCTGAGTCCCGCCGTCGGCGCGGCCGTCTGGTACCAGCTCGACCAGGGCGGCACCCTGGTCACCGTCGGTGCGACCACGACGGACGCCGGGGGCGAGTTCTCGCTCGACGCGCTGCCCACCGGAGCCTACGTCCTGCGAGCGTTCCTCAACGCCCGCGACCTCGCCCAGGCCACGGGCGTCGCGGGCGCCGGCGACGTGGTCGACGTCGATCTCGTGGTCGAGGTCGACGCGCCCGATCAGACGGCGACCGTGCGCGGCACCGTGCGTCTGCCCGACGGCCAGCCTGCGTCAGGGGCGATCGTCCAGCAGCTCGGCACCTCGTTCGGGGCCCTCGCCGATGCCGAGGGCCGTTACGAAATCCGCGGCGTGCCGGTGCGCCCCACGGCGTCGGAGACGTTCGAGGCCACGTCGGCCGACTTCGCCCGCAAGGGACAGGCGTCGCGCACCGTGTCGGCGCCCGGCGTCGTCGACGGCGTGGACATCCAGCTCTCCGGCCTGGGCCGGGCCGCCTTCACGGTGCTCGACGCCGCGGGCGCGCCGGTCGCGGGGCAGCAGGTCTCGCTGCTGGCCGGGACCTGCGGCGTCGCGCGCGTGGGCACGACGGACGCGCAAGGCCTCGTCGAGTTCGCGGACGTGGCGCTCGGGTCGGCGCGCGCGGCGGCTGTGCGCCCGCTCCCCGGGCTCACCGACTTCGCCTCGGCCACCGCGCCGGTCACCCGCGAGGGCGAGACCGGTTTCGGAATCCTGCGCTTCGGGGGGGCAGGCGTCGTGACCGGCTCCGTCGTGGACGGCAGCGGCGCCGCGGTGGCGGGCGCCCGGGTCTCGCTCACGTCCCGCGTCTACGACGCGGCGGCCTGCGGTTTCGCCTCGCGCGAGTCGCATCTCGCGACGACCGACGCCCAGGGCCGCTTCCGCTTCGCCGCGGTCAACGTCGGGCCGATCACCGTGGTCGCCCGCGATCCGTGGAGCGCGATCACCACGACGGCGCGCGCCACGCTCGGGACGCCGGGCGTCGACCTGACCCTGCGCCTCGTCGACACCACCGCGGGCGTGCTGTCGGGGCAGGTGCTGCGCCCGGACGGCGCGACGGCTGCCGGGCCCGGCGTGGAGGTGTCGGTCGACGGGCCGCTGCCGGACGTCCTGGTGAAGACCGACGCGGCCGGCCAGTTCCGCTTCGCGCGCGTGCTGCCCGCCGGCCGCTACCGGCTCACGGCTCGCGATCCGGCGACGGGAGAGCTGGCGCGCGACGACGTCTACCTGCGGGCGGGGCTCGACGCGGAGCACGACGTCGTGCTGCGCGGTATCGGCGAGGTGAGGGTCCGCGTGGTCAGCGGTGACGACCTGCCGGTGGATCGCGCGTTCGTGCGCCTGACGGAGACCGAGTATCCGAACCGCGTCCACGAGCGTTCGCTGGAGCCGGCCAGCGAGGGGATCGCCCGCTTCGAGGGCGTCTACCAGGGGCCGCTCGTGGTCAGCGTGCGCGACCCGCTGGCCCGCGGCGGGCGCGCCTCGGCCACGCTGGCGCGCGCCGGCGACGTGCTCGAGGTCAAGGTGCGGCTGACCACGACCGGCACCGTGCAGGGCACGTTCCGGATGCCTTCCGGCGAGCCGATCGCCTTCGGCACCGTGCGCCTGATCGGGCCCGCGGGCCCGATGGGCCAGCAGACCACCGAAGGCGCCGGCGAAGTCGGCCGCTTCCGCTTCGACTTCGTGCCGGCCGGCGGCTTCCGGCTCGAGGCGCAGGACCCGCTGACGGCGCGCACCGGCGTGGCCGCGGGCTCGATCGAGACGGAGGGCGAGGTCGTCGACGTCGACGTGCGGGCCGAGGGTCTCGGGCGGGTCTCGGGCCTCGTCACCAGCAACGGGCTGCCGGAACCCGGGGCGCGCGTCACGGTCGCCTCGGGCCGCTTCCGGGCCAGCACGCTTGCCGACGCCGACGGGCTCTATCTCGTGGAAGGCGTGCCCGTCGGCCGCGTCACGGGCACGGCGTCGCTGGCCAGCGGATTTCTCAAGGGCGTGGCCGAGGCGACACTCGTCGGCGACGGCGGGGCCCTCGACCTGCCGATCGCGCTGCGCGACTCGGGCCGCGTCGTCGGCCGCGTGATCGCCGCCGACGGCGTCAGCGACGGCGGGCCGTCGCAGGTCTCGCTGTGGGTGGGCGGCAGCGGGGGAGGCGCGCAGTCGCGGTCCAGCGATCCGACGGGCGGCTTCGAGTTCGCGCAGGTCCCGGAGGGGTCGGCCACTCTTTCGGCCGACGCGCTGGGCAGCCTCGACCGCGGCCGCGCGACCGCAGACGTCGTCGGCGGAGAGACCACGGAGGTCGCGATCCCGCTCAACGGCGTGGGAGCGATCGAGGGCACGGCACTCGGCTCGGGCGGGGCGCCGACGAGCGGGCGGCTCACGCTCGGCGGGACCGGCCCGTTCCGCTGGTCGTACACGCTCGCCCTCCCGCCCGACGGCCGCTTCCGCCTGCCCGAGGTGCTGGCGGGGCCGTTCACCGCGCGGCTGTCCGTGCCCTCGGGCTCGCTCACGCTGTACGGCTCGCTCGCGGAGACGGTCGCGCCCGGGGAGACCCGCGTGATCGCGATCCAGGTGCAGCCCAGCGCGGCCGTTCGCGGCCGCGTCGTGCGCTCCGACGGGACCACGCCCGCGTACGGCGCGAGGGTCGAGGCGGCGCTCGGCGGCAACCGCAAGGTCTCGACCCAGGTCCAGGCGAACGGCGGCTTCGAGATCCCCGGGCTGCCGCTGGGTGCCTTCTCGCTCACGGTGAACGATCCGCTCACCGCGGGGCTGGCCGCGGTCGAGGGCCTGTCTCTCGCGACGAACGGCGAGACGCTCGACATCGGCACGCTCGTGCTCGACCACTCCGCACCGGCGATCACGATCCTCGACCCGGCGATGGGCGCCGTGCGCAAGGCGTTGATCGGATCGATCACCGTCTCGGTGGCCGATGACGGCGCGGGCCTCGACCCCACGTCGATCCAGGTCGAGTACAAGGGCGGCGCGCGCCAGGCGTTCCCGGCCCCGGTCGACGGGGTGACGACCCGCCCGCTCGACACGGGCCGCCTCTTGATCGGCAGCAACCGCGTGCTCGTCCACGCGCGCGACCTCGCGGGCAACGCGGGCCGCGCCGAAGTCGTCTTCACCATCACCGGGAGCACGCTGCGCGGCGTGCTGCGCCACGCGGACGGCACGCTGGCCGTCGGGCTTCCCGTCTCGGTCTCCGGCCGCGCCCCGCGCCTCACCGACGCCGAAGGCCGCTTCGAGGAACCGGGGCTGCGCCCGGGCACCCACACGGTCGCGGCCACCGATCCCGTGAGCGGCTTGACCGCGACGACCGGAGTGAGCCTGACGGACGGCGAGGATCGCGACATGGTCCTCTCGCTTCCTGCCTACGCCCACGTGGGGGGAGTCGTCGCTCGCGGGTCGGGCGCGGCGGCCGCTGGCGCGACGGTGTTCGCGACTCTCCAGGGGCACTCGGTGCCGGCGGCCTCGGCGACGACCGACGCCACGGGCGCGTGGGAGCTGCGCAACCTGCCGCTCGGGAACTGGACGCTCGACGCGCACCTCGGCGCCGACCGCGCGCGCGCCACGCCGGTGCTCGCGGTGCTCGGCGCCCGGTACGGAGTGGACCTGAGGCTCAACGGCATCGGCGCCGTGACGGTCGAGGTCCGCGACGCGCTCGGCGCGCTGGTGCCGGGAGCGGCCGTCACCCTCACGTCATCGTCGCCGTTCGCGGCGCCCCGCTTCGGCACGACGGACGCCAGCGGCCGGGCGCGCTTCGACGACGTGCTCGCCGGGGCCCTGACCGCGTCCGCTCACGACCCGGTCCGCGGCCTCGACGGGTCCGCGACCGGCGGCCTCGCGGACGGCGGCGACGTGACGCTGGCGGTGGAGCTGGAGCCGGTCGCCCGCATCGCCGGTGTCGTCCGCGGCGCGCTGGGCGGCGTGGTGGCGGGCGCCACCGTCGAGTTGTCCGGGCCGCGCGCGGCCACGACCACCAGCGGCGCCGACGGCGCCTTCGCGTTCGAGAACGTGCCCCTGGGCGCGTTCGAACTGGAGGCGCGGACGGCGGACGGCGACGTCGGCACCGCCACCGGCACACTGACGACGCCGGGGCAGACGCTGACGCGCGACGTCACCCTCCGCGGTTTCGGATCGGTCTCGGTGCTGGTCCTGGACGCCTCCGGGGCACCGCGCCCGGGCGCGGCGGTGACCTTGAGCAACCCGGGGCCGGCGCGCACGGCGACGACGCCCGCCGACGGCCGCGTCGAGTTCACGGGGGTTCCGGCGGGAACGGTCCGGGCGGTCGCGGCGTACGACGACCTGTCGGTCGCCCGCAGCGCCTCGCTGGCCGCGGGCCAGGCGATCGAGCTGACGCTGACGCTGCAGGCCGTGGGCGGTTTCACGGGCCGGGTGCTCGACACCGACGGGGTCACGCCCTACGCGAGCGCAGCGGTGACGCTGCACGGGACCGGTGGCGTCTCCACGCACGCGACCAGCGACGCGGCCGGGCGCTTCGCGTTCGAGGGTCACACGCTGGGCAACTACTCGCTCGAGGTCCGGGTCGCGGGTCGCCTGCGCGCGCGCGCGACCGGTCTGTCGCTGACGGCCAACGGGCAGGTCGTCCATCGTGAGATCGCGCTGGTCCCGGTCGGGACCGTGCACGGCGTCGCTCGCGTCTCGGGTGTGGCCTCGGAGGGAGTGACGGTCACGCTCAACTCCCCGCATCCGCAGGTCCCGCAGTCGATGAAGGTCACGACGGGCGCCGACGGCGCCTACGCGTTCGCCGGCGTTCCGGTCGGCGGCTTCACGCTCAGCGGCTATGGCAGCGGCGGGCGCTGGGGCAGCGCGGCAGGCACCGTCGAGCACGAAGGGCAGGACGTCGAGGCGGACCTGGAACTGCTGACGGCGACCGTCAACCTCTCGACGTATCGCTGGGACGACGGCAACGGCTTCAACTACCAGGTCCAGCCCGACGGCCGCCTGAACCCCTACTGCACGAACGTGGCGACCCGGCTGACCCTCGAGCGGGACGGCGTCGCGTCCACCTTCGCGGGCTCGGGTTCGACCGTGGCCACGGAGGAGGGCTCCCGCGAGGCGATCCTCGTGCAGCCGGGTCTCGCCGGCCTCGATGTCGAACGCCGGGTCTACATCCCGCTCGACGGGTACTTCGCACGGCATCTCAACGTCCTGGCGAACCCGGGTCCCGAGCCGGTCACCGTCGGGGTCACGCTGAACTTCGCGAGCACGGAGAAGCCTTACGTCGGCGCCTCCTCGTCGGGCGACGCGGTGGCCGACGCCAGCGACCGCTGGCTGCTGTTGCGGCGCGTGCCCCAGGGCAACAACCCCTGCGGGTACAAGTCGATGGGCTTCGTCTTCGGCGGCGAGCGGGCGGCGCGGACCCCGGCCGCCGTCACCTGGGCCCAGGACTCGTCCCAGAGCAACGCCGTGGTGCGCTTCGACGGCGTCACGATTCCGCCGGGCGGCCGTGTCGCGCTGATGACGGTCGTGACGCCGCACTTCGACGACCTCCACGCCGTCGGCTCGGCCGAACGCCTGGAGCAGCTTCCGCCCGAACTGCTGGCGGGCCTCACGCCCGACGAAGCGGCGTCGATCGTCAACTTCGCCGTCGACCCGGCGCTCGCCAGCGCCCTGGAGGCCCTGCCGCTGCGCGGCACCGTCGCGGGGCGCGTCCTTGCGGGAGATGGCGAAACGCCGCTGACGGGCGTGTCCGTGAAGTTCACCAGCGACAGCCTGCACTACGGACGCACGTTCTCGGCGGGAAACCGCACGGACGCGAGTTACAGCTTCGCCCACACCGCGCTGGCAGCCGACGACGTGATCCAGCGGACGTCGTTCCGCCTGTCGGCCCAGGAGTCCACCCCCTTCGGCACGTTCACGGCGAACGGGACCGGAGATTTCTCGCGCGCCGGCGTCCGCGACATCACGCGCCTGCCCGGAGGCGCGGTGCGGGTCAGCCACTCCAACGGCGCGACCGGCGGCGTCTGCTGCGGCCCGGACTATCTCACCGACGGCAACGCCGACACCCACTGGGCCTCCGCCGTGGCGACTCCGCGCTGGCTGGAGGTGGCGTTCCCCACCTCGGCCACCGTGCACGAACTGGCGTTCACGGCTGCTCGGGCCGTGAGCGGTTCGACGGCGTCGTTCGGAGCGGGCGTCCAGCTGGAGTTCTACGACGTGTCGGGAGCGTTGATCGCCTCGCAACCGCACGGCCCCCTGAGCGATCCGACGCGGCTCTCGATCCCGGTCGACCCGCCCGTGGCCGGGGCGTACCGCGTGCGCGTCACCGATCTGGCCGTCGCGGGCAGTCGCGCGTTCGGCGAGTTCCAGGTCTTCGGGGAGGCGGAAGGCGTTTCCGGCCGGTCCGACGTGGACCTGGTGTTCCGCGGTACCGGCGTGCTGCGCGGAACGGTGCGCGCCGCCGACGGAATGCCGATGTCCGGCGTCGCGGTCAAGCTGACGCGTGGAACCGCGACCTGGGCCGTGACGACGGGCGCGAGCGGCGGGTTCCAGTTCATGCCGCTGCCGGCCGGGCCGCTGACGCTGAGCGCGCGGACCTCGCAGGGGTTCGCGGAGGTCGTCGAGCCCCTCGAAATCCCCGCGGACGGACGGCTCGACCACGACGTCTCGTTCCCGCCCCTGGCCGACGTGACCGGCACGGTGCGAACAGCGGCGGGCGTGCCCCTCGCTGCGGACGTCGTGCTCGCGGCCTCGAGCGGCTACTGGCTCGCGTTCCGCACGAACGGCACGACGGGCGCCTACGCCTTCCAGGGAGTGCCCGACGGCACCTACCTGATGAAGGCGATCGACGTCGGCCGCTCCGGCGCGGAGGTGCACCGCACGGTCGTCGTCGAGGGCGCGGCCTCGCGGGTCGAAGACTTCACGCTGCCCCCCGTCGGCCGCGTGCGCGCCACCGTGCGCCTGAATGGCGCGCCGCTGTCCGGCGCGCGGGTCTACGCCATCCCCAGCGCGCTGGGGGCCGACGTCAAGTCCTGCACGACGGCCGCGACCGGGATCTGCGAGGCGCTCAACGTGGCGGCCGGCGAGGTCCTGGTCCGTGCCGAGCACCCCAGCGCGTCGCTCTCGTTCGACACCGAGCCGGTGCTGATCGCCGGCGAGGGCGCGACCGCGGCCGTCACGCTCGACGTGCCCGGAGTCGGCACCGTCACCGGCACCCTGCGGGCGCGCGACGGCACCCCGGTGAGCTCCGGCAGCGTGCTGACGCTGTACAACGCCCAGGGACAGGCGCTGACGACCAGCACGTTCGCCACCAACACATCGGGCGTCTACAGCCGCTCGAACGTCGCGATCGGACCCGTGCGCGTCCAGTTCCGCTCCTTCGGCTGGTACGCGGCCGAGGCCGCCGGGGTGCTGACGGCCCACGGGGCCACCTTGAACCTCGACGGGCTCTCGCCCCAGGGCGCGATCCGCAGGGCGGGGCAGCGCGACGTCTGGGAACTGACGCTGCCCGCCGACAAGGCCGCCCACGTCAAGGCAATCGGCAGCGCGTGGGGTGGCCTGCCCGCGGTCGCGTCGCCGGTCGTCGAGGTCTACGGCCCGGACGGCGGGCGGATCGGTGCGGCCGCGGCGGGCGTCTCGTTCACCACCGCGGTCGCCGGCCGCTACACGGTGATCGCGCGCTCGGCGTCGTCGACGGGGACCGGTGGCTACCTGATCGGTTCGAACGTCAACGACCAGGATCACACCTACAGGCTGCCGACGCTGCCTTCCGCCCAGGGGACGGTGCGGCGCGAGGGGCAACCCGACGGCGTCGCGGGCCTGACCGTCCGGGTCGTTCGCGAAGGGCAGGTCGTGGCCACGACGGCCACCGACGCCGGCGGCGGCTACGTCTTCCCGCTCTTCACCCCGGGCCCATTCGCGGTGGAAGTGCTCGACGCAGGAAGCGTGGCCGCTCGCGTCGAGGGCGTCGCTGCCGAGGGTCCCACGCAGGTTCTCGACGCCACGCTGCCGGCGCTCGGCACGGTGCGGGTGAGCGCCCTCCGTGGCGGGGTCCCGCTCGCAGCCCTGTCCGTCCAGCTCGAATCCGACAACCCGCTTGCGCTGGGCCTGCGGCGCGCGCTGACGGCGCCGACGGACGCGAGCGGGGTCGCGACCGCGACGCTCGCCGCGGGCCTCGTGACCGCGAGCGCCGTGGACCCCTCCAGCGGGGAACCGGTCACGGCCTCGGGCGCGCTGGCTTCAGGGGCCACGCTCGAACTGGAACTGGCGTTCGCCGAGCCCGGCGCCACCCTCGGCGGACGCGTCTTCGACGCGACCGGTGCGGCCGCCGCCGGCGTCCCCGTGACGCTGTCGCAGCAGGGGGCTCCCGCGGCCACCGCGACGACGGCCGCCGACGGCAGCTTCGACTTCGGCTTCCGCGCTGCGGGCAGCTGGGAGCTGCTGGCCCGAGCGGCCGACGGCGCGCTGGCGCGCGCGCGAGCCGACCTCACGGCCGGGTCGTCCCTCCAGGTCGAGATCCGGTTCGAGGCCGACCCGCTCGAGCGCGAGGTGTCGCTCCCGTGGGACCTGACCGCGGACCCGCGCTTCCCGTTCGTGGTCGACCGCAACGGCGTGGTCAAGCCGGCCGCGAACTCGTGCGACCCGTTCTGCTCGGGCTTCCTGGTCCTCGGCTCGCGGCTGCTCCACGACCTCGACGACGAGACGGCGATCCTGGCCCGCGGCGGGCGCGAGCTGATCCTGCCTGCGACCACGGTCGACGGGCTCGAGTTGCGCCGCCGCGTGCTGGTGCCGGAGACCGGCGACTGGGCGCGCGTGGTGTTCGAGCTGCGCAACCCCGGCGCCGCGGCGGTCACCCGCTTCGTGGCCCTCGACGACAAGCACCTGAGCCCGGGCGCGCCCTGGCAGGTGTCGACGACCACGGATGGGGACACCACCTTCGAGGCGGCGGACGGCTTCGTGGTCGTCGAGCAGCCGTCCGTGGCCCAGTCGCCCGCCTGGGCGTTCGTGACGCAGGGGCCGGGCCCGGTTCCCGCCGACGCGGCGTACCAGGAGCAGGAACTCACCGCGGGCTGGCACTGGTACGGCTCGGCGTGGAACGCGGTCACCGTACCGCCCGGCGGCCGGGTGGTGTTCGCGGCGTTCCTGGTCCAGGCGCCCCACGGGGAAACCGCGGCGGTCGCGACTCGCGCGGCGGATGTCGCGAGTCTCCAGGACCCCCACGCCCTCGCGGGGCTCGACGCCGGCGAGCGCGGCGCGCTGCTGAACTTCACGCCTCCCGCGGCCGCCGCGCTGTCGGGCGTCGCGCGCGACGCCGGCGGCGCGCCGCTCCCCGGCGCCCGGGTCGCCGTGCTCGACGCGGCCGGACAGGTCGTCGCCGAAACCGTGGCGGACGCGGCCGGGGCCTACTCTTTCAACGGCCTGCCGCCGGGTCCGCTGCGCGTGGTCGTCGAGTGGAACGGGCAGGTCGGCGCCACGGCGCTCGAGGCGGCGCCCGGGGCATCGGCGGCGGCCGACGTCTTCCTCTTCGGTGGGGCCGAGAAGGGTTCGGTCCGCGTGCGCGCCGTTCACGCCCTGGACGGCACGGCCGCGGCCGGCCAGCCCGTGACGCTGCGCTCGTCGTGCTGCGGGGCGTTCTGGCGCCCCTCGGCCGTGCTCGACGCGGCGGGGGAGGCGGTCTTCTCGAGCGTGCCGGAGGGCGCCGCACGGGTCAGCGTGGGTTCCACCGGCGAGGGCTCCGCCGACGTCGAAGTGATCGCGGGCGGAACCGCGGACGTCGACCTGGCGTGGCAGCCCTTCGCCCCGCTCCCGCTCGACGTGGGCGCGGCGGCGGTCGACGTGCTCTGGAACGACCTGATCGTGGCCGACGCCGACTACTCGTGCCGACCGTGGTGCGGGTCCTACCTGCGGATCGACGGTCAGTGGGGACCGGCCTGGGAGGCGCGGCCCGCGCTCGTGCGCAACGGCGGCCGCGAGTTCCAGCGCACGGCCGCGGCGTCCGTCTCCGGCCTGGTCGTGACCCGCCGCGTGCTGCGCGCGCCGGACGGCGCATGGTGGCGCGTCCTCGACGTGCTCGAGAACCCCGGCGCGACGGACGTGACCGTCGAGGTGGCGACCGAGGCCTGGCTGCAGGAAGACGTCGGCGGGGCGGCCGGCGCCGCGCTCGCCACCAGCGATGGCGATGCCGTCGTCACCGCTGGCGATGCTTGGGCGGTGATCGGTCCGGGTACGGACGCTACATCGGCGCTCGGTTTCGTCGCTGCCGCCGGGAGCGGCGTCCCGCCGTCGAGCTTCGGCTACCTGAACTGGGCGGAACCGACCTGGCAGGGCAGCGAGCCGCTGGCGATCTGGACGATCACCATTCCGGCGGGCGGCCAGCGTATCCTCGCCACCTTCATGCTCGAGGGGCAGCGCGCGGACCTCGCCGAACTCCAGTCGCGAGCCGAAGCCCTGCGCCTCGGCACCGACCCGAACATGCTGCAGGGCCTCAGGGCGACGGACCGCGACGCCCTGCTGAACGTGAGGCTGCCGTGAGGCCGTCAGGCAGGATCGAGCGACACGATCTCCACACGCACGGCCTGGAAGCGGGCCAGGCGCGCGTCCCCCGTCAGGAATACGTCGTTTCCGGCGAGTTCGGCCGACGCGAGGTGGATCGCGTCGGCTGTCTTGAAGCCGCTCTCGGCCCGGAGTTCGGCGGCCCGGTCGAGCACCGCTGGGGAAACGTCGAGGAGAGTCAGGGGAGAGCGCGCGAAGAAGCCCTCGAAATGCGCAAGCGTGACGCTGTCGCGCCATCGCAGCGGGCGCACGCGGCACTCCAGGCGGGAGACCAGCGACGTGTGGCAGGGGACGGCATCGGCCGCAGCCCGTCGAAGGTGCGCGAGCGCCGCCTGGCGCAGTCCGGGCTCGCCCTCGATCGCGTAGATGATCACGCTCGAGTCAAGGTAGAGGCCCTTCACTCGCGCCAGGAGCTGCGCTCCTCCTCGATCTCCGCGTCGAGTTCCGTCTTGGTTCGGCGGCCGGGGGGCAGGGCCGCGACGAAGTCGACCAGGCTCTCCTGCGCGGGCGTGGCCACGTCGACCACCACCTGCACGGGGCCGTCCACCCGAGGCGGCGTCTCGTCCAGTTCGACGGTCCTGGGCCCCACCAGATGGCCGCGCAGCGTCACCGAGTGCGTCATGCGATCTCCCACGAAAGAGTGTAGCGCCCTGCCGGTCGCCGGAGGTCCGTGCCGATGAACGCACGAGCCCAGCGCGTCGTCCTCGGCCGGCGCGTCGTCGCTCTCGGTCTGAGCTGGGTGATGGCGGCGACGTCCGTGTGGTCCGTGGCGCCGCCGGTGCGGGCCGCCGGGCCCGCGCCGAGCCTGCAGCCCGTCGTGGCGTGGGCCGTGCCCGCTCTCGGGTCGCCCGCGGCCGTGGCGGCTGCCGCCGCGGGAGCCGCGCCCGCCGTCGTCGCGCCGGCGCTGGTCGCGTCGGCGGCTTCGGGGCCCGTCGCCTGCGACTGGAGCGCGCTGAGGCCGACGCGGTTCGTGCGCACCAAGGGAGCGCCCAACACATACACGACCACCTTCGACGTGCCCGGCTGGGTCACCGCGCCGCAGGCGCTGCGCGTCCGCAATGGCGAGCCCAACGGAGCCTTCCGCGTGTCGTCGGCGACGATCAAGGTCGGCGGCACGACCATCTTCAGCCCCTCGGACTTCAACACCCAGGTCGCGACGCTCGAGCGCGCCGTCACGCTGTCGCCGCGCACGACGCTGACGGTGACGCTGGCCAGCGCTCCGGGCTCGTACCTCACGATCGAGGCGTGCGGCACCAACGGGGACGCCACGCCACCGACGATCGCGGTCGCGGAGCCCGCCGCTGCGGCGTTCCTGTCGGACCCCACGCCGCGGCTCCGGGTGACGTACCAGGACGCGCCTCCGGGCCTCGTCTCCGGCGTCGATCCCGCCACGCTGGTGGTGAAGGTCGACGGCGTCGACCGCACGGCGCTGTTCACGCGCCTGTCGGCGGAAGCCACGGCCGCCTGGCCCGAGGCCGAGCCCCTCGCGCCCGGTCCGCACGCGATCGAAGTCGAGGTGCGCGACCGGGCGGGGAACCCGGCGAGCGCCCAGTCCTCCTTCACGATCGACACGCAGGCGCCCCAGGTGACCGTTGCCGAGCCCGCCGCCGGGGCGTCGCTCGCGACGCTCCAGCCGACGCTGCGCGTGACCTACGCCGACGACCTCGGCCTCGACCTCGCCACGCTGCGCCTCCGAATCGACGGCGCCGATCGCACGGCGGAGTTCGCCGTCGGGCCCGGCGCCGCTGCGGCGACGCTGGCGCTCGCGGCCGGGCCTCACGTCCTCCAGGCCGAAGTGCGCGACCGCGCCGGCAACCTCGCCTCGGCCAGCGCGCCGTTCACGCTCGACGTCACGCCGCCGGCGCTCGCGATCACCGAACCGGCGTCCGCCGCGCGGCTCGGCGCCGACCTGGTCGCGGTGATCGTCCGCTACTCCGACGACCAGGCGCTCGACGAGACGACGCTCGCGGCGACGCTCGACGGCGCCCCGCTGGAGCTGTCGGCCGGCACCGATACTGCGATGACCGTCGCCGGCCCGCTGGCCGACGGCCCCCACGTCCTCGAGGTCCGCCTCCGCGACCGCGCGGGCAACGAGGCTGCAGCGAGCGCCACGTTCGCGGTGGACACCACGCGCCCCGACCTGCGCGTCGCCGATCCTTTCGCCGGCGCCCTGCTCACCACCGCCACGCCTTCGGTCCGCCTCGTGTACTCCGACGCCCAGGGCCTCGACCTCGCGTCGCTGCGGGTCCGGATCGCCGGCCAGGAGCAGTCCTTCTCCGTCGGCCCCGACGCAGCCACGCTGGCGGCGACGCCGCCGCTGCCCGAGGGCGAGGTGACGATCGAAGCGGAGATCGCCGACCTGACCGGCAACCGCGCGAGCGTGACGACCACGTTCACGGTGGACACGATCGCGCCCGAGGCGTCGCTCGCGGCCCCGCAAGTCCGCTTCGTCGGGACCGCGACACCCGAGCTGAAGTTCGCGCTCTCGGACGCAGGCTCGGGCACCGGCGTGGACGTCGCGAGCGTCCGGGTCTTCGTGGACGGGACCGAGATCGCCGCCACCGTCACGCCGGCCCTGGCGATCGCCCAGGCGCCGCCACTCGCCGAGGGCGAACACCAGGTACGCGTCACCCTCAGCGACCTGGCCGGCAACGCCGCCGAGGCCACCGGCGCATTCGTCGTCGACCTGACCCCGCCCGCGGTGTCGCTCGTTTCGCCAGTCGCGGGGAGCGTCGGCAACGACGCCGAGCCGGAACTCCGCCTGGCCCTGGTCGACCCGCAGGGCGGCGAAGGCGTGCTGCCCTCGGGCGTCGACCCCGCGACGCTGCGCGCGTTCGTGCAGGCGGGCGACGCGCCGGAGGTCGAGGTGCCGTTCGTGGTGACGGGCGGGGAAGCCGTCGCGCGCCTGGCCGCGCCGCTGCCCGACGGCACGACGCGGCTGCGCGTGCAGGTCGCGGACGTCGCCGGCCACTCGGCCGAGGCGGCGTTCGCGTTCGACGTCGATACCGTCGCGCCGGGCCTGTTCGTCGACGCGCCCGCGCTCGACGAGCTGCTGGCCACCGCCCAGCCCGCCGTGGCCCTGCGCTACACCGACGATCGCGCGGGCATCGACGCTGCGCGGCTCGTCCTGCGCGTCGACGGCACGGAGGTGGCGCTGTCGCCCGGCGAGACCGGGGCGACCGGCGTGCTGCCGGCACAGGGCGAAGGCCGCCACGTGCTCGAGGCGGAGATCGCCGATCGCGCCGGCAACGTGACGAGCGTGACCGGCCACGGCTTCACGGTCGACACCGTGGCGCCGGTCCTGACGGTCGCCGCGCCCCTGGCCGGCGCGTACCTCGGCACGGCGACGCCTCCGGTGCAGGTCGGCTGGTCCGACGCGACGACCGGCGTCGATCCGCCCAGCGTGCGCGCGTGGCTCGACGGCATCGAGCTGCCTGTGGCGGGCGCGACGGCCGAAGGCGTGGCGTTCGCGACGCCGCCGGTCGCCGACGGCGCCCACGTCGTGCGGGTCGCCGTCGCCGACCGCGCGGGCAACGTCGGCGAGACCGAGGTCGGCTTCTTCACGGACACGACGGCGCCTTCGGTGCCCAGTCTCGAGCCCGGCGACGGCAGCTACCACCCGCAGCTCGACGAGCAGGGCCGGCTCCAGGTCACGGGCCAGGCCTCCGACCTCGACCCGAGGCTGACGGTGCAGTGCCGGGTCGGCGACACCGTGGTCACGGCCAGCCTCGCCGACGGCGCGTTCGCCTGCGCCGTGCCGCTGGCCGAAGGCGAGAACGAGGTCACGGTCACGGCCCGCGACGGCAACGGCCACGAGACCTCGCGCACCCGCACGCTGAACCTCGACACGAAGGACCCCGAGGTCGCGATCCGCGAGCCGCAGCCCGATGCGATCACCGCGGCGACCAGCGTCGACGTCGCCTTCGACGTCACCGACGCGTCGCCGGTCACCGCGTCCGTCGACGGCGTGACGGCGGCCGCGGAGCCGTGCGCGCCCGGCGCGGCGTGCGCGTTCTCCGCCACCGGCGTCACCGTCGGCGCGGGCCCGTTCGCGACGCTCACCGCCTCGGCCATCGACGCCGCCGGCCACACAGGCAGCGCCAGCGTGCGTCTCCGCGTCGACCGCGACGCGCCGGCGATCGAGTTCACGAAGCCGGCCGCCGGCAGCTTCGCGCGCGGAGCCGCGGTCGACGTCGAGGGCACCGTCCTCGACGCGAGCGCCGTGCTGGTCCACGTCAACGGCATCCCGGCCGAGGTCTCGGGCGGCGGCGCCTTCACCGGCCAGCCGCACGCCCACGCCTTCCGCGCGACGGTGCCGGTCGCCGACGGCCCGGCCGCCCTCGAGGTCGTGGCGTGGGACGAGGCCGGCAACTCGGCCAACGCGCAGCGCTCGATCACGGTCGACTCGGTGCCTCCGGCGCTGGTGATCACGGCTCCGGCGCCGGGTCTCGCCACCCGCGCGACGACGCTCGAGATTCGCGGCACCGTCTCGGACGCGACGGCGGTCGAGGTGACGGTCGACGGCACGGCGGCCGCGCTGGCCGCGGGCGAGTTCGCGTTCACGGCGTCGCTGCCGGCCGAGGGACCGCGCAGCTTCGTGGTCCGCGCGCGGGACGCCGCCGGCAACGTCAGCGAGGCCACGGTGACGGTGACCGTCGACCGCACGCCGCCGACGCTCGCGATCGCCACCCCGGACGAAGGCGCGATCGTCAAGGCGCTGCCACTGGCAGTCGCGGGCACAGTGACGGACGCGACGGGCGTCGTCGTGAGCGTGCAGGGCGCGGCCGCCACGGTGGCCGGGAGCGCCTGGAGCGCGGAGCTCTCGCTCGACGAGGGCACTCGCACCGTCGAGGTGGTCGCGACCGACGCGGCCGGCAACGAGGTGCGGCTCGCCCGGAGCGTGCAGGTCGATCTCTTCGCTCCCGAGCTGGACGTGACGGCGCCGGCCGCGGGCCTGCTGACGCGCGAGGCCGCCGTGCCAGTCGCCGGCAGCGTGCGCGACGCGTCCAGCGTGGGCGTCACGGTCAACGGCGTCGCCGCAACGGTGACCGGCGGCCCGTGCGCGAGCGGCTGCGCGTTCGGCGCGACGGTGGAGCTGCCCGAAGGCGACAGCCAGGTGCTCGTCGTGGCGACGGACGCGGCGGGTCGCGCCAGCGAGTTCGCCCTGCCGGTCACGCGCGACTCGACGCCGCCGACGCTGGCGCTCGTGACGCCCGAGAAGATCTCGGCCGGGCGCCCCGGCCAGGCGGTCGCCTCCGTGGCCGACAACCTCGGCCTCCAGGCGGCGACGCTCTCCGCCCGCGTCACCGCCGAGTGCTCGCTGGGTTCGGTCAGCGGCACCGGTCCGTCGCTGCTGCTCGACCTCGTCGTCCCCGATTGCGCGCGCCCGGGCGACACGGTGACCGTGACGCTCGACGCGACCGACCACGCCGGCAACGCCGCCGCGACTTCGCGCGCGCTCCGCGTGGTGGCCGACGGCGCGATCGCCGGCCAGGCGCTCGACGCGGCCACGGGCCTGCCGCTCGCGGGCGTGGAGGTCCAGGCGGCGTCCACGAACGTGGCGACCGGGGCCGACGGCCGCTATGCGCTCCCCGCGACGGACTCGCGCGTCGTGCTGGCGCTGGCGCGGGCGAGCTACTCCCGCGTCGAGCGCGTGGTCGAGGTGGCGTCGGGGCAGGGCACCGTCGCGGTGGACGCGTTCCTGACGCCGCTCGCGCAGCCCGTCACGCTCTCCGAGCCGGGCACGCTGCACGTGCACGGGGGAGCGGCCACCTGCTCCGGCGCCGACTCCACGTGCTCGCCGTCGGACCTGCGCGTCGCCGTGGCCGCGCCGGGCACCTACGGGGTCACCGGCCTCTCCCCGCAGGCGCTGCCGAACCTGCTGCCGCTCGGCTGGAGCGCGCTCGCCGCGCTCGACCTGAGCTCCGACGGCGGCGCCGCGACGCTGATCGCTTCCGGCGTGGCGGGTCCGCTCCACCTCGCGCGGTACGCGCCGTCGCTCCACGCCTGGGTGATGGAAGCGCCGGGAGTCGCAATCGTCGACGGCGTCGCCACCGTCGCCCTGCCGGGCGCCGGGGCGTTCGCGCTGGTCGTGGCCGACGCGACTGAGCCGCCGCTCGCGGTCCCGGCAGCGGGGGAGGCGTTCGAGGGCCTGCCCATGGTGCCGCTGCCGGAGACGGCCGCCAGCGCGGGCCGCGTCACGCCCCCGGTGATCCCGCCGACGGGCGGCACGGCGCTGGGCGCGATCGAGATCGCCGAGGCGCCCGGGGTGCCGTCCGGCACCGTGGTCCAGGCCGAGGTGCGCGAGACCTACACGCTCGCCTCGGGCGAGGAGGCCTCCACCGAGCCGCGCACGTTCGACATCGTCGTGTCGCGCCAGGCGGCGCTCGGCGCCGAGTGCCCCGCCGCGGCGCTCTGCGCGAGCTTCCCGATCACGCCGTCGCGGTCCTACGGTCCCGCCGAACTCACCGACGGCCGGGTCCACCTCGACATCCTCGCTGGGCGCGAGGGCGTGCGTGGCACCGTCGGCGGCGGCAGCGAGGCGGTGACGCTGGCCGCGGGCGACGTCTCGGTGTCCGTCCCGCGCGGCGCGCTGGACGAAGACCTCGCGCTGGCCGTCGAGGCGCAGGCCCTCTCGTCCTTCCTGCCCTCGAACGCGGGGCTCGTCCCGCTCGGCGAGTTCACGTTCGACGCCAGCGGGGCGACGCTGCGCGCGGAAGCGCAGGTGGCGCTGGCGGCGGCGGTCGCGGCGGGGGACAGCGCGGTCCTGGTCCGCGTCGAACGCGTCGCGGGCGTTCCGTACCTGGTGGTCGTCGCGGCGCTGGACGTCGAGGCCGAGCGCGTGGTCTCGCGTGCCGTGCCCGGGCTGCCCGGCCTGCGCGAGGGCGGCCGCTACGTGGCCTACCGCATCGCCGGCCCGGTCGCCTTCGTCTCGGGCATCACCACGGCGAGCGGCACCCCGGTTCAGGCCCGGGTCACCGGCGGCAGTCTCCCGTTCCACGCGTTCACGAAGGCGGACGGCTCCTGGGTCCTCGCGGCGGTCCCCGGCCCCAACGCCCTGCAGGCGAGCGTGCCCGGCACGTCGCTGGCCGGCGCGGCGACGGTCCAGGTGCCGGCACCGCCCGACGTCGCGCCGCCGACGCCGATCGCCCTCGCCGGGGTGGTCACCACCGCGACGGTGAGCCCGGCGGACGGCGCGGTCGCGGTCGCCCCCACGGCGAGCGTGACGATCGAGGCCGCGGCTCCGATCGCGGCGAACTCGGTGACGGCCGAGGGCGTGCGCCTCGTCGACGACGCGACCGACGCCGCGGTGGCCGTGCGCTTCGTGCTCTCGACGAGCAGCCGCACGCTGTCGGTGATCCCGCTCCAGGCCCTCGCGTTCGCGACCCGCTACCGCCTCGAGGCCCCCGGCCTGCGCGACACCTTCGGCGGCCTGGTCCAGGTCCCGATCACCCGCTTCACGACCCGGGCGGACACCCCTCCCCAGTACGACCTCGCGGCGATCCGTTTCGGCTACCCGACCCCCGAGGGCCTGGTCCAGGTCACCGCCCCCGCCGGCACCCTCCCGCCCGGCACGGAGATCCTGATCATCAACTCCGGCAACGGCGCCGTCGTCACCTTCACGGCGGAGAACGACGGCTCCCTCGGCACCACCTTCCCGGCCGACCTCCCCGCGACGATCAGCGACACCCTCTACGTCACGGTCACCGACCCCTTGGGCAACGTCACCACCTTCACCCGCAGCGAGTACGTGGCGGAAGACGGCACGACGGGCATCGGCCCCGGCGGCGGCACGGTGCGAGGCGAAGGCGGCGTGGAACTGCGCGTGCCCGAAGGCGCGCTGAAGAAGGGCGCGACGTTCAAGCTCGCCCTCGTCGATCCGAGCGAACTGCCAAGCCTCTTCCCGAACGCCCAGCACGAAACGCTCGCGACGAGCCTCGGCGCGCACCACGGCAATGTGCTGCGTCTGGAAGCGAGCGAAGGCACCCGCCTCGAGAAAGAAGCCGACCTTGTCTTCCCGCTCCCGGACTTTTCGGCGGTTCCTGAAGCCGAGCGCCCGACGAAACCCGAGGACGCCTTCTACTACATACACCGCCGCGTCGAGCGCTGCGCGGACGGCAGCACGACCTGCGCGCCCGAGAACCGCATCGTCGTCTTCGAGGTCATCGACGAGGCGAGGGCGGAGGGCGAAGGATCGAATGCCCGCGTCGTGACGGCCTCGCCGCCGTTCTTCGCGGTCGCTGGCCTCCTGGCGGGCACCTTGTTGCTGTACACGATGTCGTGGAGTTACGAGCCTGGGCGCCTCGGACTGCCGCGGCCCGGGCTGATTCGCGGCAAGGCTCTGCGCTCGGCGTGGGGGAGCGCCGGTGCGTCGTTCGACGCGGTGCCCGATGCTCACGTGACGGGCACCGACGCGGGCGGCGTGGCTCTCAGCTCCAAGGACGGTGGGACGTTCGCGACGAGCCAGACGGATGGCACCTACGCGCTGTGGGACTACGCGTTCACCGGTGGCACCACGCGAATCGACGCGGCACTCGGTCCGGAGTCAGCTTCGGCGACCGCGTTCGAAGTGTCGGACGGTCCCGGCGTCGGCGTCTACAACAAGGTCGCCCACGCCAACATCACGTTCCCCGCAGTCGAGCCGCCACCAGCCCCGCCGCAGGTCGAGATCCAGGTCGTCCAGGAGTCGACCGGCAACTTGATCTCGGGCGTAGTCGTCTCCGGAACGAGCCTCCAGATCGGCTTCCGCTCGAACACCCCCGAGACCGAGTACACGATCTACGGCGCCAGAGTCGCAGGCCAGGAACTGGCGGTGCGCCAGGCGCAGGAGGGTGACCGCCCGGGCTGGAGCCACGTGGTCGCCGAGACGTTCACACCCACCAACCCGGGCACCTACACGGTCGAAGCCGCGGCTGCCCCGGGTGTCGGCTCTCCAGTCAACACCAGCACCACGTTCCGCGTGATCGCCGAGGGTGGGTCGGTCGAAGTCGACCCGTTGAGCCCGCCGAAGGTCATCACGGCGCAGCTCTACCCGAGGCCGAACGCGACGGGTGTTCCCGTGACCGCCTTCCTCAACGTCGCCTTCACGGAGCCGGTGCGGGGCATTCCGGGCAACGTCCGGCTGCTGGCTGGGGAGGTGGAGATCCCGATCCGGATCTCGGGCGTGACCCCGGATGGCCAGGTCATCGAAGCGATCTCGGGCGACCACGAGATCCTGACCTCGCTCACGATCCAGCCGCTGGCCGGCCTGCGCTACTCGACGGCGTACCGTCTGCTTCTGGCCGCCGGCATCACGGACCTCGACCCCGAGCCGAAGCCCCTCGAGCCGTTCGAGCTTCTGTTCACGACGTTTGGGCCGGCGGGCGTCGGCGGCACGGACGACCGCAACGGCTCCGCCGGCATCGTCGTCCTCGGTGACCGCGCGTACCTGACCCGAACCAACGCCCTCGTCAACGGCAACGTTGTCGTCTTCGACATCACCGACCCCGTCGAGCCAGTCGAAATCGGAGTGTCGGAGGTGTTCGCACCGAGACCGTACGACATCGTCGGCGAGCAAGCCGACACGGGCGAGAAGCTGATCGCAGTAGCGACCGGCTCGACCAACCGCAGCAAGCCAGCCAGCGTGCTGCTGTTCGAAGCGTCGACCTCGGAGGTGCCGCAGTTCGTCGGAGCAGCGAGCCTCACGTCTTCGGCTGCTGACGGCTTCACGTCGCGGATCGCGATCCACGGGGGCTTCGTCTACTCGGCAACGGTACGCAAGGGCATCCAGGGTGTCGAGATCCAGCGAGCGAAGAACACCTGGAGCGGTCTCGACTCCCAGCCCAACCCCGACCTCGCGCGACAGAAGGCCAAGACCAAACTCAACACCGACGGCGAAGGCTTCGGTCAAGACGCCGTCGTCATCAACCTGCCGATCCCACTCAAGAGCAACGCGACTCCCTACTACCTGAACGACATCAAGGCGGCCGACATCTCCGGCCAGACGCTGGTGGCAGTGGCGGGCGAGCCGGGACTGATCCTCGCTCAGCCGTTCATCACGGGGATCACCTACCAGGGCCGCCCGGAGCGAGAGGGAACTCGCCTCGACTGGGGCTACGCGCTGGCTCTGGGCCGCCTCCAGGATCGTGACGTGGCAGTGGTCGTCGGCCGCGGGACGGTCGCGGGTGCGGCGACGACGCTTCTGATCACGCTCGACGTGAGCAACCCCCAGACGCCGCTCGTGCTCGGCGCTGTGAGCCTCTCGGCGGAACTCGGTGCCCTCGTCCCGGTCGACATCCTGCTCAAGGACTCGATGGCCCTCGTGGGCGGCCAGAACAGCACGGGTGACCAAGGCTTCGTCCTCCTCGTCAACCTCGCCGACCTGGCCACGCCGGAGGTGTCGGGTCGTCTCGAAGGCGTCGCAGGCCGCCTCGCCCTCGACGAGAACGGCCTGCTGTACGGATCGGCTCGCCTGAGCACGGGTGGCGCGAGCGTAAACGGCGGCGTCAAGACAGCAACTCTGGGTTACCTGGCCCTAGTGAAGAGAGTGGCGCCGGGACTCATCGCCCTCGACCAGACGTCGAAGACGGCTGAGCCGGTGCAAGTCGAGCACAGCGTTATTCCTCCCGGCCTCGAGGTGCAGAGCGCTCGGCTAGAGCTGCGAGCCGGCGATACAACCGTCATGAGCCTACCGGCGCCGATGACCGACGGCGCGGGCACTGTGACCCTGCCTGTCGGAACTTCACTTGACTTCGTGTCTCCCGCCGTCCGGCTGGTAGTGAACCCAGGGACAGCGGAAGAGTTGGTGGGATACCCGAGGCGCCTCGAACGCGCGCTCATGGTCGCCGAGCCGTCGCCGGACATGGACGTGCGGGTGAGCGCCGACGACCACGAGGTGCCGTTCTACTTCTACAGCGATCCCCACGTGATGCGATCGCTCGAAGAGACGGACGACAACCCGGTGCCCACCGTGCCGCTCAGCTTCGAAGTCACGGGCAGCGGCGGCTCGCTCTCGCCCTCGCCCGCAGTCACCTCACGCGGACTCTTCCAGACGCGCTTGAAGACCAGCACGGTACCGGGTTCGACGTACACGGTGATGGCGCGCCTGCCCGGAAGCGACGTGGTGGCGACGACAGCCACCGTCACTGTGGTTCCGGGCGCTGCGTCGGAGCTTGCGCTCACCGTGAGCGACACGGCCCTGCCTGCCGACGAGGCGAGCGAAGCGACGCTCGACCTCGTCGTCAAGGACCGGTACGGCAATGCGGTCGCGGACGGTACGAGCGTGGCGTGGCTGGTGGTGGGGAAGGGCACGGTGGAGCCGACGACATCCACCACGACCGGCGGCGCCGCGAGCGCCACCTACCGGGCGGGTGACCTCGCTGGCGAGGTCTCTGTGGTTGCGCGCGTCGATGCGGCCGAGGCCTCGGTGGATCTGAGCCTGGCCGCGATCACTATGACGGTGACACCGAGCGCGTCCGCGATGTCCGCGCGCTCGCCGACGCCGATCCCGGTGACGATCACGGCGAGTAGCCCCGCGGGTCCGCCTGCGAACAACGCGCCGCTCACCTTCCAAGGACTCCTCGGCACGACCGAATTGACGAGCGGTCTCATGAACGGCGAGGCCACCGGCACCTTCAAACCCTTCGGTGTGGAGGGTCAGGGCCGTGTCGTCGCTTCGATCACGACGCACCGCGACGAGAGCCTCATCGAGCTTCAGGCGCCGAGCGGCTTCTCGGTTGGGCCGGTTCGCGCCGGATTCGTCGGCGACAAGACCGAGGACGGGACCTTCACAATCGAGACGCTCGAGGGCGAGACGAAAGAATTCCCCTACCGCACGTGGACCGACCTGACGGTGCGCGGCACGCCGGGCGAGCAGGTGCAAATCCGCCTGGGTGGACCCAACGGCCCGAACGTCGAGCCGATCGCTTGGTATCCAATGGACGACCCGCTCCTCCAGGGCCAAGTCGCGGACGAATACCACGACCATCCCGGCCAGGCCGCGGGCAACGGTGTCAGCGTCGACTACCTGCGTAAAGCGACGGGCGCAGCTAGCCTGTACCTGAGCGGCCAGGGCGAGGTCGTGGTACCCGACAACGCTGCCTTTGGCCTCGCGGGCGGCATCGGCATGGCCACCGCCTTCCTTGCCGATCAGGCGGTCGAATCGACGTTGCTCTCCAAGGCCGACTCGTGGGGACTCACCCTCGTACCGGCGGGTAACGGCGTGCGCGTGAGGGCCTTTGTTGCCACCGCGAGCGATGTGCACGAGGTTCTCTCCGACGTGGTGAGCCTGGAGGCGTGGCACCGCGTCATCGCGTTCCTCGAAGACGGCTCGCTGCGGCTGCGCGTGGATGGGCAGGACGCGGGCAGCGTGGCCGTGCCGGACGAGGTGGTCACGCAAATGGGCGCGCTCACACTCGGCAAGGACTTCGTCGGCAATCTCGACGACGTGCGGGTGTGGGACATGAGCCGGCCGAAGCTCATGGCCTTCGAGGACGGCTCCTACGCCACGACGGTGGTCGTCGGACCAGACGGTACGGCCACGGTCCGAGTTCGCTCGCTCGGCAAGCTGCGCACCTCGAGCCCGAATGTGTGGACGGTCGAGATCATCTCGAAGATCGAAGCCGCGAACGGCAGCGAGCAAGCAAGCTTCCTGCGCGTTTGGGCGGTCGAGATGCTCGTCAGCATCGTGCTGATGGTGGACGGCTTCATCGTCGGCGATCCCGAGACGGTCGAGGCCTACGCAGGCGACATGATCGCGTCGTTCCTAGTGTACGGCGACGTGCGCGACCTAGTCATCGGCATCTACCGGCACTTCGTCGGCGCGGCGACGACGGGTGACTACGTCGTGCTCACGCTCGCCGTGGTAGGCCTCATCACGACCATCTATCCACCCGGCGACATCGCTGCTGCAGGTGCGAAAGCGGGAGCGAAGCTCCTCAAGCAACTCCCCGAGCCTGTCCAACGGCTCATAGGCCAGTACCTCGTCGGCGCCATACGGGACTTCCTCAACGGGAGCAAGGAGAAGCTCCGGGAGGCAGCGGTCTTCCTCGGGGTGCTCGTCACTTCGATCGGCCGGCTCGTCAACATCTCTACCGCCATTAAGAGCGTCGAGCACGTGCGCAGCCTGATACGCGTGGCGGTGAATTCCGGCTCGCCGGCTCAGGTGCTGGAGCGGCTGGACAACGTCTTCCTCTCCATGCAGCCCTTCTCGGGGACGGTTGACCGACTGACGAAGGAGAAGCATCTCGCCGACCTCATCGACATGATGGCTCGGCACTCCGACGCCTCGGTCAATCTCGGGCTCGGCGCCGCGCAGGCCTGGAGCGAGAACGCGATGAAGGGCGCGATCCGCTTCCTCGACGTGACCGGCGACGTGAACAAGGCCAAGCGTACCGTGGAACTAGCCGCGCTCGGACGGACCACGCGCGGGTGGCATCCCAAGGTGGCGGACGAGTTCTTCGACTACGTGCGGCGGCTGCCAAACCCCGCGCCCGGTGCGGAAGACCTCCTTGGCAAGACGCTGGGAACGGAGAGCAATCTTCAAGGTGCGTACCTGATGCTCCGCGCCCTTTCGGATGCGCCCGAAGTGGCGAACTTCGCGGCGGCAGGGAAGCTGCTGGAGACGGTCGGCGATCGCGTGGCCATGCGGCGCAACGTGGAAGGCGTCGACTACATCTTCCGGCGCGCGGACACCCTGCTCGCTTCAGTCGGATACCCGATGCCCGTGAGCAACCGGGTACCGGAGCTGTGGGAGTTGAAGTACGTGGAGGACTTTGCCGGCGTCTTTGGCACCGGTGAAAAGTACGGCAAGCAGCTCGTCAAACACCTAGTCGAGCGGGTGGCTCCCGTGCTTGATGCGTTGAATGCCGTTCCAGGCCTGACGCCCGCGCAAATTCGGTCCGAACTCGCGAAGGTGCGGCTGAAGTACAACATAGTGATGCGTCAGGGCCCCAACACGGCAGCCGCGGTCGCCGCAGACAAGGCGCTCGCACTGCAGCATCTGAACAACATCTTGAATGCGAGCACCGACAAGCGCATTGCCGCCCTTCGTAAGGCCGGCTTCTCTTTCGACATTCAGGATGTCTTCCTGAGGCGCGGCGATCCGCTCGTCACACCCGTCGCTTCGCTCACGGCTCTCACCGGTCCATGAACCAGCGCATCAAGACGCTCTGGAAGCATCCGGTGAAGGACGATTTCTCTGGCTCGTTCCTCGACGTGGTCGGCGACAAAATCGTCTTCCGATACAGCCGGTCGGGAGACTACGCGCTTCGTGCCCTCGACGCAGAAGGTCGAGCGAGCTGGGAGCACGCCTGGCCAGACTTCGACGGGATCTACCGGCTTCGCGGAGCCAACCTATACACCGGTGGTACGCGAGCACGGTGCGTTTCGGTGGCGACAGGCGAGGTCCTCGTCGAGCGTGATCTTGGGAGAGAAGCTCAAGCGCAGGCCGCCAAACCTAGCGTCGCCTACCGCACCGAAGATGGCGTGCTGATCGGTCTCGATCCCGAGAGCCTCTCCACCGTGTGGGAGTGGCCAGACGCTGACGGAAACTTCGTCGCGGATGATGGGCGCGTGTGCCGGTACCTGCCGAGCCAGGGCATCACGATCATCGAGCCCAGGACGAGAGCAGAGCGGACGATCCAGCCCGAACGGGAACTGCCGTGGAGCGCCCTGCACTTCCACCTGGGGAATCTCTGGTGCCACCTCGGGCTCACGGAAGGAGGACGCACCGCGATCGACTTGGAGACAGGGCGCGTGGTGTGGCACGAGGCTCAGCCGGCCGGGTACGGGCTGGTCACGATCGATGGCGAGCGAGCTTACTCGCCATTCGAAGGGCTGAGCGCGTACGATCTTCGAGACGGTCGGCAGCTCTGGAGCCAACGCCTTTCCGTCCTGAACCGCGCGCACATCAGCAACGGACGGGCCTACATCGGTGGCGGTGAGGGGTCGACGCCGCTCATCTTCGTTGTCGACTGCGCCACGGGCGAGGTCCTCGTGAAGCACAGGGCGGACTTCAAGCTGACCGGGCTCGGCTTCGAGCCTTCGCCCGTCATCCCGATGGGTGATGACCGCATTATCGTCGGCACGCGGCGCGCGATCCTCTGCCTCGAACTCTCGTAGGGCATCGGTGGGCGGTTGCCTGTGAACGCGCTCGTCTTCGGCGGCTTCGCGCTCCTCGCCCTGTCGAGGCTCGCGACTCTCACGGTCGGCGCGCGCACGGTGGGCCACGTGGCCGCGCTGCTCATCATCGCGTTCCTCGGCTACCGCTACGCGTCGTCCGGCCACTTGTCGCGCGGGTGGGGCATCTTGGCCTTCGTGGCGGCGTGGTTCTGGATGCCCGTCGTCCCGCTGGTGGCGCTCTGGTCCTTGGGCGCAATTCGTCCGAAACAGAATGCGGCAATGGCGACGAAGCAGCGGCAAGACAGCGGGCGCGCGCGTGCGGGAGTCGTGCCTCCCGACTTGGCCGGCTTCTCCAACGCGCACTTGACGCTCAAGCTGGCGGCCGAGGACTACGCTGGCCAGGTGAAGGCATTCCACGCGCCGTTTGCTTCGGTGTACGGCGACGGCGTGGTGCCGCTCCTCGTGGAGCAGGACGGCCGCGAGCGCGCGGTGTACGTCGAGGGCGGTCCGTGGGACTGGCCGGCGAAGGAGCGGTGCTACCGCTGGCTGGCCGGCCTGCGTACGTCCGAGCGCGAGGACCTGGAGGTGGAGATCCGCTCGGCCGACCCGGTGCCCGAGGTGGTGAGCTACTACACCGGTAACACGCCGCGCGTGGTGTTCGAGCTGGCCGGCTTCGTGAACTTCGCCTGGGTAAACGTCGCCGACTTCGCCGAGCGCAACGTGGCCACCCTGCGCCGGCTCGCACACGAATTCCTCGACTTGGAGATCGGCGAAGGGCAGGCGGCGCTGGAGAGCCTGGACCGGCTCGTCGTGGACGCGCTGCGTCCGGGTGGACACGTCTTGCCGTCCACGATCATCCTGCTCGGCTCGCTCTTCGGCCAGATGTTGATCATCCAGTATGGCGGACGGTGGCTGGTACAGGGCGACGACATGGACGCGGTGGTGGTGGAGGTCTCCTCGCCGGCTGGCATTGTCGAAGCCTACGTGTTTAACAAGATCATCAAGCTCTTCAACAACGGACTGGAGGATTCCACCGCCTTCATGGCGCGCAGCCTCGGGGACCGGCTGGGGGGTGCAAGCGCGCAACGTTGACCCGTATTTGAGGGCATAACGAATCGGGGTGAAGCATGGCTCTCTGGAGGGCCGCGCGGCACGACCGCTGCAAGTAGCCCGGGTTAGTCGCAGCGGTCGCGCCGCGCGGCCTGGTCGTTGAGTGCGGCACCCCCCGGCCTGTACCGGGCCTTGCTGCTGGCAGACCGGTGGGCAAGGCCCGGTCCAGTCCGCGGCTCGCCGCAACGGCTCCAAGCGTGCGCTGGCCTGC